>OOCP01000007.1_pt1 | contig 312251 bp, 212 predicted proteins | sample 1671511 | NCBI WGS metagenome assembly OOCP01 (sample SAMN06348164, study PRJEB24527) | human gut metagenome | biome: human gut; feature: ankylosing spondylitis patient; material: feces | host: Homo sapiens | place: China | collected 2015-10 | reverse complement strand
AGAGAGGATATTCCGGTCAAGACGGGGATATCCTCTTTTTTTGTTTCCTTTTTGCCGTGGCGGTAATCCGTCAAGGCTGTTTGTCCCTTGGTAAGAGAGTGATTAAAAAATGAATTACTTGCAAGCCAGATGTCTACAAAATATAAACAGCGAGAAATGAGACAGAAATGGAAGAAAGCAACATTTTACTAAAAAATAATTTTAAGATTACTTGCAGATAAACAATATATTGAATATCCTTGTAAATATGATTAAAGAGATAAATGTATTTTTATTCCGTTGTATGAGGAAACTGGGAATGCAGTCCTTATACTATCGGTTGCTCTACCCCTTTTATCACTCTCCTTCCACCAGGGCAGAGAGAGAATATATAGAAAGGGCATGTGACCGTTTGTATACACTTCATCCGGATGTGGGCCAATCCTCTTTGTCTCAAAATAAATTGGAACGACCGTTTCAATACGATTTACAGATTATTGTACCGGCTTATAATGTAGAATCATATATAGCAGAATGTATAGATTCCATATTGGCGCAGCGCACATCTTTCCGCATTCTCGTTACAGTAGTGAATGACGGCTCTACCGATCAAACCTTTTCCGTCTTGCAACGCTATGCAGACTGTCCGGAGATATGCATAATCCAGCAAGAGAATAAAGGATTCTCGGGAGCAAGGAACGCAGCTTTGAAACATATTCGTGCATCTTATATTATGTTCGTGGATGCGGATGATAAACTGCCAGAAGGTGCCGTTGAATCTTTGATGTGTTCGGCACTGTGTACGGATGCAGATATCGTGGAAGGCGGGTATAGCCGCTTTGTGGGAGAACGTACGACTTTTACTTTCCGGCATTCGGAGAGTTTTACCCGGGATTGGAGCATATTGTATGGATTCCCGGTGGGGAAAGTCTATAAGTCTTGGTTGTTTGAGGACGTGGTTTTTCCATTGGGCTATTGGTTTGAGGATACAATTTGTATTTATCTCCTCTATCCGCGTTGCAAGGCTGTAGCTACCATACAGGACGTTGTCTATTTGTATCGGCAGAACGAACAAGGTATCACTTTTACTTCCCGGGGGAATATCAAGACGTTGGACGCTCTATGGGTGACCCGCCGTTTATTGGCCGACAGCAAGCGGATGGGAATTCCTGCTACACAGGCTTTGTACGACATGTTGTTGTTGGATTTAAGCGTGAACCTGACCCGTTTTGTGACCTTGGATGATATGGTCCATCAGGATGCTTTTATGGTCAGTGCGGCATTGTTACAGGAATATTTTCCCCATTATCGTACGGAGAACATTCGCCTGCATCCTTTGGAACAGGCTTTTCTCCATTACGATTACGGGGCTTACAGGCTTTATGGCAAATGCTATCTCGGTGTGTGAAATAGTTGCATGCCATCCTTGGCTCTATGGACACATGACCTTCCGGCCTTCGATGATGTAGATGCCTTTTTTCATCTCTTTTACAGGGCGTCCGGACAAATCATATACTGACTTCATGGTTCTATCCCCGTGATGGCGGACCGGTTCAACAGACGAACCGCCTTCTCCGGTGGAGAAATCGGTCACCCTGTTGCTCATCGTGTTCAACGCCCTGACATCCGTTGTTTCCAATGCCCGATTGTATAGGATAAGGTCGTCCATTCTCACGTCCACGGAACCCCAGAAAGAACCATAGCCCAAATAGAAATTAGGGCAGGACTGGATGAAATCCATGACCTTATTATAATCGAAGTCCTTTGCGTCCGTAATATCGGAGCCATTACAGTACCCGACATATTCAACGTCACGTATCCTGCTTCCGTTGACATATATGCAACAGCCTTCTGTACGTGAAACAGTGAGCGTGACCAGGCTCCATTTACCGATAGGAATTCGCTCGGAGATAATACTACCAGGATGGTTGATGTCGAACCAGTCTTTGTCATTGTTAAAGCCTACGTACGAATTGCCTGTAAGGTACAACCGGGTGTTGGCCGCAGGATTATAGAAAGACCATATTGCATCCCACGGAATGTCGTCGGTACGTTTCACCCATAAAGATACGGTCATACCTTCCAAACGCTCATTCCTCAGCGGATTGGGCATTTGTGTGTAGCTGCAATAGCCGCTTGCACCGAAATATTGGTGCAGGATGCTGCCGTTGCGTAAACTATCTTTTTCTAATGATGGTATGTCATTGCCGCCTTGCGACAAGCGCCTGGCCGTTTGTGTGTAGTCGTAGGCATTGACAAAAGGCTCCCGGTCGAAATCATAATATGCTTTTATGCCGCCGAGCCAGTCGCCGTCGGGCAGGGATTCCTTGCGGGCCGTGACGTGGAATGTATCAGTCCAAAAGTAGGCACCGCAGGACAGTTCGCAGGATAATTGCACGGGGATGTCTTCCGTCAGGCCGGCCGGATTGTATCGTCCGCTATGGGAAACCACGTCCGGAGTGTCGGACTCCCATTTGGCGTTGACATTGATTTCCTTCTCCAGTCCATACAAGTCTATGTTGCGCGAGATGTATTGATTGTCCTTGACCGGAATGGCAGTCGTATTGAGTGTATAAGCCAAGGCATATTCGTCCTTCATCCGGTATCCCCATACATTTGTTCCGTTGTCGCCACATGCAGTGAAACAGATGGCTTTGATGGTGGTCGGTTCCATTTGTTGCTCCGTCATGACTCCTTCGTAAACCGTACCGTTCAGGTTCAAGGTGATGTATGAATTGCCGTCATATATCTTCCAAGTTCCGCTGTATGCCCCTTCTACCTTCCCGTCTTCGCGGAGCAAGATTTCTGTGGGGGCGGCCTCTTCGTAGGCGGCATGGTTTTGCCCGTAGGGATGGGTGAGGACGTGATAACGGCCTGCTACCTCTTTAGAATCGAACCGTTGGGAAGAGGCAATCTGACGGTCGCCTGTCGTTTCTCCGTGGAACTCGAACGGAGCGGCTACGGGCCAGCCGGAACGGTTCAGGAACAGTTGGTGCACACGAACCTGATGTCCTGCCGTCCCGTCATTGAATTTGGTATGGTAAACCAAGTAAGTGCGTCCGTCCTCTGCGGCAAGCACGGAATTATGTCCTTGTGCACGTTCGCCGACATTCATAAATCCCCAATGGTTGTAGGCTCCCAATAGCTTTTCACCGCGATTGTCTGCATTGGGACCGTAATTAAGTTTCCAACTTGTGAAGATGGCATCGGTCCCGTTCATGTCCTTGTACGGGCCGTCCGGACGAGACGAACGGAATACGCGCATCTCGTATCCGCCGTTAGGTTCAAGCCCGCCATAGCTCATGAACAAGTAATAGTGGTTGCCGATATGTTCGATATAGGAACCTTCGCCCGATACATAACGACCGCCTGCGATTTTCTTTCCGAAGTACGGGTCGGATGTCACGTTAGCCCCTTTCGTATCGAAGTCCCCCGTATAAGTGACGTTGTAGTCCCGCAGACCGGTATTCGGATCTAATTGCAGGATATAGATGCCACCCGACCAGGAGCCGTACGACATCCATAACGTCCCGTCTTCATCGTAGAACACGCAAGGGTCTATGGCGTGCGGCCAATAATCTCCCCATTTTTCTTGTTTATACCGTGCGGGGAGGCTCGATTGCTTCCCGACGACTAATTCCAAGTCGGTTTTGTGGAAAGAAATGCGCTCGTCCGTGTCGTTGCGGAATCCGCTGAATATTACAGGACCTTGATAGACGTAAGGCCCTTCTATGCGGTCGGCCGTGAGTAGGATGATACAAGAGTTCCATTGCGGACCGTTCAAGCTGAGGTATTGGCACCACTTTCCTAACACGGGATTGTAAATAATGTCCGGAGCCCACATGTTGCCGTTTACGGTCCATGGTATTTCTTCTCCATTGGTACCGGTACCGGGAAGGGCGCAGTTCCAAGCTGCGGCATCGAAATTACCGAAATCCACCGTTTCGCCGTGAATGGTGATTTTCCGCGTTTGGTGAGTGTGGAAAGCGTCTGCCGGAGCTACGTTGGACGTGATTGTCCCGTCCGTATCCACCGTGCCCCAAGGAAAGGACACCCCGGTCCAGTTTTGCAAATCACGGGTTTTGGCAGTGGCCATGTGTGAACCGAAGACGTAATACAGCCTGCTCCCCTCATCATAAACGATAGAAGGGTCGTGCACACTGGTGCGTTGCATGCTTATTGTGGAATATTTGCTTTTCGCATCCTCCGTAGTCATGGGAATCCGGAGAGTTTCCTCTTGTCCGTGCGAAGGCAAGGAATGGGATAGCGTAACTGTGAGCACCAGGCTTTTCAATAGGGAATAGGATACTTTTTTCATGACTTTAATCAGGTTAATGGTTTTAAAGCACAAAACGCAACTAACTTTCCTGAAGTTAATTGCGTTTGTATTGAGTTGCGGAGGCCCGACTCGAACGAACGACCTCCAGGTTATGAGCCTGGCGAGCTACCAACTGCTCCACTCCGCGATGTGTTTCTTGATTTCGAGTGCAAAGATAGCGTATTTCCCCCGAACAGCCAAACAAATTGCGGATTATTTTCGTGAAATTGCGAATGTGACTGTCTCGTTGCCGGTGGAGCGTCTCGTGTCCTTTGTCTTGCAGCGGTGGCAGGCCGTCATTGGTCCTGTACAGGGATATAGTCTATTTGGCTTTCTTTGTCGGTGGCCTCCAGTTTGAAAATGACCGGCCGTAGACCGTCGTTACAACTACAGATGGCCATGCCCGGTTTGCTTATCCAATCGCCGTAGTAGAACGGTTCTTTCGTTGCGCCGTGGGCCAGCGCAAATACATATTGGTAAATCGCTTTCCAAGCCTCGTCGCAAAATCCGTCGGGTTTGGCATAGTCTGCATAAAACACCTGTCCTTCGCGGAGCATCGGGCAGGGCCGTAGTCCTGCCGCGCCGTATTCCTTGACCAAGTCCTCGTTGAACATTTTGCGGAGGACCGTAATTTTCACTTTTTTCATCCTGTCCTGTTTTTATTGTTTCCGAGGCCGGTGGGAAAGCCCGGCCTGCCGTATGCAAAATTACGGAAAAAGCCGGTATGGCGGCAATAATTTCCATGTTAATTTGAGCCGGGCTTACCCGTTTCGGGTAAAAAGGGCAGGCTTTTTTGCAGGACAGAAACGAAAATTAAGGGGGGAAATATTGTCTGCTTGACGGATTTCGCTTACATTTGTAACAGTTATGACTGTTTCGAAGACAAGGACACGATTGGTGGATGTGGCGCGTGGGCTGTTTGCCAAGCAAGGGCTGGAGAATACGACGATGAACGATATTGCCGTAGCCTCGGGCAAAGGACGTCGTACGCTTTACACCTATTTCAAGAATAAGGAAGACATTTATTTTGCCGTGATAGAAACGGAGTTGGAGCATCTTTCGGCCCAGTTGTCGGAAGTGGCCAACAAAAGGATGGACTTGGAGGAAAAACTGGTGGAAATCATTTATGTCCATTTGCATTCCATTAAAGAGGTCGTGTTGCGCAACGGTAATTTGCGTGCCGAATTCTTCCGTAATATCTGGATGGTGGAGAAGGTGAGGAAACATTTCGACCAAAAAGAAACGGAGTTTTTCATCGGGGTGTTGAAAGAAGGAGTCGCTTCGGGTGAGTTTTCCATAGAGAATGTGGCATTGGTGGCCGACGTGATGCACTATTGCGTGAAAGGGTTGGAGGTGCCTTACATCTACGGCCGCTTGGGAGAGGGATTGAACAAGGCGGAAACGCGCCGTATGGTGAAGACATTGATACACCGCGCATTGCGGGGTGAACGTTGACAGATAATATATTTAACCATTAAATAATAAAAAAGATTATGGGATTATTGACAGGAAAGACGGCTTTGGTGACGGGTGCCGCCCGCGGCATCGGTAAGGCCATTGCCCTGAAGTTTGCCGCCGAAGGCGCGAACGTGGCTTTTACGGATTTGGTAATTGATGAAAACGGGCAGGCTACCGAGGCAGAAATCGCCGCTTTCGGCGTGAAGGCCAAAGGCTACGCTTCCAATGCGGCTGATTTTGCACAGACGGAAGAAGTGGTGAAGCAGGTGAAAGAGGATTTCGGCTCGATAGATATTCTGGTAAACAATGCCGGTATCACTAAAGACGGCTTGATGTTGCGTATGACGGAGGCGCAGTGGGACGCAGTGATTGCCGTCAATCTGAAGTCGGCTTTCAACTTCATCCACGCTTGTACACCTATTATGATGCGCCAAAAGGGCGGTTCCATCATCAACATGGCTTCCGTGGTGGGTGTACACGGCAATGCCGGACAGTGTAACTATTCGGCTTCCAAGGCCGGTATGATAGCTTTGGCCAAGTCCATAGCCCAGGAGATGGGAGCCAAAGGTATCCGTGCCAACGCCATAGCACCGGGCTTTATCGAAACGGCCATGACGGCAGCATTGTCGGACGACGTGCGTGCGGAATGGTGCAAGAAGATACCTTTGCGTCGTGGCGGTACGCCGGAAGACGTGGCCAACGTGGCGCTTTTCTTGGCTTCCGACCTGTCTTCTTACGTGTCGGGACAGGTTATCCAGATTGACGGTGGCATGAACATGTAATCCGTATGGACGTAGTCTACGAAGACAACCACCTCATCATCGTCAACAAAAGCAGTTCGGAGATTGTACAAGGCGACAAGACCGGCGACAAGCCTTTGTCGGAGATGGTGAAGGAATACATTAAACAGAAGTACCACAAGCCGGGGAACGTGTTCCTCGGCGTGGTGCATCGTTTGGACCGCCCCGTGAGTGGCTTGGTGGTCTTTGCCCGTACCAGTAAGGCTTTGGCCCGGCTCAACGAAATGTTCCGTACGAAAGAAGTGCACAAGACGTATTGGGCCATTGTGGGGAATTGTCCGCCCACGGAAGAAGGGGAATTGGTGCATTGGCTGGTGCGTAACGAAAAGCAGAACAAGTCGTATGCTTATGACAAGGAAAAGCCCGAGGCAAAGAAAGCCATCCTCGATTATAAGCTTATCGGCCGTTCGGAACGTTATTTCCTTTTGGAAGTAGACCTCAAAACCGGCCGTCACCATCAAATCCGTTGCCAGTTGGCCAAGATGGGTTGCCCGATTAAGGGAGACCTGAAGTACGGCTCGCCGCGCAGCAATCCCGACGGGAGCATTTGCCTGCATGCCCGCCGTGTGCGTTTCGTCCACCCGGTATCCAAGCAAGAGATAGACGTGACGGCGCCCGTGCCCGAAGGTAATTTGTGGCATAGCTTTCAAAATGACAAATAGTCATTTTCGGGCTGGCGAGAATGGCGTATTTGCAAGCCGGGCCGGGAGCGGTCGCAAATAATGGATTCTCGTGCATCGGGAATCTGACAGAATGCTGCCTTTTGTTTTTGGAGCTTTCTTTTCGATAGAGGATGTGCCATGTCTTTCCGCATGGCTTTTTTTATGTGTATTTCCGTGGGGCGTTTCCGCTGTCGTTTTGTTTTTCTTTTTTGAGGCCGTCGGGCTTTCATCTACGTGGAAAAACAGGGTTTTCAGCATCTCTTCTCCACGGTAAGAAGTCGTTTTTCCGTCTTTTGGTACAGGTTGCCCGCAAGTTCTGCGGACATTGGAAAATCGCTTTCAGCCGAATGATTTCTCGTTCGGCTGAAAGCGATTTCGGAAAATGCCGCATGGAAGCAAAAAACGTCCTTTTTATATGGTTTTTTGTTAACGTTTGGCTTCCCGTTGCAGGAAGAATCCGTTTTTTGTAGCGGTGGAGAATGAGGTGGGCACTGTCTTTTTGTCGGCGTCTTATTTCTTTTTCTGACGTTTTGTTCACAGTTGTCGGCCGGTGTACTTTGCCGCAATGTCAAGGTCTTCGGTATTTGTACCGGATTCAGGCGGTATTCTTTGAAAATGCTGCGACGTGCATTGAAAGATAGAAATTTTTTATTCGTTTGCTTGATATATTCGTATTAATTCCTTAATATTGCATTTGATTTGAAAACTTTAAAAATATATGATTATGAGAAAAACATGGATTGCAATTGTTGCGACAGTGGTTCTTGGAGTGACAATTTATGGTGGTTATCACGCTTATGGTGCGTATGAACAAAACAAGCAACTGGAAAGTGATTTGTTTCTTGCAAATGTAGAAGCGTTGTCGCAGAATGAGACATCTCCTTCCGATACGGGGCCGGGCGATACTTTTAAATGTGAAAAATGTGGCGTAACGGTTAAGATTTGCGAGAGCAAGAATTTTCATCCATGTTCACCTAATTTATGTGGTTGTTATAAGTGATTTATTCATCAGTATTTGCTGATAAGAATAGAGTAATACGTAACTTGTACTATTGCACAAATTAGTAGTCTGCGTTTGCCCTAAAAGATATGCATTTTTTATGTGTTCATTTTTTAGGGCAATTAAATGTTTGCTATTCCAACTTTAAAAGTAAGAGGTATGAAATATATCCATTATTATATATTTTTTTTGTTCTTTTTTATTGCGTGCAAGGAGAACAAAACTGATATTATCCCTTGTGTTCCACAGACAAAAGTTGATGTGCCTTTGGAAGAAGTGTCTGGGATAAGTTCTTCGTTTATTGACACCGTTCTGTTCGTAAAACTACAAGAACCACAAAATACATTTAGGAATCTTAATAAGCTCAAGATATACGGTGACACTATATACATACTTGATGAAAGGCTATCTAAACTGATGTCGTTCGACAAGGAGGGGAATTTTATCACGCAGTATGGTGAGCGTGGGCGGTCGAGTTCGGAATATGTGAGGGTAAATTCTTTTGATGTGGACAAGCATTATGTTTATCTATATGATGATGCCAGTGAGAAGATGATTTCATTTACCCATGGTGGCGAATTCGTCCAAAAGGTGGAAACACCTTTTTGGGGAGAGGACTTCAAGGTTTTAGACGATGGTTCATTCTTGTTCTCGTTGAAGCCTGGAAAGTCAAATGTGAAACTTTGCATGACAGATTCACTTTTTAACATCAAAAAAGTATTTTCTTACTTTGACGAGAAAGACCAAGACAATTATTCCAGTTACTCCCTTTTTCAAAAGGTTGGTGATAGTATTTATTATACGGATGACATGTCTGATACAACCCATGTGTTTACGCCAAAAGGTGAGTTGGTACATTCTTATCTCTTTAACTTCGGCAAATATGCGCCTCCTTTGGAGGCACGTTATGATGCAGAACAACTGATTGAAGATAAGCATGTCTTTATGTACACCTGCCCATTAATATATGAATCTAAGTTGGTTATGTTTTTGGAGAATCGGCATCTTAGGACTGTTCTATATTATGACATGAGAGAGCGTATTGGTGGAAACAAGGATATAGACAAAGGATTGTCTCCTACGGATATCATTATTCCATTGTGTATGGCCGATGGGTATGTTGTAGGGTATTTGGAAGACTACTGTCTTGACAGGTTTGAGGACAAGACAACATTGCCTGCAGATGTTGTACAGCATTTGGAGAATGGTTATCGCGTTGTGGCATTTTATAGATTGAAACGGTAATTTTAATTCGTATGTGGGGTTTTAAGTTAACTTTGGTATTGCTATTATTGTGGAGTATAGTCTCTTCTTGTAATAGAGATAAGGACGTTTATGCCAATATCATGCAGATGAAATCGAAGCCTGTAACTTTATCGTGTGATTCCATGCGTCTTATTTCCTATAAGAATAGGGTAGATACTTTTCCAAAACAATTTTATTGGGTTGTATATTCAGATTCTGTAGATTGTTCTTCTTGTAGGTTGACAAACTTAGTGCATTGGAATGATTTTATCTATGAAATAAAAGAAAGTACCAATAGTGTTGGTTTCAGGTTTATTTTTTCGCCCTCAAAAAAGGATATTGGATCTTTTATGTGCGCTGCAGGAAATTTAAAATTTTCGACTCAGGTTTATTTGGATAGTGCAAATATATTTGAACACCAAAATCAGCATATACCAAGTGATGTGCTATTTCATACATTTTTGCTTGATGAGAATATGAATGTTGTTTTGGTCGGTGATCCTATAAGGAACAAAGAGATAAACAAAATCTTTTGGGACATTCTTAAGGGTAAAGAACGATAAGACCTTGTTTTAACAGAGGTTAGCTTGCTTTCTGGTTCGCACTCATGTCGCATGAATTAGTAAACATGAATTAGTTGAAATGAAAAAAGTTGGTTTTGTTGTGCTTGCAACATTATTGTTGTTTGCCTGTAAAAAGGAAGACGGTAAAAAGGTAGAGTTTCGTGCTCTGCCTTTCAGTTCTATAGTGTCGGATACGTTGGAAATAGATTCGGTGCGCATGAATACCTTTTTTTCTAACCCGACTTCTCTTTTTACTATAGATGATTCGTTGATTCTCGTTTTTGATGATAATAGAAGTGACAAACTTTGCCATTTTATCCATACGAAAGGGTATGTAGTTAAAAGCTTTGGTGAAAGAGGACGGGCGCGCGGAGAATTTATTTTTTCCACAAGGATTGTCCTTGTCTAAGGATAAGGAGGCTTGTTGCGTGTACGATTACAATACGCAATATACTGTTTGCTTTTCCGTAAAAGAGGCATTGGGTGGAGGCAATCCTGTCCAAGATGTGATAAGAATGGAAGAAGTGGAAAGCGGGCGACCTGTGGAGCATCGCTTCCATCAAGTCTTGGCTTTGTCAAACAACCGTTTCCTTGGCTTTGGCAACCATCCTGAGAATAGGATTCAAATCTTTAATCAATCAAAGGTGCTTGCCACGTATTCAGACTTCCCGGTTTTGGACGAAAAAGAAGAGAACAATAGGTCGGTTTGGGGTAATTTGGCATCTTTTGGTGTATCTCCGGATGAAAAACATATTGTCATAACCACCGGGATAGGGGCGGCATTTGAGATATTGTCTTTGAGCGGAGAAAAATAAGCCATAAGTTGGTAAAAGGTTTCTATGCTCCGAAATATTCTATTGCTCAGGGAGCCGTCCCGACTTGTGTCATCGTATGTCCGGAAAACAGTAGTCGGATTTAATGCCCTGCATGTGGCAGATGATTGTTTTTATGCAGTGTTAGCCGGGCCGGAAGAGCGGTACAATGAAATCTTGAAGTTTGATTTTGATGGGGAATGTGTGCATAGATATTGCCTTCCGTCAGATGTTGTCTATATAAATTGTATGACTGTCGATAAAGGACGGCTTTGGGCTTTTGTGGAAAATAAGGATGGGGAAATAAAACTTATAAAGGCTAGGATATGATTGGCGAAGAAGTTATACTTCCTCTTGATTCTTTTTTGTGTTACCAAGGTCTTAAAGAGAAAGAAACTGTCAATCGACATCTCTCGGAGTATAAACTTGTTGTTTATATGGATTCAATTTCCTGTATGTCATGTGGATTGAAAACTATGCACGAATGGGATGTTTATGTGGAGTTATCTGATAGTCTGGAAGGAGTGTTTGATATATTGTTTATAGTGTCACCTAAACATAATGAGTTAGGATTGGTGAAAATCAAGGTTTTGTCTGAGAACTTTAAATATCCAGTCTTTATAGATGATAAGAATATTTTTTCTAAAATTAATCCATGCATACCAAGTGAAGAACAGTTCCACGTGTTTTTGTTGGATAAGGATAATCGTATTATTTTAGTTGGTAATCCCCTTAAAAGTAATAAGATTCACAATTTACTTATCAAAAGCATGAAATAAGAGTCCTTCTGTCATTTTGTTAATTTAAGCCTTGCGAGAATCTTTCGTACGGCCTCGGGGCGGAGGCTTTTGAAAATAGGCGATTCTCATGCGTCGGTGGAAAAGCTGCTTGTCAGCCACTGGGCATTTTCCGTTTCTTTTTGTCCGGTCGGGGGAGGACATCCGTAGAAAAGTAAAGGGCACACAAGTATGGGACGGCACTTGCGTGTCAGTTTGACATGTCGCTTTTGACCGTAGAAAAACATCAAATAGAGTGAAAAAAGGTTGTGGCGGCACGTGTGCATCCCGTTTTTAAGTATTTTTCCGTTTTCTGAGCAGGACTCTTCGCTTCGGCATGCTTTGAAAATGATACAAGAAACAAAATATATGTAACATGAGCGAAGTGAAAGTCTTGTTTTTATTCGTACTTTTGTGACGGGAATAATCAAAAACTATTAATCAATCATTTTACCCAATGAAGAAATACTTCTTACTTGCGTGCGCACTGGGTGCGTTTGGGGTGGCAGATGCGGCCACCGTACAGTTTTCAAGTCCGGATAAGAAATTAGTGGTGACGGTAGCCGACGACGGCGGCCGCCCGGTTTACCGTGTGGACTATGGTGAAACCACGTTCTTGGCACCTTCCCCTTTGGGATTGCTTACGAACATCGGCGATTTCTCGCAGGGAATGGCCTTGCAGGAATCCTCTTTTGCCGTTTCGCCCGTGTCGGGGCATTACGAATTGCCTACTATCAAACGGAGCAAGGTGGACGTGCAGGCCACGAAGGCCGTCTGCCCTTTTTACAAGGACGGCAAACATATTTTCGATGTCGTGTTCCATGTGTCCGACCATGACGTGGCCTTTAAATATAAAGTGTACCCGCAGGGGAATACCCTGTGCTGCGTGGTGAAGGAAGAGACTACGGGCTTCGTGCTTCCTCAGGGCACCACGACGTTCCTTTGCCCGCAATCGGGACCGATGGGAGGCTTCGCGCGAACCAGTCCCAGTTATGAGACCGGTTACACCGTGGACAATGAGATGGGAAAGAACGGATGGGGGCATGGCTATACCTTTCCTTGCTTGTTCCGTACGGGAGACAAGGGCTGGGTGCTGATTTCCGAGACGGGAGTGGACAGCCGCTATTGTGCAAGCCGCCTGATGGGAAAGGATGGCGGGCTTTACACCATCGGCTTCCCGCAGGAGGGGGAATATAACGGCAATGGGACAACCAGCCCCGGCATCTCCCTGCCCGGCGAGACGCCTTGGCGCACGATTACCGTGGGACAGACGTTGGCACCGATTGTGGAGACCACCATACCATACGACGTGGTGGAACCTCTCTATGAGCCTTCGCGCCAGTATGTCTACGGTCGCGGCACGTGGAGCTGGATTATCGCTGGCGACAACAGCATGAACTATGAGGACCAGAAGCGTTATGTGGACTTCGCGGCAGACATGGGTTACGAGAGCGTGCTTGTGGACGCATGGTGGGACTCGCGTGTCGGGCATGAACGGATAGCGGAACTGGCCCGTTACGCCGCAGCCAAGGGGGTCGGCCTGTATTTGTGGTACAATTCCAACGGTTATTGGAACGATGCGCCCCAGGGGCCGCGCAACCGCATGCACAACACGATAGCCCGCCACCGTGAAATGAAATGGATGAAGGAAACCGGTATCCGGGGCATCAAGGTAGACTTTCTCGGGAGCGACAAGCAGCAGACCATGCAGCTTTACGAAGACATCCTGGCGGATGCCAACGATTACGGTTTGATGGTGATTTACCACGGTTGTACCCTTCCGCGCGGTTGGGAGCGGATGTATCCCAACTTCGTGGCCAGTGAGGCGGTATTGGCCAGTGAAAACCTGCACTTTTCTCAGAAGAGTTGCGATGCCGAGGCTTTCAATGCCTGCCTGCATCCTTTCATACGGAATACGGTGGCCAGCATGGACTTCGGTGGCAGTGCGTTGAACAAGTATTATAATGCGAAGAACGAACCGCGCGGCAGCCGCCGGGTGACATCCGATGTCTACGCGTTGGCCACGGCCGTATTGTTCCAGTCTCCCGTGCAACACTTTGCCCTCACTCCCAACAACCTGACGGACGCTCCGGCTTGGGCGATAGATTTCATGAAGCAAGTGCCCGCGACGTGGGATGATGTCCGTTTCATCGACGGTTATCCCGGAAAATACGTCATTCTGGCGCGTCGTCACGGTGACAAATGGTATGTGGCGGGAGTGAACGCGCAGCAGGAAACGCTGAAGACGGAAATCACTTTGCCGATGTGGGCTTCCGGCACGGAATTGCAGGTATATGCCGATGATAAAGAATTGCAGGGAGAAGTGAAGTCTGTGAAGCTTGGGAAGAAGCAGACCGTGAAAGTAACGATTCCTTGCAACGGCGGTCTGATGATAGTAAACCGATAAAAGAGGGAAAAAGACAGCCGGAGGGCATTTCTTGCTTGTATCCGGCTGTTGTTTTTCTTGTTTCTCCCAAATAAGATGAAAGAATCATGAGGTTCTTGGGCATGATTATTTTATGCTTTGCCGTAGGTTGGCCGACCTCGGTTGTGGCACAAGGGAATCCGTGGAATAACCCGGTCGTGTCGCCCCGTGTGGATACCGGTGGGGAGGTGACCTTCTCAGTCAGTGCTCCCTTGGCTTCACGAGTGGAGCTTTCGGGACAGTTTATGGAAGGCACATGCCCGATGCGGAAAGGAACTGATGGAGTGTGGAGCGTGACGGTAAGGATAGACCGTCCCGACATTTATCCTTATTCATTCCATATCGATGGAGTAGAGAGCTCCGACCCGAGTAATCCCTTGATTTTTCCCAACGAACGTTTCAAAGCCAGTTTGCTGGAGATGCCGGATACGGCAGCCCTCTATGCGCGCCATAAAGATGTTCCGAGGGGACAGGTACGCTATTGCAGTTATTATTCCGAGGTTTTGCACGCCGATCGTACGATGTTGGTTTATACGCCTCCGGGCTATGACCGGGAGACCGAACGGTGTTACCCCGTGCTTTATCTCGTGAGCGGCACGACCGATACGGAGGAAACCTGGTACAAGGTAGGGCGTGTGGATGCCATTTTGGACAATCTCATCGCCAGAGGCGAGGCCGAGCCTATGCTCGTAGTCATGCCGTACGGTTATATGCCGTCTCATGGTACGCCCATGCCCTCATCGCCTGAGGCTGCCGAGATGTATGCCACCTTCGCCCGCGAACTGACGGAAGCCGTGATACCCTATGTGGAGTCAAGTTTCCGTACGGAGCTTTCGCGCGAGTCCCGTGCGGTGGGCGGGTTCTCGCGTGGCGGTGGGCAGGCTCTGTTTGCAGCCTTTTCCCATCCTGAATTGTTCGCCCATGTGGCTTCTTATAGTGCCTATCTTACTCCGCAGGTGATGGAGCGTCATTTCGGGCAGCTTATGGGGAATCCTGCACGTATGGATTCTCTCTACCGGGTGAAGTGGTTCGGTGTAGGGCGCGGAGATTTCCTCTATGCCGATGTGATGAGACACCTCGATTATTTTCGGGAGAAAGGCATTTCCTGCCGGACGCGTATCACGGACGGGGGACATACATGGATGAACGCTCGTGCCTATCTGGCTGAAACATTGAGGCTTTTTTTCCGGTCGTCCGAATCCTAAAGATGGTATTTTGGCTATAAAAGATAACCTTTAAATAATAGATTAATAAAATGAAACGTTCACTTATGACATCAGCCTTCGCCACATTGTTGGCATGTGCAGGGCAAACCGTGCTTTACGCACAAGAGCCCATTATCCAGACCAAGTACACGGCCGACCCTGCGCCGATGGTGTACAACGACACCGTGTTCCTTTATACGTCCCATGACGAGGACGATGCACAGGGATATGGGTTCAAAATGTTGGATTGGCAACTTTACACTTCCACCGACATGGTGAACTGGACCGACCACGGTCCCATTGCTTCGTTGAAGGACTTCACTTGGCGTAAGCGTGACAACGGGGCATGGGCTTTGCAGGTCGTCGAACGTAATGGCAAGTTCTATATGTACTGTCCGCTTCATGGCAATGGAATCGGCGTGTTGGTATCCGACTCGCCTTACGGTCCTTTTAAAGACCCTATCGGCAAGCCTTTGGTATGGCAAAAGGAGCATTGGGACGACATCGACCCCACGGTATATATCGACGACGACGGACAGGCTTATATGTATTGGGGCAACCCCAATCTTTATTATGTGAAGCTCAACGAAGACATGATTTCTACCTCGGGCGACATCGTAAAAATCGGCAAGCTGAAGACTTATCAGGAAGGGCCATGGTTTTACAAGCGCAACAACCGTTATTACTTGGCCTTTGCTTCCACTTGCTGCCCCGAAGGCATCGGTTATGCCATGAGCGATTCTCCTACCGGTCCGTGGGACGTGAAGGGATACATCATGCGTCCGACCGACCGTACGCGCGGTAACCATCCCGGCATTATCGACTACAAGGGAAAGACGTACGTGTTCGGACAGAATTACGACTTGTTGCGTCTGGAAATGGAAGAACACCACGAACGCCGTTCCATCTCTGTGGCCGAGATGCACTATAATGCTGACGGGACGATACAAGAAGTGCCTTATTTCAAGGATGTGAAGGTGGAACAGATTGAGCATTTCGACCCATACCGCAGAGTGGAGGCCGAGACGATGGCTTGGGGATATGGATTGAAGACGGAGAAAATGCCGGACGGTGGCATCTATGTGACGGCTGTGGATGATGGCGACTCGTTGATTGTTCGTGGCGTGGACTTCGGGAAGCGCGGTGCCAAACGTTTCCGTGCCTGCATCGCTGCGGAGCAAGGCTGTACCGTAGAGATACATCTGGACCGTGTCGACGGACCATTGGTGGGCACGTTGGAGGTAAAGGCCACCGGAGGCATGCAGGCGTATAAAGAAATGGAATGCCGCGTGAAAGGGGCTAAAGGCGTACATGACCTGGTGTTCCTTTTCAAGGGCGGCGCCGGCAAGAACCTGATGAACTGGGATTACTGGCGTTTTAGTTAATTCAGGGCTGGGCGGAGAGGCATCCTGAAGCAGGCGGTTGAAGGCAATGGGGCAGGTCTTGCCGGCTGTGGGAATACGGATGTCGGTGGTTGGGTTTCCTCATGGTAGCTATATTGCAAAGGCCGCGCCTGCTTTGGGTCTCTTTGCCCGGACTGTCCTGAAACCACTGTATGAGGTTCTGTACATGTTTTCCCGCATGTCAAACGGAGACATGTTAAATGTAACCCTGTTGTTTGTGTAGCGTAACACGTCGGCGCGAAATCAACATGGTTATTGTTGTTTTTCAACATGAGTATGCCCTGTTTGGGAGCGGGGGCTTTAACTTTGCAGCGTTGCAACAATAAAAACAAATGTATGGATCTATTAATGTAAAAGACAAGTATGAGAAAGACAATGTTTGTGTTGGGCGGACTGGTTTGTGCCACATGGCTGTCTGCCCAGGATTACCAAAAAACGGCTTACGGCATTAAAGCCGCCGCAGGCGGGGTTGACGTGGAGGTGCAGTTCTTCACGCCTTCGGTGGTGAGGGTGGTCAAGTCTCCCCAGGGCGAACACTTTGAGAAGAAGAGCCTGGCGGTCGTGGCCTCGCCGGGCGAGGTCGGGGTCAAGGTCGGTATCAAGGATGGTGCCATCGTGATGGACACCAAAGTCTTGCAAGTGAACCTTGACACGTCTACCGGTGCATTTTCCTACCGGACGGCTGATGGCAAGCTTTTGCTTGCCGAGAAGCCGGTGGAGAAGCCGTTCGTTCCCTTTGACGACGCAGGCGATGCCACCTACAACGTGTATCAGGCTTTCAAGCTCGATGCGGACGAGGCCATTTACGGGTTGGGACAGTTGCAAAACGGGAAAATGTCGCAAAGGGGCGTGCGGAAGAACATGATTCAGGGGAACGTGGAGGATGTCAGTCCCTTCTTCCAGTCGACCAAAGGCTATGGCTTGTATTGGGACAATTATTCCCCCACGCTTTTCACGGATAACGAGGAAGAGACCTCTTTCCGGTCGGATGTGGGCGATTGCATGGATTATTACTTCATGTACGGCGGCGATGCGGACGGTGTGGTAGCACAGGTACGCTACCTTACGGGGGAGGTACCGATGTTTCCTCTTTGGACTTATGGTTATTGGCAAAGTAAGGAACGCTATAAGAGCCAAGAAGAGACGGTAGGTGTTGTACGTAAGTATCGTGAATTAGGTGTACCTCTTGACGGTATTATTCAAGATTGGCAATATTGGGGACACAACTATTTGTGGAATGCTATGGACTTTCAGAATCCTCAATTCAATAATCCCCAAAAAATGATAGATGACGTACATGCGATGAATGCGCACATGGCTATTTCCATCTGGTCGTCGTTTGGTCCGGCTACAAAGCCTTATCGTGAATTGGCAGCCAAGGGGTTGCTGTATGATTTTAAGACATGGCCGGCTGCTGGGACGGAAAGTTGGCCGCCAGATCCGGAGTACCCTTCCGGAGTGCGCGTCTATGACGCTTATTCTCCTGAAGCTCGTGACATCTACTGGAAATACCTGAACGAGGGAATCTTTAAGCTTGGTATGGATGCTTGGTGGATGGATTCTACTGAACCGGATCATTTGGATTTTAAGCCCGAAGATATGGACACGAAGACCTACATGGGGTCTTTCCGCAAAGTACGTAATGCCTATCCTCTCATGTCCGTTGGCGGAGTGTACGACCATCAGCGTGCCGTGTCGTCAGATAAACGTGTGTTTATCCTGACCCGTTCGGGCTTTTTGGGACAGCAGCGTTATGGGGCTAATGTGTGGAGTGGTGACGTGGGTTCATCATGGGAGACCTTGCGCAATCAGGTACCGGCCGGCTTGAACTTCTCACTTTGTGGCATGCCCCACTGGAACAACGACATTGGCGGTTTCTTTGCCGGGCAATATAATAAGAGTTGGAATGACGGAACGGCTCCTAAGAATCCGCTTTATCAGGAACTTTATGTACGTTGGTTGCAGTTCGGAACTTTTACACCGATGATGCGTTCCCACGGTGCTGACACCCCACGCGAGATTTATCAATTCGGCCAAAAAGGCGAACCGGTGTATGATGCCATCGAGAAAATGATACGCCTGCGTTATTCCCTTTTGCCCTACATTTATTCTACGTCGTGGGATGTGAGTCATCGCCAGTCTACGTTCATGCGTGCGCTCGTCATGGATTTCCCAAAGGACAAGAAGGTGTGGGACATGAATGACGAATATATGTTTGGAAAGGCTTTCCTTGTAGCGCCTGTGTTGCATGCACAATATACACAGGAGAAAGTGGTGAAGGTGAATGAAGAAAGCGGATGGAACCGCGATAATGCAGGGAAAGCCGAAGGAAAGGTGCAGGCCGATTTCCAACAGCCGAAATCTACAGAGGTTTATCTTCCATGCGGTACGGTTTGGTACGACTTCTGGACGAACGAGAAGATAAAGGGAGGTCAGGAGGTCACCCGTGAGACCACGCTCGACCTTATACCTCTATATATAAAAGCTGGTAGCATCGTGCCTTTTGGTCCCGACGTGCAATATGCCACGGAAAAGCCGTGGGACAGCCTGGTTCTCCGTGTTTATCCGGGTGCCGACGGCAGTTTCGTGCTTTACGAAGACGAGTTCGACAATTACAATTACGAGAAAGGCGCTTATACGGAGATTCCTATGTCGTGGGACGATTCTTCGCGCCGTCTGACCCTGGGGACGCGCAAGGGCGAATACAAGGGTATGTTGCAATCCCGCGGGTTTACGGTGGTGCTTCCCGACGGACGGCAAAAGTCCGTATCTTATAATGGAAAGAAAGTTTCGGTGAAGTTTTGATAAGGTATCTCTCTTTCGGGAAAAGATGTGCTCTCCTACAAAAGGCAGTATTTGCAGCCCTTTTGTAGGAGAGCTTTTAATGCGGTTGGGGGAAGTGTGCATTTAAGGTGCGAATCCTTTGCAATAGAAAGGGCTGGCCGTTTGTTAGGGGCTTCTTTCCATGAGATTTCAACGACGTTACCATGATTTTCAACATAAGTGTTAGGAATACAGTACAAGGAGGCTGTACTTTTGTAGTTGAATAGTAATAATACGACAATAATGAAAACAAGACATTCTTTCATTCCTTTCGTCCTCTTTTCAATGTGGTTGTGCGGAGGAGCCACTCTCCGTGCGCAGGATCCTATTATCCAAACCAAATATACGGCCGATCCGGCTCCCATGGTTTACAATGACACTGTATTCCTTTATACGGGACATGATGAGGATGACGCATACAGTTTTAAGATGTTCGACTGGCAGCTTTATACTTCTACCGACATGGTGAATTGGACTGACCATGGAACGGTAGCTACAACCAAGACTTTTCCTTGGCGGGAAGAGCAAAATGGGGCTTGGGCCATGCAGGTGGTGGAGCGGAACGGCAAATTCTATATGTATTGTACTGTTCAGGGTAATGGCATAGGGGTATTGGTATCCGATTCGCCTTATGGTCCGTTTAAGGACCCTATCGGCCAACCGTTGGTATGGCAAAAAGGAATTGGCGATGATATCGACCCTACGGTATTCATCGATGACGACGGGCAGGCTTACATGTATTGGGGCAACCCCAACCTTTATTACGTGAAACTCAATGAAGACATGATTTCCTATTCTGGGGGCATTGTGAAAATCGGCAAATTGAAAACCTATCAGGAAGGGCCGTGGTTTTATAAGCGTAACGGCCATTATTACTTGGCTTTTGCCTCTACCTGCTGTCCGGAAGGTATAGGTTATGCCATGAGCGGTTCCCCCACTGGGCCGTGGGACGTGAAAGGATATATCATGCGGCCTACTGAACGTACGCGAGGTAATCATCCGGGTATCATCGATTACAAGGGAAAAACTTACGTGTTCGGACAGAATAATGATTTGCTGTTCTTGGATATGAAGGAACACCGTGAGCGTCGTTCTGTTTCTGTGGCTGAGATGCATTACAATCCGGATGGTACGATTCAGGAAGTGCCTTATTTTAAAGATGTCAAGGTGGAACAGATTGAACATTTCAATCCTTACCGTAGGGTGGAAGCCGAAACGATGGCATGGGGGCATGGCCTGAAGACGGCAAGGTTGGATGACGGCGGCATTTATGTGACGGCTGTAGATGATGGTGATTCGTTGGTTGTTCGCGGTGTGGACTTCGGCAAGCGTGGTGCCAAACGTTTCCGTGCTTGCATCGCTTCGGAACAAGGTTGTGCCGTCGAGATACATTTGGATAGTGCCGGCGGCCCCTTGGTGGGCACGCTGGAGGTGAAAGCCACCGGAGGGATGCAGACGTATAAGGAAATGGAATGCCGCGTGAAGGGTGCCAAAGGCGTACACGATTTGGTATTCCTTTTTAAGGGCAGTGTCGGCAAGGATTTGATGAATTGGGATTATTGGTGTTTTAACTGAAATGGAATGTTGTTTTATGCAGTGAAACCATTAGAAATATAAATAGTATGAGGAAAACAATGTTATTTTTGGGTGGGTTGATTTGTGTGGCTGTAGCTTGGGCACAGGATTACCAAAAGACCGCCTACGGCATCAAGACCACTGTGAATGATGTGGATGTGGAAGTGCAGTTCTTTACCCCTTCGGTTGTGCGGATAGTCAAGTCGCCTCATGGAGAGGATTATGAGAAGAAGAGCTTGTCGGTTGTGGCTTCACCCAAAGAAGTGGGGTTTAAGGTAAACACAAAGAACGGGAACATCGTGCTCGGCACGGAGGCTTTGCAGATGTCTCTTGACACATCGACCGGTGTTCTTTCCTATAAAACAGCCAAGGGAAATCAACTGCTCGTCGAGAAAGCCGTAAAAGAACAATTTACTCCTTTTAATGACGCAGGTAATTCTACGTATAATGTTTATCAGGCTTTTACGCTTGATGATGATGAGGCACTCTATGGCTTAGGACAATTGCAAAACGGGAAGATGTCCCAACGTGGGCAAGTGAAGAATCTTGTACAAGGTAACGTGGAAGACGTGAGTCCATTCATCCAATCTACCAAGGGGTATGGCCTCTTCTGGGACAATTATTCCCCCACAGTCTTTACCGACAATGAGAAAGAGACTTCTTTCCGTTCGGAGGTGGGCGATTGCATGGATTATTATTTCATGTATGGCGGTGATGCCGATGGCGTTATAGCGCAGATGCGTTATCTTACGGGAGAGGTACCGATGTTTCCTCTTTGGACTTATGGTTATTGGCAGAGCAAGGAACGTTACAAAAGCCAGAAAGAGGTGGTGGACGTAGTGCGTAAATATCGTGATTTGGGTGTACCTCTCGACGGCATTATTCAAGATTGGCAATATTGGGGGCACAACTATTTGTGGAACGCCATGGCTTTTCTGAATCCAGATTATCCTAATCCCAAGAAGATGTTGGACGATGTGCATGCGATGAATGCCCACATGGCTATTTCCATTTGGTCGGGATTCGGTCCGGCTACGAAACCTTACCGGGAACTGGCTGCCAAAGGATTGTTGTTTGACTTCCGTACTTGGCCGCCCTCTGGGATTGACGCATGGCCGCCCATCATGGAATATCCTTCCGGAGTGAAAGTGTATGACGCCTATTCTCCCGAAGCCCGTGATATTTATTGGAAATACCTGAACGAGGGAATCTTTAAGCTTGGTATGGATGCTTGGTGGATGGATTCTACTGAACCGGACCATGTGGATCCCACGCCCGAGGATTTGGATACCAAGACTAGTATGGGGTCCTTCCGGAAGGTTCGCAACGCTTATCCGCTCATGTCCGTTGGTGGAGTGTATGACCACCAGCGTGCCGTGTCGTCGGATAAACGCGTGTTCATCCTCACCCGTTCGGGGTTTGTGGGACAACAGCGTTACGGGGCTAATGTATGGACTGGTGATGTGGGGTCTTCATGGGAGACCTTGCGCAATCAGGTGCCGGCCGGCCTGAACTTCTCGCTTTGTGGCATGCCTCATTGGAACCACGACATTGGCGGTTTTTTTGCCGGACAGTACAACCAGAATGGAGATGGTTCCGCCCCGAAGAACCCGCTTTATCAGGAACTTTATGTACGTTGGTTACAGTTCGGGGCTTTTACGCCGATGATGCGTTCCCATGGTACCAATACCCCACGTGAGATTTACCAGTTCGGACGGAAAGGTGAACCGGTGTATGATGCCATTGAGAAGATGATACGTCTGCGTTATTCCCTTTTGCCCTACATTTATTCTACGTCGTGGGACGTGAGCCATCGCCAGTCCACGTTCATGCGTGCGCTCGTCATGGATTTCCCGAAAGACAAGAAGGTGTGGGACATGAATGACGAATACATGTTTGGAAAGGCTTTCCTTGTGGCTCCCGTGTTGCATGCGCAGTATACACAAGAAGCTGTTGTAAATGTGAATGAACTGAGCGGATGGAGTCGTGACAATGATGGAAAAGCCGCTGGTGGGGCACAAGCCAACTTCCAACAGCCGAAATCTACGGAGGTTTATCTACCATCCGGTACTGCTTGGTACGACTTCTGGACGAACGAGAAGATAGAGGGAGGCCGGGAGATTACCCGTGAGACCACGCTCGACCTTATACCTCTATATATAAAAGCTGGTAGCATCGTGCCTTTTGGTCCCGACGTGCAATATGCCACGGAAAAGCCGTGGGACAGCCTGGTTCTCCGTGTTTATCCGGGTGCCGACGGCAGTTTCGTGCTTTACGAAGACGAGTTCGACAATTACAATTACGAGAAAGGCGCTTATACGGAGATTCCTATGTCGTGGGACGATTCTTCGCGCCGTCTGACCCTGGGGACGCGCAAGGGCGAATACAAGGGTATGTTGCAATCCCGCGGGTTTACGGTGGTGCTTCCCGACGGACGGCAAAAGTCCGTATCTTATAATGGAAAGAAAGTTTCGGTGAAGTTTTGATAAGGTGTCCCTTGTGACGGGACAAAGATTAGCCTCCGCAAGAAGCTGCGTTTGCAAGCCTTTTGTGGGGGCTTTTATTACATTTGCTCCTCCTGCGTGTCGGCATTCTCCCCCTCCAAGAGTTTTGTAAAAAGGTCTTTCATCTTTCAGGTCACATGTCAACTGATTGTCATATAATGGATTATGGAATGAAGGATGTTTCAGGCATCTTTCAGTATTCTTTCATGGCGGAAAGCGATAAAAAGTTCTCAGCCGAACGATTTGTCAATCTCAGCCGAATGATTTTTCGTTCTGCGCCAAACGATTTTTCATCCTGTATCAAGCGAAATGAAACTTGGCTGAAGGATACCTGAAACATCCTTCAGTCTGTAATATCAATATTATGAGATGCTTATCGCATAACCTGAAGGATGAAAGATGTTTTCGCAAAAATCTTGTGTAGGGAGATATGTCCGGTATGTAAGGGAGTCGATATACTCCATTGGCGAGCCGCTGACTCGTGTTCAGGTTTCATGCCTAAGAATAAGGCTTGTCTTTTGATATGCCCATTCACTCAGGCGGAAAACCGGATAGGAGGCTAATATCCCGGCAATGGCATCCACTAAGTAATGTGCCTGAATATAGACTGTGGCCAGTGTCAAAAGGATGGCGAAAGGCAATAATATGAAGAAGAAACGTTTGCTTTGCGGATGGACCAGATAAAGCAGGATAAAAGTAATACCGATATGCGAGGAAGGAAAAGCGGCTGTCGGGCGTTCGCCGGAATCCTGAGCCCATTCGACTAAATGACAGAAGAAACCGTCGGCATAGCCCGGCGAGGGTAGCATATCGGTACGATGGTTGAAGTAGGTGCCTAAAGACGGAAATATCCCGTTCTCGACACTTTCCGGACTTACGGCCTGAAAATAGAATTGGGGGCCGGCAACGGGGAGGAATATATAGACAAGATAAAAGATGAAAAAGGAGCACATGACGGTGAATGAGGCTTTCTCGTAACGGTCATTGCGACAGAGAAAGAAGAAAACCATGACGGCCACAATCATGGGGTAATAAGAGAAATAACCCATATTTACGGCTTCGGAAAACCAGGGCCATGGGCAAAGGCGGCTGAATTCCAATGAGGGCTGGCAACCGAACAGCACGGCATCCCATCGGGCGAATATGTGGTCCAAATTGGGGAATGTCCGGTTGAACTCGTAAGTGTCCGGATACCAGTAGCTGAGCAAAGCCATCTGTGCCGTGATACGGATGAAAGTCATAAGTCTGCGCGGCCAAAGGAGATAGATTCTCCATAATAAGATTGTACCGAGAAAGATGTACAGGCGGTCGGCAAACATGTCCCAAGGATGGTTCATGTCCGGCCAAAGCACGAACATGGTCAGGGTCGTGAGGATACTGTAGATTATGGCCAGCCATTCAATCGGCCATAAGCCTTTGGATTGATTGTCGTTTCCGGTAAGCCATTGGAAGGAAATTTTCATAGCCATCCCTCCTTCTTATACCAGGCTATCGTTTCTTTGACTCCTCGTGCCAAAGGATATTCGGGACGAAAGTCCAGTTCTTTCACGGCCGGTTGGATGTCGCATTGCCAGTTGCGTTGGCATAGAATGTGAAATTTGTCACGGTTAAGGGTGGTGGTGCGGCCCCGCCATGTGCTGAAACTGCCATTTATGGCGCATACGACACGAAGAAACCATACCGGGGCTTTGATTCGGAGCATGAACGGATGTCCGAGCTCCGTGCGTATCAGGTCGCTGAATTCCGTACTGTGGTATACGTTTCCGTCGCTGATGAAAAATTCGCGTCCGATGACATCCTTTATCATGGCAGAGAAAACGGCTTGTACGAGGTCTTTCACGTAAATGAATGTGATTTCCTGCGGACGGTAACCTACGCTGAAGTCCACGTGTTGTTTAATACTTTGCGCCATGACGAAATAGTCTTTTTCACGTGGCCCGTATACGCCGGTGGGACGGAGAATGACATAAGGAAAATCTTTCAAAGACTTGAGATAACGTTCGGCTTCCAACTTGCTTTCCCCGTATGCCGTGTTGGGGCGTGGCGTATCATTTTCCCGTATCGGGGCATATATCCAGGGATTGTCCGAAGTGGCGTGACGTACTGCCTGTTCGCGTATGGCGCCGAACACACTGAGGGAACTGATGAAAATAAAACGTCCGGGCACCATGTCCAGTTCGCGGAGCGCATCGACAAAATGACGCGTACCTTCCGTATTGGTGCGGAAAAAGTCTTCACGCCGGATACATTTGGTGGCTCCGGCTGCATGTACGATGACATCCCAACCTCCGAACTCTGCTTTGCATGCCGCCAGTTGGGGGCGTAGGATTTCAGGATGTTCCATGTCTAATTCAACGAAACGGATTCGGGAATCCTGAAGATAGTTCCGGCTACTGGTGGCACGCATGCCTGCCCACATCGCGTGTCCTTCCGTCAGTCCCCTTTCAACGATAAAACTGCCGATGAAGCCGCTGGCTCCTGTTACTAATATTTTCATACGCGTTTGTTCTATTGGTTTTATTCCTCGTAAGTGCCATCGGCACTTTTCACGGGCTCCACATGGATGCCCACATGGGTTTCATTTCCGTATTTCTCTTTCAGTTTGTTTTCTATGACCGAAGCCTTGGCGTGTGCTTCATACAAAGTCAAATGCCCATCCATCCGGACGTGCATCTCTATGGCATAGTGGTTGCCGATGCGGCGTGTGCGCAAATTGTGTATGGCCGATACTCCCGGTGTGTTCTCCGTAATGAGGCAGATTTCCTTTTCTGTTTCGTCCGGCAATGATTTTTCAGTCAGTTCGTCTACACACGGCTTCAAGAGCTGGACGGATACCTTCATGATGAAGAAACTCACGACCACTGCAGCCATGGGGTCGAGCACACTCCATGATTCACCCAAGATTATAGCCCCTCCGATACCTATGGCTGTTCCGATGGAGGAGAAGGCATCGCTACGGTGATGCCAGGCATTGGCAATGACTGCACTGGAATTGATTCTGCGTCCCACGTGGATGGTGTAACGATATATCAGTTCTTTGGAGACGATGGAAATGATGGCTCCGGCGAAAGCAAGCATGCCCGGGGCGGGAAGGCGGCCTCCCTGCCATACGGTCTGGATGGCTCGCAGGCCGTTCCAACAGATGCTTGCGCCTACGGCAAAAAGCACGATACCTATTATCGCCGTGGCCAGCGTTTCGTATTTGCCGTGACCGTAATCGTGACTTTTGTCTTGCGGTTTATTGGAAATACGTGTGAAGATGAGTACGACGATGTCGGTTGCAAAATCAGACAATGAATGTACGGCATCGGCTATCATGGCCGCGCTGTGCCCCAGGATTCCGGCTATGAACTTGAATACGACTAACAGAAAGTTTACAAAACTTCCTGCCCATGTGACTTGATAGATGGCTTTTTCCCGTTCGGTTAGTTTCATTGGTCTGTTGGCTTATGAAAAAGAAAGAACAAAGATAAGCATTTTCAGAAAAAATAAGAGATAAAAGAGGAGCGGAATGAATAAATATGCTTAACTTGCAGAAAGATTATAGATAACAAACCTCTAAAATATCAGATTTATGGGAAAAACAGGAAAGAAAGGCGGCAAGCGCCTGAAGAAAAAAGAACTGGCGAAAATGTTAATGGAACTTTTTCAAAATAATCCCGCCGAGGTTTACGACATTAAACGTATATTCAGAGACTTGAAACTGGACACTCATCCTGCCAAGTTGCTTTGTATGGACTTGTTGGAAGATTTGGCGATGGATGATTATATAAAAGAAACGGAGAAACTGCATTTTCGTTTGAATACCACAGGGCAAGTGTTTGAAGCCATATTCAATCGTAAAGCGAACGGTAAAAATACCGTGACCCCGTTGGATGGAGGAGAACCTGTTCTTGTGGCCGAACGGAACTCTTTGCATGCTATGGGAGGAGACAAGGTGAAAGTGACTTTGTTGGCCCGCAGGAAGCATCATGTACGCGAGGCGCAAGTGGTCGAGATTCTCGAAAGGAGCGACAGGTCGTTTGTCGGAAGATTGGAGGTGCGTAAGGATTTTGCTTTCCTGCTCACCGAAGACCGTACGCTGGCTAACGACATATTTATTCCTAAAAAAGCGTTGAAAGGTGGTAAAAGCGGAGATAAGGCTGTGGTGAAGATTACCGAATGGCCTGAACATGCCAAGAATCCGATAGGTAAGGTCGTGGATATATTGGGGCAGAGTGGAGACAATACCACGGAAATGCACGCCATTTTGGCCGAATACGGTTTACCTTATGCTTATCCCAAGTCCGTAGAAGATGAGGCTGAGAAGATCGACCCGGGTATTACGGCCGAGGAAATCGGGCGGCGTGAGGACCTGCGTGAGGTGACGACATTTACCATCGACCCGAGGGATGCCAAGGATTTTGACGATGCGATTTCCATTCGTAAAACGGATGACGGATTGTGGGAAGTAGGAGTGCATATTGCAGACGTCTCGCATTATGTAAAAGAGGGGAGCATCATAGACAAAGAAGCTGTGAAGCGTGCCACCAGCGTGTATCTGGTAGACCGGACGATTCCGATGCTGCCTGAACGTTTGTGCAATTTCATCTGTTCTTTACGTCCGAACGAAGAGAAGTTGACTTATAGTGTCGTTTTCAAGTTGGACGACAAGGCTGTAGTCAAAGACTGGCATCTGGCCCATACGGTCATTAAGAGCGACCGTCGTTTTACGTATGAAGAAGTACAGAAAGTGTTGGAAGACCATAAGGAAGCTTCGCCTGAAGACTATAAGATGCCGGGCGACCATGCGGCAGATCCGAACTTTAACGGGCCGGACGTATTGCCGGCCGAACATTTTGCCGCGGAATTGATAACGTTGAATCGTTTGGCCAAACAACTTCGTGCCCGGCGTTTCGAACATGGTTCCATCAATTTCGACCGTAGTGAGGTTCGTTTTGATATAGACGATAAGGGTAAACCGATAGGAGTGTATTTCAAGGTGGCGAAAGATGCGAACAAATTGGTGGAAGAGTTTATGTTGCTGGCCAATCGTACGGTAGCTGAGAGTGTGGGGAAGCAGTCTAAAAATAAAAAGCCCAAGACGCTGCCCTATCGTGTGCATGATTTGCCGGATCAAGACAAGCTGATTAATCTGAGTGAGTTTATTGTGAAATTCGGCTATAAACTGAAACCGACAGGGTCTAAGGAAGAGGTGGCCAAAGGATTGAATAAGCTATTGACCGACATTCAGGGGAAGAAAGAACAAAATCTGATAGAAACCGTTTCGTTGCGGGCCATGATGAAGGCGCGTTACAGTACGCATAATATCGGGCATTACGGGTTGGCATTCGATTACTATACGCATTTCACCTCCCCTATCCGCCGTTATCCAGACGTAATGGTGCATCGGTTGCTGACACGGTATGCCGACGGAGGACGCAGTGCCAGTCAGGACAAGTATGAAGAATTGTGTGAACATTGCAGTGCGATGGAGCAGTTGGCTGCCAGTGCCGAGCGTGCCAGTATCAAGTATAAGCAGGTGGAATTCATGAGCGACAAACTGGGGCAAGTGTTTGAAGGAACCGTAAGCGGTGTGACGGAGTTCGGCCTGTATGTGGAAATCAATGAGAATAAATGTGAAGGTATGGTGCCTTTGCGTGATTTGGATGACGATTATTATGAATTCGACGAGCGTAACTACTGCTTGTGGGGACGTAAGTATCATCATCGTTATTCTCTGGGGGATACGGTACAAGTAAAAGTGGCGAAAGCCAATCTGGAAAAGAAGCAGTTGGATTATGCTTTGGTCAGAGAATGAGAGGGCGGAATCCAATCATTTGTCTGAATATATTTGGCATTTTTCGGGTCATACGCTAACTTTGCAACGGAAAACGTCTCATTAAACGTGTATATATGTCACAGAAATTAGTTCAGTCTCAATCTATGCAGCAGGTTCAGACACTGTCCCCGCAGCAGGTGCTGCAGGTGCGGTTGCTGGAAATGCCCGTTTCAGAGCTGGAACAACGCGTGAAAAACGAATTGATAGACAACGGAGCGTTGGAAGAAAGTCTGGGAAGTCCCGAGGATGCCGATACGTCTTCGGAAGATGTCTATGACGGAACAGATGCAGAGTCGGCCGGGAGCGAGACTTCCGGGTTGGACGGTGGTCTGCCTTCCGATGAATATCGTCCGGCAGAGGTGCGGCAGGCGATGGATGATTATCGGACTCCGGACGATGTGCCGGATTATCTGTTGCAGGAACGGGGAGGGAAAGACCGTCCGGAAACGATGGACTATGGCGACACGACATCTTTCTATGAGCAGATGACGGAGCAGATGAACGAATGTGACCTGACGCCGCGTGAACAGGAACTGATGACTTATCTTATCGGTTCGTTGGAAAATGATGGCTTGTTGAAAAAGAAACTTTCCACATTGGCAGACGAATTGGAGATCTATGCAGGAATACAAACTACGGAGGCGGAACTGGAAACAGTGCTGGCCCGGTTGCAGACTTTCGATCCTCCCGGTATCGGAGCACGCGATTTGAGAGAGTGTCTTTTGTTACAACTCCGTCGGGACGAACATCGCGGGAGCCGGCAAAAACAGTTGGAGTATGAAATTATCGACAAACTGTTTGATGAATTTACCCATAAACGCTGGGACAGGATTGCCGCCCGTCTGCATTTGACAGAGGCGGAATGCGAACGTTTACAGAGAGATTTGAAGAAGCTCAATCCGCGTCCGGGAAGTGCCATGGGCGAGGTGGTAGGACATAATTACCAACAGATTGTGCCGGACTTTGCCGTAGAGACCGATGACGATGGGGGGATTACCCTTTCGTTCAATAAAGGCGACGTACCGGAGTTGCGTATCAGCCCTTCGTTCATGGAAATCCTTCACCAGGTGGATACCGGGCGTGCCAAGATGAGTCGGCCGGAACGGGAAGCTTTGCAATATACCCGCCAAAAGATAGAAAAAGCACAGGGCTTTATCGAGGCTGTGAAACAGCGTCGGCGTACGTTGACCGCTGTCATGCAGGCTATTATTGATTTGCAGCGTCCTTTCTTTCTGGAAGGAGATGAGACCTTGTTGCGCCCGATGATATTGAAGGATGTAGCCGAGCGTACGGGATTGGATATCTCTACCGTATCCCGTGCTGCCAACAGTAAATACGTGGAGACCCATTACGGGACTTATCCGCTCAAATGGTTTTTTAGCGACGGTTATGTGACAGACGATGGGCAGGAGATTGCCACCCGTAAGATTCAGGCCGCTTTGAAGGATTTGGTAGAGGCGGAAGACAAGAAGAAGCCGCTGAGCGATGAGGCATTGACGGCGATGTTGAATGAAAAAGGCTTTCCCATTGCGCGGCGCACGGTGGCCAAATACCGGGAACAACTGGGAATTCCCGTAGCACGGTTAAGAAAATGAAACACAAGGGACTTATTGTAGCGGCTCGTCTGTTGTCGGCGGTGTTCAGACCATATTACATACCGATTGTGGGGTTTGTGGCCTTGTTCACTTTCACGTATCTGAGCCTGTTGCCGTTGCTTTACAAATTGACGGTGGTGGCGATGGTATATGTTTTCACTATATTATTGCCTCGCTTGTGTATTTACGTATATCGTAAACTGAACGGATGGGCGCCGGTGCAACTGCGTTTGCGGGAGAACCGTGCCATACCTTATATATTGTTCATCCTGTCTTACGTGGCCTGTCTTCATTTGATGTTCCGTATGCACATGCCGCGTTATATGTGCGGTATTTTAGTGTCGGCTTTGCTGATACAGATGGTATGCGTCATTGTGAATGTGTGGTGGAAAATCAGCATGCATTCGGCCGGGGCTGGCGGTGTGATCGGTGCGTTAGTGGCTTATTCGGTACTGTTCATGTTCAATCCCGTTTGGTGGCTGTGTGTTACGGTACTGATATCTGGAGCTGTGGGGACAGCACGTATGTTGCTCCGTCAGCACAGTCTGGCGCAAGTGGTGGCCGGTACCCTCGTGGGAGTGGTTTGCGGTTTTGCCGGTATAATTTTATTATAGAAAACGAGTTCAATTAAAAAATCAGATAAGTCATGAAACCAGTTGTAAGTATTATCATGGGCAGTACGTCCGACCTTCCGGTGATGGAAAAAGCTGCCAAGTTCTTCGATGAGATGGAGATCCCTTTCGAGATGAACGCTTTGTCGGCCCATCGGACACCGGTCGAGGTGGAGGCTTTTGCCAAAGAGGCTGCCGGACGCGGCCTGAAAGTAATTATTGCGGGAGCGGGGATGGCAGCGGCTTTGCCGGGTGTGATAGCGGCCAATACGACATTGCCCGTTATCGGGGTTCCTATCAAGGGGATGTTGGACGGTTTGGATGCCATGCTTTCCATTATTCAGATGCCTCCCGGCATACCGGTGGCTACGGTGGGTGTAAACGGAGCGCAGAATGCCGCCATTCTGGCCGCACAGATGCTGTCGCTGGCTGATGAAGGACTGGCTTTGCGTTTGGCGGGTTATAAAGAAAACCTGAAGCAGAAGATTGTAAAGGCCAATATGGAACTGGCCGATGTGAAATATAAGTTTAAGTGCAATTAAAGACAGACGGATGAACTTGTTCGATTACCGACGCAGGGAGACCGGTGAAGTGCAGATCGGCGGTACGCCGTTGGGCGGGAACCATCCGATTCGGGTGCAGAGCATGACGAACACTTCTACGATGGATACCGAGGCCTGTGTGGCTCAGACGTTACGCATTGCCGAAGCCGGAGGAGATTATGTACGTCTGACGACCCAAGGGGTGCGTGAGGCCGAGAACTTGCGGAACATCAACGCCGGTGTACGTGCGGCAGGCTGTGCGGTACCTTTGGTGGCCGACGTGCATTTCAATCCGAAAGTGGCCGACGTGGCAGCTTTGTATGCTGAGAAGGTACGTATCAATCCCGGAAACTATGTGGACGCAGCCCGTACGTTCAAGCATCTTGAATATACGGACGAGGAGTATGCGCAGGAGTTGAAAAAGATAGAGGAGCGTTTCGTTCCTTTCTTACGCATTTGCCGTGAGAACCATACGGCCATCCGCATCGGTGTGAACCACGGTTCGTTGAGCGACCGCATCATGAGCCGCTATGGAGATACGCCGGAAGGTATTGTGGAGAGTTGCATGGAGTTCCTGCGCATTTGTGTGAAGGAAGATTTCAAGGACGTGGTGGTGTCCATCAAAGCCAGCAACACGGTGGTGATGGTACGTAGTGTGCGTTTGTTGGTCGATGCCATGGAGCGTGAAGGAATGCGTTTTCCTTTGCATTTGGGTGTGACCGAAGCCGGCGACGGTGAGGACGGACGTATCAAGAGTGCCGTAGGCATCGGGGCTTTGTTGGCAGACGGTATCGGTGATACGGTCCGTGTGTCATTGAGCGAAGCTCCGGAGGCTGAAATTCCGGTGGCACGTAAGTTGGTGGATTATGTGCTCCGTCGGGACGGTGCCATGATGATACCGGCAGCCGAAGCGGAGGATTTCGATTACTTGAATCCCGTACGGCGGAAAACGCGGGTCGTGCGTAATATCGGAGGAGACCATGTGTCGGTTGTCGTGGCCGACCGTATGGACTTGGCTGCTTCCGGCAGATTGAAAGGCTTCAAAGCTCATCCCGATTTTCGTCCCGACTACATTTATTGCGGCCGTAATCTGCCTCCCGTGGAAGAGCGTGAGGGGGATTATATCGTGGATGCGGATGTCTGGACCGGTGAGCCCGGTACGTATCCGGCTTTTCCTTATAATATGCTGCCTTTCATGAGCCAGTGTACAGCCGATTTGAAGTTTCTTTTCCTTTCATACGGAGCTTTGAATGAAGAAGTGCGTGCCTGCCTGAAATATCATCCGGAGGTGGTGGTGATTTCCCAAAGCAACCATCAGAACCGTTTGGGCGAGCATCGTGCTCTGGTGCACGAACTGACGCGTGAAGGTTTGCAGAACCCCGTGGTCATTTTCCAGCAGTACGCCCACGGGCAGGAGGAAAAGGAGGATTTCCAGATAGAAAGTGCGGCCGACATGGGAGCCTTGCTCTTCGACGGGCTTTGCGACGGCCTGTACCTATATAATAATGGTACGTTGGAGCATCGCGACATAGACGCCACCGCATTCGGTATCCTCCAGGCTGCCCGTTTGCGGACGACCAAGACGGAATATATCTCTTGTCCCGGTTGCGGGCGTACGCTCTACGACCTGCAAGACACGATAGCCCGTATTAAGGCGGCCACCGGGCATCTGAAAGGCCTGAAGATTGGCATCATGGGCTGTATCGTGAACGGTCCCGGCGAGATGGCGGATGCCGATTACGGTTATGTGGGGGCTGCGCGCGGTAAAGTCAGCTTGTATAAGAAAAAAGAATGTGTGGAGCGGAACATTCCGGCGGAAGAAGCTGTGGAGAAACTGCTCCGTCTGATCCGGGAAAACGGAGACGACCCGGAATATGCATCATAGACCATCAAATACATTGATTATGGAACAAAAATTATTTATCTATAATACGCTTTCCCGTAAAAAGGAAGAGTTCAAGCCCATCACGCCGGGGCGTGTCGGGATGTATGTCTGCGGGCCGACAGTATATGGGGATGCCCATCTGGGACATGCCCGTCCGGCCATTACGTTCGACCTGCTGTTCCGTTACTTGCAGCATATCGGTTATAAAGTACGCTATGTGCGTAATATTACGGATGTGGGGCATTTGGAGCACGATGCCGACGAAGGCGAAGATAAAATTGCCAAGAAGGCTCGTTTGGAGGAATTGGAGCCGATGGAGGTGGCACAATACTACACGAACCGTTTCCATGCGGCCATGGAGGCTCTGAATGTGTTGCCGCCCAGCATCGAACCGCATGCCACCGGGCATATCATCGAGCAGATAGAACTGGTAAAGGAGATCCTGGATAACGGTTATGCCTACGTCAGTGAGGGCAGCGTGTACTTCGATGTGGAGAAATACAACAAGGCGCATCATTACGGCAAGCTTTCCGGACGCAATCTGGAGGATGTCATCAACAACTCCCGGGCTTTGGACGGCGTGGGAGAGAAGCATAACCAAGTGGATTTCGCTTTATGGAAGTGTGCCCAGCCTCAACATATCATGCGTTGGCCCAGTCCGTGGAGTAACGGTTTCCCTGGTTGGCATTGCGAGTGTACGGCCATGGGCCGCAAGTACTTGGGCGACCATTTCGACATCCACGGTGGAGGAATGGACCTGATTTTCCCACACCATGAGTGTGAAATCGCACAAGCCGTGGCCAGCCAGGGCAGCGACATGGTGAACTATTGGATGCACAACAACATGATTACCATCAACGGGCAGAAGATGGGCAAGAGTCTGGGTAATTTCATTACTTTGGCACAGTTCTTCAGCGGTGAGCACGAAAGCCTGACGCAGGCTTACAGTCCGATGACCATCCGTTTCTTCATTCTTCAGGCTCATTATCGCAGTACGGTGGATTTCAGTAATGAAGCCTTGCAGGCCAGTGAGAAAGGATTGGCCCGTCTGATGGAAGGTATAGCCAATCTGAAGCGGATTACCCCGACAGCGGGTGGCAGTGTAGAGATGACGTATGTGGACGAACTTCGCCGGAAGTGCTACGAGGCGATGAACGACGACCTGAATTCACCCATCGTCATCAGCCACTTGTTCGATGCCTGCCGTGTCATCAACACGGTGGTAGACCAAAAAGCTACGATGGCCGGTGATGTATTGGCCGCCTTGACCGAAGTGTTCCATACCTTTGCTTTCGACATTCTCGGTTTGAAAGAAGAAACGGGAGGCGGAAGCGGACGTGAAGAAGCTTTCGGCAAAGTGGTGGATATGCTTTTGGAACAGCGTATGATAGCCAAAGCCAATAAGGATTGGGCTACCAGTGATAAAATCCGCGATAACCTGGCCGCTTTGGGCTTTGAGGTGAAAGATACGAAAGACGGTTTTACCTGGAAACTGAATAAGTAAATCCGGGTCTACTTTTCCGGTTAAGCCGGATGGATATGAATTGCGCACGTAGGGGAATACCTTTACGTGCGTAGTTTATTTTGCAGGCCGATAGCTTGGGGGATTGTTTCGTTGCCGGAGTATTCCGCCTTTCCGGAACGGTCTGGATATGGAAAGGGGCAGCCCTTCATGGACTGCCCCAAAACCGGGAAACGTCTTGTAGTTCCGTTCCTCTTCGAATGGGAAACCTTAAAACTCGTTACCCCAGATGTCTTTGAACTTCTCCATGTTGGTCAACACCTCAATGTCCCCGTCAGCAGGATCATCGAAACGGGGAGGGATGGGGCTGCCTACCATCATCATCTGGTCGGTTTCCACATGGCATATTGAAATCTCAGGTTGGATATATTTGCTCTTTTCCATAATCTTTTTCATTGTTTTTGGTTTTCAAATCTTTGGTTTATTTTACGGCTTTCTTCGTGCCGTTCACGATGTAGATTCCTTTGGAAAGGCCTTCGAGAGCCTGACCTAACTTCACATTCTCACGTACGAGTATGCCGTTGAGGTCGTATACGTTCACCAAGGCATCTTCTGCCACGATTCCGTTGATGCCGGTTTCAATGCCCGGGAGAAGCAGAGCCACGATGTTGGCTTCGGCCACGTCGGCATTGATGTAGGCGCGGTAAGGCTTGATGGTGGGTTCGCTGCCCGCGGCCACCTTGTAGAATCCTACTTTACCCTCTTGGTTCTGGAGCACGTAAGTGTTGGTAACGGCTTTTTGCTGTGTGAAGGTACCCGTCATCAGTCCGGCTGCATATTGGTCTTGCAGGGCCATACCGTAGTCGGAGAAGTCGTGAGTGTCCCCGTCCTTGCCTTTTATGATGTACGGCGTGTGTGCCTCGATGCTTTCAGCTTTCTCCAAGACCAATGCCGTGGATGTTCCTACCGGAACTTCTGTACCCGTGCAACTGTACACTTCGAAGCCTTCCGGGATTTCTGCGTCGAACGGCAGGATGAGTGTACACCAACCCGCAGCCGTGATGGACAAGGGTACGTTGGCTTTTTCCGCTTTCACGAGAGACAGGTCGGAAAGATTGTTCGTGGTGAAGAAGCCGTCATCGCTTGTGCTTCCGATGTTACTGCCATGTAGGGTGTTTTTCAGTTTGTACACGCCTTCGCCAGCCAAGCTGATTTCGAACGGCAATGCTTTTTCGGCTTCTTTCGTTGCGCGGATGCGATCATGCCGTGTGCTCACGTTGCCCCCGTCCATATATCCGGCTAAGGCTTGTGTGCTAAAGTAGCGGGTGTTGCCCTCTTCGTCGATGAAGCTGATCGTGTATTGGTTCTTTTTTCCTTCCACCGGAGTGAATTTGAGAGCCTGTGCGTAGTTGGCATCCACGATGTGGTACCATTTCAGGTCATATTCTCCGTCCTCAGCCTTGGCTTCGTTGTAAACCGGAGACACAGCGTTGTTCTTATATCCGAAACCTTCTGAGATGTTGGCGATGCAGAAGAGTTCGCCTTCCTTCGGGGCATTGAGTGTCGGGTTCTTCAAAGCTTGTATTGCTTCTTCCAGAGCCTTGGTGGCTGCTTCTATTTCGTCTACTTTTTCTGATGAATTGTAGATGTTGTTGGCTTCGTTAAAGACTTCATCGAATGCATCTATGGCCGTTTCCGGGATTTGGAAAGCTTCCGTGCCCACATTAGTTTCGGTATCCATGCTGCCGGCTTCCTCTAATTTGGCATGGAGTGCTTCTTTGGCTTTGGCGGAAGCTTCTGCGTCTGTCAGTTTGGAGAGGTATTGCAGTTGGATGTTGGTGACTCCGGTCCAATTCGCATCTGTTGTGTTCAAGCTGACAGTCAGTTTGCCTTCGTCCACGATGACATCTTCTATCGTAGGATTCGTGAACAAGGCAGTACTATTGTCCATTTTCACTTCCTTGTCGTTGGCCGTGAAACTGGTGTTTCCATTAACCGTAGTGAAGGCGTATGCTGAAACCTTATAGTGTCCGTTGGGGAGTTCGTTGCGTGTATAGGTGATAGTGGCTGTGTAGTTTTTGCCGTCCCAAGCTTCCATGAATCCGGTCTTCTGCAAGTCGCCGTTGTTTTTTTCTGCCGAGTTCTTGTACGTGAAATTCTGGATGTTGCCTTCGGTTACGTTTTTGCTCCATCCGTTGGCCGAGTTGTTGGCTTCGTTCATGAGGAAGGTGTAGTCGAAAGGATAACCCTCTTCCGGTGCCGCATTCAGTATGTAAGTTTCACATGCTGTCTGCAAGGTCTGGGTGGCTTCTTGGATGGCTTCAGCCGTGGTGGCCGCATCTAAGGCTGCCTGGGCGTCGGTCATGGCCTTTTGGAATGCCTGTTTTACACTTTCTTCTGCACTTGAGTGGCTGGCATAGCCTTGGTAGGTTGCCATGAGGGTTTTGAATGCTTCGGTTGCCGGTGCTGTTTCTTCTGCCAACGCAATGGCTTGGGTCAGTGCGGCAATGGCTGCGTTCAGGCTTTCTTCCGTGGGTTGGGCATTATCCCCCTGGGTGATGGCTGTATTTACGATGGCTGCAATGCCTTTGGGGCATTTCGCTACGTATGCCTTAGCCTCCTTTATCTTTTCTTTCAGTGTGGCTTGCAGTTGTTCTATGCTTGCAGCTCCCAAGTATTGCAATTTGAAATTCTTGAAAGACACCCAGTTGAAATTGGCGTTGGCCACTTTTATACCGAAAGTCAGTACGCCGTCTGTTCCTACCGTGCCTTTCACTGTATATGTGCCGTAAACGCCGTTAGTACAGGGCTCTCCGTTGCAAGCATTCGTGCTACCTTCGTTGGCATAAAGTGTGGCTCCGGATGGGGTATCTCCTCCGGCTTCGTTCAGTACACGAATCAAGCCGCTTACTTCGTAAATACCCGGTATCAGATGGTTGACTGTATGGCTGATGGTGGCGTTTGCAGCCTTGTTTTCTTTTCCTACGTGGTCTTGGATGAAAGGAGTCGTCATGCCGCTTCCGTCATTTTCACCTTCTGTAGACCAAGTGTTGACTTGGAATGTATTTCCTCCTTCGATATTCCAACCACCGAAGGCATAATAGTTGGAAGTGGTAATCAGCCCGCTCACATCCATGGGGGCATTTTCGCTCACGTCCTCTATTTTATAGAGGCGCAGGTTGTCCCAAGCGATGTCCGAACGTCCGCTGTTTTTCATGTTTTGTACGAGGGAAATGGTTACGGTGGTAGGTTCCGTCACGGTGAACATCGTGCCTAATTCATTCCATGCAGCGTTGACCATATAGGCATCGCTTCCCGGATTAGAACTTCCATTTGCCATGGAATAAGCCCGTCTTACGGCAGGATTTTCACCCAAAAGGTCCGAGGCGGCACCGTTTACTTTGATACCGATGGTCGTACCGTTATTGTTCGCATTGTTGTTGTTGGAATAGTCCGCCGCTTTATAGTCGATGACGGCATAATAAGTTCCGACAGGCAATTCTTTCGAAGTGGTGGTCTTCAATTCAGAGTCCTTGTTGCCCCAACCTTGGCGGTTGAAGTAATAATAGGCGCCTTCTGTCGGTTTGATTTTGCCTGAGCCGTCAGCGGGGAAACCCGTGGAAGAACCACTTTCCTCGCTTTCCACTTGATAATTACTCATTGCCGCGACTTCCCATCCTTGCAGGCCGTTTTCCAGCGTGGTCTTTACCGCCACGTCGGTCGTTCCGTCCGCAGCTTTTAAAGTCTCAAAAGACGGATTGACGAGATACTCCTTAGTGACATCAGTCTGGGCTTGTGCGATGCCCAATGCAGAACAGAAAGCCAATGCACTTAGTACTTGTTTTTTCATTTGATTTAGAAATTAGTTAATGTTTTATATGAAACTCTCTATAGGTATTCGTTTTAGGTTGTGATGAGGCTGTTTTTCCGGCGTGTTTTTCAGTCGCTCTCTTAGGGAGAGATAAACCGATATTGGCAAGAATTTAAGTGTCACCGCTGCAAATGTATGGATTTACAATGATATAAGCAATAAATCGGGACATTTTTTTCGTATTTCTCCTCATGATTTTGTTTTCGTTTGCGTACACAATGTTTGATGATACAATACTCTCTTCTTTATAATTCATTATATATAAACATATTAACACAGAAGGTTTATCTCTCCCTAAGAGATAAACCGTTTTCATCTCCGCTTGAAAATATTTAGCCATGTAGGGGCGTATCCATAAAATGCAATGTCTTCTTTCGGCTATTGAAGACCGTTTTAGAGAGCAGACGATAAGTTCGGGATTTACAAATTGACAGAATGTTAAAGATGCAGGTGCGAGATTCGCGTATTTGTGGACAAGGTGGAGGGGAGCGCGGAAAACACGAGTATTTCGGGGGCGGGGGATTGACATTCGGAACAGTTTCGGTCATAATGGCTTACAAGGTACGGGGCAGTATGCGGTACACGGTTTACAAAACTGACTCTCAAGTTAGTGCAGTGAGGAAAACGCTTACTTTTTGATTTCGGTTTTAACGTTTCGGGAATGGAGCAACGGGAAAGAAAAATCCGTTCTCGACAGGCCGGACAGACACTTTCAGGGCGTTTTCAGGGCAAAAAACAGGGGCTGAGAAATCGTTCGCCGCAGATTAGAATTTCTCTTTCAGCCCAACGAAAAACTATTCGGCTGAGAAAAATCGGGAAAATGGGGTAGAAATGATTCCATATGGCAGTTCCGTCAATTCCTTTTTAAGGAATACCGTTCTAAATAGTCCATTCCATCTGTCTTTGCCGTAAGGATAAAACATCTGAAAACTATCATTTTGCACGGTGTTACGGGAATGTATAATCAAAATGAATGTTTAGGTTTGTTTTTCACGTAGCTCGGTTATTAAGTCGTTGACAATATAAGTATCGCTCATCAGATGCAAACCGTAATGCTCATCGTGCAACATACGACATACGTCAGATTCGTAAAACAATTCTAAAGCACGGTCATAATCTACGTCCAATGTTTCAGCAAGTTGGTCGATGACCCTTGCTATTTTGTTCCAAAGTAAGAAGTCCAGCATGTCCGGTTCAAATTAGTTTCTCGTTAGTGATATACTGCAAGTTGGCATTTAAAATGTCTTGTGAAAGAATACAAACTTGGAAGTTCGGCTTTTGGTAAGCCAGTTTGGATAACGTATGTGCCACGTCGGCATAACCATTGATATATGCTTCAACGGCATCAATCACACGGTCATTGGCTATACCCCCTTCTACGATGTCGAATCCTTTCCATGGCATTTCTCCTTTTCGGCTTGCCACTATGAAGTCTAACCATTCTTTGTCATAAGCGGAAAAGACTTTTTTTATACATTTGTCTGGTTCGTGGAAGAGATAAGTATTGAGATACGCATGGGACGTGTTTTTGATGGTTCGGATGCGCAATGCCCATCGTTCGGCCTGTTCACGTAAAGGGGTCAGGTAAAATCCCGGACCAAAATCCAAATCCCGACGGCCTATGCTTGCCAAAGGTTGTTCTACGATAACGGAAGAACCGTGATAAAGTGTCCTATCCATCATTATTCCCTCCGGTCCTTTTCACGGTTTAACAATGCCTCTACGACATCTTCGGCCACGGCTTTCCGGCTTTCGGTATGCAAAGTGTCGTAGCAATCCCGGATGAGGTCTTTCATCAATCCGGTACGCTCCAGTCTCCGTCGCATTTCCGTAGCGGTGACACCTAATTTTTCGGCAGAGACTTCGATGGCCAGTACCGTGAAAGCCAGCTTGTCGAATTCCGGAGTGCGTGGTTTCATCTCCATAGCTTTCTTGTTTGAATATGGTTAGTATCGTGACAAAGATAGGTGTTTTTTGTGTTTTCTACGTGATTAGGTTGGAAAAAATAACGAAAGATAATAATGAGGTGGAATGGCAAAAAGGTGCGGATGACTGCCCTATGGTGCAGGGCAACCATCCGCGTGGAACGTCCGTTTGCGGGAAAATCCCGGACGGGGGTTAGCAATACATATTCACGATGGCCTCGTAGAGTTCCTGCTTACCGCTGGTCTGGGCCGGTTCGCCTTGGGTTTTGGCGTATGCCACTACGTCTTCGAGCGAAAGCTTACCTTCTTCGAACTCCTTGCCCTTGCCGGCATCGAAGCTGGCATAACGGTCGGTTACCATTTGTTTGATGGGTGATTTCTCCAACAGTTCGGCGGCGTTCTCCAAGGCACGTGCCATGGCATCCATACCGGCGATATGGGCGATGAAGATGTCTTCCAAGTCGGTAGAGTTACGACGGGTCTTGGCGTCGAAGTTCGTACCACCGTTACCGAAGCCGCCGTTGCGGATGATTTGCATCATGGCTTGGATGAGTTCGTAGTTGTCGATGGGGAACTGGTCGGTATCCCATCCGTTCTGGTAGTCACCACGGTTGGCGTCAATGGAACCCAACATGCCTGCGTCTACGGCGCAAGCCAGTTCGTGTTCGAACGTGTGTCCGGCCAATGTGGCATGGTTCACCTCGATGTTCACCTTGAAGTCCTTCTCCAAGCCGTGTGCACGCAAGAAACCGATAACCGTTTCCGTGTCCACGTCGTACTGGTGCTTGGTCGGTTCCATCGGTTTCGGCTCGATGAGGAACGTGCCTTTGAAGCCTTTGGCGCGGGCGTAGTCGCGGGCGGCCTTCAACATCTGTGCCAGATGTTCCTTTTCACGCTTCATGTCGGTGTTCAGCAAGCTCATGTAGCCTTCGCGTCCGCCCCAGAACACGTAGTTGCTTCCGCCCAGTTCGATGGTGGCGTCGATGGCGTTCTTGATTTGTACGGCTGCGCGTGCCACCACGTTGAAATCCGGGTTGGTGGCCGCACCGTTCATATAGCGTTCGTGTCCGAATACGTTGGCCGTACCCCAAAGGTTCTTGATGCCCGTGGCCTGCATCTTTTCCTTGATATAAGCCACGATGGCCTTCATGTTGGCTTCATATTCCTCGATGGAATTGCCTTCGGAGATGAGGTCCACGTCGTGGAAGCAGAAATATTCGATACCCAGTTTCTCCATGATTTCAAAACCGGCGTCAGCCTTCTGTTTGGCAACGGTCAGGGCATCGGCGCCCTGGTTCCAGGGGAACGTCTTCGTGCCGCCACCGAACTGGTCGCCGCCTTCTGCGCAAAGGGTGTGCCACCAAGCCATGGCAAATTTCAACCAGTCTTTCATCTTCTTACCCATGATGACCTTTTCGGCATCATAATAGCGGTATGCCAATGGGTTTTTGCTCTCTTTTCCTTCGAATTTAATCTTTCCGATACCCGGAAAATACTCTTTCTGTGCCATAATTTTCTTCGTTTAAAATAAGGTTTATGAAAATAATTTTGAATTTAATGGATTTGTTCGATGCTTCGGAGTACGTTTAACCAACGTTGGTAAGCCTCTTCGTAGGCCGGTTGCAAGGCGGTATCCGGCTCGATGACCTTCAGCCGTTCGAGCGAGGAGAACGCCTCGCGGTTGTCTTTGTAGATGCCTGCGCCTATGCCCGCTCCTTTGGCCGCACCTACGGAGCCGTCTGTCTCATACAGCTCGATGATGGCACCCGTCACTCCTGCCAATGTGTTGCGGAAGAGGGGGCTGAGGAACATATTGGCTTGTCCGGCGTGGATTTTGTTCACATCCATGCCCATGCCTTTCATCACGTCGATGCCGTAGCGGAAAGAGAAGACAATGCCTTCCTGGGCGGCGCGCACGATGTGGTTGCGGCCATGGATATTGAAATTGATACCATGCACGGCGCAGCCCGTTTCCTTGTTTTGCATGACACGTTCGGCTCCGTTGCCGAAAGGAATGATGCTGAGGCCTTCGCTGCCCACGGGCACGTTCTCGGCCATGCGGTTCATCTCTTCGTAGCTGCATCCTTCGGGTACGACATTACGGCGCACCCATGAATTCAGGATACCGGTGCCGTTGATGCAGAGCAATACGCCGAGGCGCGTCTGTTTCATGGCGGGGAATGCCGCGCGGTTGTATGTCCCTGCGGAGTGGTTGACGTGGGCGAAAGTGTTGACACGCGAGAGCGGGTCGTAATTCACCGTTCCGTTCACGCCATACACTACGCCCGAAGTGCCGGCCGTAGAAGCGATTTCACCGGGATTGAACACGTTGAGCGAAAGGGCATTGTTTGGTTGGTCGCCCGCACGGTAAGTCACGGGTATGCCGGCCTTGATGCCTAACTCTTCGGCTACGGTCTCCGTCACCCGTCCCTGTTCGCTGAAGGTGGGGCGTATTTCGGGAATCAGGTCCATGCTGAAGCCGTAGTATTCCATCAGCTCCTTGCAGACGCAGTTGTGCTTGAAGTCCCAGAACATGCCTTCCGAGAGCCCGGAGACGGTGGTGCACGCCGTACCCGTCAGCCTCATGGCAATGTAGTCGCCGGGCAGCATGACCTTGTCTATTTTCTCATATACCTCCGGTTCGTGTTCCTTCACCCATGCCAGTTTGCTGGCGGTGAAGTTGCCCGGTGAGTTCAGCAGGTGGCTCAGGCAAAAGTCTGCGCCCAACGTTTCCATGGCTTTTTGCCCGTAGGGGACAGCCCGGGAGTCGCACCAGATGATGGCCGGGCGCAGGGCTTTTTGTGTGCGGTCTACACATACCAAGCCGTGCATCTGGTAACTGATACCGATGGCGGCCAGCCCTTCTTTCAGGGCGGATACCGGCCGGCCGGCCTTTTCGGCGGTAGCGGCCATGGCTTCGGCCGTGGCACTTTTCAGGTAGTTCCACCACGATTCGGGTTCTTGTTCCGCCCACCCGGCCTTCAGGCTCAGGATGGGAGCTTCCTGCTTGGGGTAAAAGGCTGTGCTCAACGTCTTTCCGGTTTGCGCGTCCACCACACAAGCCTTGACCGAAGAGCTGCCTATGTCATATCCTATCAAATACATAACAACAGATGTGTTTTTGTTTAACGGTATTGTTGATAGGTGCAAATATAAGTGAGTTTTCCCGTCGGCGGTTCGTCCGGAGGTTAAAAAAATCTTGTGTCGGGACGGGAAAAGCGGTTTTTCTGATTTATATCAGATTTATAGGCTTCGGGCGTTTTGTACTTGAATGAAAAAACCGTATCTTCGTCATACGGATTGTAAAGATGCAGAGCTGGATATGGAAAAGGGTTTGACCGCAGACAAGATACCGTCTTTTGCCACATTGTCCGACGAGGAACGCCGGGCGTTGTCGGATATTCTGGTCGTGCAGAAAGTCCGGAAGAAACAGATGGTAGTGAAAGACGGGCAGGTATGTCATTACATGTTTTATGTGTGCAAAGGATTGTTGCGCCAGTTCTATTTCAAAAACGGGCGTGAAATCACGGAGCATTTCACTTGCGAGGGCAACATTGCCTATTGTATAGAAAGCATTTTCAAGAACAAACCGTCGCACTTGATGATGGAAGCATTGGAAAACAGCGAGTTGTGCCTCATACCGTACGCCGGTCTGGTGGAGCTTTCCTTATTATATAAAGGTATAGCCGAATGGTTGCGTCATTTTCTGGAAAACAATCTGATTCTGCATCAGGTGAAAGCCGATTCATGGCGTTTCGAATCGGCCCGCGAACGCTACGAACGCTTTTTGAGAGAATTCCCTACGGTGGCAGGCAGGGCCTCGGTCAACGACATGGCGTCTTACCTGCTGATGACTCCCGAGTCATTGAGCCGGGTACGTTCGGCGGTGTCGAATGTGGCAGGGAAAAAATCGGGTTATATTCAAAAAATAGAAGAAGAATGAAAAGAACATTTGAAGAGGCGTTGGAGCATCGCCGTAGTTATTACTCCATAGGAAGCAGTTCGCCCGTGTCGGACGAAGAGCTCATACGTGTGGTCCGTCAGGCAGTGAAACACGTTCCGTCGGCATTCAACTCACAATCGACGAGAATCGTGTTGTTGTTGGGCGACGAGCACAAAAAACTTTGGGATATCGTGAAAGATACCTTGAAAGCGCGTATTCTGGCCGAGGCTTTTGTCAAGACGGAGGCTAAGATTGACGGTTGTTTTGCCAGTGGCCACGGTACGGTGTTATATTTTGAAGACATGTCTGTGGTAAGAGGGTTGCAGGATGCTTTTCCTTCTTACAAGGATAATTTTCCGACGTGGGCCCAACATACTTCTGCAATGCACCAGTTTGCCATTTGGGCGATGTTGGAAGAACGGGGATTGGGAGCTTCCCTTCAACATTATAATCCTTTGATAGACGAGGAAGTCCGCCGTACATGGGAGTTGCCTGAAGATTGGATGCTGATAGCGGAAATGCCTTTCGGGGTCCCGACCGGTGAACCGGGAGACAAGGATTTTGGAGACGTGGACAAGCGCATGAAGGTTTTCCGCTGAGGAGGCCTTCTACAGCGGTCTGTAATTTACCATAATCGTTGTTTTCCATCTACCATTTCAAAGATTCGTTCATCATTTCCACGTGAATGGTTACGAAGATAGAGTAATGCTCCTTCGGGAGCATTATAAGATAAGGAGTCCGATGTTGCGGTTTGTTTTCCTAAAGATTCCCAACCGTTTGTTTGGGCGTAGAATAATTCATATAGGTCTCCTTTACGGATAAAATTGTCTCGGTTGCGTGGAGAAAAGGTTATTTTCTGAATCTGTACAGGGTGGCCGGAATCCAATCCGACCCAACCGCCTGACGGCTCACGGTAATCCATGGATGTATACGGGTCGCCATCAAATACATTTTGGAATTGGTTAACGATATTTCCGGCTACTGCCCCCGGGGGGCTTATCAGTATGCCTTGTAATGCGGAGGTGTCTGACGCTGATTGATAGAACGCCAGTTCTGAAATATTGCAATGGCGTGTTGGAGGACCGTAATATCGGACATAACGGTATGGTTTGCTTTTGGGAAGTCGGGCGGTATTGATTAAACGTGGAGGGCGTTCAGTAATGATGTGGATTGTGTCCTTCCCTCTGAAATTCGGGTGATTGCTTGCCTCGAATATTCCTCCTACCATATGGGCTTGGAAGTCCTCTTTAAATTTTTGTAATAATGTGATGGAGTGTTTTTTACCAGAAGGTCGAAAAAAACGTATGTTACCGCTATACTTTTCGAGTAGAAATGGCAAGGAAATAAAAAGGGGCTTTTGATTCCTACATACAGCCAATTTGAAAATGACAGATCCTTCGACATTGTTAATGCGTATGGTGTCGTGTTCAAAACGTCCATACGCAACGGGCAACCAGTGCATTTGTGAACTCATACATAAATAGACCGTTTCTCCATCCTGAGGCTTGACAGTAAGGCTATCAGCACTGATTCGTAACAGGTGGTTAATTTTATTTGCGTAAATAGCTGTCACATCACGCATTAATGGCTTGCGGAAATTTTTAGGTACATTCAGCATATCGAACTTCAAATCTTGTTGAATGTTCCGGTTCAGGCTGAACGTTTCCCTATAAACTTTGCCTTTTGGATCCCAATAAGTCTCAGCCTTTTCTAAATTTTTGGAATTTTGTCCGATGGATGTGAAGTAGGTACTGTCGTTCTCATCTAAAATGAAATTCCAATAGTGGGGTACATTCTTATCTCCCCGTACCAACATTTTATCGCAACCACCTGGTAGTCCCAATGCTCGAAATACATATATAACCAAATCTGTTAGTTCTCGGCAATTTCCGGCACGCCATCTCACCAAATTGGGGCCGACGTTGGGACCATCTGGAAATATGCCAGTGAAGAAAATGGGAGCATTCGATAGGGAATCCATTAGAATCTGGGTTACGGCTCGGATATCGCTTCCGTACGGTGTGTTTCGAATACTATCCAACATCGGGTTGTATCGTTTGTATATTTCCTCACGCCATTCCATCAGTTCTTCATTGCCGATTCGGTATGGCAGAATATATTCCAGAAAGTTTTCGAACGTTACATATTTGCCCCAAGGCTGTTCGCGCCATACTTTGAAAGAAAAGTCTATATTGTGTATCAGATAATCTGCTTTCACGGAAGTTATGTCGTAAACAGCATCCAAGGCTTTGAAATTGAATTTTCCATCTTTTTGGATGATGGAGTCACGTACGAAAGTAGGACCCCTCCATGCGCTTACGGAGAAACGTTCAAAGTATTGGAAATATTTTTTCAATTCTTCTCCTTGATAGGAATAATGATAGGGCATATTTTCTATCAGGAACTGGGCTGCCCGTAGTTTTAAGCTGTCGTTTTGATAATATTCCAGTACTTTTTCAAGTTCCTTACGGTTCTTTCCGGCTTGTATCAAGGCTTGTTCCAACGGAGTTTTTGTGCATGCGGCCAAAATACATAAGGCCGCCATGCACATTAATGGCCAGATATGGTTTCTGTATTTCATTCTTGTGTGTACGGACTGTTATTCTTTCTCTATTAATCCTTCGTCCTCCAAAATCTTCTTATATTGGTAATAATCATATAATTTCTGTTTCCAAATCTCCGAGTCATCTTCATTTTCATTCGTAGGGGAGATAGTACACTCCTTTTCCCGTATGACGTGCGATGGGGCATCGACTTCTTCAGGTGTGATTTCTATGACTTCGATTTCCACTTCATCTCCTACATGGATGTCTCCTCCGTGCCAACTCCAATGCTCACTTTCGTTGGTATATCCGGACGGACACCATATCGCTCCCCACCAACGGGAAAACTCAAAGGAAATGGTACATCCTTCAGGCAAACCGACTTTGTGGGTTTGATAGCCCCATGTACTGCTTTTTATGATAAAACCTTTCATTCCTCCTTTATTTTATAAGTCCTTTCTCTTTTAACTCATCTTTAAGCTGCTCGTAGCGTGCTTTCATCTTTTTCCTATCACTTTGTTGAGTGATAAGTGGTTGTGATGTTTGCTTCGTTTCTACGATGCGTATTTTGATTTTATCTCCTATTTGCAAAGGGCGGTCCATCCAAGTATACCTCTCTTTGAAGCTACTACCGGCTGCTACCATCCAGTCACCAGTTTTGCTTCCGCATGATACGAAGATATAAGCGAAATTGTAAGTGCCGATAGTGACGGATTCTTTTTCGTTAAAAATGATTTCTGCTCCTATCATAGTAATAGTCTTTATATCAACCCTTCGTCTTCCAAAACTTTTTTAAGTTTTTGGTAAGTCTTTAACTTGAATTGCCAATTCTCAGGAGAATCATCCTTTTCTTGGGAGTTCGGACAGGAATGGGGCTTTTTGAGTACAGGTGGTGTCGCCTCATCAAATTCCGCAAACTCTATTTCTATTTTGTCCCCTACATGGAGTTCTCCACCTTTCCAAATCCAATGCATTTCTTCTTTGGGATTGTAACCTCCAATGCTCCAATAGCAATATTTGTCTCGTTCCATGGCATTAACCGCGATACCGACTCCCCCCTCTGACATACCTATTTTACAGGTTTCACCGTTCCAAGTAGTGCTTTTTACAATCAATCCTTTCATTGTTTCAGTCTTCTTTTGCGATTAAACCTTTTTCTTCCAGTTCCTTTTTAAGTTGTTCGTAGCGTGCCAACATCTCTTTACGGTCCTGTTTCTCGGTTTTTATAGTGGGAGATGGGGTTAAGGTTTCCACGATTTGGATTTTCACTTTGTCTCCTTGGTGCGGAACGGTACTGAGCCAATGGTAACTGTTGGAGTAATCAAGTCCATGTGCATAGATATAACCCGTGTCGTCCGGCCTCATTGCCGTATCAAGCAGAACAAAAGAAAAATTTTCTGCCGCGACCGTGACCGGTACTTCATCGTTGATTTGAATTTTCAGACCTTTCATGTCTTATTTTGTTACAGGGCACTTCCAATATCCGTTAGCTTTACATTGTTCCCAACAATTGTAACACTCAGAGAATCCCCATCCTCCAGAATGCTTATCGTTCCAATCATTTTTTCCATTCATACATTCTATATATTTCTTATAACAAAAATCCAACTCAGAAGAACCGTTAACTTCTTCATGACTATCGTTGTAATCTCTTACACATGTAACTACATGATATAAAAGTGCACCCGTTAAAGTCACAACAGTTGTTACGGAAGCAACAATTTCTCCACCAGGTGTAGGTTCTCCAACTGCAATACTCCATATAGGGACTAAAAAGGAAGAGCATCCAGCCATAACATTCCCTGTATCGGGATCATTGTCTTCTTTATTTTCATTATTATTGTCTAACCATTCATCGAACCATCCATTTTCTTCATCTGTATTATGACTTCCACTTCCTTCACTTGAGTTTCTGAGTCTTGGGAATGAGCTTGTGTTGTTAGTCGTTTTCAATGTCATTCCTTGTGCAGCGAGGTGGTTGAGTTCTTGTATGCTGTAAAAAAGTACAGATATGACGTTCAGTAAACGCTCTTGTTCGATTTGTGGGACTTCAGCGTAGATTTCATCACGTAAACTTATCAAACGAACCAATAAGTCATGGTCGGATGTACTCCTATCGCACTCTTCTATGATTTTATGGACGAATTTGATTTGTGTTTCAGTCAACGAAGCATATCCTTCTGCAAATTGTTCAGGAGATATTGTCGGCAATGTGGTTTCTCCCCGTAAACGTTTCTTGGCCAAATTGGGATTGGCTTGGCAGAAATCATTGTAAAACCTGTCGTGGAATTCTTTTGAGCCGTTGGCATCCGAATAGTCCACATTCATTTCCACCAGTTTCTTCACGGTCACTTCAATTTCATCGGCTACGGCCTGTCCAAAATCATCAGAGGATTTGGGCAGTTCGATTTTCATGTCTTGTACTTCGTCCTTCGGTGAGGTGAACTCAGTCCATTCTTCATTTAGCGTGCATCCCCAAAGACAGACCCCTGTTGAGAATACATAAATTAACCATTTTTTCATGATACTTTTGTTTTTAGAATTGTGAATGTTTATTGTACTTCTGCTAATACTTCCAAATAAAGTATAGGGTTGTTGATTGCATTAGATGTGATAAAAATATCTCGTATGAATTCTCCTTTTTCTGCTGAATTGAAAACAAAGTCTATTTGCACTGAATCTTCTGGAGCTATGGTAAACTCTCCCTGATGGCTTTTTAATTCTAAACAAGAACAACTTTTGAATATTTTAGAAACATTCAAAGGACGTTTTCCATCATTAAAAATAGAAATTGTGAACGGCTTTTCTATTCCCGGTAAACAGTTGGATAGCAAAATACGTGTAGGATGGATTCGGACAGTTGCCTCGTCTTTTACGTTGAAGTGCGGATTAATCGTTTTCTTGGCCATAATGAATTCATCCCGAAATATTTCCATATAATAAGGATTTTCCAAATCTGTCATAGAACGTGCCAAGGCTAAGGCGGCTATCGTATCATTTTCGGCCAATGCCCCTACAAGACCTATATAATATGGATATGGATAAGGTAGAGAGTCATAAATATGCCCTAATTCTTCTTTTAAATATATGCCTTCTTTCAATCCTGTATTACAGTCTAGAATCCTATCAAATAAAGGGATAAGTTTCTTTTTAGGCATGCTGAATCTATTAGGATAATGATATTCTGTCATCTGTAAATCAGTGAGGGCTTTTTGAACATAGAGAAAACTTTCTTTTGCTGCACCTGGAATAAGGTCCACAAGATGTCCATCGGATGTGAATACACAGGTTAGTGGCAGGGAAACTGGTACGAGCCATTTTGTATACCATTTGTTTTGGGGTAGATTGATGTCTACAATATTGTATGATGCTGTCGGACAAATCCATCCTCCACATTTTAGCCTTTCTATAAATTTTTGGGACAGGGCTTGTGTAGAGTCTACCAAGGTTATGCAGAACGGTTTATTGCCGTTTGTTTGTTTGATGATACTAAAAGTTTCATTATGGGTTACGTTGAACTGTCTTGTTTTCGATTGGCGGCAAGCCAAAAGCAAGCAAGATAATAATAAGCCTAAAATACCATGTTTTAATATATCCATCGTATTTATAATTTTATTAGGTCATTGTGTGGGCAAAGTTAATGGATATATTGAAATAATATTTTTTCCGTTGTTACATGTTTTTGTTTTGATGTAACAGTTAAATTTCTGGATTTTATGGCATGTCGTTTAAAATATAAATTATAGAATTTAGTAATTTACAGAAAACTAATAATATCTCTTTGCTGTTTATTTAATAATAGCCGTTTGCGGATTACGTACTCCTTTGGCTTCCGTGAGGAAAGCTTTGGCGCTTCCGAAACGTAAGTACATGTCCAGGCGTACGGGCAAGTGGTTTTTGTCGTCGGTGATGTAGAATGTGACCACTTCTTTTTCTTTTCCGTCTTTATACTCCACAAATGAGAATACGAGGCAGCGGTATTTGGTTTTACTTTCTTCCATTTTGAAATTCTTTTTCCCACGGTAGATGAGTGTTTGTTCTTCCACCTTACCACCGTCGGCCATAGGGAATTTGATTTTCTGTCCTACTTTGTAGTCGGAGGCATCGAATGAGCGAGCCCGGAGCATCATGCTGAGCATGTCGTAGACGCATACGTTGCTTTTCTGGTCGTTCAGACGGATTTCATCTTTGTGGGTTTTGAAGCGTTGCTTGATGTGATTCTTGCCGTCGGGGTAACTGTACCATGCTTCGTCTACTGTGTAGCGGTCGCCTTCCAATGCTCCTTTACGGTAGTAAAAAGGAACCAACTCGTCATTGACAATACTGACCAAGGTGTCGCGTAGTACAAAGAGTTTGTCTGCCATTTTATTACCTTTTGTGATGAGATGGCAGCGATAAGCTTCTTGGCCTTGGTAGCTTGTGTTTTTAATGCTCATATTGGCTGTTCCGACAGTCACCCAAATGAATTTCCAGTTGAAATATAATTTGTATGAAAGGTCCTCTCCCGCAGAGAATGCGTTATTCTCTGCGGTGCATTGTGCGCTAGCCGGAAGTGCTATGATTCCCATCAAAGAGAATAGTAGCCATAGTATGGTTGTTTTTTTCATTGTTTCCTATTTTTATCTGTTTCGTTCTCTTTCAGCTTCACGTAGTTTGGCCGTTTTGTCTGCATCCGGTTTTTGTTTGGTGATGGCTTCCGGCTTCTGTTTGTTCAATGGAATGCCTCTCACGTCCCAGTCTTGTTCTACTTCCCAACGGGCTCTTAGCGTCAAAGGCTTGGGGAAGTAGAAAACTTCTTCCGGCTGACGGTTTGCGGTATAGTCTCCGGTGGTCCATTTTCCGTCGTTGTTTCGGTCTATGAAAAGGCGCAGGTAATATTCGCCCGGTTTCAGATAGAAGAAGTCTGCCCGGTTGTTTACGGCTTTGGCACTTCGTACTACCTTGTCGCTGTTGTCCATGAGTTGTACGATAGCGGCAGTGTCTGGCAGGATAAGACGGATAAACAGCGAGCTGAATTCTTCTTCCGGAGTAACGGGGATTTCTTTTTTTATGGCTGTACTGACTTTTCCCAAAACACTCGTTACTGCGTTGCTGTCCGCCTCGAACTTGTATTTGTCTCCGGGGTGCCACTCTGCGTACAGCATATAGCTGCGCATGTCTCCTTCCACCGGAAGAAAGAGGTAAGGCTCTTCAAGCCATAAACTGTCTTTTTGTTTATAGAAATGCAGTGCGGTGGTGTCTATCCCGGCTATCGGCTCGGCAAATGTGAACTTGATGTTTTGTGTAGGGGCAATACCGCCCGTCGGCTGCATTTTGTAAGTGAGGTCTTCACGTAAGAACGGATTGGGTTTGGCAACATACTTCTCCTTTTGACGACGTTTGGCCTTCTTTTGCTGGTCTTCCCACTCCTCGATTTTCTTTTGTCGTTCTTTTACCTGTTGCGTACGGGTAACCTTGGGTATCAAATCAAGCGTGTCCGTGCGGTAAGTTAATTGTCCCAAAGTATCGGTATCCAGATAAGTCAGGCTAAAAGTGAGTGTATCTTTATTGGAAACCAAAGTATCCGTAATCCAATAGGTCAATGTGTCATTGTTTGAGGAACGTTCCAGTATCATATCTTCCGTGCCTTCGAAATTCAATCCTTTCAAAGTCGGCAGGGTGTCTGAAGGGCCGGTAAAATAGATGGTGAACATATCCGGAATGGGACGTTCTGTCTTTAAAAGATGTAAATCCTGATAGTCTTCCGTGAATCCCCGGAGAATGACATTGTCCGGATAGAAGTGAGTGTAAGGTATGGTCTTGATGGTGTCGATGTGCGTGCTATCTATCCAGACCGTGTCCTGACGCGTATCGGGAGCACATGTCGGTTCGATGATGACGGAGTCGAAAGCAATCTTTTCGGCCTTTTGGCTGAAACGGAAATCTCCGTCCATATCCTGCAGGCCGTAGATACGATATTTTCCCGGTGCGACGCCTTTGATGGTGAATTGCCCGCGGCTGTTGGTGCGGGACACGCGAGTGAAGGATTGTGTCGTAAAAGCACTGTCGGATAAATCGGCATACAGTCCCACCAACATGCCTTTGATAGGCTCAAGGTTTTCGGCTTCCAACAATGTACCGGAGACTTCCATCGTATCGATTTCCGTACCGGTGGAAAAAGCGTATGTAAAATTCCCCATGGGATTCCCCTCATTGTTGTCTACGATGGCATCGGAGAAGTCTACCGTATAAGTCGTGTTCTTTTTCAGACTATCGTTCAGGGTGATGTGTATCTTCTTTCCCGAAGTCCTGATTTCCGGCATTTCTTTTTGGGGAGGAGAGACCACAACCTTCTCCGAAGCATTCTCAAGCACGATAAACTCGTCGAATGTGAGCGTCAGTTTCTTATCCCGGTTGTTTACCGACATATTGGCCGGTTGGCACTTGACAACCTTGGGAGGGGTGAAGTCACGTGGGCCTCCGTCCGGGCTTCCGATGCTGGCGCAAGCAGCCAGAATGAGGATGCAGAGGAGAGCGATGAGGGAGTATGGTGTGAGTCTTTTTTGCATATTACGCTTCTTTTGAGTTTTTAAAAATCTTCCGGTTTTGCGGAATCATTCATGGATAACATTTCGTCGATGTATGTGCGTGTATTGCTCAGGCGCGGAATCTTATGCTGTCCTCCCAATTTGCCTTTGGATTTTAGCCAGTCATCGAAGAGATGCTTACGCGCCGGGATAATTTCCAAGTGCTGTAGCGTGATGTCTTTGTAACGTTTGGCCTCATAGTCGGAGTTGATTTCTTGTAATTTCAAATCCAGAATATGTGCAAAGTCAGTGAGCGATTCCGGTTCTTTCGCAAACTCTATCAGCCATTGGTGTCGGCATTTACCGTGGGCATCCATATAAACGGGGGCTGCCGTATATTCCCGTATTTGCGCACTGGTGGCTTCGCAAGCAGCTTTCAATCCATTTTCGGCATTGTCTACGATCAGTTCTTCACCGAAAGCGTTGATAAAGAATTTTGTACGTCCGGTGATGATGAACTTATAAGGGTTCTTCTGCGTGAATTTCACGGTATCGCCAATCATGTACCTCCATAGACCGGCCGAAGTGCTGATGACCATGGCATAGTTCTTGCCGGTTTCAACTCCCCATAACGGTACAACGTTCGGCGTTTCGCGGTCGATTTCGTCCATCGGGATGAACTCATAGAAGATACCGTAATCAATCATCAAGAGCATGGCACGGTCCTGTAAATCCGTTTGCAGTCCGAAGAATCCCTCGCTGGCATTGTAGGTTTCCATGTAGTGCATGTCGGGTTGCGTGATGAGTTGCCGGTATTGTTCACGGTAAGGCGTGAAAGATACACCTCCATGAAAGAATACTTCAATGCCCGGCCATACGTCCTCCAGATGGGTTTTGCCGGAAATGTCCATGACGCGAGTCAATACGGACAACATCCACGACGGAACACCACTCAGGTTCGTTACGTTTTCTCTGATGGCAGCCCGGGCTATCTTTTCACGTTTCTCTTCGAAGTCTCCTAATAATGCGATTTCTTTGGAGGGAATACGGAAATGGTTGACAAACGGACTGACGTTTTCGATTAATATGGCACTTAGGTCTCCCACCAAGCTATGGGGGAGATTGTAATTGGGCGAATGGCTGCCTCCAAGTATTAATGCCTTGCCGTCGAACATCCTGCTCCGGGGATTCTGGCCCAGATATAAGGCTACGGCATCCGTTCCGCCACGGTAATGTGTATCTTGCAGGCATTCTTTACTGACCGGAATAAATTTACTTTTGTCATTGGTCGTTCCGGATGATTTGGCATACCACCGAACCTTTCCGCTCCATAACACATCTTTTTCTCCCCGTCGCATACGGTCGATATAGCCTTTGAGTTCTTCGTAGGTGTTTATCGGAGAGGTTTTCGTAAATGAGTTGTAGTCATTGACTTGTGCAAATCCATGTGTCTGTCCCCATTCCGTATGAATAGCTTGACGGATAAGTTTTTGAAGAACTTTTGATTGCAGTTCTTCCGTTTGGTTTTCATATTTGGATATGCTTTTTCGTCTGCCTGAAAGAAAGCAGTTGACTAACTTCGTCTTATTCATGTCGTATTTCCGCAGGAATCATTTTATTCTTCTGCAAAAATAATTTAAAGTTATCAGAATAACGAACTTTATACAGATTTTAATGGACTGTGTGTCGCTATCTATGTCCTTATGTTCAGCCTGCATTATCTTCGGCCAACCATACTGAACTCGGGGGATTCCGTGACAGAGACCTGAAGCTTCGGGGAAGCAACTACCGTTATGGTCTGCTGTTCGTTGTCTTGTATGCTCATTTCGGATAAAGCCTCTTTTTGTCTTTTGTTGGACAGGATTCTTTCGACCAGTTTGGGGGATTTCCTCAATAGTGCCAGCGTGTCTTTTGCAGCCAATTGCTGGCTCTCTTTTTTAGAATAGCCTCTTCCTTTGCAGCATGTTACTCCTTCGATTGTGATTTGGGTGGTAAAGACGGGCGTACTGCTTCCTTCCCGTGCCTGGTCTATCAGGTCGAAGGTGATTTCAACTCGCCTCTTTTGTCCCCATTCGATCAATTTGCTTTTGAAATTGACTTCTTTATAGGCCAGTTTGTCGATATTGATTAACTGGGTCATGATGCGTTTGCCAATAAAGCGCATGCAATAGGAATATCCCCGGTCCAAGTAAATCGCACCGACCATGGCCTCAAAAGCATTGCCGCACATATAACTGTTGTGAGTGGAAGAATGTGTGGATGAAATGATAAGTTTATCCAAACCGATCTCCACAGCCAATCTGTTCAATGTTTCACGTTGTACGATTTTGCTGCGGGTGTTGGTGAGGAAACCTTCACGTTTGCCTTTGAAGTGGCGGAAGACAATGTCCCCCACGACGGCGTCCAAAATGGCGTCGCCCAAAAATTCCAGCCGTTCGTTATTAATCCAACTTCCTTGCTTTTTTATGGATGAGGACTTATGATGCAAAGCCTGTTCGTAATATTGGATATGGTGCGGGTAGAATCCTAATATCTTATAAAAAGAAGAATAAAGCTCCTTATCTTTTCTGAAAGGGAGCTTTATTCTTTCTATGATATCTTTGGGATACACAACTTATTCAGCGTATTTCTTAAAGATTACACATGCATTGTGCCCACCAAAACCGAAGGTGTTGCTTAGAGCGGCACGTACGGTACGTTTCTGAGCAGTGTTAAAGGTGAAGTTCAGATTATAGTCGATTTCTTCATCTTTGTCATCTTCCTCATGGTTGATAGTGGGAGGTATGATATCTTCTTTTACTGCCATCACACTGGCCATTGCTTCTACAGCACCGGCAGCACCGAGCAGATGTCCCGTCATAGACTTAGTGGAACTGATATTCAATTCGTAAGCGTGTGAGCCGAAAACATCTTTGATGGCTTTGGCTTCCGAAATGTCTCCGACATGAGTTGAAGTACCGTGTACATTGATATAATCAATATCTTCCGGTTTCATTTCTGCGTCTTCGAGAGCTCTTTCCATAACCAGTTTGGCCCCTAAACCTTCCGGATGGGAAGCCGTAATGTGGTGGGCATCGGCAGACATGCCTGCACCGGCCATTTCAGCGTAAATTTTAGCTCCACGTGCTTTGGCGTGTTCCAATTCTTCCAAAATCAGACATCCGGCACCCTCGCCCATAACGAAACCGTCGCGACTTGCGCTGAATGGGCGAGAAGCATGTTCAGGGTCGTCATTCCGGGTAGAAAGGGCTTTCATGGCATTAAAACCACCTACACCAGCCGGCCATATAGCCGCTTCCGCGCCGCCGCTGAGGATCATGTCAGCCTTGCCCAAACGGATAAGGTTGAATGCGTCAGCCAAAGCGTTGGTAGAAGATGCGCATGCCGAAGTGGTCGTGTAGTTCGGCCCATGGAAACCATACATAATAGAAATATGACCGCTTGCAATGTCTGCAATCATTTTCGGGATGAAGAAAGGATTGTATTTTGGTCCCAATTCTTTTCCTGTGAGTGCATACGCCCCGGCTTCTTCTTCAAAAGTGTGGATTCCACCGATTCCCACTCCAAAGACTACACCTATACGGTCTTTGTTCACAGCTTCCAAATCCATGCCGGAATCGTCTACGGCCATTTTGGCTGCAGCCAAGGCATATTGGGTGTACAAGTCCATTCTGCGTGCTTCTTTGCGGTCAATGTAGTTGCCTACATTGAAATCTTTCACCTCGCAAGCAAATTGAGTCTTGAACAAGGAAGCATCGAAATGTGTAATAGGTCCGGCACCACTTACTCCCTCAATCAAATTCTTCCAAGTTTCCTCGGTCGTATTTCCCAATGGAGTAACGGCACCCATACCTGTTACCACAACTCTTTTTAATTCCATTATCTTCGTTTAGAGAAAATATTATTTTGCGTTAGCTTCGATATAGCTAATAGCGTCACCTACAGTCGTGATCTTCTCAGCTTGATCATCGGGAATATTGATACCGAATTCCTTTTCAAATTCCATGATCAATTCTACTGTATCCAATGAATCAGCACCTAAATCGTTTGTGAAACTTGCTGTGGCTACTACTTCTGCTTCGTCAACACCCAACTTATCAACGATGATAGCTTTTACTTTTGATTCAATTTCAGACATAATTGTAATTTTTTGATTATTATTAATGTAATTCTGTAAATCCAAGTGCAAAGGAACTTTTTTTTTCCCACTTATGCAAGCAATTAAGTAAATAAATTGCTCTTTTTTGCACAAAAGTATATGCAATGTGCAGTATTTATACTCTTTTACGAGACCTATTCTATGAATTCTCTTCTTAATGGGTAGTTACCTCTCAATTCTTCAAACATGGTGGGATGGGACTTGAGTTTCAAACTATCCGTGTGTGGATTATATAAAACTAATGCCCGTTCTGTTTCCGTGAGATTGGGTTCCGGTAGCTCTTCCTCAGGAAGTTGAGGAACACGAATTTGGAAAGTGACCGGAAGGTGGAAATGGTTACACAATGCTGTGAGTGCCATACGGGTGGCATTGGCTTTTCCGTCGGCGGAGTAACCTGCGATATGCGGGGTTCCTATATATATAAGGTTGAGAAGTTCTTGATTGATATTCGGTTCATTTTCCCAAGTATCGATAATTGCATCTCGGATAATACCTTCTTTTAAGGCTTGAAGTACATCCGTATTATCCACGACAGCCCCCCGGCTTGTATTGATAATGATGGGTTGCTTTTTCAATGCGTTGAAGAATGTTTTGTTCGCTAAATGGAAAGTCGGATAGGGACCTTTTGTGATTAATGGAGTATGAAACGAGATGATGTCGCACTTCTCCTGTAGCTCTTCCATTTTCAGAAAAAACTCATGAGGCTTTCCTGCTTTACGCAAGGCTTCTTTTTGTGGTGGGTCATTGAGAAGGATTTGTACTCCCAAAGGACGTATAGCTTCGATAACGGCATGGCCCACATGTCCTACTCCTACTAATCCGACCGTAGTCTTCGATAGGTCGTATCCTTTTTCTTTTTCCAAGAGCAAAAGGCATGAATGGATATATTGTCCTACGGAGTTGGCATTGCAACCGGGACAGTTGGTCCATGTGATATGAGCGCGTTTCAGGTATTCAATGTCAAGGTGATCATATCCGATAGTAGCGGTAGCGATAAAAGAAACTTTACTCCCTTTCAAAAGGGCTTCGTCGCAACGAGTGCGGGTTCTGATAATCAGGGCATCGGCATCATGTATGTCGTCGGGGCTGATGGCTATTCCGGATTTGTAAATCACGTCGGTGGAGATTTGGGCGATAGCCTCTCGGATAAATGGGATTTTGTCGTCAACAACTATTTTCATGATGCAAAGTTAATGAGTTTTTATTATAGAATTATTGCCGATTCAAAAAAGTTTGTTTAGCTTTGCAATATTCTTTAAATAGAGGCACTTTTTTATTGTGTCATTAAAGTCGATACGGAATTTGTATGGAGAAACAAGACAAATGGACCAACTTGATGTATTACGTAGTGTTTGGCTTGAGCCATTTGCTATCCTTGCTTCCTTTTCGCATTTTATATTTTCTGTCAGATGGTCTGTATTTGTTAATGTATTATTGTATCAAATATCGGCGTGATGTAGTAAGAGATAACTTATTGAAATCTTTTCCGGAAAAGTCATTGGATGAGCTCATCCGGATAGAAAAGAAATTTTATCACTTTTTTTGCGATTATTTTGTAGAAACTTTGAAGCTGACTTCCATCTCGAAAAAGGAAATGAGGAAGCGGATGGTATTTCGTGGAGTGGAGCAGGTGGAACAGGCCGTGCACGAAGAGGGACATAATTTCATATTCCTTTATCTTGGGCATTATTGTAATTGGGAGTGGATAGCATCGTTACCCTATACCATATCTCCTTCTATTCATTGTGCGCAAATTTACCATCCTTTGTATAATAAGGCCGTGGATAGATTCTTTTTGAAGTTGAGAAACCAGTTTGGTGGGGAATGTATTCCGATGAAAAATACATTGAGGCGTGTGATTGAACTGAAACGGGAAAAGCGTCCTACCATGATCGGCTTTATATCCGATCAACTTCCCAAGTGGAATAGCATGCATTTCTTTGTTCCGTTCCTGCACCGTGAAACCGCTGTTTTTACCGGAGCGGAGCAGATAGGGCGGCAGGTAAAAGCGGTCTATTTTTTTGCCGATATCATTCGTCCCCGCAGAGGTTATTATGAGTGTACGTTCAGACGGATGGAGATACCGGAGGTAAATCGTACGGAATATGATATGACAGCTATGTTCATGGAACAATTGGAGCAAATGATCAGGAAAGCTCCGCAATATTGGCTGTGGACGCATAAAAGATGGAAGCGTACCAAGGAAGAATGGCTGAGACGCCAGCAAGATTCGACAATAAAATGATTAAATATGACCATACATGGAAAGATATGATTATTTGATAGTAGGCGCGGGATTATTCGGTGCTGTATTTGCCCATGAAGCCAAATTGGCAGGGAAACGTTGTTTGGTGATAGACAAGCGTGCCCATCGTGGCGGGAATATATATTGCGAGGATGTAGAAGGTATTCGTGTACATAAGTATGGGGCTCATATCTTTCATACGGACAATAAAGATGTTTGGGATTATGTGAACCGTTTGGTGGAATTTAATCGTTATACCAATTCTCCATTGGCATATTATGAAGGCAAATTGTATAACTTGCCTTTCAATATGAATACCTTTTATCAGTTGTGGGGAGTGAAAACACCGGCTGAAGCTAAGGCTAAGATAGCTGAACAGCGTAAAGCGTATGAATTTATCTCTGAACCGGCGAATCTGGAAGAACAAGCTCTGAAATTGTGTGGAAAAGATATATATACCCGTCTAATCAAAGGGTATACCGAGAAGCAGTGGGGACGTCCGGCTACAGAACTTCCGGCCTTTATCATCAAGCGCGTACCTTTTCGTTTTATTTTCGATAATAACTATTTTAACGATGCTTATCAGGGGATACCGAAAGGTGGATATAACATATTGATAGATGCCTTGTTGGAAGGTATAGAAGTTAGGTTGGACACGAACTATTTTGAGAACCGTGAGACTTGGGACGCTATGGCCGATAAAATTCTTTTCACCGGTTGCATTGATGAATTTTTCAATTATCAATGCGGACGTTTGGAATACCGTAGCCTGCGTTTTGACCATCGTCATTTGGACATAGAGGACTATCAAGGTAATGCTGTGGTGAACTATACGGCCGGGAATGTACCTTATACACGTGTGATTGAGCATAAACATTTTGAATACGGAACTCAGCCTACTACGGTGATTACATACGAATATCCTGATACTTTTGCGCCTGGTAAAGAGCCTTATTATCCGGTGAATGATGCCCGTAACTCTGAAATATTCAAATCCTATCGTGAACTGGCGGTATCGCGTGAGAATGTTTTATTTGGCGGACGTTTGGCTCAGTACACTTATGCGGATATGGATGATACAGTAGCTGCAGCTTTGGCATTAGCTAAGCAGCAGTTTTGTTAATTACGGGAGACAATGATATGAAAAGTTTGCAAGTTATTACGCCGGTAAAGGATTCCATTGATTTCACGCTTGAAACGATAAGGGCCGTATTGTCTTCGGAGACCAGCGTTCCTTTTACGTATACCGTCTATAATGATTTCAGTACAGTTGAGAATACGCTACGTTTGGAACAGGCGTCCAAGGAACTTGGCTTTAATTTGGTTAACTTGTCTGATTTGACAAATCATCCGTCTCCTAATTATTTATTGGTGTTGCAGACAGCCCGACGCGAGGCTTTAGCTGTAGATGCCGGTCTGTTGATTGTAGAGTCGGATGTCGTTGTGAAGAGTAATACTTTGCAGGGGTTGTTTGACGGGGCTGTGCAGCGCCCGGATTGTGCCATTGCCGCAGCGGTGACTACGGATGAAGACGGTTTGATTAATTATCCCTATCTTCATGCACGAGGACGGGAGAATCAGGTTTATCCGGAGAAAAAACATTGTAGTTTTTGTTGTTCTTTGCTGACACCGAAGTTTTTGGGACAATTTGATTTTGGGCAGCTTGACCCGACAAAGAATTGGTATGACGTGACCATCTCGCATGAGGCATTGAGAGCCGGTTTTCGTAATTACCTTTTTACGACCCTTCCAGTGTGGCATCGTCCTCACGGCAGTCGTCCGTGGAAACAGTTAAAGTATAAGAATCCGTTGAAATATTATTGGTTGAAATTTACTAAAGGGCTGGATAAAATTTGAATAGGATGAAATGGGTTAAGCATGGTCTTTGTCATTTATTGGCTCATCGGACGTTGGAGCTCTGTCCGGATTATCAGAATATGGAGGATTTTATGTACTCCATTCCCGAACGTTTTGCAGCCGGTGAAGGTACGGTGGTTTATAAGGGGCGCAATGAATTGAGGAAAATGACATATGGAGGACTTGACTTGGTGGTGAAGTCTTTTCACCGTCCCAATCTGGTCAATCGTTTCGTCTATGGCGTTTTCCGGACCTCAAAAGCCAAACGTTCTTACGATCATGCGAGGATGTATCAAGAAATCGGGGTAGGGACCCCCGCTCCGGTCGGTTATCTTAATGTACGCAAAGGACTGCTTTTCGACCGTAGTTATTATGTAACGTTGGCATCGACTTGTCCATACGTCTATAATGATTTATTCTATCAGCATTTTGATTATGCAGACGAGGTTGTTCGTACGGTAGGGAGAGTGACGGCCGTTTTGCATGAACATGGGTATGCGCATAAGGATTACGGACGTGGGAACATTCTGTTCCAAAAGACAGACAAAGGGGTTCGGATTGAGATAGTGGACTTGAATCGGATGTATATCGGTTCGATTGATATGAGAAAAGGATGCAAGAATTTCGAGCGTCTTCCCGCTACGCCGCACATGCATCGTTTGTTGGCTGAAGAATATGCTGCTGTACGCGGATTCGATGCGGAGGAATGCTTTAAGTTGATGCAGGCTTTCCGGAGTACTCAGCCTGGAAAAATAAACGACTTATATTAGTATGTATCATGAATGTGATTGCTGTTGTCGTAACTTATAATCGTCTGGAGCTTCTCAAACGGAATCTCTCTTGTTTGCGTCGGCAGACCGTACCGCTTACAACCCTTGTAGTGGTGGACAACGGTAGTACGGACGGGACAGGAGCGTGGTTGGATGAGCAGGAGGATGTGAAAACGATTCATCAGACCAATGTCGGGGGAGCCGGAGGTTTTTATACCGGAATGGAGTATGCTCGCCTTGCCGATGCCGATTGGATCTGGTGCATGGATGACGATGTTTTTCCGCGGCCGGATTGTCTGGAGCAGCTATTGGCGTACGCCGGATATGAAGGTGTAGGGATTTTGGCACCTCGCCGCCTGTTGGAGGGTCGAATTTATACGAATGATTTTCTATCTTTCAACTTGACTCGTCCGTTTTCATCCATGTATTTAGGACGATTGTCCAAGATGGAAGTGAATAGTCCGGTCGAAATCAGTGGTACGGCTTTCGAAGGTTTGTTTGTACGTGGTGAGGTTGTGAGGCTGGTAGGGCTTCCCAACAAAGATTTGTTTATTTTCTGTGATGATACGGATTATTGTCTGCGTACGGTGGCAGCCGGTTATAAGATATTGTATGTTCCTACGGCTCTGATGGATAAAGAAAAGTTTTTCTCGGACGACTCGTGGGGAGAACGTAATAAGAAGAAAAAATGGAAACGGTTTTATCAGATACGTAATTCTTCTTATTTGAATCATCATTATGGGAAGAATTGGGCTGTGAAATATCTTCGAGGTTTTAACGGAGTCATCGGTTATATTTTAATAGCTTTTTTCTCGGCACCTTTCTCGGGTGCTTATCGGTGGACTGATATTCCGATGTTTTGGAAAGCGTATACTGACGGCATAAGGGAAAGGTTGGGACGTTTGTAGGGATGTTTGTTTTTACATTCCCATCTTTCTGAATTTCCTGATATGCGCCCAGCGGTACAAAGCAAGGGTTAGGTTGAGTGCCTTGCGGGTTTTCAGCTTCCGCCAAAGGCGGAAATACGGTTTGTTCAAGATTCGGTTTTGGATATGGTATCGGTCTACGGCATCGATAACGTTGAAAATTTCCGGATAATTCTGTTCTGTGATTTTTCTTTGCCATCTGAGACTGATGACATAGATATTCAGAGCCTTGTCGATAAAGTGTATTTGGTTGGCCAGTATAGTCGGGTTTTGATGAATTTGACTGTCCAAGTGATGAACCATGGAATTGATTACTTTGCAGATGTGCGATAAGTTCCCCTTTATAGACTGCACACTGGTAGATTGTTCTTCTCTTCCTATGAAATAATAATAGAGGTATAAGTCGAATATAATGAAATCCTTGATGTGGTCTATCGGCAGAAAGCAGTACTGGAAGTCGGTATAACATATACCTTCTATATGGCGTAGATTTACCTGTCTTAGGATTTCTGTTTTGTAGGTCATACTATGCATGTTGAATTCATCGCCATAGGTATGTTCGCTTATGTTGAAAGACGAAATATCATAAATCTTATTGTATTCTACATTGCGGAAGGGGAAATGTGTTACGATATGACGATTATTTTTATCGATCTTATATTCCGTACGGAGTGTAATAAACAAGTCCGTATCGCAATTCTTTAATACATTTAAAAGTTTGGATAAAACCTCCGTATCCATCCAGTCGTCTGCGTCCAAGGGTCTGAAATATTTCCCTTTTGCTATTTGTAATCCTGCATTAATGCACGAACCGTAGTGACCGTTTTCTTTGTCGATGATGCGGATTATATCCGGCCTTTTTTGCTGAAAGGCTTTCATAATTTCCAGGGAACGGTCTTTGCTACCGTCATTTACAACAATGACCTCCAATGTCGGAGGTATACAAGGGGCGGTTACGGATTCTAAACATTTGATGAGATACTTTTCCATGTTATAGGTCGGAATCACCAATGTGAGGAGTTTATATGGCTCTTGTGACATTTATGTTGTATTTTGTATACTTATAGAGGTAAATATTCTATTTTGGGGTAGAAAGTCAGTCCGTCATGGCATCCTTTCTTTACGGCATCTAAGAATTCTTGTTTGTGTCCGTCTTTACGGCGGTTGATTCTTCGTTTCAGGATACGGAGCTTATTCCATATCGACAGTCTGAACAGGAGTTTGTTCGGTTGTTCTCGGTGCTTAAAGTAGCAGGTGTTGCGTGTTTGATAGTAAAAACGTTTGGCCATATTGACCGGTGCCTGTTCGATATTCGGGTCGTACACGTCCGGAGTCTTGTGTACGACAATGCTTTGTTCTGTATAGTAATTTTTGAATCCGGCTCTTGTAATTCTGAGGGTGTATTCGATATCATCGAACCAGATAAAGAACTCTTTGATGGGCAAGCCAACCTTGTAGACCGCACGGCTGCTGACCAAAACAGAGACGAAAGTACAGACTTCGCAGCGGGAAGCCGTGATACCGTTGTTTTCGATGGTGTCCTTTTTTAGTCCTCCGGGCATATTGCGGGGATGAAGGGTATTGTCGGTCCAAAGTACTTTGCTGCAAACGAATCCGATGTCATTGGACTGTGTGGCAGTTTGCATAAGAGCTTCCAAAGCCTTCGGAGAGGGGATAGTGTCATCATCCATCATCCATGTGTAATCTCCTCCACCTAAAACAGATGTTTTTACGCCTAAAGAGAAACCACCGGCACCTCCGATATTCTGTTCCGTACGGATGACTTGGAATTGAGGGCGTACAGCATATGCTTTCAGGTATTCTTCCGTACCGTCTGTAGAACAATTGTCTATCACAATTACCTTGTGTATCGGATAGGTTTGCTTCTCTATGGCAGCCAGGCATTCTTTAAGTAAGGCCAGGCGGTTATATGTGACTATTACGCAGTTGACTTTCATGTTTATTGTTTTTAAGGTTGGGAGAGATAAGTTTCGAGAATATGTCCGTAATAGGTCTTCTTACCTTCGGCTGTGGTTTTGCGAAGGGGTATTTTATAAGTTACCTTATGGAAATCATATCGGGTACAGAATTCGTTCCATTTTTCTTCCGAGAATTCTTCGTTCAGGCACTTGCCCAGCGGCCCCATTTCTGTGATAGGCACTTTTTCGATCATGTCGTGTACGGCCGGAATGTATTTACGAGCCATGGCGAATGTATAATCTAAGAGTAGATAATCAATCAACTTTTTATGTTTCTTCCAATAACAGAGATGCATATCTGCAATAAATGAGGGTAAAATATTACCTTTTCCGCAAGCCAAGAAAAAGCTGACCCATCCGCCTTGCGAGATGTTGTAGTAACGGGTATGATGGTGGCAGCTCCAGAATTTATCTTCTGGACGGATAAATGTGCCGAGGTGTTTGGACGGTATCAATAGCGTACTGTCCATCCAGATTCCTCCGTGTTGAGCCAACAGCATCATGCGCAGGATATCCGAGAAGTGGGTAAGGTCAATTTCGCCCGATTGTTGTTTTCGGATAATATAGTCGGGCATGTTCACGTAGTCCTTATAATTCTTTTCCGTAATGAGAATGACCGGGTGCCCGTCGGAAAACCGGTGCATGGCGTTGTAGCAGGCTTTTACGATATCCGGCATTGCGTTTTCGCCCTGCCACCAGCATGTCCATATCGGTGAAGTTTCTGTGATGGGTTCGTATACGGGCTGGTAATTCCGGGTGTATCGGGCAATCAATTCCTTGCCTCCTGCGTGGTAGAGCAGATGGTGCATGATGAGTTGTTGCTTACGCCTGACGAAGAACTTTTCGATATGTTTGAAAAATCTTTTTATTTTCCCCATGATGGTGGTCTTTTGGATGACGGTTTCAGGTTTACAAGGATGCTAATCGGATATATTTGGCTTTTCTCATTCCAATATAAAAAGGTAATAAACGGAAAAAGCGTTTGAATCTGTTCTTCACGCTATGCCACGGGCGTTCTCCTTTCCACGGGGTCAGATCCAGATATTGGAAATAAACATTCCGTAAAGGGTGTTGGCTGTCGTAGTTCCACGGCTTCCGGTTGGTGTAATGCAGGATGACCGGATGCCTTAATATTTCGGCATGAGTTCTGTGCCATTCCGGGCTTATGGCCGGGTGGTTGCGATAAAATCCGTCTTGCACGTTCCATTGCAGGCCCACTAATGTTTTATGTCGATGCAACACACAGTTCAACAGATCTTGGTCGTTGAATATGATACGTTCCGGATATGTGCGGTAATAATCGACGCAAGCTTGGGCGATATGGTGTTCTCGCCAATATACGAGGTTGATAAGAAGAACACCGGAATTGAAATACGAGTCCTCGGCCGGATATTGCAGGATTTCATAACGCTGCAGTTCCTTGCACCCGGTGTCTTCCACTACGGCTACTCCCGTATGAGTGTCTAAAGGCGTATGCCATAGCGGGGTGATGTCTCCTAATATTACAATATCACAGTCCAAATACAGTACGCGGTCTATGTCTTCAGGCAATAGGGCGGACAGGAAACATCTGTAATAGGCAGCCAGCGACAAGCGGTTGTGGGTAGCCCGGATGGTGAATCCCTCCAGCATTTGTGCGTCCGGTGTATAATAACAGGCTTTATTATTATATTTTCCGGCCAAAGCTGTTAAAATGTTCCGGTCTGTTTCCGATAATTCCCGTGCAATAATATGTACGGTGAAAGTCTCTTTCGGGTTGTTTTCAAATAAAGAGACCAAAGTAACGGCACAATGTCGCACATAATTGTGGTCTATATTGCAAGCTATGTGAATCATCATATCCTCTCCTCATATTTTATTGTTGTCCCGAAAGCCGGAAGTATTTGTCCAGTACCATCAGCGAAATCAGGTTTTCCCGTTCTTTGTCTTGGAACTGCCTGACGTATTCATGGGCGTGGCGGATAATGTCTTCCGCTTGTTCCGGATGTTCGATATAATATTGCAGTTTCTCCGGTAAATCCGAGAAATCCTCCTTCACTTCTACATAATGGTATCCGGCAACGAGCGTCCCTTCCATGAACCAAGTCTCGCAAGTCGGACGTGTCATGACGGCCAGTGAGTTGGACGACATGACCCATTTCAGGTTTGAAGCCACGTCGTTTCCTTCCAGGGCCATAATGAATTTATAATCCAAATGTTCACGGATGGTTTTCTTTTCCCTCATCCATTCATCCGGACAGCCTTCATTCCGTCCTACCACGCCGCAGTCGAACATCGGATGGTGGAAGAACATCTCCAAGAATTTTGTACGTACCCGGCTTTGGCGGATTTTTCCCCGAAAGATTGCCATGTCTTTCTTCTGCCGGAAAGGTATGGTGTCATGCACGAACATGAAATGGCGTAGTTTATCCAATTTTAGTATCACGGAGTTACTATTGTCGTCGGTCAACAACCGACTTTTGACAACCGTGGGTGTGTCTGGAGTGAAATATACATCTCCCGGACAGAAATTCCAACGGAAACATTTGGGGAACCACCGGGTTACGTCGTGTTGGTCGAAAAAGTAAGCTGTATGGAACATTTTACGGGTATAGTCTCCTATTCGTCCGGTATAATAAATCCAACTACGTTCACGAGTGAGCCTGTTTGTGTCTGAGACGTGGAATGGTTGGTCCGTTTTGATGTAATAGTCCACGCGTTTGCGAATATAGTCGTAATCGGGATGTTTGGGCGCTTGGGCAAGAAGTCCGCGTAACCGCTGCCGGAAAAAGACGTCCGGAATGGCTAATCCGGCAAAACCGGAAAGGAAATTAAGGAATTTGTTGGGCTTCCCGCTTTTTAGTTTATAAATGATGCTGTCTCCCATACATTAAGTAGGCATTTGCTTGAATATGGTATAATTACGGTTTTATCTCTTTTGAAGAGATAAACCGAATATCGGCAAAATTACATAATTAATTGATAATTACAAAGAAGTAAAAGGATAAAAAGTATGCGAGGGTAGCTTTTTTTGCCTTTTGTTGAGGATAAACATATTACGAAATGAAACCAATCTTTTGATTAACAATGGATAACGATATTCGGTTTATCTCTTCAAAAGAGAGCGATTATTAGTATATGAAGTTTTAATAAAGGTGGTTATGAGGTTGATAAAAATGACAGGTGGTTTGGGAAACCAAATGTTCATTTATGCCATGTACTTGAAGATGAAGACAATTTTTCCGGATGTTAGGATAGACCTTTCGGATATGGTTCATTATCAAGTTCATTATGGTTATGAAATGAATAAAGTATTTCATCTTCCCCGAACGGAATTTTGTATCAACCGGAGTTTAAAGAAAATCATAGAGTTTTTGTTGTTTAAGACTATATTGGAACGGAAACAGGGTGGTTCGCTTGTGCCTTACACCCGTAAGTATCATTGGCCATGGATTTATTTTAAAGGCTTTTATCAGTCTGAGAAATATTTTGCCGGTATAGAAAAGGAAGTGCGCGAAGCCTTTGTATTCGATATTCGCAGGGCAAGCAGAAGGAGCCTTCGAGCGATGCAGGAGATTAAAGCCGACCCGCATGCCGTGTCCATACATGTCAGGAGAGGAGATTATCTTTTGGAAAAACACTGGAAGGCGTTAGGGTGTATTTGTCAAAGTTCTTATTATCTCAATGCGTTGGCTGAATTGGAGAAGAGAGTGAAACATCCTCACTATTATGTTTTTTCGGAAGATCTGAATTGGGTACGTCAGAATTTGCCATTGACAAAAGCCGAATTCATTGATTGGAACAAAGGGGAGGACAGTTGGCAGGACATGATGCTGATGAGCCATTGCCGCCACCATATTATATGCAATAGTACTTTCAGTTGGTGGGGAGCGTGGTTGAATCCGTCGCTGGACAAAATAGTGATTGCCCCGGAACGCTGGACGCAGACGACAGATAGTGCGGACGTGGTGCCGGAAAGCTGGTTGAAGGTCTCGATTGGTTAAGTGAATGAAATGACGAGTAAAGTGAACCGATATATTTTTCATAAAATAGTCTGTGCCGTCCGGGATTTGCCGAGGACATTCCGGAGACTTCCCACTCCCCGGTTGATAATGACGCTTTTGGTGAAAAATGAAGAAGAGTTATTGGAAAAGAATCTGTTGTTCCATAAGGCTATGGGAGTGGATGCTTTTATTGTAACAGATAACAATTCGGCAGACGGAACCTACGGAATTATCGAAAAGTACCGTCGGAAAGGATGGGTGGTGGACGTGATAAGGGAAACTGCTACGGGCTATGAACAAAAAGAGTGGGTAGACCGGATGATATGGAGGGCCAAGACGTCTTTCGGGGCGGATTGGGTGATTAATGCAGACGCGGATGAATTCTGGTATGCTCCCTCCGGGTCGTTGAAAAAAGAGTTAAGCAAGTCTCGTGCCAATGTGCTGACTTGTGAGGTGAGAAGCATGTATCCCGAAGAAGACAAACCTTTTTGGCAATGGTCTAAGGCCGTGCGGCCTGTAACCGATCTGGAAGCATATGATTTATCGTTGTATTCCTTGTTCGAACGCCAGAACCGTAAGGTAATTCACCGGACCGACGGTTACCTGCAAATATCTATGGGAAACCATAAGGTGAGGATGTTGCCTCAATATGCAAAGTCCTCGGCGATTCGTGTTTATCATTATAATGTGCGCGGCCGCCGTCAGTTTATGGATAAAATGGTGAATGGCGGTGTACAATTGGAAGAACATAAGGGCAGACATGGCGGTCGTCATTGGAGGTATTTTTACCGACTTTATAAAGAAGGTTTGCTGGAAGAAGAGTACGACCGGGTGATAGGGAAGCCGCATTTTGAGGAATTGTGCAAATGTGGATATATTTATGCGGACGAGACGATTCGTGATGTTTTCAATTCGATAAACTGATTTTTAATATGATGCATATAGCATTTACCATAGACAACCGGTTCGTTCGTCCTTGTGCGGTAACGATGGTATCGGTTTTGCGGAACAATGTCCCGTATGAAATAGTATTTCATGTCATAGGATTGAATCTACATCAAGAGGATGTGGCTTTTTTCTCTGCGTTGTGCGACTCTTATGGTGCGAAAGTGTTCTTTTATGAAGTGGCGGAAGAAAAGATGAAGGCTTATGAAGTGACATGGGAGAAGCAGCGCTTGTCGAAAGTCGTGTTTTTCCGTTGTCTGTTATCTTCCATATTGCCGATGTCCGTATCCAAGGTCTTGTATTTGGATTGTGATGTGTTGGTTTTATCTTCATTGTATGGTTTATGGGAGACAGACCTTACGGGAGTTGCTTTGGCCGGAGTTCCGGATAGCTTTACCGTCAATCCGGTGCATTGTCGTCGTTTGCATTATGCACCGTCTTATAACTATTTCAACGGAGGGGTCTTGTTGCTGAATCTGGAGTATTGGAGAGCACATGAGGTGGAACGTCTGTGTGCGGAACATTATCGCATGTATTCGGACAGGATTGTCTATAATGACCAAGACTTGCTGAACAGTTTGCTTCACGAACGTAAAAGGCTGTTGGATATGAAATGGAATGTCCAAGAGGGCGCCTACCGTAGGCCAAAGGGTAAGCCGGCCGGTTGGGTTCCTCCCCATGTCGAAACGATTACCCGTCCGGCCATTTTGCATTATTCCGGGCGCAAGCCTTGGCAATACCACTGCATGCATCCTTTGCGACAGTTGTATTTCGAATACGAGAGCCTGCTTCCCGGTGTGGAGAAGAAAAATGACGGGTGGGCGGTGCGTTTGCATCGTTTTGTCCACTTCCTGCCTTATACCTTGGGGATAAAAAGCGAGAAATATATAGATATACGTTACTGTAGTTCGGGCGAAAAAACAAGTGAGACTCGGTCCGCTCCGTTAATCAGTATTGTCGTACCGGTTTACAATGTGGAACGATATGTAGAGAAATGTATCCGTTCTTTGCAAGGACAGACGTACGGCCACATAGAAGTTATTCTCGTGGACGATGCTTCTACGGACGGTTCTTATGACATGTGTAAGGCTGCAATAGGAGGGGACCCGCGTTTCAAGCTGATTCGTCATCCTGTCAATCAGGGAGTTGCTGGGGCGCGTAATCTGGGTCTGTCTGTGGCAACGGGAGAACTCTTGGGTTTTGTGGATCCGGACGATTGGATAGAGCAGGATATGTATGCGCTTTTGTACGATGCTTATGTTGTTTCAGGGGCGGATATTGTGCAGTGCGGCTATTATTTGCATTTACAGAATGGAAATATTCAGAAGTGTGCTGTGGGAAAGAATGAATGTTGGGGTACGCGGGAAGCTTTGGAACTTTTATTCCAAGACCGGCTCATCAAGAATTATTTATGGAACAAACTTTATAAGAGGAAGCTTTTCGACGGAGTTTCGTTTCCTGTGGGCAGGACGTTTGAGGATATTTTGACGTTGCCTGAGGTGTTCGGACGTGCGAAGACGGTTTATGTGGCCGGAGATATAACCTATCATTATGTAGAGCGTCACAAAAGTATTGTCACCAAAGCTTTCCGACAAAACCAATGGGATGATTATTTATATGCGTTGGATGTCAAACACAGCCGTGCCAAGACTTTAGGGCTTTGGAAGGATTCCGACCGCTTTCTGGCCAACATGTATTTACGCATTCTGGACCGTTCTTTAAGCGAAGACGGGAGCGACAAGAAGCGAAAGGTTTTGATGGAGTATTTGAGAAAGAATGTAAGCGGCGTTCCGTTGTTGACGAAGTCTCCTTATTTGGCTTTTCGCCGCTTCCTTTGCTTGCATCATTTTGATTTATATAAGGGTGCCACCTTATTCTTCGCGAAGTTTAAAAAGAAATAATCATTTATTGTTATTGGAATCAGGATGGAAAATACACCTTCGTTTGCGGTCACGGAAGGGCCGTTGGTGACATTGGTTGTACCCATGTACAACGTAGCCCCCTATTTGGAGCGTTGTTTGCGTTCATTGGAAAAGCAGACTTATCGGAACATAGAGGTTATAATTATGGATGACTGTTCCACAGACGGGAGTCTGGATATAGCCAGTAAGATGGCAGCGTCAGACATGCGTTTTAAGGTTTTCAGTATGCCCCGGAACTCTGGGGCTGGCGATGCGCGGCAGGCGGCTATAGAAAAGTCCTCCGGTGAATTCGTCGGTTTCGTAGATGCAGACGATTATGTAGATGTGGATTTTGTAGCGCTGCTTTATGGACTCATAACAAAGACGGGGGCGGATGTAGCGTGTTGCCAGCATTACTTTTATGATGAGGCGCACCAGCGTTTGACTACGCCATGGGCTTATGATGATAAAATTGTGTGCCTGTCGCCTTGTGAAGCCATGCGTAAGATGAAGAGCTATGACCAAATGGATGAAGGACTGTGGAACAAGTTGTGTAGGCGTGAAATCGTCGTAAGGCATAGGATGGAGACTTTTCCGTTCGAGGATGCCTTCGTGTTATACAAATACATTCCGGAAGCGGAGAGTGTGGCTTTGTGTTGTGTCCCACTTTATTATTACTACCAACGCGACGGGTCGCTCATGCACACCGATTATACGCCTTATAAAGCTTTTGCCCGATATAAACTGGAAATATTAAAAGACAAGGCTATCAGGGGAACGGAAAGATTGGAAACCGGAATAGCCCTCTATTATATCCGGAAAGGGCTGAGGCTTTTGCGGGAGTTTGGGCTATTAGGGCAAGCAGCCGACGTTTCGGAGGCTTGTCGGGGAGTACTGGAGTGTTTGCATGAATTCGACTATGTCTCAGATATGGAGCTGGGGGGTAAGGATTTGATTGCAAGGCGTTGTGTTTATAAACGTTTGTGGAGGTATTTGGAATTGAACCGAAAGTTTGTAGCTACGTTTCGGAAACGTAAGATGGAGAAAGTGTGCCACAAGTATTCATTGCAGACGATGGAGGTATTTCAGAAAGGATTATGAAGGAATAGATAAAAGCAAAAAAGATAGTGGAATGATAAAGATAGCTTTGTGTACGGATACTTATTATATGATGGCCTGTGGTCCTTGTGTGGTTTCGATTTTTGAGCACCACCGTGAGCAGCCTTGTCATATTTACGTGATAACGAAATCGTTGCCGCAAGTAGATGTAGAGGGTTTGGAACAGATTGCCGCCAGGTATGGCGGACGTCTGACGGTCAAGACTATTCATCCGGAGATTCTGCAAGGCCTGAAAGTGAGCGATAGGTTCAGAGAGTCCATATACTACCGTTTCCTTTTGCCGGATTTGTTTCCGGACGAGGAGAAGATGCTTTATATGGATTGCGATATTCTGGTAAACGATTCGTTGCAGGAACTTTGGAGGACGGACATTGAAGGCTATGCGTGCGCGGTGGTGGAGGATCAGGAGGCTGATGACATTACTTTGCAAAACAGGATTGGAGTGTATGGTACGCCTTATTTTAACTCGGGGGTACTGTTGGTCAATATGGACTATTGGCGGAAGCATAATGTGGCATGTCGGTTGGTGGAGTTCATCCGGCAACATCCGGAGAAGTGCCTTTTTCCGGATCAGGATGCTTTGAACGTGGTGCTGCACGGAACGGTGAAATACCTCCCATACGGATATAATTTTCAAGATTTGTGGTATACGCGAGATTATCAATGGATCAGGTTGCACGCCTCTAAATTCAAGGAAGTGGAGCGATGGAAAGAGCATCCGGTTGTGGTGCATTTTGCAGGTGGGGGCAAACCGTGGAAAAAGGATTGCAATCATCCTTTCACGGCATATTATTTGGAGTGTTTGGCTAAGACGAAATGGACGGTAGCCTGTTATAAGAAAGTGAGGGAAGAATGTACACCTTTGTACGGAGGAAGTTCCAAGACCTCACATAAATATATCCGGAGATTCAACCGCCTTTTGGCTGTTTTTGTCATCGAAACAATAGCTTTTGTCGTGTATTGGTTCTGCTCGATGAGGTGATGGTATTTATTGCGCGAAATGTAAGCTCTAAAGCTCCGGATAATACTTATGAGATTCCGAAATGTAGCAAAATGGCAAAGAAAAATAGCAAGGCCGGAATGAAAAGATGTGATCTGTATGTTTTTGAGCCTCCCCGTGATGACATATTTTAATTTTTCTTTATACTTTTTCATGCAAGAATGGGCATAACAGAAGATTAATCTCATGAAAGAAAAAAATCACTTGGCGCAGAAAACACTTTTTTTCTCCTCATATCGGGGCGAAGACGTCTGTCGATGGTGAAATGTTCGGGCGTAAAACGGGAGTACACGTACGGTCTGGAGCTGATTTTTATGCTGGTTGACAGGCGGTAGTGCTCCAAAAACGGGAAGCACGATGTAACCTTATGCTGCATATTTTCTGACACGTAGTCGGGAGGCGTGCGGGCAAATGGTTGGAGGCAATGTCGCAAAGCGGTGTTTTCCTTCCGAAAGGCATCAAAAAGTCAAAAGCCGGACGCGTGAGGCTGCGTTATTTGCCGTCAGGGCGACCGACGGACGGAAATGAGCGATTCTCATGATAGTGAGATTGTCATTTTGACATTTTGCAAACTCGATGCACGGATTAGGTTGTCCGGCTGTGGGGCGGTGGTGGCGCATAGGCCATGCAGACCGGATGAATGTGAGTAAAATATGATAAAAAACAACGTCGTGGTTGGTCACTTGGAGAGAAATGCCTACCTTTGCACCAATCCATTCATTTGAAATATATATGATTAAAGAATTTTTCTCCTTGCTCAAGCGGTATATGAAACCTTATCGTAAATATCTGACTTGGGCTGTCATATTGAATTTTTTATCGCAATGGCTTAACGTTTTTTCGTTTGCAGCCTTGGTGCCGATTTTGAATATCTTGTTTAAGATCGATACGACAAAGTATGAATATATGCCGATGGATATCCATCATCTGAATAAGGATGTCTTAATCAATAACGGGTATTATTTCATTAATTATATTATTGAACAGAATGGGGCTTTCGTTACGTTGATATTCATGGGGCTTATTCTGATTGTGATGACATTACTGAAAACTACCGGGTATTTTGCTTCCGCGGCTGTGATGGTGCCTCTTCGTACAGGAATTGTACGTGATATCCGTATTGAAGTGTATAATAAGGTGTTGAGGTTACCGTTGAGCTTTTTCTCGGAGGAACGCAAGGGGGATATCATCGCCAGAATGAGTGCGGATGTGTCTGTGGTGGAGAATTCGCTGACGAGTTCGCTTGATATGTTGATTCGCAACCCGATAGCTTTGGTCGTTTGTTTTATTACGCTGTTTACCGTAAGTTGGCAACTGACATTGTTCGTGCTTGTCATTCTTCCTTTGGCCGGTTGGGTTATGGGATCGGTAAGCCGTAAATTGAAAAGTCAGTCGGTGGTGGCTCAGGGACAATGGGGAGACATCATGTCTCAGTTGGATGAAACCTTGGGGGGCCTTCGGATTATCAAGGCCTTCATTGCAGAGCGTAAGATGTCGGAACGGTTTGCTAAAATCAACAATGGATTCCGGGATGCCATGAATGCGATGGTTATCCGTCAGAGTTCTGCTCATCCGATGAGCGAGTTTTTGGGTACTTGCGTGATTGTGATCGTATTATGGTTTGGCGGCGCATTGATTTTGAATCAGTATTCCCCGATAGATGCCGCTATGTTTATTTTCTATCTGGTGATTCTTTACAGCATCATCAATCCTCTGAAAGAATTCTCCAAGGCTTTTTATAATATTCCTTTGGGTTTGGCTAGCATGGAGCGTATTGATATGATCTTGAAGGCGGAGAACCATATCAAGGAGCCGGAAAGGCCCTTGCCTTTGACAGACTTTGAGCATGAGCTGGAGTTCCGTGACGTTTCCTTTAGTTATATTGAAGGCCGGCAGGTCTTGAAGCATGTAAACCTGAAGGTGCAGAAAGGAAAGACGGTGGCCTTGGTGGGACAGTCCGGTTCCGGAAAGTCTACTTTAGTTGATTTAGTGCCTCGTTATCATGATGTGGGTGAAGGAGCCTTGCTTATAGACGGGAAGAACGTGAAGGATGTATCTATTCCGGCTTTGCGTTCTCTGATCGGTAATGTGAACCAAGAAGCCATTCTGTTCAACGATACGTTTTATAATAATATTACGTTCGGTGTGGAGAATGCGACGATGGAGCAGGTTATCGAGGCTGCCAAAATAGCCAACGCGCACGATTTCATCATGGAATCCGAGAAAGGGTATGATACGATGATCGGCGACCGTGGAGGCCGTTTGTCGGGCGGGCAGCGGCAGCGTGTCAGCATAGCCCGTGCCATCCTGAAGAATCCGCCGATATTGATACTGGATGAGGCGACTTCCGCATTGGATACGGAGTCGGAGCGACTGGTACAAGAGGCGTTGGAACGCTTGATGAAATCGCGTACGACCATTGCGATTGCGCACCGGCTTAGTACGATTAAGAATGCGGATGAAATATGTGTGCTTTACGAGGGAGAGATTGTAGAGCGCGGGACGCATGAAGAACTCATAGCCTTGAACGGCTATTACAAGAAACTAAACGATATGCAAAGTCTCTGACACATCCGGCCCAACTCGTGAGAGCGGCGGCGGTCGGGATAAAAAGAGGTTGTATTTTAATTTATTGTGAAAAAGATGGTGAATGATAAGGTGGTTCAAGAGGCTGGGAGCGGGAAAATACTTTCCATAGTAATACCAACCTATAATATGGAAAAATATCTGCCTGTCTGTCTGGATTCTGTGACCGATGAGCTTGTCAGCGATAGGCTTGAAGTCATAGTGGTGAATGACGGCAGTACGGACGGGTCTTTGGACATTATTCGTCGATATGAACAGAAACGGCCTGATTTGATTAAAGTCATAGACAAGGCCAACGGACATTATGGCTCTTGTGTGAATGCCGGATTAGGAATTGCAACCGGAAAGTATTTCAAAATATTGGATGCTGACGATTGGTTCGATACTTCGGCGTTAGTGGAGTTTTTGCAGAAGTTGGAGACTTGTGATACCGATTTGGTGATAACGTTAAGGGTGGATGAGATCTTTGACAAAGACAAGAAGGTGGATGAGATCAAGCATTCTTTCTGCTCCGTGTTTAAGGATCACGTCTATCGGACGGATGAATTTTATATTCGTACGCATGCCTATGAGGCTGAATTTGGCATGAATGGCATGGCTTATAAGACATCCCTTCTTAAAGAAATGAATTTCCGTTTGCTGGAAGGGATAAATTATACGGATACGTTGTATTGTTTTCTGCCCTATTCCCGTGTGAAAGACTTTATTGTGTATGACTTGTATCTTTACCATTACCGTATGGGAAGGGAGGGGCAGTCGGTAGATACGGAGAGCCAGAAAAAGAATCTGATGCAGATCGTTCACATGGTAGAGGCTATGTTTGAAAAGATGGACGAGGAAAACGTGGGGAAGCATGTGAGAAAGAATCAGGCTTATTTTGTTGATGGAGCCGTAAATTTCTGCCTCCTCAGTCTGAAAATGCAGTCGAGAATCTCTTCTTCGGATTACTCGGAGTTCGAGAAGCTGATAAAACATATAAAAACCTATCGTGTACGCCATAAATTATTTAAAAAATGGTATTTAAAGTTATGGTGGGTTACAGAAAAGGCTGTGGTGTTGGATTATGCACTTAGATTTCATTCTTTTGTCAGTGTAAAATAACTATTAGTATCAATGGCGCCATTAATATCTGTAATTGTTCCTGTATATAAGGCCGAGGATACTTTGAGAAACTGTGTGGATAGTATCTTGAAGCAGACAAACCGTGATTTTGAGTTGTTGCTCATAGATGACGGCAGCCCGGATAGTTGCAGGGAAATTTGCGACACTTATGCCGCAAAGGATGCCCGTGTCCGGGTGTGGCATAAAGAAAATGGTGGAGTGAGTACGGCACGTAATTTGGGACTTGAAGTGGCGTGCGGAGAGTGGATTGCTTTTGTCGACGCGGACGACTCCGTGGACGAGGGCTTTTTCGACGTCTTGAAAGAGGGGCTCGGTTACGATTTGGTGATAGGAGGATACAAGACTCTTCCGAAGGGGGAGATATATTATAATTTCGAGGGGGATTTTAAGGACGATACAATGGGTGATTTCGTCGCCCGGCATTTATGGAATGGGTATGTTTGGGGAAAATTCTACAAAACCTCGATTCTAAGGGAGCACCGCATTATGTTCCGTACCGATTTGGTCGTGTATGAGGACTTGTTGTTCAATTTGGATTATATTCTACAGTGCAACAGCATCAAGTTGGTGCCTTCGTGCTTGTATCTTTATATGGATCCTCCCGGAAAGATGATTCAGGAGAAATATGCGCTTTTGCCGGACGAAATTAGGAAGATTTATGCGCTTGTCGATGACAGGTTGGAGCGGTTGGCTCATAAATTCCATTGTTGGCGTCCTGCATTTATCTTTGATTTTATTGAGCATTATCCGTTGGAACGGATTTTAAGGCAAGGGAGTGACGATGAACTGTACCATTTGTATGTAGAGGTGAAAGGAAATGTGGACCGTTCGGTCTTTTACAACGACCGTATTGCGAGTCCTATTTTGCGTTTCATTTCTTGTATTAAGAAAGAATATATCGTCAGAAGGCATAGGGTGAGGGGGCGATTGTTGGCTAAAGCCTTGTCTTCTTTGTATGGAAGGGAACTGCTTCGGGTCAAGTACTCTTCATTCAGTAAGAAGTTTCAGGCCATATTGATTACCTATCGTTTGTTTGGTCTGCTGGATGTTTATTTTGCAATCCGTTCTTTGGTGAATCGGTTTCGGAAGGTTTGATTCGAAAGTTCTTGGCATGAAAAGGAAGTATCGTCGGGGGGGCAGAAGAATGATTTTTCAGTCTGCGGATTTTGAGTGTGCCTTTTCTTCATATCGTTTGCCGGATGAAAAAATAATCCCTATCTTTGCAGCGGTTATGGCAAAATGTTTATCCTATTTGGTATTTGCTTTGTGTCTCTTTCTGTGGGACTTTTCTTTTTCCACAGCGGAGGGAGATATGGCTTGCATGCCTTCTACTACCATAATGGAGGCGGGAGACGGTGGAGAGACAGATACGAAATACTGCGGACAGGATAAGGAGATACGTGCAGGGTTTGGATGGGGTGATATCGGTTATGCACTTCTTTCGTGTCCAATCGGGCACTCGATTCAGGCTATGCGTTCTTTCAAAGGGCATACAGCTTGTGCTGGATGGAAAAATGGTGTGTGGCAGGTTGCAGCCTTGTGGCTGCCGGAGAGAGGAGAGAAACTCCCGGATACATCGTTTTCCAGCAATGCCAAATTATATTTTGTATATACGTTAAGGCGTATCCTTATTTAAGACTTTCCTGTAAGAGATTGCAGAGAAAGTCTTTTTTTATGGTAGCTTTTCGGCTGCTGGTTTTCATTTTATTAGTAATAAGGATATAAAGTAATGGATTTTATAATAGATTTTATCCTGCACATCGACCATTATATGGTGGAGATGGTGCAGCAGTATCATACGTGGACTTATGCCATATTGTTTGCTGTTATTTTTTGTGAGACGGGACTGGTGGTCACGCCCTTTTTGCCGGGCGATTCCTTGCTTTTTGTGGGGGGCGCCATTGCCGCTGTTCCCTCCGTTCCGCTCGATGTCAATTTATTGTTCCTGATATTGTTTGCATCTGCGGTCTTAGGAGATTCCTGCAATTATATGATAGGGCGCTTTTTGGGAAAACGACTGTTTCATAATCCGGATTCCAGAATATTCAAGCAAAGTTATTTGGACAAGACTCATGAATTTTATAAAAAATACGGAGGGAAAACAATCATCATAGCCCGTTTCGTTCCTATTGTCCGTACGTTTGCTCCTTTTGTGGCCGGAATGGGGCGTATGCATTATTATTATTTCATGATGTATAATGTCGTTGGAGGAGGGCTTTGGGTGGCATCGTTTTGCTATGCGGGTTACTTTTTCGGAGACTTGCCTTTCGTACAAGACAATCTGAAAATTCTCATTGTGGCTATTATTGTAATTTCGATTTTGCCGGCCGTAGTGGAGGTATTGCGAGAGAAAATGAAGAAGACGAAATAAAATTTAAACACTTGATTTTATGAAAAATTCCTTTTTTAACAGCTTCGTACCGAAGCAACCTAATTTTTTCTGTTTGCTGAAACAGCTTGCTGATATTCTGTCTGAGGCAGCCGATGTGCTGACGGAGAGTGTGGAACAGGGCAAGCCGGAAGAACGGGAGACTTATTACAGACGGGTGAAAGAAGTCGAACGTAAGGGGGATATGGTGACCCATCAGGTGCTTGACGAACTGGAAACGACGTTCATTACTCCTCTTGACCGCGAGGACATCAATGCCCTGGCCTCTGGCATAGACGATGTGATAGACTGCGTGAACAGTTGTGCCAAGCGTATCAATATTTATAATCCCCGTGTTTTGGGCGATAGTGCAAGAGAATTATGTCATTTCATACAGCAAGAGGCAGCTTGTATTTGCAAGGCGGTGGAAGAATTGAATGTGTTCCGGAAGAATCCGGCTCGTTTGCGGGGGCTTTGTGTCGAACTTCATGATTTGGAGAATCAGGCAGACGATGTCTATGAGTTTTTTATCCGAAGGCTTTTTGAAGAAGAGAAGGACAGCATAGAGTTGATAAAGATCAAAGAAATCATGCAGGAACTGGAGCGGACAACCGATGCGGCCGAGCATGTGGGAAAGATTCTGAAGAATCTGATCGTGAAGTATGTATAAATGAAAGGCAAGAACCATGGAGTTATTATTGATTATCATTGTACTGTCTCTCTTGTTCGACTATATCAATGGGTTTCATGATGCAGCCAATTCGATTGCTACCATTGTGTCTACTAAGGTGTTGACTCCTTTTCAAGCTGTGTTGTGGGCTGCCGCTTTCAATTTTGTGGCTTTCTTCATTGCCAAGTATGTTATCGGTGGTTTCGGGATAGCCAATACCGTATCGAAGACGGTCATGGAGGAATATATCACTTTGCCGATTATCCTGTCTGGTGTGATTGCCGCTATTATATGGAATTTGTTTACATGGTGGAAGGGTATTCCTTCTTCCTCTTCCCATACGTTGATTGGTGGTTTTGCCGGTGCGGCTATCATGGCCAGCGGTTTCGGCTCTATACAGTTGGATATCATATTGAAGATTGCGGCTTTTATTTTTCTGGCTCCTTTGATTGGTATGATAGTGGCATTGGGATTCACGATTCTCGTATTGCACGCATGTCGGAAAGCGCATCCGCATACGGCCGAGGTGTGGTTTAAGAGGTTGCAACTCGTGTCTTCGGCCTTGTTCAGCATCGGACATGGGTTGAACGATTCCCAAAAGGTGATGGGTATTATTGCGGCAGCCATGATTGCCGGTCATTCCGAAGGGTTGGGAATGGGAATACGCAGTATAGAAGATTTGCCCGACTGGGTAGCTTTTTCTTGTTTCACGGCCATCTCGTTGGGTACTATGTCCGGGGGATGGAAAATAGTGCGGACTATGGGAACGCGTATCACCAAGGTGACACCTTTTGAAGGGGTTATTGCGGAAACAGCCGGTGCTTTTACGCTTTATCTGACGGAATACCTGAAAATTCCGGTAAGTACGACTCATACGATAACGGGAGCCATCATCGGCGTTGGAGCCACTAAGAGGCTTTCTGCTGTGCGATGGGGCGTGACAAGGAGTTTGATGACAGCTTGGGTGTTGACGATTCCCGTGAGTGCTTTGTTGGCTGCTGCTGTCTATTGGAGCGTGACTTTATGGCTGTAAATGCAGGATTGCCAATTGGGGGGAAACGTGTCAGTTTTCCCCCAATTGGTCGTATGAGGTTTGCAGGATAGCCATACCTTTTTCTTCACGTGCACCATCGGGGGTAGGTTCGTTGTAGACCGGTTTTCGGGCTGCATTGTCGAAAATGGTCACACCGGTACTGTCCTTGAACATGAATCCGTCGCTGAACGTGGAGTAAGCGAAGGGATAGGTGTAGGATGTCGAAAAGATATTGCGGCTGTATTTGAAGTCTTGATGTGGCAAACCAAGTTGTCCGAGCAATGTGGCGGGCATGTCGCTTTGGTTCATTAAGGTATGGATGACGGCCGGTGCTTTTATGGCTCCGCCTAACCATAGCATGGGAATGTGGTAGAAGGTGGGCGACGTGACATTGAACGTGGGTGAGCTGCCGTGGTCGGGCAGGCAGATGACCAGCAGGTTGTTCCACACCGGAAGTTGTTTCAGACGGTCGATAAATTCACCCAAGCAATGATCGGTATAGGCAAAAGAGTTTTGCCGTTTGTCTTTTAACCGGTTGTAGGGGACTTCGAACGGTTCGTGGCTGCTGAGAGTCAAGAATCCGGTATGCCACAGTCGGTCGGCCGGTCGGGATTCGAGCATTTCATACAGCCGGTCGAATGTGTACTCGTCGTGCGCGCCCCAGGAGCTTGAAGTGCATTCCTGTAGGCTGAAGTCCGTGTCACTGGTCAGGTGTTGGTAGCCCGTAGTCGTGAAATAACTTCTCATGTTGGTAAAGTTAATGTCGCCGCCGTAGAGGAAGTCCGTCTGGTATCCTGCTTGTTGCAACGTGCGGGCTATGCCGGGCAAAAGGCGTGACTTGGCCGGGAGTTTCATAATGGAGGTGGTGGGGTAACTGATATGCCCGCTTAACGTGCTGACCAGTCCGCGGTCGGTGCGGAAACTGTTGGCATATACGTTGTCGAAAAAGATGCCTTCGCGAATGAGTCGGCTTATATTCGGTGACACGTTTTTAGCTCCGCCCAGTTCTTCTATATATTCTCCTCCGAATCCTTCAAGGATGATGATGAGTATATTGGGGCGTGTGGCGCGTAGCAGTTGCCGGGTGCAGTCTTCTGTCGAGTCCGGATAAAGCGGTGCATAGCAGGCGGCCCGTTTATGTTCGTCTAAGTAATTGTATTTTTCGGCGAAGTTTTCGGATTTGTTCCAAGAGTACATCAGGCTGAAAGCCGGGTTTACGGCGGCATGGTTCATGTAGGTGTTTTCACTGAAATAAGCGTTGCCGATATTCATGGTAGAACGTCCTACTCCTCCCCGTATGGCCAAAAAGATAAGGCCGCCTAATAGTACGTATGTGAAATTGTGAAACAGCATTTTCTGGTTAATGGGCAAAACAGGAAATGTTTTAGGCGTAAGACGGATGCAAGTCCATGACAAGAGAACGGAGAAGACCGTAATCCAAAGCAGGCGCATGACGACATAGCCGGCGGAGACACTGGCCATAGCCTGTTTGGGAGCGTCCATGTAATTGAAGATCGTGGCGTCGAGCTTGAATTTCCAGAATGTGTAGAGTGATGTGTCTGCCACACAAATCAGCGAGAGCAGAATGGCAATAAGGATGAAATAAGGGCGTAATACGGCTTTGGTCTTCATGCGACGCATCCAAATGCTGAGCCATACGACGAGGAATGGAAAGATGAGCAAGTATCCCGTTGTAGAAGCATCCAGACCCAACCCGTGGACGATGACCTGGAATAGATCGCTTGCCGGCAAAGGCTCGTTCAAATAGACGAATACGATTTTCTGCAACACAAAGAACAGCAGGAAGGCTAAAAACAATTTAATAAGGTAAGATATACGTTGTTTCATCGTTTTTCTTTTTTAGGATACACAAGTAGAGATGATTATTTTCTGCCGAAATCGGCCGGGACTTCACCCCATCGTTCCGTCTCCCATTTCAGGATGGGGATGTCTGTTTTGTGGGTCTTGAGCCAGGTTTCAGCCCGTTCTATCATTTGATAGAGAGCTTCTGTACGGGGATTGCGTTCCAACTTGGTCTTGCAACGCTTTTGCTTGACCCAACCGATGGCGTTCCGGCTGTCTGAGAAAATAGGCATCCGGATATTTTTCTGTTCCATCAAGGCCAAGGCATGTACAATGGCCAGAAATTCACCGATATTATTGGTGCCATACACCGGTCCGAAATGGAAGACGGTTTCGCCCGTACGGAGATAAACGCCTCGGTATTCCATCGGACCCGGGTTACCACTGCATGCCGCGTCGACTGCCAAAGCTTCGGCCGGGACTTCGGGCGGAAGGGGTAACACGGTGTCGTGCCGATAAGACGGCACGTCTGTCGGTGCGTTTCCGGAAACTGCCGGAGCGGTAGTCTTTTTTTTCAGGATATAAAGATAAGGAGAGGTGTTGTAAGCTCTTTCGGCTTCCTCTTGGGTGTCGAAAGATTTATAAATGGCCCCTTCGAAGCCATTGATTTGCAGTTTGCAGTCAGTCCAGGACGTGTAAATGCCCGGACTGACTCCATGCCAAACTACATAGAATTTCTTTTTCCCCATCGCAAGAGGAGGTTTTTTACATGCGTTCAGGCACTTCTATGCCCAACAAGCCCATGCCCGTACGTATGATTTTGCTGATTTCGGCAGACAGTACCAGACGGAACGTTTTCTTGTTTTCGTCCTCTTCATGCAAGATGCTGAAATCGTGATAGAATTGGTTGTATTCTTTCACCAAGTCGTAGCAATAGTTGGCAATGCAGCTTGGATTATAGTCGGAACCTGCTTGTTTTACTACGTTCGGGAAGTCGGCCAGCATTTGAATCAAGCTGATTTCTTTCTCGCTCAAATCCGTTTGGGCTGACAGCGTTTCGGGGATGGAGATGCCCGCTTCGGAGGCTTTGCGCAGGATGGAACGGATACGTGCGTACGTATATTGGATGAACGGTCCGGTATTTCCGTTGAAATCGATGCTTTCAGCCGGATTGAACAACATGTTCTTTCGTGCGTCCACCTTTAATATAAAGTATTTCAAGGCTCCCAAACCGACAATCCGTGCAATCTCATTGGCTTCGTCCTCGCTCAAATCCGTAAGCTTGTTGATTTTGTCTTCCGACATCTTGCGTGCGCTGCCTATCATCTCTGCCACCAGGTCGTCGGCATCCACGACCGTACCTTCGCGGCTTTTCATCTTACCGTTAGGCAATTCCACCATGCCGTATGAGAAATGTACAAGGTCTTTGCCCCACTCGAAACCGAGTTTGTCCAACAGGATGGAAAGCACTTGGAAGTGGTAGTTTTGTTCGTTACCTACCACGTAAATCATTTTGTCTATGGGATAGTCGCGAAACCGCAGTTTGGCCGTACCGATATCTTGTGTCATGTAGACGGAAGTCCCGTCGGAACGGAGCAGAAGTTTCTCGTCCAATCCTTCCGGAGTCAGGTCGGCCCATACGGAACCGTCTTCTTTGCGGAAAAACAGTCCTTTGTCAAGCCCTTCCAAAACTTTCTCTTTACCTTCGAGGTAAGTCTCCGATTCATAATATATCTTGTCGAAACTTACGCCAAGGGCTTTATAGGTGACATCGAAACCGGCATAGACCCATTCATTCATTTTACGCCAAAGGGCACGGACTTCCGGATCATTGTTTTCCCATTTTACCAACATTTCGCGGGCTTCCTTGATGAGCGGGGCTTCATTTTTGGCTTCCTCCTCGCTCATACCCTCTTCCATAAGCTTCTTGATTTGTTCTTTATAGTGTTTGTCAAAAGCCACATAGTAGTCTCCGATGAGGTGGTCGCCTTTAATGCCGGTACTTTCCGGAGTGGCACCGTTCCCGTATTTCAGCCACGCCAACATGCTTTTGCAGATATGTATGCCGCGGTCGTTCACGATATTGGTCTTCACCACGCGATTGCCATTGGCTGCCATGATGTTGGCCAAGGCGCATCCTAACAGATTGTTGCGGACATGTCCCAAATGCAAAGGCTTGTTGGTGTTGGGGGAAGAGTATTCTATCATGACTAACGGCGAATGGTCGGTCGTTTCGGTCAGGCCGAACTGTGCATCTTGATGGATATCGGTGAGCAGACCGATCCAACTGGCCGGAGCGATTACAAGGTTCAGAAAGCCTTTGACGGCATTGAAATCGGCTACGACGGAAGGGATTTCCGTTTTCAGGAAATGACCAATCTCCTGTGCTGTGTCTTCCGGTTTCTTACGAGATATTTTTAAAAAAGGGAAAACGACTAATGTCAGATGCCCTGCAAATTCTTTTTTTGTCTTTTGGAGTTGCACCGTTTCGGGAGCTATGTCCTGTCCGTATAAAGTTTTGATGCCGAGAACTACGGCTGATACGATTTTATTTTCTATCTCCATAACCTTGTTTTTACCTTATCATTCAGGCTGCAAAGATACATAATAAAAGGGAGAAGCAAAAGTTTGCTTCTCCCTTTTTTCCGCATAATAGATTTATTCTGATTACTGGAGTGCGTCAGCTAATTCCGCACCAGCTTTGAATTTAGCTATTTTCTTGGCTGCAATGGTGATTTGCTCTTTCGTTCTGGGGTTAATACCCGTGCGGGCCGGTCTTTCATTCACGGAGAATGTTCCGAAACCTACAAGTGCGATTTTGTCACCCTTCTTTAATGCTTCAGAGATAGCACTGATTGTTGCGTCTAAAGCTTTCTTGGCATCTGCCTTGTTCAAGCCTGCGTTCTCTGCAATGGCGTTGATAAGTTCTGTTTTGTTCATTTGATGAAATAATTTAGTAGATAATAATTCGCTTATTTTGTATCCTATCATGCAAATGTATGTAAATTAGCCGTTAAAACAAACTTTTTCATTGAAAAAATATTTCTTTTTATGAAAAAGCACAAGCTTGAAGGGATTATTTAAAATGAAATGGAATAAAATTAGTATTTTTGCGGTCTCAATGAATAATGAAAATAGAGTGTGAATATGATGAATATGCCTCCCGTAACGAAGAATCTGATTATAATCAATCTTTTGTTCTTCTTGGCTAAATTGGTAGCAGTGCGCTATGGTGTGGATTTGGATAATTTGCTGGGACTACACTTCTTTTTAGCTCCCGATTTCAACTTCTACCAGTTCTTTACGTATATGTTCATGCACGGTGGAGTCACGCATATCCTTTTTAATATGTTCGCCGTGTGGATGTTCGGTCGGGTGATGGAGTCTTATTGGGGCGGTCGTCGCTTCTTGCTTTATTATGTCGTGTGCGGCTTGGGTGCCGGTTTGGTTCAGGAAGGAGTGCAATATGTACAGTATCTGTGGCAAGGCTTGGGAGCGTACGATACGGTTAATATCGGCTATACCGTGATTTCCATGGGCGACTATTTGAATCGTTGGACCACTATCGGAGCCTCTGGTGCAGTCTATGGAATTTTGTTGGCTTTCGGTATGTCGTTTCCTAATGAACGCCTGTTTATTTTTCCGCTTCCCGTACCTATTAAAGCCAAGTTTTTTGTGATAGGTTATGCCGTCATAGAGTTGCTTTCCGCTTTGGGGAACTCCGGTGATGGAGTCGCTCATTTCGCACATCTCGGAGGAATGATATTCGGTTTGTTGCTCATCTTGTATTGGAGGAGAAACAGCGGTGGAGGATATTATGGCAATCGGACATCCGCTGCGGAACGGTTGAAGAAATGGTTTGCCGGAGGGCGAGACCGGTTTTCTTCTTATCGGAAGCCTAAAATGAATGTCTCTATGGGGGAGCGAAAGGATGATTATGAGTATAACGCCCGTAAAAAGGCAGAGGCAGAAGAGATAGACCATATTTTAGAGAAGGTACGTAAATCCGGATACACAAGTTTGACAGAGGAAGAAAAACGTAAGTTGTTTGATGCCAGTCAGCGTTGAAGATGAATACATTGAAACGTATATTGATACAGTTGTCAATCGGTGCAAACATAATGGCGGCTTTCATGTTGTGGGCCTGCGGACTGAGTTCCGGATTGAATCCGGCGGTTCATTCTCATGTGGCTTTATTCGGGTTGGGATTTCCGCTGCTATTGTTGCTTAATATAGCTTTTATCTTTTTTTGGCTGGTTTTTTCCATTCGTTACGTTTGGTTGCCTTTTGTCGGAATGTTGCTGTCTGTTTCCTATATATATGACTATTGTCCGGTGAACTGGCCTGAGAAGCACCCGGAAGACGCGCTTAAATTGCTTACTTATAATACAGAGTTCCTTGCCCGGGGAGAGAAGAATGCAGAAGGACGGTACCCGATCTTGGATTATCTTGCGGCTTCTGAGGCCGACATTATCTGTCTTCAGGAAGGAGTGGCACCTAAGAATCTTAAATCTGAGTATGTGGATAGCATCATGGCAAAGGCAGGTTATCATATTCGTCGTCTGCATGATGGAAAGGCTGAGCCTCAATTCGTCTATAGTCGTTTGCCTATATTGTCCGTACATCGGATAACCTATGAAAGTACGACCAATGGCAGTCTTGCCGTAGAATTACTATACGGTCAGGATACTGTATTGTTGGTGAATAACCATTTGGAGTCTTATAAGCTGACACCAGAGGATAAGATGAAATATAAGGAAATCATTAAAGATCCGGAGAATGGGCATGCGGAAAGTAATTCCAAAGAACTGGTTCGGAAGATGGCTGGGGCGAGTCGTTTGCGCGGACCGCAAGTTGATTCGGTTTTGAACTATGTCGAAAAATCAGGGAGAAGGGCTGTGATTGTCTGCGGTGATTTGAATGACTCTCCCATATCCTATTCTTGCCATCGCCTGTCTTCCCGGTTGAAAAGTGCATTCCGTCAATCGGGTAACGGACTGGGCTTGTCTTATAATCAGAAAGGATTCTATTTTCGCATCGATCATATCTTCGTTTCCGACTATTGGCAGACATACGAGACACATGTGGACAAGACAGCTCCGTGGTCTGACCATTATCCGATGATTACTTACTTGAAAAAACACAAAAAAGAGGATTAGGGCATAAATAAATCTGTTAACTTGCGGCGTTAATGTGAAAAAAACGTTATATTTGCGCCTTTGTAGTCTGATTAGCTATTAAATAATAACATCATAATAATAAATTAAAATGCAAAACAAAGGATTTGTTAAAGTTTTCGCTTTACTGTTGACCCTTGTGTGCGTGTTCTATTTATCTTTTTCATTTGTAACTACTTATCAAATGAATAAGGTGGATGAGATTACGAAAACGCAAGGAGAGGAAGCTGGCGCACACTATCTGGATTCCGTGATGAACAATCCGGTGTGGTTGGGCGCTTATTCGCTGAAGGACTGTCGCGAAATGGAGATTAGTCTGGGTTTGGACCTGAAAGGTGGTATGAATGTCATTCTGGAGGTGTCTGTTCCTGAAGTGGTAAAGGCTTTGGCCGACCATAAAGAAGACCCGGCATTCAACAAGGCGGTAGCGAAGGCTGCGGAAGGGGCTAAGAATAGCCAGAGTGATTTTATTACCTTATTTGTGAAAGAGTACAAAGCATTGGCGCCGGATGGAAATTTGGCGGAATTGTTTGCTACGCAGCAGTTGAAAGGTAAAGTAACGACCAAGAGTTCCGACTCTGAAGTAGAGAAAGTGTTGCGTGCCGAAGTGCAGTCTGCCATCGACAATTCTTATAATGTGCTCCGTACACGTATCGACCGTTTCGGTGTGGTACAGCCCAATATCCAGACATTGGAAGGACAGATGGGGCGTATTATGGTGGAGATGCCGGGTGTGAAAGAACCGGAACGTGTGCGTAAATTGTTGCAAGGTAGTGCAAATCTGGAGTTTTGGGAAACCTATAATACGGAAGAGATTATCCCATTCCTGGCTACATTGGATACACGTTTGGCGGCAGAGCATGCTGCGATTGCAGAAAACGATACGGTTAAGGCAGACACTACGGCAATGGCTGAATTGACACCGGCTGAAAAAGTGGACGCTACGGATTCTACGAAGAAAGCTCCTGTGAAGGATTTGGCTGCGGCTCTGAAGGGAAATAGCGGAACTCCGGCAGAGAAGGCTGGGGCTGCTGTGGACGAACAGGCTATGAAGAACCATCCTTTGGCTTCTGTGCTGCAATTGGCTCAAGGCCCTATGGGATGTGTAGTGGGTTATGCCAGTTGGCGTGATACGGCTACCGTCAATCGCTATATCACTTCTGCCGTGGCAAAAGAAGTCTTGCCCAGTGACCTGAAACTTTATTGGGGAGTGAAGCCTGTAGGCAGTGGTAATATGGGAGACATTTTCGAGTTATATGCGATTAAGATTACGGAACGCAATGGTCGTGCGCCTTTGGAAGGTGATGTCGTGACAGAAGCTAAGGATGATTACGAACAGAATGGCCGTCCGTGCGTAAGCATGACGATGAATTCCGATGGTGCCCGTCGTTGGGCAGCTTTGACCAAGAAAAATGTGAAGCGCGCCATCGCCATTGTGCTCGACGGATATGTATATAGTGCTCCTACGGTGCAGAATGAGATTACCGGTGGTGTTTCCTCTATTACGGGACATTTCACGCTCGAAGATACGCGTGACCTTGCCAACGTGCTGAACACGGGTAAGATGCCGGCTCCTGCACATATCGTTTCCGAACAGTTTGTAGGTCCTACGTTGGGACAAGAGTCCATCAACCAAGGTATTACTTCATTTGTGATAGCTTTCATCCTGTTGATGATCTATATGTGTGGCATGTATGGTCTTATTCCTGGTATGGTAGCCAATGGTGCTTTGATATTGAACTTCTTCTTTACGTTGGGGGTTTTGACTTCATTCCAGGCTGCATTGACCATGTCCGGTATTGCCGGTATGGTGCTTTCTTTGGGTATGGCGGTAGATGCGAACGTGTTGATATATGAACGTACCAAAGAAGAGCTGCGTGCGGGTAAGACTGTGCGTGCGGCTCTCTCGGACGGTTATTCCAATGCATTCTCGGCCATCTTCGACTCCAACTTGACTTCTATCATTACGGGTATCATCCTGTATAATTTCGGAACAGGTCCTATCCGTGGATTTGCCACGACGTTGATTATCGGTATTTTGGTATCCTTCTTTACGGCTGTATATCTGACCCGTATCGTGTACGAGCATTTCCTGAACAAGGAGAAATGGATGAACTTGACGTTTACGACGTCTCTTTCACGTAAGTTCTTGCATGATACACATTACAAGTTCATGAGCTCTTATAAGAAATCCTTCACGATATTCGGGGTCTTGTTGGTGGTAGGTATCGCATCTTTGTTTGTACGCGGTTTGAGCAAAGGTATTGATTTCACCGGCGGACGTAACTTCGTAGTTGTGTTCGAAAAGCAGGTGGAGCCGGAAACTGTCCGCACCTTGTTGCAAAACAAGTTCGGGGATGCCAATATCCAGGTTATAGCCTTGGGTACAGACCATCAGACGGTACGTATATCTACAAACTATCGGATTGACGAAGAAGGTACGGAGGTGGATTCCGAAATAGAAGCAACGCTGTTCGAAACGCTCAAAGGCGGCGGTTTGTTGGCTTCGGATTTGGATTTGCAAACTTTCATCAACCGCGACGAGCGTGCCGGAGGTTCTATTATCAGTTCGGAAAAGGTAGGTCCTTCCGTAGCAGAAGACATAACCTATGGGGCTATTGTTTCTGTGGTATTGGCCTTGATAGCTATCTTCCTTTACATATTGTTGCGTTTTCGTAATGTGGCTTTCTCGGTCGGTGCTGTTGTGGCCTTGACGGTAGATACCTTGTTGATTATCGGAGCGTATTCGATTTGTTGGGGATGGGTGCCATTCTCTTTGGAAATCGACCAAACCTTTATCGGTGCGATTTTGACGGCTATCGGTTATTCTATTAATGATAAGGTGGTAGTATTCGACCGTATCCGCGAGTTCCTCCATCTGTATCCGAACCGCGACCGTCAGCGTTTGTTCAATGATTCTTTGAATACGACATTGACGCGTACCATCAATACTTCGTTGACCACGTTAGTCGTATTGTTGTGTATCTTCTTCTTGGGTGGAGAAAGTATCCGCAGTTTTGCTTTTGCCATGATTCTCGGTGTGGTAATCGGAACCTGTTCTTCCATCTTCATGGCGGCTCCGGTAGCTTTCCTGACTATGGGGCAACGCATCAAGGAGAACGATTCGGAAATGAAATAAAGAATTCGTTTATAAGTTGTTTGGATGCAGGGCAGGCTTAGGCTTGCCCTGTATTGTTTTGTGCCCGGACAGTCTTCAGTATATGATACTGGAGTATATCCGTCTGTTTTTGGTGCAAAGCTTTTTGGTAATGTTCCGGAAGGGCGGTTTCTTTGTCTTCAAAATAAAAGATGTGATATGATGGGATTAAAGAGTGTTTTGTTTTCCGGTATCCTTTTGTCTGCTATGGCAGTAGGTGTGCAGGCCAAGCCTGAAACCGGAAGCGGGTTGGACAAGTCTTTGTTGCCCCAACCGGTTTATTCCCCCGACCCGGGTTTGGTGGATTTATATTGGGCAGCTTGGGACTTGGCTTGGGGGCGTGTGAAGCATCAGGACGGGATTCCCCAGTCGCCCTATATGGATGAGAACCTGTGGGATGACACGATTTGGATTTGGGATACCGAGTTCATGGTGCTTTTTTGTCGCTATGCGCCTTCGCTATTCCCTGGCATACAGAGTTTGGATAACTTCTATAAGACGATATTGGATGGAGAGCCGGTCTCTTTAAAGATTTGGCATCCGGACAACCCTCCTTTTTTCGCGTGGGTGGAGTATGAGTACTATAAGATGACAGGCGACAAAAGGCGTTTGGAATATGTGTTAGAGGACAATCGTTACCTACAACGCCATTTTTATTGGTTTGAGAAACTGAAGAGGGGCGGTAGCCGTTTTTCCAAGATGCCGGTCATGTTGGAACGGAGGGAGAAAGGGTATTTGTGGGGCGACGTGCAGAGCGGTATGGACAATACTCCGCGTGGCCGGGGATGCAACGGGGAGATGCTGTGGATGGATGCCTTGGCCCAACAGGCTTTGGCTGCACTTTATATCGAAAGGATTGCTGAGGTCTTGGACGACCCGTCTACGGCCAAGGAGTTTGCCGGGGAGTATGCAGTGAAGAAGGACTTGCTCAATAAGTATTATTGGGATGCGGAGGATGGTTTTTATTATGACATAGAGGAGGCCACGGGCGACTTTGTGAAAGTGCGGACACCGGCTGTGTATTGGGCTATGTTGGCAGAAGTTCCGGGGCGGAAACAGGCGGCGCGTTTGGTGGAATATGCACAGGACGAGGATGAGTTCGGTGGTCAATACCCTTGGCCGTCCGTGTCGCGGAGTGACGCAGACTACAATGGGACGGTAGGAGATTATTGGAGGGGCGGTGTATGGTTGCCTTTGGCTTACATGTCAACCAAGGCACTTGAGACTTACGGTTATCATGATGTGGCACATGAGAATGCGCGCCGTTTGTTGGCGCAAATGTCCGAAACCTATAAGACTTTCGAGCCCCACTCCATTTGGGAATGTTATTCTCCGTCGGCAGCTCGTCCCGGACAGCGGGTGGACGGTGAGAATTTGACGTTGGTGGCTCAAGACTTTTGCGGATGGTCTGCCCTGGGGCCTATTTCTTTGCTTATTGAGAACGTGTTGGGGTTTTATAATATAGATGCCACGGCTCGGCTCGTGGAATGGCGTAAGACAGGTTGGGGCGAGCAAGGTATCCGGAATTTGAGGTTCGGCGATGTGCATACTGACCTCGTGGCGGACGGGGATACCGTACGCGTGGTGTCTGATAAGGAATATGTATTGAAAGTGAATGGGAAGAAATACAAAGTGAAAGCCGGAACACAAGCTTTTACCTTGAAATAGACCGTGTACCCCCGCCGGGAATCGAACCCGGATTGGCGGTTTAGGAAACCGTAGTTCTATCCATTGAACTACAGGGGCGCTTTTCTGTTTTGCAAAGTTAACAGTTTCTGCTTAAAAAGTCGAATACTTGGGACAAAACTTTCATAAGGTAGAGGGAAAGGCTCGGCCTTTCTCTCTTTGCATATTTATGCATTTTCCTGTACTTTTGCGAACTTTATGCTTTTGAAAAGTGAGAGAAGTACGATGAAATGCTATATAAATAAGCTTTTAGATTACGATTTTATAGTATAATCTGTATTCCGGAATGCTTTTAACAGCGAAATATTTTGTTTTTAAACATATCTTTGCGATATTTGCATTCCTAAGGTAGAAAGAATATACAGTAATCATATAAATGCTACAAAAAGTATGGCTGATAGATTAGAAGTAAAAGAGCTGGACCAGGTAGTGGTCCGTTTCTCTGGTGATTCCGGCGACGGTATGCAGTTGGCCGGGAATATTTTCTCTACGGTCTCGGCGACGGTAGGAAATGACATTTGTACGTTTCCCGATTATCCGGCTGATATCCGTGCTCCGCAGGGGTCGTTGACAGGAGTTTCCGGTTTTCAGGTACACATTGGTGCCCAGCGCGTGTACACACCGGGCGATAAGTGCGATGTGTTGGTGGCGATGAATGCGGCAGCATTAAAGACCCAGTACAGATATGCCAAATCTACAGCATGTATTATTATCGACACCGATTGTTTCCAGGCCAAAGATTTGCAGAAGGCCGCTTTCACGACGGATAATCCGATAGAGGAGTTGGGCATCAAAAACGATGTGATTGCTGCCCCTATCACCCAGATGGTCAAAGCCTGCCTGGCTGACTCGGGCATGGACAACAAAGCTATTTTGAAATGCCGTAACATGTTTGCGCTCGGACTGGTGTGCTGGTTGTTCAACCGAGACCTGGAGATAGCGTTCAATATGTTGCGTGAGAAGTTTGCCAAAAAGCCCGCCGTGGCAGAAGCCAATATAAAGGTTATTCAGGCCGGATATGATTACGGGGCAAATACGCATGCTTCTGTGGCCCATACTTATAAAGTGGAATCCAAGACGAAAAAGCCCGGTAAGTATATGGACATCATGGGCAATAAGGCTACTGCATACGGATTTATCGCTGCGGCCGAGAAAGCCGGCAAGCGGCTTTTCTTGGGGTCGTATCCCATTACGCCGGCTACGGACGTGCTGCATGAATTGTCCAAACATAAAAGTTTGGGCGTGACCACGGTGCAGTGCGAGGACGAGATTGCCGGCTGTGCCTCTTCCATCGGCGCCTCCTTTGCCGGTGCATTGGCTGTGACTTCTACTTCGGGGCCCGGTGTATGTTTGAAATCGGAAGCCATGAATCTGGCCGTGATTACGGAATTGCCGTTGGTGATACTGAACGTGCAGCGCGGAGGCCCGTCCACGGGCTTGCCCACGAAGAGCGAGCAGACGGATTTGTTGCAGGCCCTTTTCGGACGCAACGGCGAATCGCCGATGCCGGTCATTGCAGCCACTTCGCCTACGAATTGTTTCGATGCGGCCTATTATGCCTCGAAGATGGCTTTGGAGCACATGACGCCGGTGGTGTTGCTCACCGATGCCTTTGTGGCCAACGGTTCCGGTGCTTTCAAACTGCCCGATTTGAACGATTATCCCGATATTTGTCCCCCTTACGTCACTCCGGAAATGGCCGGGAGCTACACGCCGTACATGCGTAATCCCGACACGCAAGTGCGTTACTGGGCCATACCCGGACAAGAAGGGTATATGCATATTCTCGGCGGGTTGGAGAAGGACGGCCGGACAGGAGCCATCAGCACCGATCCCGAGAACCACGACAAGATGTGTCGTTTGCGTGCAGAGAAAGTGGCCCGAATTCCGGTGCCTGATGTGGAGGTGCAGGGATGCGTGGACGATGCCGAACTGCTGATAGTAGGCTTTGGCGGTACTTACGGCCATTTGCATTCGGCCATGGATGAAATGGTGGCTACAGGCAAGAAAGTGGCTTTGGCTCATTTCTCTTACCTGAACCCCTTGCCTGCCAATACGGCGGAAGTGCTGAAGCGGTATAAGAAAGTCGTGGTAGCCGAGCAGAACTTAGGGCAATTTGCCGCATATCTGCGTATGAAAGTAGACGGCTTCGTGCCCTATCAGTTCAATCAGGTGAAAGGCCAGCCTTTCGTGGTGAGCGAGTTGGTGGCAGCCTTTACCGAGATTTACAACAAATAGTCAAACTTAGAAGAATAAAAGAAAATGAGCGAATATACAGCAAAAGATTATAAAAAGGGATTGCCGCGTTGGTGTCCCGGGTGTGGAGACCATTTTTTTCTGGCTTCTTTGCACAAGGCTATGGCCGAAATCGGAGTGCCTCCCTACGAGACAGCCGTGATTTCAGGTATCGGTTGCTCCAGCCGTTTGCCTTATTATATGAATACGTATGCCATGCAGACGATTCACGGACGTGCCGCCGCCATTGCCACCGGCTTCAAGGTGGCCAATCCGGATATCACCGTGTGGCAGATTTCCGGTGACGGCGACGGTCTGGCCATTGGCGGTAACCATTTCATCCATGCCGTCCGCCGCAACGTGGACATCAATATGATTCTGCTGAACAACCGGATTTATGGTCTCACGAAAGGGCAGTATTCTCCGACGTCTCCGAGAGGATTCGTCAGTAAATCCTCTCCTTACGGGACGGTGGAAGACCCGTTCAATCCGGCAGAGTTATGTTTCGGAGCGCGTGGTCATTTCTTTGCCCGTGCCGTGGCTACGGATGCCGCCGGGACGGTGGAAATCCTGAAAGCGGCATACGCCCACAAGGGAGCCGCCGTGTGCGAGATATTGCAAAACTGCGTGATATTCAACGACGGGACGCACGATACCGTTTACACCAAAGAAGGACGTGCCAAGCATGCCATTTATCTGGAACACGGCCAGCCGATGTTGTTCGGTGAAAATAAGGAATTCGGCTTGATGCAGGAAGGTTTCGGGTTGAAGGCCGTGAAGATAGGAGAGAACGGCGTGACGGAAAAAGACATCCTCGTGCATGATGCGCATTGCCAGGACAACACCTTGCACTTGAAGTTGGCTCTGATGGAAGGGCCTGATTTTCCGGTGGCATTGGGCGTGATTCGTGATGTGGAAGCTCCGACATACGACGAGGCGGTCAACCGGCAGATAGAAGAAGTGAAAGAAAAGAAAGCCTATCACAATTTCACGGAACTGCTCTATACGAACGATATTTGGGAGGTGAAGGAGTAAGTTCCCCGTGAAAGGGAAAGGAAAGAAAAGGCGGCTGTTCCTTATCGTGGGGCAGCCGCCTTTTTTGTTCCGTCTTTCTGTTTCGATGGGCGGGCGGCGGGCTGTCGGTTGTCAAAATCCGTTATATTTGCTTGCTTTTATGTAAGGTGCTGGTTTTCAATCTGCAATAAGGCGGGAATTTTTGTCCGTCAAATGAAAAATCAATCTCAGGAGATTGGAAAATCGTTCGCCTGAGATTGATTTACCGTTTGGCGCAGAACGGTGCGCAGCTTTCTGCCAAGCCCCGTCCGTCATGCTTTTTTACTTCTTACAGTTTCCCGCCGTAGGCCAAATCGCCTGCATCGCCAAGTCCCGGGACGATGTACATGTGGTCGTTCAGCTCCGGGTCGATAGCTCCGCACCACAAGGTATAGTCCGTGTCTTTGAATGTTTCCGTCAGGTAGTCCACGCCCTTCCGGCTGGCTATCGCACTACATAAATGCACTTTTCCCGGTATGCCTTTGGTCTCGAATGCCTTTAGCCCCAATTCCATGCTTCCGCCCGTGGCCAGCATGGGGTCGGCAATGATGAGAGTTTTGCCGTTCAGGTCCGGCGTGGCCAGATATTCGATATGTATGCCCACTTCGTGGCATTCTTTGTCTTTGTAGAAGCGGTAGGCCGACACGAATGCGTTGTCGGCCTCCTCAAACACATTCAGGAAGCCTTGATGGAAAGGGAGGCCGGCCCGGAAGATGGTTCCCAGTACGATAGGGTCGTTGTACAACAGCGTAGGCGCCGTACCCAACGGGGTTTGTATGTCTTTGACGGAATAATCCAGCGTTTTACTGATTTCGTAAGCCATTACTTCCCCGATTCTTTCCAGATTGCGGCGGAACCGCGCCCTGTCTTTCTGTATGCATACGTCCCGGAGTTCCGACATGTATCTGTTGACAACCGTTTGTTGCTCTGCAAAGTTAATTACTTTCATATTTGGATGGATTTAAATATACTTGAGAACAAAAGTAACAAAAACTTCTTGAAAATGTAAACTCCGTGTAGCAAATATAGCTTTGGTTCTTAGGTTTTGGGAAATTTAACGGAAGAATGTTTTTGAATTAAGAAAAATAATATGCCGAAAGTTTCAGATGCACGCATTTCTTTGTAATTTTGTCAGCGCAAAAAGGAAGTTTTTTTATAGTGAATTGATTTCTAACCAAATATTATTTTAGAAAATGGCAAATTTAGATTTGAGTAAGTACGGTATTACCGGTACTGTTGAGGTTCTCCACAATCCGTCATACGACGTATTGTTCCAGGAAGAAACCAAAGCTGGTTTGGAAGGTTTTGAAAAAGGTCAGGTAACGGAATTGGGTGCAGTGAATGTGATGACAGGTATTTATACCGGTCGTTCTCCCAAGGACAAGTTTATCGTAAAAGACGCTACTTCTGAGAACACCGTATGGTGGACTTCTGAAGAATATAAGAATGACAACAAGCCTGTAACTCCTGAGGCTTGGAAGGTATTGAAGGATTTGGCTGTGAAGGAGCTTTCAAATAAGAAATTGTTTGTTGTCGACGGTTTCTGCGGCGCTAACAAGGCTACTTGCCTGAAAGTGCGTTTCATCGTGGAGGTTGCATGGCAGGCTCACTTCGTAACGAACATGTTTATCCGTGCTACGGAAGAAGATTTGAAGGATTTCGAACCTGATTTCGTGGTTTACAACGCTTCTAAGACTAAGGTTGAAAACTACAAGGAGCTGGGCTTGAACTCAGAAACAGCCGTAGTCTTCAACTTGACTTCAAAAGAGCAAGTTATCATCAACACTTGGTACGGTGGTGAAATGAAGAAGGGTATGTTCTCTATGATGAACTATTTCAATCCTTTGCGCGGTATCGCTTCTATGCACTGCTCTGCCAACACCAGCATGGACGGCACCAGCTCTGCTATCTTCTTCGGTTTGTCCGGTACCGGTAAGACGACTTTGTCTACCGACCCGAAACGTAAGTTGATCGGTGACGACGAGCACGGATGGGACGACGAAGGCGTATTCAACTACGAAGGCGGTTGCTATGCTAAAGTTATCAATCTGGATAAAGAATCCGAACCCGATATCTACAAGGCTATCAAACGTGACGCTTTGTTGGAGAATGTAACGGTAGATGCTAACGGCAAGATTGATTTTGCAGATAAGAGCGTAACGGAAAATACACGTGTATCTTATCCTATTTACCACATCGAGAATATCGTGAAGCCTATTTCCAAGGGTCCTCACGCAAAGCAGGTAATCTTCCTGTCTGCTGATGCCTTCGGTGTATTGCCTCCCGTTTCTATCTTGAACGACCAGCAGGCTCAATACTACTTCTTGTCTGGTTTTACTGCCAAGTTGGCCGGTACGGAACGTGGTATCACTGAACCGACTCCGACGTTCTCTGCTTGTTTCGGTGCTGCTTTCTTGAGCTTGCATCCTACGAAATATGCTGAAGAGCTCGTGAAGAAGATGAACAAGGTAGGTGCCAAGGCATACTTGGTGAACACGGGTTGGAACGGTACGGGCAAGCGTATTTCCATCCGCGATACTCGTGGTATCATCGATGCCATCTTGGACGGTTCTATCGACAAGGCTCCTACGAAGACTATTCCTTACTTCGATTTCGTTGTTCCTACGGAGTTGCCGGGTGTTGATCCGAAGATTCTCGATCCTCGCGACACCTATGCTGACGCTGCAGAGTGGACGAAGAAGGCTGAAGATTTGGCTGCCCGTTTCATCAAGAACTTTGCGAAGTTCACGGGTAACGAAGCCGGTAAGGCTTTGGTTGCAGCAGGTCCGAAGTTGTAATTTTACAGTAAAGCATAACATTGAAAGTCTGTCTGGATTCTTCAGGCAGACTTTTTTTGTTTCGGCGCATGAATGTTGTAAAACTAAAAAACTGTAAAAACAGATAGATTCTTTCCGGTTCGTTTTTAAACCCCTCCCACTTTTTTTATCTTTGCAATTAAAAACTTTATTCTTGATGATGAAGAAAATAACCTCATTACTGTTATTATGGGTCATGGTCTTGCCGCTTTGGGCACAGTTTCACGACCCGGTAAGTTTTTCTGTTTCCCAAAAGAAACTGTCTGACTCTGAATTCGAGATTGTTTTTACCGGAAAGGCGGAAGCGGGTTGGCATGTCTATTCTACGGACATTCCGGACGGCGGCCCTACTCCGGCTACCATTAATTTCGATGAACAGAAAGGAGTGGAGCCGGTAGGTAAGCTGACGGCACGTGGAAAGGTGCATAAGGCGTACGACAATCTTTTCGGGATGGAAGTCAGCTATATGGAAAATACGGCTGTTTTCGCGCAGAAAATGCGTATTACGGACGCTACTTATTCCGTGAAAGGGTATCTGAACTATGGGGCTTGTAACGATGAGAATTGCATGCCTCCCACCAATGTGGAGTTTACTTTCTCCGGAAGCGGAAAGCCTGCGGCCGGTAATGCTGTGGCAGAGCCTCAGAAGCAGAAAGAGAAAACTGCGGATACGCCGGTAGCGGAGAAAGAGGAAAAAGCAGATGCGCCCGTAATCGGAGGGGCCGATACGGTTGCCACGGGCTTGGTCGTGACGGATTCCGTACCTTCTGCGGTGGCCGGTAGTAATGCTGCTGTGGCGGCAAGCGACTATTGGATGCCCGTTATTGATGAGTTGGCAGCTTTCGGTGAAGATGCCTCCAATGCAGCCAGCCAGACGTGGTGGAAGATATTCCTGTTGGGATTCCTCGGCGGTTTGGTTGCTTTGCTTACTCCTTGTGTCTGGCCGATCATCCCGATGACCGTGAGTTTTTTCCTGAAACGTTCGGGAGACAAACGCAAAGGTATTCGCGATGCGGCGACGTATGGTGTGAGCATTGTGGTCATTTATGTGCTTTTGGGCTTAGTGATTACCGGTATTTTCGGGGCCAGTGCCCTGAATGCCCTGTCCACGAATGCGGTATTCAACATCTTTTTCTGCCTGATGTTGCTGGTGTTTGCCGCCAGTTTCTTCGGTGCTTTTGAAATTACGTTGCCTTCTTCGTGGAGCAATGCGGTAGACAATAAGGCCGAATCTACCACAGGTTTGTTGAGCATCTTCCTGATGGCTTTTACCCTCGCTTTGGTTTCTTTTTCTTGTACGGGGCCGATTATCGGTTTTCTGTTGGTAGAAGTGTCCACGTCGGGCAGTATTCTTGCCCCGACTGTCGGTATGTTGGGTTTTGCCATTGCCTTGGCCTTGCCTTTCACCCTCTTTGCCATGTTCCCGGCTTGGCTGAAGACGATGCCGAAATCCGGTAATTGGATGAATTGTGTGAAGGTGACGCTCGGTTTCTTGGAATTGGCTTTTGCCTTGAAGTTCTTGTCGGTGGCAGATTTGGCTTACGGTTGGCATATCCTCGACCGCGAGGCTTTCCTGAGTTTGTGGATTGTGATTTTTGCTTTGTTGGGCGCTTATCTTATCGGTTGGCTGCGTTTCCCGCACGATGAAGATGAATATGATGAGTCCGGCAATGTCGTGGTCAATCATCGTACGTCGGTCACCCGTTTCTTCATGGCTTTGGTTTCCTTCTCTTTTGCCATTTACATGGTTCCCGGTTTGTGGGGAGCGCCGCTGAAGGCTATCAGTGCCTTTTCGCCTCCGATGAGCACGCAAGACTTCAACCTTTATGAGAACGAGGTGAAGGCTCAGTTCATGGATTATGATGCCGGGATGGAATATGCGCGCAGGCAAGGTAAGCCCGTGATGATAGACTTTACCGGATACGGTTGCGTGAACTGCCGCAAGATGGAGTTGGCTGTGTGGGCCGACCAGAAGGTTGCGGATATCATGCAGAACGATTACGTGCTAATCACGTTGTATGTGGATGAGAAGACCAAGCTGCCGGAACCTATTAAAGTGACAGAGAACGGTCAGGAACGTACTTTGCGTACGGTAGGTGACAAATGGAGCTATTTGCAACGCAGTAAGTTCGGGGCCAACGCCCAACCTTTCTATGTGTTGCTCGACAACGAAGGCAAGCCGTTGAACAAGTCATATTCGTACGACGAGGATGTCAATAAGTATATAGATTTCTTGCAGACCGGCTTAAAGAATTATAAGAACAAGTAGTTCTTGTATGGAGAATATCAGGGGATGTATCAGATACCAATGGTACATCCCTATTTTTATGTTTGGTTTTTAACGTTATTTTTCATCGGAATGAGCAAGGATTTGGCCGGTTCGCGGTTTGATAAACAGAATGTCGGATTTTTAAATTGGATGAAAAATGAAGAAAGTACATGTCTTATGGGTGTTGGCCTGCCTGTTGGCGGCTCCGGTTTTGTTTCAGTCTTGTTCGGACGATGATGACGAGGTTTATGTATGGTATCCTTATCTCAGTCCGAATGCTTTGGTGACGGTCAAGGGCGGAACGGATTCCTGTTTCTTGCAGTTGGACGATGAGACTACGCTTTGGCCGGTAAATCTGTCCTCTTCCCCTTTCGGAGAAAAGGAAGTGAGGGCTTTGGTTCATTTTACGGACGTAGATGGGGAAAAGCATTTCTGTACGCGTGCGGTCTATGTAAACTGGATGGACAGCATTCTGACGAAAAAAACGGTTCCGGATTCTGCTTTGGTGAACGATTCGCTGTATGGGAATGACCCGGTGGATATCGTAGATGATTGGGTGACTGTGGCAGAAGACGGTTATCTGACGCTGCGTTTCTCTACTTTGTGGGGCAATAGGGGGATTGCCCATAAGGTGAATTTATTGACCGGAGGTAATCCGGATAATCCTTATGAGGTGGAGTTTCGTCACGATGCTTGCGGAGATGCGGGGAGTTGGCGAAGCGATGCGCTTGTGGCCTTTGATTTAGGGAAGCTTCCCGATACCGGAGGTCGTACGGTCAAACTGACGTTGGTTTGGCAGTCGTTCCGGGGGAGGAGAACAGCGGAATTCGATTATTGTACCCGTAAAAAGACAGGAAACGTAGCCAGACAAATAGAGCAAATGCAAAGAGGAGGTATGTTACGATAGTGTTGGAGGACAGATAACCGTTCGTTCAGAATGACGCGTATCGGAAACGGAGGCGAACAGGATTTGGTTCGAGATATACAGCGGGGCGACCGTGTAGCGATGAAATTATTATATTGTCGCTATGCGGGTTGCCTCACAGCCGTATGTTCCCGTTATGTGGCTTGTATGGACGATGTGAGAGACGTCCTTCAGGATTGTTTCGTGAAGATATTCACTTCCATTCACGGTTTCGAGTGGAGGGGTGAAGGCTCTCTCCGGGGATGGATGGTACGTATTGTGGTGAACGAGTCATTGAAATTCTTGAAGCGCAACCGGCAGTTGGAATCTCTTGACGATGGGTGGGACGTACCGGATACGGTAGAGGATGAGCCGGATGCGGAGGACATTCCTTCTGAAGTTCTTCAGGAAATGATTTGCCGTTTACCGGCAGGGTATAGGGCTGTTTTCAATTTGTATGTATTCGAAAAGAAAAGCCATAAAGAGATTGCGGCGATGCTGAATATAAAAGAGAGTACATCGGCTTCGCAACTGCATCGGGCAAAGGCGGTGTTGGCAAAGGAAGTTCAAAGATATAAAGCTCAGGTCAATGGAAGATAAATGGTTGAATGAATGGCAAAAGAAACTGGACGGTTACGAGGTCACCCCTCCCGACGGGCTGTGGGACGGGATAAACAAGGCTTTGGAAGAGCGACGCCTGTCCGTTGCCTCCTCTCGTGGAAGGCGTACCGTATGGCTTCGTCTGGCCGGGATAGCGGCGGCGTTGGCGATCGTTGTGCCCTTGGGAAGAAACGTATGCCGGCCGGTTTTTACGTCTCTTGTAGAAAATCGCATTCAAACCGAAGACATTCTTCCGGAGCCGTCGGATGTCTTTTGGGCAAAAGTCCGGAGAGTGAAAAAGGAATCATATCGTGGTAAACCGTTCGGGAAAGATACGGTGACTTTCTGCGACCGTCCCATCGTATCAGAGGAAGGTCAGGAGATTTTAACGGAAGAGAGGAAAGAACTTGTAGCCGAAAGGGAAAAAACGGTTTCTGAAGATACTCTTGAGTATATGGAGAAAGCTTATCCTGACGGGATAGACCGGCATACTAAGTGGGTTGCAAACGTCGGGAAGGTTAAGAATGAAAGCTCACATTTACTGGCCATAAGTCTTTTTGCATCCAATACACCCGGAAAATCGGTGATGAATCACGGGAACGGAGGGGTTGCCCTGATGGGAGCTATTCCCTCTTGGGAACACCCCGAGACCATGGGATATGGAAAATATCCGGTGGCGGGTATAAAGTCCGCCCACCCGTATGTGGATGACTTTGTCCCGATGAAACATAAACAACCCGTCAGGTTCGGTGTGTCCGTTTGTTATGCCTTGAATGAAAGATTCGGTATAGAAAGCGGCCTTTCTTATACTTATCTTTCGTCAAGTCTTTCTTCTTCGGGAGAAGATTATAGTTATAAGGTACGGCAATCCTTACAATACGTAGGGATTCCCTTGAACTTTAAGGCCAGCTTGTGGAAGAAACGGTGGATGGATTTGTATCTGTCGGCCGGAGGAATGGCTGAGAAGTGCGTGGATGGAGATTCGGAAACGGATTATATGTGGCGAGGAAGGATAAAGTCGTCTACACATAAGGCTGTGAGGGAAAAACCTTGGCAATGTTCTGTAAATGCGAGTGCCGGGATGCAGTTTAACTTGTCGTCGGTGGTAGGTTTGTATGTGGAGCCGGGAGTGAGTTACTATTTTGATAATGGAAGTTCTGTTTCTAATATTTATAAGGAGAAACCATTGAATTTTAATTTGGAATTCGGACTTAGGTTTTCTCTCGGTTTGTGACATAAAGCTTCTCCTTTCCGGAGGTCGGGGTCTGATAGTCTTGTACGTTCGGTTTTTATTTTGGAAAACTTTTGGCCTTCTTGTGGGCGAAGGTTTAGTTTATAATATTCTGTTTATTAGATTGTTGATTGCTTTATAGGTTCTTGAATTGGGAAACTTTAAAATAAAAACCGCAAAAACTCTTGCACGAAAAAAGGAAAAGGTGTACCTTTGTCATTGTTCAGGTGCCCTGTTTGCCGGTCGGCCGACAGAGTGAAAAGGGAACGGGGTGAGAGTCCCCGACAGACCCGCTGCTGTGAACTCTTTTATGCGTTTCATGACATACTGCATCCACTGTTTCGTCGGGCGAAACGGGAAGGACATGAAACGAGAGTAAGTCAGAAGACCTGCCTGTGACATAGCCGTACGGACTCCGGGGATAAGGGAACGACGGCGGGAACGTAATAAGAAAGATACAAACTTTTAAGTGTCGAAGATACGGGGCTTCTTTTAGGAAAAGGAGGTAGGGATTTTTTCGGCCTGAAAAATAAATGCAATATGATACAGACAGTTGTGAAAAGGGACGGGCGCATTGTGGGGTTCAATGCCCGGAAAATCGGTGATGCCGTACGTAAGGCCATGGTACATACCGAGGCCGGTGAGAATGAAGAGCTGATTCATTTGATATGCGAACACGTGGCTAACCGTGGAAAGGTACAGATGACGGTGGAAGAGATTCAGGATGCCGTGGAAGTGGAATTGATGAAAAGCCGCCGTAAGGATGTGGCGCAGAAATATATCGCTTACCGTAACCAGCGCAGCATTGCCCGTAAGGCTAAAACGCGTGACATGTTCTTGGAGATCATCAATATCAAGTCCAACGACGTGACCCGCGAGAATGCCAACATGAATGCCGACACGCCGGCTGGCATGATGATGAAGTTTGCCAGCGAGACCACCAAACCTTTCGTAGACGACTACCTGTTGAGCGAAGAGGTGAAAGAGGCGGTCAAGCACAACTATCTGCACATTCATGACAAGGATTATTATCCCACCAAAAGCTTGACGTGCGTACAACATCCGCTCGACCACATCCTGAAGCATGGTTTCTCTGCCGGACACGGGGAGTCCCGTCCTGCCAAACGTATCGAGACGGCCAGTATTTTGGCCTGTATTTCTATGGAAACGGCACAGAATGAGATGCACGGCGGCCAAGCTATTCCTGCGCTTGATTTTTATCTGGCTCCTTTCGTGCGTGCCAGTTTCATCGAAGAAGTGAAGGTCTTGGAGGAGTTGAACACCGAAGACTACTCTCATTTATATCATAAGGAAGTGAACGACTTTGTCACTCGTCCTTTGGACGGTCTGACCGGCGACGCACGTATCCTCCAGCATGCGATGAACAAGACTGTGGCCCGGGTGCATCAGGCCATGGAAGCCTTTATCCACAATATGAATACTATCCATTCCCGTGGCGGGAACCAAGTGGTGTTCAGTTCCGTGAACTACGGTACGGATACCTCGGCCGAGGGACGTTGCATCATTCGCGAAATCCTGCGTAGTACTTACGAAGGGGTGGGCAACGGCGAAACGGCTATCTTTCCGATTCAAATCTGGAAAAAGAAGCGGGGTGTGAGTTATTTGCCTACCGACCGCAACTACGACCTTTACCAATATGCCTGCAAGGTGACGGCCCGTCGTTTTTTTCCGAATTTCATCAATCTGGACGCCACGTTCAACCGGCATGAACTGTGGCGTGCCGACGACCCGAAACGTTACCTGTATGAAACGGCTACAATGGGTTGCCGCACCCGCGTCTTTGAAAACCGTTTCGGGCCGAAGACCTCTATCGGACGGGGAAATATTTCTTTTTCAACCATCAATATCGTGCGTCTGGCTATCGAGTGCATGGAGATTGCGGATGAAGAAGAACGTATCGCCTGTTTCTTTGCCAAGCTCGACCACATGCTGGAGATCACGGCCCGTCAGTTGCATGAGCGCATGGAGTTCCAGAAGACAGCCTTTGCCAAGCAATTCCCGTTGGTGATGAGTGCGCTTTGGTTGGGATGCGAGAAGTTGAAGCCCAACGATACGATAGCTCCGGTGATTAACCAAGGGACGTTAGGCATCGGTTTCATCGGTTTGGCCGAATGCTTGGTCGCTTTGACCGGTAAGCATCATGGAGAGTCGGAAGAGGCACAGCAGCTCGGTCTGAAGATAGTGACCTATATGCGTGACCGTGCTAACGAGTTCTCGGAACTCTACCAGCATAATTACAGCGTGTTGGCCACTCCGGCTGAAGGATTGGCCGGAAGGTTTACCCGAGGTGACCGCAAACAGTTCGGTGTCTTGCCGGGTATTACCGACCGTGAGTATTATACCAATTCCAATCATGTACCGGTGTATTACAAGTGCAGTGCCCGTCATAAGGCCGAAGTTGAGGCGCCGTATCACGACCTGACGCGGGGCGGCCATATCTTCTACGTGGAAATCGACGGGGATGCCACTCACAATCCGGAAGTCATCATGCGCGTGGTGGACATGATGGACAAGTACAATATCGGTTACGGCTCGGTGAACCACAACCGTAACCGTTGCATGGCTTGCGGATACGAAAATGCCGAACCAGAGATGAAAGTGTGTCCCAAATGCGGCAGTGAGCATATCGACCGTCTGCAACGCATTACCGGTTACTTGGTCGGGACGACCGACCGTTGGAACAAGGCCAAGCTGGCCGAGTTGAACGACCGTGTGGTACATGAAAACCGATAAACGACGATGATTTCAGTCATAAAGATTGTTGAGGACACGACGGTGGACGGACCGGGGTTTCGCACGACGGTGTATGCCGCCGGTTGTCCCAATGCCTGTCCCGGCTGCCATAATCCGCAGTCGTGGGACATCGAGTCCGGAACCCTGATGACGACGGAAGAAATCATGCAGGTCATCCGGGCCGATGAGTTTGCGGACGTGACGTTCAGCGGCGGCGACCCGATGTTCCAGCCTGAAGGGTTTGCCGAACTGGCGGAAGCCGTGAAACGGGAGACCGGGAAAAACATCTGGTGTTATACCGGTTATAAGTTCGAACGGTTGCGGCATGACAGGCGGCAGGCTGAACTGCTGCAATACATCGACGTGTTGGTGGACGGGCCATACGTGGAATCCTTACGCGACCGTGACGCGTTGTTTCGCGGTAGCCGCAACCAACGTCTGATTGACGTGCAGGCCTCTTTACGCGAAGGCGAAGTCGTTTTGTACGCGCAATGACTTGGTTTTAACACAATATATGGGCATCCATTCCCATATATTGTGTATTTTTGCATTTACTTAATGGAGATAATGAAAAACGTACTCATTAGACTAACTTAAATCAACAGACATGAAAAGAATGCTCGTATGGATCATGGCCGGCATGTTGGCTGTGGGAGCCGGTGCCCAGACCGGTCGCGAACTTCCTTTCCAGAAGTGGGCGTTGACCCCGCCGATGGGTTGGAACTCGTGGGATTGTTACGGCCCCACCGTAGTGGAGGACGAAGTGAAGGCCAATACCGATTACATGGCAGAGAAGTTGGCCGTTTACGGTTGGGAATACGTGGTGGTGGATATCCGTTGGTTTGTGGAGAACGACAAGGCGGGAGGGTACAACCAAACCAATCCCATCTACGTGTACGACGAATGGGGGCGTTACACCCCGGCGCTCAACCGTTTCCCGTCGGCTGCCAACGGGGTGGGTTTCCGCGCCTTGGCCGACTATGTGCACGGCAAGGGACTGAAGTTCGGCATCCATCTGATGAGGGGATTGCCCAGAATTGCGGCAGAGAAGAAATTGCCCGTGAAAGGCACCAACGGCATCACCTGCGACATGATAGCCAGCAACGATTCCGCCTGCACGTGGTTGCGCGACAATTACAAGGTGGACTACCGCAAGCCCGGCGCACAGGAGTACTACAACTCGTGCTTTGAACTGTATGCCGAATGGGGTGTGGACTTTGTGAAGATAGACGACCTCTCCCGTCCGTACCATACGGCGGAGATAGAGATGATACGCAAAGCCATAGACTATTGCGGCCGCCCCATCGTGTTGAGCATCTCGCCGGGCGAAACGCCGTTGGAGAAAGTGGAGCACGTGAAGACGCACGCGAACATGTGGCGTACGGTGGACGACTTCTGGGACAACTGGAGTCAGTTGAACTACCAGTTCCAAGTCTGTGCCAAGTGGGCGCCTTACATCGCACCGGGCACGTGGCCGGATGCGGACATGTTGCCGTTGGGCAAGATCAGCATCCGTGGCGAGCGCGGAGAGGAGCGGTGGACCAACTTCACACGCGACGAGCAGTACACGATGATGAACCTTTGGACGATATTCAAGTCGCCGCTGATGTTCGGAGGCGACCTGCCGCAGAACGACAAGGCTACCGATTCGTTGCTGACCAACCGCGACGTGCTTTACATGCACCATTATTCGGCCAACAACCGGCAGTTGTCCAAACGGGATAACCATATTGTTTGGGCGGCGGACGACCCGGCCAACGGCGACAAGTTCGTGGCTCTGTTCAATACGGGCGGTTCGGAGTTTGTCAATACCAAGGATGCCCTCTACCGCAGCGGTACGATTTCTTACCTGACCACGGGGTATGCCAAGGATGCGGATGTGGACCTGACGGGCATGAAGACGGGGCAGTTGGCCTTGGTGGTGTCCGATGACGGGGACGGCTACGACAGCGACCATGCCGACTGGATCGACCCGGTCGTGACGTTGGCAGACGGTTCCACCATCAAGCTGACCGACCGGAAGTACTTGCGCGGTACGTGCGGTTGGGGCAGCATCGGGGTCAACCGGAACCTCGAAGGCAACGCCCTGTCCATCAACGGCCAAAAGTATGACAACGGTTATGCGGTGCATGCCAATTCCATCCTGCTGTTCGATATTCCCGAAAACGCTGTACGTTTCACGGCTCTCGTGGGCTTGGATAATTCCGGCACCGACCAAGGCAGCAAGTCCTCGGTAGAGTTCATGGTGTTCGACGGCGACCCCACCATGCGCGAGGAGACCACGGACCAGTGGAGCGGCGGCAACGTGACGATAAAGATCGACCCGGGCAAACAGGCGGCTTGCAGCGGTTTCATCAGCCGGACCACTGCGCAGACCCGTGACATGGAGGCTGACATAGAGGGAGCGGAGAAGCTCTACTTGGTGGTGACGAACGGTGGTGACGGCCTGTCGTACGACCATGCCGACTGGGCGAATCCCGTCTTGGTGGACAAGGACGGCAAGGAGTTCTCCCTGACCGAGATCGCTTGGGAAGCCAATCCCGTGAACGGTTGGAACGCACCGAAAGTGAACAAGAATAACGAAGGCAACACGATTACCATGGGCGGACAGGCATACGACAAGGGATTCGGGGTGAATGCACCCTCCATGCTTACTTTCGTCCTGCCCGAAGGACATGAATATGTGAAGTTCAAGGCGACGGTAGGGTATGACGATGATGTGAAGGATGCCGCCGAGGGCGTGACGATGGAGTTCCGTGTCTTCACTGAAGACCCTGCGCCGGGCGAAGCCAGTCCCGTGGCGTTGGATTTGGTACAGTTGGGCTTTGCCGCCGACCAGCCTTGCCGTGTGAAAGAGATGTGGAAGGGCAAGGATGTGGGTACGTTCAAGAACGCCGAGTTCGCCCCCATTCTCCGTTCGCATGCCAGCGGCCTTTACCGCGTATCGGCCGTGGAACGTACCGAAGGAGCCTCCGTTGCGGTGGAAGTGCCCTCAGGGGAATTGACGGCAGGCGAGCCGTTCGAGGTGAAAATCACGGTATCCGGCGGTCCATCCGAAGGAGCCTACGTGCAGTTGCTTTGCGGCGGTGAAATCATCGGTACGCTGCCCGTGGAGGCAGACGGTACGGCAAGATATACGGCCACCCTTTACGGGGGTACCTACATGCTTCAGGCCAAGTACAGCGGGACTACGGCTGTGGCTTCCGCCGTGTCGGACGAATGTCCGGTGACGGTGGGAGGGGCTTCCGAAGACCTGACGCACTTGCAGCAACGACTGCAAAGCTTGGTAGATGAGGCCAAGGCGATTGTGCCGGAAGAAATTGCCGGTGCGCTTCGTGCCCCTTTGGCACAAGCCATAGAGAAAGCCTCTCCCATAGAAGGAAAAACAAAAGCCGAGTTGGAAACGGCCATTTCCGCGTTGGTAGAGGCCGTGGATGCGGCCCGTCTGTCCATTCCGGTCATGACGGCCTTGCAGGCTGTGGTGGAGGATGCCACGGATTTTTTGAAGGCCATCAGCGCATCTGAGGCCAAAGACGCGTTGGTGGCGGCTATCAGCGAGGGGCAAGCTGTGTATGCGTCCGAAGCCAGTACGGTGGATGACATCGAGGCGGCGCGTCAGGCTTTGGCGCAGGCCTTGTCCGACACGAAGAAGACAGCCAAGCCTGTGGACGGGCAATGTTTCGACATGACGGAGTTCCTTGTCAATCCGAGTTTCGAGTCCGGAAAGGCGGGATGGCTGTTGGACAAGCAGACCGGCGGTTGGGAGTCTTTCGACACGTGGAACGACCGTCCCGCCCATGAGGGCTCCTATTTCATCAGCTTGGCTTACGGGAGCATCACGTCCATCGACTTGTATCAGGTCGTGGAGGGGCTTCCTGCCGGGGTGTACTCCGTGCAGGGTGCTTTGCGCAACACCGACGGGGCGGACTTGCTGACCGACCAACATATTTACGCAGAGGCACAAGCCGGTACATACGACTCCGAAGTCCTGTCCCACGTGGGCGGAGAGAACAATAATGATTGGTCTGACTTCACCGTGGCAGGCATCAGGCTGGGAGAAGGCGAGAGCCTGCGGCTGGGGGCGCGTTCGTCCGGAAGCGGGACGACGGCCGGATGGTTCCAGGCAGACGACTTCCGTTTGTTTTATTGGGGAACGAATCCGTCAGATGTCCGTGTCGTACAAGGCATGGTCGACGGGGTGACGGTTGTTTTGGGAGAAGATGGCGTGCGGCTTACGGCGGCTTCCGCTTGTAGCCTGCCGGTTTATACCGTGGGCGGCGTGCTTTATACGGTATGGACGCTTCAGGCCGGGACGCAAACCAAAGTACTGCCCCGTGGACAGTATGTGGTAAACGGGAAGGTGCTTTTTGTGAGATGACGGATTCTGTTTGACATGTCAACGCGACGGGCTGTGTCTGGTAAGAAAGGCACAGCCCGTTTGTTTTGTAGCGTCGGCCCATGGCAGGCCATGGCGTTTTGTCAGAATGTCAATCTTTGGCTCGCGAGAATCCTTTATTTGGACCCAAGGCCGGACGTAGGGGAAAATATGCGATTCTCGTGCGTGGGCGGGGAAGCGATTTGTAAGCCATACGCGGTCTTTGCCTTTCACTGTGCGGGGTGGAAAAGCAAGGCATCCGGAAGCTGAAAGAAGAGGAGTAAGCAGGGAACGGCCAAAACCGGATGGTTTGTCATCCGTTTTTTGCCGGTGTCTACGTGGAAGATAGAGAAAAATTATCTTGCAAACGCACGTTTATACATTGCTTTCCGGCCGGTTTTGCATTCGAAAGCTTACGATTGTCGCACGGCATGAGGAGAAAAAAAGTGTTTTCTGCTCCGAACGAAAAATTAATCTCTTGAGATTGATTTCTTGTTTTGCTTAAGAAATTTGAAAAACAGGCCAAAAGTGTGAAAATATGTATAGAAGTAGACGCAAAAAAGCCATGAAACAGGGATAAATCCCGCTTCCCTTCGAACTTAAAAATGCCATAATGCTTTCATTTTGTCTGTTGGAAGGTTGAAATGACAAACAAAACGTAGATTTTTGCCTTGACGCATCCGGCCACGTCCTTTTGTCAGGAACGTGGCCGGATGTGGTTGTTTATGGCTTGATATGGGAGAAGTTGTTCACTTCACCAGTACCTTGTTTCCTTTGATGACGTACATGCCTTTTTTCAGTCCTTTCAGAGCTTGGGATGCTTGCACGTTTTGGCGTACGAGTTGTCCATTAAGGGTGTATACGTCTACCAGGGAGTCACCTGTGGCGGTAATGTTCGGGATGCCGCTGCCGGAGGTCGTGTTCACGTAGAGGGACACCGGTTGTTGTCCGCTTTTGTAGCAAGCGAAACGGGGCGATGAGGCATTGTATTGGATGGTGCGGTTCTTGTAAGCGTTGTTTTGGATGGAAGCTTGTCCGCCGCTTACGGTGATGGTCCACTGTGCGTTGTCGCTTTCAGTTGATTCCGCGCCGTGCAGCTTGTTGTCGTTCGAGGTCAGCGACAGGTAAACTTGCGATGCGGCGTCATACAAGGTGTAGGCTCCTTTCGTTCCGCCTAGAGTCATTTGGTAAGGCAATCCTTCACGGTCTACCTCTGTGTGTATCTTGTTGGTTTCGAAGGTAATGCCGCAAGAACTTCTGAAGTCCTTTTGGATGGCTCCCATGGCGGTAGACTTGTCCTCGCATACAATCAAGTAACGGTTTCCGGTTTGGAGTTCTTCCGCCGATGTGACTTTACGGAAAATTTGTATGCCCTCGTCCGGTGTGGTGTCGATGAGGGTGTAGGAGGCATTCACCGTCCCGCTCGTTTTATCATCTTTCATAGCGTAAGCTTCGATGGTGGTAGGTTCGGTGATTTCCACATAGACGGGTGGTTCTTCCGTACGTAGGTTACCGCCGTTCAGGGAGTAGACGATATAAGCACCCGCCGTGGCCGTATTGATCGTGACAATGGTTCCCTTGTCCACTCTGCCGGGTGTAGGGGTAAAGGTGGGGCTTTCCACGTCTGTGGCTGGAGGAGCCACTTCGCCGCCTTCATAATTGTCCGGGTCGAAATCCACGTGGGTCTTCTCGCCCCAAACGTATTGTTCCAGTCCAGGGAAGTCGATATAAGGGTTGCGGTTGCCTTGTATGCCGTATACCTTATTGTTACGGGCTGTTTCTTTTTCGCTGACAGGGTCTTCCGCAGCCCAACGCAGCAGCATGTCGAGTGCCCATTGGGCAAAACCCGGATAGCTTTTGCCGTCCAGCATGTCGCTGTTCCAAGTGGCTATCCGGTTTTCGTAACAGGTGACCATATAGAAATAGGAACGTGCGAAGTCTCCTTTGTATTCATCATCCGGTTCGAACACAATGCCACTGTAGCCGCTGACGGTGCTTTTCCCGAGTTTGCTGAATCCTCCGTTCGATTTGTATTTCTCGCCATTGGTTTCACCAAAAGGGTAGTTCCCTCTTTGGTTGTTCACATATCCGTCTGTGGGGTACAAGTGGAATAAGTCTGTATACATAGGATAGTCATCATTGAACCAGCTTTTGGGGAATGAGTGTTCCCGGTTATAGCAGTCCTCTTCCTTTTTATAAGTTCCGCATTGGTCGTCTATGAAGATGAAGTCGGAGCTGGAAGAATACATATCCCAAACTCTGCCGTCTTCACGTACATCTGTTTTTTGCATGTCCGTCCAAAGCTCTTTGTAGCTTCGCTCCGTGTGTTCGGTAATAATGGAGAAGAGAGCGGTTTTCAGTCCGGAACCGTGAGTGCCTGTCGCAAACTCGTAATAACCAGCAGGGATTTGTGCCCATAACTGGAACAGGACGCAGAGGAGCGTCCAGGAAGATAGGAGTCTTTTCATGACTTGTTATTTTATATTAGCTTGCTAATTTACAGAAATTATCCTTTTCGAATGGATTTGGAGCATATAAATTTTATGATTTAAGGAAATGCTGTATGGAAAATCTTCCCCAGATTTCATTTCTATTATTTGAAACGGTATTTTTAAGAATGTGAAGTCTTGGAAAATCTGTCTGTAGCTCTATCATATAAAATGTGCAAAACGGATTGAAAAAGCCGTTTTGCACATAATGAATTAACCGGAAGAGGTTCCGGACTTGTTTTTTTAGTCGCGGTTGGCGCGCTTACGTTCCGTGTGGTCGAGAATAATCTTACGCATGCGCATACTTTTGGGCGTTACTTCCACGTACTCGTCTTCGCGAATATATTCCAAGGCTTCCTCCAACGAGAGGATGGTGGCCGGAACGATACGGGCCTTCTCATCGGAGCCGGAGGCACGCATGTTGGTCAACTGTTTGCTCTTGGTAACGTTCACCACCAAGTCGTTTTCGTGGATATGTTCTCCTACGATTTGCCCGGCGTAGACTGCATCCTGCGGTTCGATGAAGAATTTGCCTCGGTCTTGCAGGTTATTGATGGCGTAGGCGAAAGCCGTTCCGCTTTCGAGAGCAATCATTACTCCGTTGCTTCGGCGGCTGATGTCGCCCTTATAAGGTTGGTACTCTTTAAAGCGGTGGGCCATGATGGCTTCGCCCTGACTGGCCGTGAGCACATTGGTACGCAGACCGATGATACCACGCGAAGGAATATCGAATTCGATGTCTACGCGGTCACCCCGTGTCTCCATAGAGGTCATTTCGCCTTTGCGGCGCGTCACCATATCGATCATCTTGCTGGAGAACTCTTCGGGTACGTTGATGGTCAGCTCTTCAATCGGTTCGCAACGCTGTCCGTCTATTTCCTTGTAGATGACTTGGGGTTGTCCTACTTGCAATTCATATCCTTCGCGGCGCATGGTTTCGATGAGCACCGAAAGATGGAGCACACCGCGTCCTGCCACGATCCAACGGTCGGTGTATCCGTCCGGCATGGAGACACGTAAGGCGAGGTTCTTCTCCAATTCTTTTTCCAATCGTTCGTTGATGTGGCGGCTGGTGCAGAACTTGCCTTCTTTGCCGAAGAACGGCGAGTCGTTGATGGTGAAGAGCATACTCATGGTCGGTTCGTCGATGGTAATGGTCGGCAACGGCTCCGGGTTTTCATAATCGCAGAGGGTATCGCCGATTTCAAAGTTTTCCAAACCGACGATGGCGCAGATGTCTCCCGAAGAAACTTCGGCTGTTCTTTGGCGTCCCATACCGGTAAAAGTATGCAGTTCTTTGATTTTGGTTTTCTCCCGACTGCCGTCACGGTGGCAGATGGTGATGTTCATGCCCTCTTTCAGGGTGCCGCGATGTACGCGTCCCACAGCGATACGTCCGGTATAGTTAGAATAATCCAACGAGGTGATGAGCATCTGCGGTGTTCCTTCTAATTGTTGGGGAGCCGGGATATGCTCTACAATCTGGTCGAGCAGGTAGAGGATGTCGCCGGTCGGTGTTTTCCAATCCTCGCCCATCCAGTTGTTTTTAGCCGACCCGTATATCACGGGGAAATCGAGCTGTTCTTCTGTCGCGTCCAGATCGCACATGAGGTCGAACACCATTTCGTACACTTCTTCGGGACGGCAGTTCGGTTTATCCACTTTGTTGATGACCACGATGGGCTTCAGACCTATTTCGAGTGCTTTTTGCAACACAAAACGCGTCTGAGGCATCGGACCTTCGAATGCGTCTACTAATAGGATACAGCCGTCGGCCATATTCAGCACACGTTCCACTTCGCCGCCGAAGTCGGAGTGTCCCGGTGTGTCGATAATATTGATTTTCGTACCTTTATAATTAATGGAAACATTCTTGGATAGAATGGTGATACCGCGTTCGCGCTCCAGTTCGTTGTTATCCAGCATCAATTCACCGGTCTGCTGATTTTCGCGGAACAGGTTGCCCGCCAGCAGCATCTTGTCCACCAACGTAGTCTTTCCATGGTCTACGTGGGCAATAATAGCAATGTTTCTAATGTTCTGCATACTTTTTACCTAAAATAACGGGGCAAAGTTACTACAAATAATTGGAAAAGTGCGGAGTAGGGGCAAAAAAAGAGGAAAAACTTTTGGTGTGAAAGGAAAATGTAGTACCTTTGCAACCGCTAAGAGTATTAATGGTTTTAAAAACTTGATTTTATGTATTTAGACTCAGCTAAAAAGCAAGAAATCTTTGGACAGTACGGGAAGTCTAACACTGATACTGGTTCTGCAGAGAGCCAGATTGCATTGTTTTCATACCGTATTTCCCACTTGACGGAGCACATGAAGCAGAACCGTAAAGATTATAGTACTGAAAGAGCTTTGACTATGATGGTAGGTAAGCGTCGCGCTTTGTTGAACTACCTGAAAGACCGTGATATCGAAAGATATCGTGCCATCGTCAAGGCTTTGGGCTTGCGTAAGTAATTTCGCGGTCCGCACTGAAGATTTAACCGCCTTCCTGATAGGGAGGCGGTTTTTTTTTATTATTTTTGCACGCGAACCAGAGTTTAAATTTTATATTATTATATCAGACATGAATAAAATAAAGAATTATTTGCCGGATGCGTTGGCCGTGGTGCTGTTCATCGCGATAGGCTTTTTGTATTTTTTCCAGCCGGTGACCGAGGGACGGGTTCTTACGGGACATGATCATAGCGGAGGTATCGGTGCGGGAGTAGAGATGCAAGAATATCAGAAACGCACGGGAGAACGCACCCGTTGGACGAATGCTCTGTTTTCAGGAATGCCTACTTATCAGATGGCGCCGAGTTATGATTCTATCGATACGTTGGTGGGATTACAGAAAATCTACCAGTTGGGTATGACCGGGGTGGTCATGTTTGTCTTCGTCATGCTGCTGGGCTTCTACATCTTGCTTCGTGCATTCGATTTCAAGGTTTGGATGGCGGCGTTGGGTGCTGTGCTGTGGGCCTTTTCTTCCTACTTCTTTATTATAATAGGTGCAGGGCATCTTTGGAAAGTCATGGCTTTAGCTTATATTCCGCCCACGATAGCCGGTTTGGTGTTATGTTACCGTGGTAAATATTTGTGGGGTGGGGTAGTAACGGCTTTCTTCCTGGCTTTGCAAATCATGTCCAATCATGTGCAGATGAGCTACTACTTCTTGCCGGTAATGGGATTGATGGCTTTGGCTTATTTGATTCAGGCTGTGAAGGAAAAGAAATTGGCCGGTTGGTGCAAGGCTACCGGAATGTTGATTGTGGCCGGCCTCATCGGAGTGGCCATCAATTCGTCCAACCTTTATCATACTTACCAATATAGTAAGGAGAGCATGCGGGGAAAGAGCGAATTGACGTACAAGAACAAACAGAATCCCGGAAACCAGACGAAAGACGGACTGGAGCGCGATTACATCACGCAGTGGAGCTATGGTATCGGGGAGACATGGTCGTTGCTTGTGCCCAATGTAAAGGGAGGGGCTTCTTTACCTTTGACTGCCAGCGAGAAAGCCATGGAGAAAGCTAATCCGCAATACACGCCCGTCTATCAGGCTCTGACTCAATATTGGGGCGAACAGCCGGGAACGAGTGGGCCGGTGTATGTAGGCGCTTTCGTACTGATGCTGTTTGTCTTGAGTTTGTTCGTGGTGAAAGGACCGATGAAATGGTGCCTGTTGGTGCTTACCGTCTTTTCCGTTATGTTGTCGTGGGGGCGTAATTTCATGGGACTTACGGATTTCTTCCTCGACTATGTTCCGATGTATGACAAGTTCCGTGCCGTGGCGTCCATATTGGTGGTGGCAGAGTTTACGATTCCGTTGTTGGCTATGTTGGGATTGAAAACGATTTTGGAACAACCGGAAGTATTGAAAGCCAAGTTGAGATATGTGTATATCAGCTTTGCCCTGACCGGTGGCTTTGCATTGCTGTTTGCTTTGATGCCCGATGTCTTTTTCGGAAACTATATTTCGTCATCCGAGATGACGATGCTACAGGATGCGGCAGGTAAAGGCTATATTCCACAGGATATGTTGGGCGGTATCCTCGGTAATTTGCATGATATGCGTAAGGCGGTGGTTGTGGCCGATTCCTGGCGCAGTTTCATCATCGTGGCGATAGGGCTGTTGTTGTTGCTGGCTTATAATGCTCGGAAAATCGGTGGAGGAGTGTTGGTTTGTGCCGTGTTTGTGCTTTGTCTGTTTGATTTGTGGCAAGTGGATAAGCGTTATCTGAACGACGGAATGTTCAGCGAACCGCTACAGACGGTGAATACGGTGGCTAAGACCCAGACCGATGAAATGATTCTGCAAGACCCGGATAAGTATTATCGTGTGATGAATTTGGCGGGAAGCCCGTTCAACGAAAACAGAACATCTTATTATCATAAGAGTATCGGAGGTTATCATGCAGCCAAACTTCGGCGTTATCAGGAGATGATAGAAGAACATATCGCTCCGGAAATGGGACGCTTTGCCCGTGCTGCCGCAGCTACGCAGGGCGATTTGACTCGGGTGGACGGCGATACGATTTTTCCGGTGTTGAATATGCTTAATGTAAAATATGCCATAATGGGGCAAGAAGGCGGAGAGACTTTCCCGGTGCCTAATCCCCATGTTTACGGTAACGGGTGGTTTGTAAAAGACGTGCGTTATGTAGCCAATGCAGACGAGGAGATTTTAGGCTTGCATCAGGTGAATCCGAAAGAAACGGCTTTGGTGGCTGAAAAATATAAAGATGTATTGGGTGGGACGGAAGGCCGGCAGCCGATAGACTCACTGTCAACGGTGAAATTGACTGCTTACGATGCTAATGCTTTGACGTATGAAGTCAATTCACCAAACGGCGGAGTCGTTGTATTCTCGGAAATTTATTATCCCGGTTGGCAGGCTACGGTAGACGGTCAGCCGGTAGAAATAGCTTGTGCCGATTACATCTTGCGTGCCATCAAGGTCGGTCCCGGGAAACATACGGTGGATTTCAAATTCGATCCGAAGAGTCTGCATGTGACAGAGACAGTAGCTAATGTGTCGTTAGTGGTATTGATGTTGGTGTTTTTGGGCTTGGCCGGATGTGCCATAGTGCGTAACCGTAGACGGGAGCACCGCGAAGTTTAACTTCGGTGGGTATAATTTCTATCGGTCGGGCCTGCGAAACCAATATTTCGCAGGCCCGACTTGTGAATAGACAAATGCTGAATGTTATATTGGGTGCCCTGCTATATTTTTATGTGTATTATTGCAATTCTGCATGTTTGTGAAATATCCAAGATTATAAATTGTATATTTATACTGAATATACATCATCTTAAGCAAAAAACTGCATATTCTTTTGTTTTTATAAAATTTAAATATAATTTTGCAACTCAGTTCAAGGATAATTTTAACCCTGAAAAGCTTGCAAGATTAAAGAAAAGAGTTAATTTATTAATATATTCATTTTAAAATTGATCGTATGAGAGAGAAACTTTACACGAAATGGAAGGGAGGCCTGAATAGGCTTTGTTTTCTTCTTATGTGTTTTTGTTGGACTACGGTTCAGTCATGGGCCGTTGGTGAAGATGTACATTTAACCATTGAAAATGGTAAGACGTATGAATTTGAAGCTTTCAACAGTTATTATCTTACTTATGTAGCCACGGCTAACGGACAATTATCATTGTATCAAACCGGTGGAGACTTTTGTCGTCAGTATACAGATAACACTTTTGAAACAGAATTGCCTTCTACCCCTCAGTATGTTAATGAGGGAAAACTTGTAGAAGTGAAGGTTGAGTCAGGTAAGACTTATTATTTCTTGACTCGAGGTTTAAGTAAAGGAGAACTGACCGTTACTTTCGGAGAAAAAGCAACTCCACTTGAATTACTTTCGCTCTCCAAAGAAGAGGGAACGACATTGAATCTTTCTATTGATACCCTCTTAGGCTTCACTTTCAATAGAATGGTAAAAGTAGGAAATTGCACATTGTCTTCCGGGTCGGTAATCGGAAACTTGACCGCTTCGACGCATGATTATGGTTTCACCGTTTCCATTAAAGATGTGTTGTATAAATGGTTGAAGGAGGGTAATGTAAAAGCCGGAGATGAAGTCGTTTTGACTGTAACTGGATTATGTAATGCCAATGACGAGAGCGACAAATACAATGGTAATGGCGTGCTGACGGTGAAATATATTGCAGGAGCGTTGCCTGCCGAGCTGGTTAGCGTTGCGAACTCACCCGAAGAGATGAATTTCCTGTCTTATTACCTGCCTACTGATGAAAGGGGGTTGGTTACTTTGACTTTCAACCGTTCGATGGGCGAAGATGCTACGGCAAAATTATTCTATGGCGATATAGAAGGTTCAAATGTCTATACGGAAAGTCTTCCGGTGAAGGTGAAAGATACTCAGTTGATTGTAGACCTCCGTGGAAAACGTCGTTTGCCATCTGATATGTTACCGAATGCCAGTGCTGATGTGTGGGAACAGTATAAAACCATTTCCTTAAAGGTTAGCAATGTGAGGGACGCGGAAGGAAATTATGCCATGTCTACCTCTCAGGGTACCACAGGTTCGTATGCTTTTAATTATACAATAGAAGCTGTTGAGTTTGATATCGCTCGTCAGTTTACACCAGATGAAGGCACATCTTTGGATGATTATCCGACAATAGAACTTTGGATTCGGGAAGACGATTCGTTTACTTATGAGGGTGTAGATTTCACTTATAGCGTGAATGGAAAACCTGAGACGGTATTTGTACCCATCAGCCAGATTACGAAAAAAGACTCTCCAGACGGAGATGGTGTACTATTGACGATTCCGGTGCCGAATAAAGCGGCGGATGAGAATTCAGATGTCGTAGTTTCTTTAAATAATTTGAAAGCGGCCGATGGTGCGGATTATTCAGAAGATTTTACGATAATATATAAAACGTCAGGAAAGAGTATGGCAGGGCTTGAGATAGAATCTGTGTCTCCTGCTGACGGAGCAGCTATCGCGGCTTTAGAAGCTGGTTCGTTCCTGGAATTGTCTACCAATATGAATGATCGTGTAGGATATGTATGGTTTAGAATAGATGACCAGAACCCGAAGGATCCTGATCAGGCTTGTGTTAAGACGATGACATCGATGAAGAAAGAGACGGTTGAGGGAAAAGTTTCTTTCCGGACAGAAATAATTCGTAGTGTGACTTTCTTTGAAGGGCATACTTATAAAGTTACTTTCAATGCTTATGCTTCGGAGAGCGATTATCTGCACGGTGCAGATGCTCTTGGTGTTATGACTGTGACTTACACTGGTACAACTCCGGAATTTAAGTTTAGTCCGGTTAAGTTTGTAGGAATAACGCCGGATCCTGATTATACTGTAATTTCAGACGTAAGCCAGAATGAATTTACGTTGACTTTTGACGGTCCTGTAGTATTGAATCATGAAAATGCTTTTGTAGTATACGGTCAGGGAATGAATTATCCATTTGAAAGTATCGAGTCGAATGAAGACGGTACGGAATGGACGGTAAAGGCATCCTTGGAAAAATTAATGGAAATGGGTATGATGCCTCAATTGTCTATGAGCTTTATGCCGGTGGATAAAGACGGAATGTTAGTTGAAGGTAATGCCGGTAAAGATGCGACAAGTTATTTGAATTTTGCCTATGATTGTACGATTGGTATACCAGATTTGCAAGTGAGTCCGGAAAGCGGTTCTAAAGTGGAAAGTTTGAAAGAGATCATAGTAGGATGTAAAGATATCATGGACGACAATGGTGAGGTGATATTTCAAGGTGGTATCAGCGAATCTTATATGGCGGCCGAAAAGATCATTTTGTATAAGAACGGACGTGAGCCGGTTGCAACGGTAACGAGTATCGAACCTATTATACCGGAGGACCAAGAGGATAATTACTTCTATGTTCCTGTGGAAATGAAATTAACATTGGATACTGAAATTACAGATAACGGTAATTATCGTTTGCACATTCCTGCCAACTACTTTATATTGGGAACAGGTATGTCTAATGTAAACAGTAAAGAAACAAGTGTGCTGTATACTATCGACCAGCCGATTAAGATAACGGTTACGCCAGAGAATAACTCTACGGTAGAAAGCCTGAAAGAAATTACTATCGAATGTGAATCAGGTATAGATGTGCCGAGTATGGGTACAATTCAATTATTGAATGCTCAGAATGAGGTGGTAGCTTCGGCAACGGGTGAGGATTGCGAATTGTTGTTACCCGAAGGTGCCGGTCCTTGGGATCCTTATACTGGTGTGACAATTAAATTGGATCAAGAGGTGACAGAGAAAGGTACATATAAGTTGGTTATTCCTGAAGGATTCTTCTATTTGGGTGAAAACTATGAAAATTCGGACGAAATGACGTTTACTTATTCGATTAATGCCAGTGGTATTCATTCGATTGGTACTGAGTCTAAGGGAGTAGTCGTTTATACTGTAGACGGTAAATTTATCTTAAAGTCGAGCGATGCCAAAGACGTGAAGAATCTGAAGAAAGGTTTGTACATTGTGAACGGTAAGAAGATGATGGTAAAATAATCTAAAGCCGACGATTTAAGAAAATTATTGTAAATATGGAAAGGGAGAGAAGAGGCGAACGTCTGTTTTCTCCTTTTCTATTCTTTCACAGTGAGATTCGGAAAATTGTTGTGTCTTTGTTAATAGAAATAAATTACTTATTGCTAAAAAATATCTTATGAAGAAGTTTTTATGTTCGATGTATTTAGCTTTGTCCTTGTCCGGGACATTGCAGGCTATTCCGGTTTGGCCGGAACCTTTTCAGGTACAACAGGCTGATGGTACGATATTGACATTGAATCCGCGCGGAGACGAATGGTTTTCTTATTTTGAGACTACAGATGGTTTTCGGGTTATAAAGGATGAGGCAGGAAACTATGTGTATGCCTTATGGGGAGCGGATGGTAAGAGTGCGTTGCCGACGAGAATCATAGCGCACGACCCTTTAAGCCGCGAGGTGGAAGAAAGGGAATTTCTGAAGAATTATCCGAAAGATGAGCAGGAAAAGATACATACTCGTGCCTTTGAAATTCAGAATCAATCAAATGCACAACAACGTATCGGAGAGATGACAACACATACGGGGGCTCCTTCGATTCCGGTGATATTAGTACAGTTTGCCGATACCAAATTAACAGAGACAGACCCTAAAACCGGATATGAAGAGCGTTTGTGTCGTCCAGCTACCCAAGAAGAGGTGGAAGTTGGAAAAGGATCTGCTTATCAGTATTTTGTAGATCAGAGCTTAGGAAAGTTTACTCCTAATTTTGTTGTGATTGGTCCGGTTACCTTGGAATCAGGGTATGCTGTGTATGGAACAGATGTGAATGGTCAAGATGCAAATGTCGGTCAGATGATTGTAGAGGCGATACAAAAGGCTGTGGCGACAGAAGAAATATCCGATTGGTCTGTGTTCGATAATGACAAAGACGGTTTGGTGGATGCTGTTTATGTGATTTATGCAGGGGAAGGCCAGCATGCGCTTCCCATGCAGACAGATTTAATTTGGCCTCATACTTTCCAAATTGAGAATCGGGGATTGGAACTTCCGGAAGCAGATGGAGTAAAGTTTAATCAATATTCATGCAGCAGTGAGATGATGCGAGGAAAAGTGGAAGGATTCGGAACCTTTTGCCATGAGTTCAGTCATTGTTTGGGATTGCCGGACTTTTATCGTACTGATGGGCTGTCTTCTTCTGTGTTCACAATGGAATCCTGGTCGTTGATGGATTATGGGTCGTATATCGATGATAGCTTCAGGCCTATTGGCTATCGTGCGTTGGAAAAGGCTTATATGGGTTGGATTACACCGATAGAATTGACGGAGGCTACGACGGTAAAAGACTGGAAGAGTACGGATCGCGGAGGGACTGGATTGAAAATAGTGAATAATGTAGAGAGTTCCGAATATTACATAGTGGAGACAATAGATGAAAGCGGGTGGAATAAAGGAGCTTTTGGACACGGTTTGTTGATTAGTTATGTTTTTTTGAGGTCTATGGAGCCTTGGTATAATAATACGGTAAACAATACGAATCCTCCCCGAGTGTCGATTGTTGGAGCAGATAATGATTTGACGACTTTGATAACTGGTGTAAATGAAGATAAGTATTATTCAAGTTTGGCGGGGGATACTTATCCTTCCCCTAACGGAAACGATGAATTTACAGATTCTTCTACACCGGCAGCTACGGTTCAAGTGGGTTTCTTGGGTTTGCAAAAACCATTGACTCATATTTCATACGATCGGGCAAAAGGTACGGTATCATTTGATTTTATGGGAGGAAGTGAGGATAATATTTTGACAGGTGTTGTCGCCGCGAAGAATACTGCAACCGTTTCGGAGGGATATTATCGTCTGGATGGAGTATGGTTGGGAACAGAGAAGCCTGAGATTCCTGGAATTTATTTACAGCGGGATGTACATGGCGAAATGAGAAAGATTATTGTCGAAAGATAACAAATCACAGTATCAGAATACAAATGAATCCCGTACAGTCTATACTGCACGGGATTTATTATATTATTTTTTTCGAAGTACAGAAATAGTTTAGCGTTTCAGATTAAGATCATAGAACTGTTCCACTGTTCCCTTTTTCTCTCCGGATAAGGTATAAGCGGTAAAAGCAATGCCTTTCATTATCTTGCCGTCTGTAAAAGTACTGTCTCCTTCGAATCTGCATACAAATGCTTCTTCTTCATTCCAATCTGGAGTACATGTATAATTCAATATTTTATCTTCATTTTCAGAACTATAAATAGTTTTATCTTCATTCATTCCGAAAAGATAGAAGCGGTAAGAGGCACCGTTTAGTGCATGTGTACCTAAATCCTGATGGGTCGGGATACTGAATGTCTGTCCGTCTGTGTTAGCATTAATGGTCACTCCTTCATATAATCCAGTCAGGCTGACCTGATTTCCATTTCGTGTAATATTAATGGGTTGACTTACTGTTTCGCCTCGTCGATTGAGGTAAGTTGCCGTCCATTGTCCTATGAAGTCATCAATATCGTATTGGCGCAGTTCAACCTTGTATTGTTTGTCCATTTCTTCGCAATAGATTGTTGCATAGGCACGGCGGGGTTGTCCCGTAGTATTAGGAGCCAGAATGAAGTTGATACCTTTGTCTGTGAATGTGTAACTAATCCATTGTGCTGAGGGAGTCACATGATAATTAAAGGCTGATTCTACGGTATAAGACAGAGTTACTTCTTCATCGGTGGCATATAAGACGTTGTTGTTGTCTACCCGGAAATAAGCACCGTATTGCGTTACTGGAACTTTTTGTACTCCGCCCTTAGCAGAAGTGATAGTAATGACGGCAGTACGGCCCTCCAGATTCTTGTTGATAGAAGCGTTGATGATTACACTGTCATTTCGGCATTCGGTTGTACACCAAGTTGCTGAAGATTCAGCGGTAAAGTCGCCAGAGTTTGATACTACGATGTAACCGGTGGATGGGGTCGCACGGAAGATGACTTCAGATTTGATTACTGTGAAAGCTTCTGTTTCGTCATCGTTGCTACATCCGGTACCTGTCAAACAGGCTACCGGAATGAGCAAATATGCAATGTATTTCTTCATTGTAAATGTCATTTTTGAGTAAGAATGATGTTATTGTAGGTTTCTAATACGCCTATCTTCTCGCTGTCGCGGTTTTCTCCCTTGAAAGCATAGAAGACAAAACCGTTCAAGTCTGAACCAGATGTACGTCCGTTATCTGTAAATGAAAGTATTCGTGGTTCCATTTGTGTGGTTGTACTGACGATACCGGCTTTTTCTATCAAATACATCGTACCGGCTTCATCGTTCCAAGGGCACAAATGCAGGAAAGAATTAATAGATTCTCCTGTTTCTAGGGTGAGGACGACCTCTGTCAGATACTGGGTCCGGAACTCAATCATGCCTGTAATATGGTTATATAAAGCATTTAGTTTGATCTGAAGTCCACCGCATGTAACTTTAGTTTGTAGTGTATCGCTTTGTCCTACACGACTGAAACTAACGGTTTCGGTAGTGTCTTTTCGCCCGAAGTTATAGGTGTAAGACAAATCCCATTGATGTTCGGTATAAAACTCTATGGGTATGTAATCTGTCGGCTGGACATATTTTAGTTGGATATTGGCGTCTTCGGTACTAGTAAACGACTTGTCTGCGTTGTTCCAGATGAATTCGTTGCAAGTTATGCCATTTACCGTTGTTGGGGCATAAAGCCGTATGCCTTTGTCCGTATAAGCGAAAGATACTTTGCGCTTGTTGATTTTACCGTTTGCATCCGTCTCGCTGAATGTGATTACATTTTCTTGAGAATAAGCCGAAGGGATAACAGTGCTGCCATTCCGGAAACCGACCAACGTTGCATATTCCGCACTTTCATTGCGGATGAGGTTGCAATTGGATATATAAGTATTCCAATCTGCATTATCAGCCATGCGAATCATGTGCATCACAGCACCGTGTTTTTTACCTTTAAGCGTAATGTCATTTTGTGTGGCCGCAGTAATAACGAACTCGAAATCACCTTCGTATCCATCTGCATCGAGAACGCCTTTAGGTTCCGACCAGTAATGAATCAACGAATTGTAGGTACTGAATGACAGAACTGTGCTTTGATCGGCCAAAAGAGAGAATTTGGATGTGACCTGTTCACCGGCTCGGATAGAATCAGGGTCGTCCATTCCTTTTACCGATTTGTCGGACATTATAGTTACGTTCTCTCCTTCGAAACGGAGTAGGAGTACAACACCTCCTATATCATGATTTTCTCCGCCCGGATAGTATTCCAGTTTCCAACCGTTGGAGGCACCGGTTAATAAGGTTTGATATTCTGACAAGGCAGACTCGATACGTTGATTTGAAGATTCTTCGAAGATGTCATCTTCGCTGAAGAAACAAGATTGCAACGAAAGGGTGAGTAAGCCCACTATACTCAATATGCTAAATCTTTTCATTCTTTTGTTTTATTAAAGGGTTTCCAAATCAAGTTCCGGAATTTCATTACAGCGACGGAGAACTGTGGCGCGTAATTGATTGATGTCGATGTTCCAAGAATCACGCAGATAAGTTTTTGCGATCTCGAACTTTTGGGTAATTAAAGAAGCACCTTTTTCACCGGCACCTTTCAGGAGATTATCCCACCAAGTTTGGTCGTTAGTGATGTAGCAGGATATTGTTTCTGCAAAATCCTCATCCGGTTGGTCCATAGCGTAAGCTGTCACGAATCCCTTTTTATTAGCCGTGGTATCGGCAGTTTCTGCCCACTGCGAACCTATGTAGTCTGATTCAGTGATTTTTTCGAAATCGGGGTCATAGGGCTTGGTCTGATGCAAGACGTGAGTAAACTCATGGTGCATGACATGGAAATAGCTGGCGTTTAACTGCTCCGGGTCATTAAGATAGTTGTCTATATTATTCACATTGTATAGAATGACTTTCATACCGCCTTCGGCTGTACCCAGCATGACGGTTTGTGTGTCGGCATCGTAGGCGGCAGAACCAATCATGAGAATCTGTTTAGGCACATAAGTACGTAAGAATTCGATACCGGCCACTTCATCGTAAGATTCAAGCCAAACGTATTTAACGACTTTAGCCAATTTGATGGATTCCTTCATTCCTGCTGGAACCAAGTCGTATGTCAGATTGCTCTCGATATCTTCCCATTTGTATTTTACTTCTATATTATAAGGAGCTACATAATTAGTCAACAACCAATTATCAAATTCGTTCCTTACCGGAGGTGTCGTATTGAAGATGCTGTTGGAGTCGAGGTCGTCATCATTACACGACACCGTTGTCAGGGTCAGTCCCGCCAATAACAGATAACCTATATACTTTTTCATTTTTATTTTGTTTTTTAGTCGTTTCTATTTGTTTCTCGGATTGGGTTGTAAACCGGCGCTGATGACATCACTTGGAAGTTGTATCGCGCGACGTGGGTCATCGGGCAGTAATGTGTCGGTAACTGTGATATCCCGATTTTCTACCGTACGTCGATAAACTGTGATGCCGTAACGTTTGATGTCTCCCCATCGTAATCCGTCGTGAAGTGTTTGAATCCGTCGTGCATGCAGAATGAAATGAATCATGTTTTCTTGTGTACCTGCTTCGACCGTGAAGTCCGGATGCAGTTCTTTTTTTACCGTTGGTTTGGTTGGAGTGTAATAAGCTACATTACCGTAGAATTTGTTGATAGCCTCTTCGGTAAGATGCACTTTAGAGGTAGTATAGGCGTCTTGCCAGATTTGCATATCAGCAATTGCTTTTGCATACTCTTTCTTCATAGCATATGCTTCGGCACGTACCAATAAGGTTTCATCGGTATTGAATACGGATGATACGACGTTATAGTATCCTACTTGTGCGTTGATATCCGTATATTCCATATAAAATAACGGGTATTTACGGAAAATGACTTTCGGAATGGAGGTGTAATCGGCTGCTTGTTGCTTGAGTGTAGTGCTACAGTCTCCCCAAATACCAGTAGACATACACGTCTCGTTTTTAGCAATCGTAGGATTGTGAGTATAGCGGTTGGTCGTAGTTAGCGGCCCGTTGTATAACCCCCAGAAGGAACGTGATGTGATGAGGAGCAAATTGGCCTTGTTGGCAGCATCTACATAAGCGTCGGGCTGCAAGTTGTCATTTAGAGAAAGTTTTCCTAAAGCCCCCCAATCTCGTGTTACCAGTGCAGCATTGTCTCCTAAAGCGATATTGGCGCATTCGATAGCCTGATCATACTTTTGATAATACAAATAAAAGCGAGCGGCAAAGGCGTAAGCAGCTTTACGATTGAAATGATATTTGGGAACCGTATAATTATTGTCATCTATAAGTTGAAGTCCTTCTTCCAAGTCTTTTTCGATGTTTTTGTACGTTTCGCCGATCGTTCCACGCTCGTAATGCGGGGCTACAGTCGTTTCTGGTTTCGTAGCATAAGGAATTCCTAAAGCTTTATCCTTATTACTTTCACTCCAGGCTTCGCAGAATATGTAACTCAAAACGAAATGCCCGTAAGCCCGGCATAAAAGGGCTTCGCCGCGTTGTGCAGAGAGGTTGACGGTATTGTTCTCGCTTTCCAGCTTTTCGATGGCTTCCAGAGCATGGTTGGCTGTAGCAATAGCTTTGTAACAACTGCTCCAAAGAACACTGGGACAGTCATTTCCACTTTCTTTGGTATCTTTCCATTGGTAGATTTCCCGACTTAATACGGGAGTAAGTCCATCAGTATATTTCGATCCATTGTCATCGGTGTTGTCCGATGAGAATTCCGCTATCATGTTCCAGTTCGTAGTGGGATAAGCAGTGACCAGTATCTTAGTGATCTTCTCCGGAGTATCTAGCCCCGTGCGGTTGTCGGGCATAGTGTCGAGGAAGTCGTTACAAGAAGATACGGTCAGTGACAGTGCGGTTAATGCAACTGCTGTATATTTGAATTTCATTGTCTTTCCTTTTATTAATTATGCGTTATTATAAACCTAATCTGAGTGTCATGGTAAACTGTCTGGGGACAGGTGAGGCAACACCGCCAGAATTTACGAATTCCGGATCCTGGCCGTTAAGTTTTTTGTCGGCGTACAACAGGCATAAGTTTGTGGCCTGGAGCTTCAGCGAGACATTGGAAACTTTCAGTGCACTCAACCATTTTTTGGGGAAATCATAAGCTACGGATATTTCCTTTAAGCGGATGAATCCACCTTTGGCTACGCGTTCCGTAGAGTAATTATAGGCACTGTAGGCATTTCTTAACTCGGCATTTTCATAATACTGACGGTAGCTTAAAATAGTTGGAACGTTAGTACGGTTCTCATCTCCCGGTACCATCCAACGGTTCTTGAATTCACGAGTTGTGGCCGTGAGATCGCTGTAACGGTAGCTGAATACCGGGTCTAAACGAACGACATTTCCACCGGAGTAGGTAAAGAATACATTCAAATGTACATTTTTGTAAGTAAAGGAGTTACCCAGACTTCCTGTAAAAGTCGGCTCCGTTGGTCCTTCATACTTCAACCATGAGAAGTCATCGCTACTTTGGAAACTGAGATCGGTACTGGTGATTTCACCTTTTTCATTATAAAACATGGGAATACCGTTACTGTCCAAGCCTGCAAATGGGATAGAGAATAATCCACGGTGAGGATAACCGACCATTGTGAAACCGGTTCCGCTTACGTAGTCCATCGTTGTGGCAATGGCATTGAGATCAGTTACTTCATTTTTATAGATAGAATAGATGAAGTCGGTGTTCCAACTGAAATCTTTTGTTTTGATGTTGTTTGAGGAAACGCTTAATTCGAAACCATGTGACTTCATGGAGGCGATATTTGCGAATTTGGCGATTTCACCACCTACACCCTGTGTTCTGGTTGTTCCGATCAAATCGTGGTTATCACGTGTGTATACGTCCATTGCTACGTTGATACGATTCTCAAGGAATCCTAAATCTATACCGAGGTTGAATTCAGTTTTCTTCTCATACGTCAATTCATCATTACCTAAAGTGGAAAGTATAAGTCCGCTTTCCTGTACGGAAGTAAACGGACGGAACGGACTACTGCTGGCAATGATGGCCGTTGAGTTGGACAAACCCGGTCCGCGGTCACCCGTTAACGAGTAAGATAATTTAAGGGCTGCATGAGATACGATTTTTTTGATGGGCTGGAAGAATACTTCTTCATCCAAGTTCCATCGTCCGGATATATTCCATGTGGGCAACCAACGTGCGTTACGGCTTTTACCCATGCTGTTTGTACCTTCGTAACGGACGGTTCCGTTAACTGAATAACGTGATTTATAAGAGTAGTTGGCATTCAGGAAGAAGGCAGCACTGCGTAAGTGACTACGTCCTAATGAATAATAGTTTGTTCCTTGTTCAATGCCTTGCTTAAAGAACTGGTAGATGTAGAATGGAGTTTCTCCCATAGCATACTGCATACCCCAACCATTGAAATTAGAGCGGTCATAGTCTGTGGAGTTCGTTTCCATTCCGGCATATACATTCGTTAAATGAATGTCGTTCCACAAACGGTTCCAAGAAGCTGATGCACGGAAGTCTACACCTCTGGTTTTGTAATCAGTACGTTTGTATATACCTCCTTCTGGCAATACACTGATAGGTAATGAATACGGATTATCTGGGTCGGTGTATAGTTTATCGTTTTCGTCGCGGATAACGGAATTACCCATGGCACGATATGCATTGGCCTGATTTGAATCATCCTTGATGAATTGTTCGTTGGCAATGGTACTGTATTTAATGGCTCCCAATGCGCTGAACTCCAATTCGGACAACGGTTTCCATTTCAATTCGCCTTGGAATTTCAGATCCACAACGTTCAATTCAATATAGTTGTTGTTTAGTTCGTGGAATATGTTGAAATCCGCATAGTTACGCGTGTAGTATTCATTCGGATCAAGAGTGCGCGAAGTATTCAGGGCGTAAGAGTAGGGGTTGATATCGAAGTCACGGCTTATTTCACCGTTTACGACATCTACGGTTTGGTCTGCCGTACCGGGAGCACGCTGCTTGCGATAGGAAGCATTGCTCAGCAAGTTCAACGAAAGTTGTTTGCTGATATTGAAAGTCGTATTTAAATTTGCCGTATAGCGGTTTACCTTACTTTGTTTATACCATCCCGGGTCGTTCATAATGCTCAAAGATGCATAGTAAGTAGCTTTTTCCGTACCGGAAGAAACACTGATAGAGTGGTTTTGCATGACATTGGTGTTGAACAGTTCGTCAAACCAGTCGGTATTACGTCTTTCCGCTGTTTGCAAATAAGCGTTGCGGGCTTCCGGAGTGTTAGCCAGTGCAAACTGTCCGGTTGTGGGATTGTAGGTATTAATCAAATGCCACATCTTGCCGTATACACCACTGTTGGGTGCGTTGTACAATCCATTGGAACTGTCGCCAGAGAAATTTAACCAGCCTTTGTCAGACAATTCTTTGTACACGCCCATTTGGTCTTGCGAGTTCATGATATTATAGTTCTTGTAGCTAGGCTTCATTCGCATTGTGAATTCACCGGTATAATTGATACGACTCTGTCCGGCTTTACCCTTTTTGGTCGTGACTACAATCACACCCGCCATAGCACGTGCACCATAGATAGAAGTAGCGGATCCGTCTTTCAATATCTGGAAGCTTTCGATATCATCGGCATTCAGTCCTGAGATAGAAGAACTAATGAGAGTTTCCACATCTCCGGTAGCCAAAGCGTCAGCACCGACATCAACTGCATCTTCTTGAATGACACCGTCCACGACCCACAGCGGTTTGCTACTACCGTAAATGGATGTAGCACCGCGTACACGGATTTTGGGTGCAGTACCAAAAGTTCCGGATACGTTTTGTACAGATACACCGGCGGCACGGCCTTCCAACGACCGACTGATGTCGGCCATACCGTCGATTTTCATTTTCTCTGCATCCAATTTGACGGTGGCTCCCGAGAACAGTCGTTTATCCATCTTCTGCATACCGGTAACGACCACTTGTTCCATTTCTTTGCTATCTGGCTTCAGAGTAATTTTCAGATTCGGTTTGATAGCAACGGTTTGAGATTGGAACCCGATGTAGGAGATTTCCAGGAACTTGGCATCAGCAGGGAGGTCCTTCAGCGAAAATTTACCGTCGAAGTCAGTTGACATTCCTGTGGTCGTTCCTTTCACTTTTACACTGGCTCCGATGAGCGGTTCACCATCTTCGGCGGAGTAAACTACTCCAGACGCACTTTTTACTTGCGCCATGACCGCATTGGCCGTAAAGCACAGCCATAGGCTGAGCATGAGTAATTTTTGTCTCATGAAAAGAAATACTTATTTTAATAAATTGATTATGAAAATTCACATTAAAAACATGGTGAAAAGAGGGTGTGGCATTCACTAATACCACACTCCTCTTTTGATTTCACCAGCAAATGAATGCTGTTATTTTACGAATACTTTCTTCACAACACGAGTATTCTCGGTCGTTACCTCAACCAAGACGATACCCTTATGGCCTTGCAGCTTCAGGCTGCCTTCTCCTTCGATAACAATTTGGTCGAGAGCACTTCCGTCTACACCGTACACCGTAACTTGTGCCGTTGTGCCGGCACTAATGTGGATGGTGTTGTTGTCAGCATTCACGGAGATACTTTCGTCTGCTTTTGTTTGTTCGATGGAATTATAATCGTCTGTATTGATATCGGCTCTGGCAGCATTGATGATGTTTCCCGTGTTGGCATCGATCATCATACATACTACTTTACAGTTTGTGAGGTCAATGATATTTTCCGGGATATTTAAGTCCAGACTAGTCGTATTCTCCTCACCGGCTGTTACGGAAGAAGGAATCAGACCGCTTACACCATAGTAAGCACTGGGTATGCTGCGAACTACATCGTTGAACGTGTAAGGTGCCACTACACTGGCAGCGTACTGGCCGCCCAATCCCCATTCTCCGAGATTCGGGTCAGAAGTACCTCCCAAGTTGTTACATTGATAACGGGTTAAGTTATCTTCCAGAATTGCCATGAACAAACTTACGTTTAGATCCGTGGCATTCAGTGCATATTTATAGGTACAAGGTACTACGATTTTGCCGTCCTGATACTTCGCCGTGATGTTCAGTTCGGCATCTGCAGCCACTTTGAATTCTTTCTCGGCCTGGTCTAACCATAAATCCGAACCGTTTGTGAATATATAATTCACTTTTCCTTCTGTGTTTTTAACGCTGGCCATTGGATAAGAAGGAACGGGGGTAGCTCCGCCCTGACGATTGACTACTCCGCTGGGAGCACCACTGAAGTTCAGGAACGCGGAATACTCTTCAAGTTCTTTGGTCGAGTAGATGTCCCCATCGTAAGTGTGGATAGCCATGGGGATGATTTGGTCGCCAAACATTTCCTCCATGTTGCCCAAAGCCAGAATTCCGAGCGGACAGTTCGGGCAATCCGTACCTGTAAATTCTTCTATCACCAAACGCTTGGTCGGTGCGAAAGCCAGATTCTTGATAGAATATCCTGTTGTTTTTTCTTCATCATCTAAAGTGATATCCAATGTGAACTTGTTTGCGATGCCTACGCTTAGCGGGAGAGCTTTTTGGAAAGCAAAGTCATACTTGTCACCATTCTTTAAAGAGAGACCAGATTCGCTGATTTCATCTATGGCGTTACCGTTAGCGTCTTTCATGATAATGTGTACGCTCTGATAGGTATCTTCCAAAGCATTGATACTGATACGGCCACTGATTTTAATTTCTTTTTGGTTTACCACGGAGGTTTCGTTGGTCAAACCCACCAAAAACTTCTGGTCGTTGGTTACTTCCACATTATCTATAAAGATGGCACTTTGATCTTCGTTCTCGTTCACGAAAGCAATATATACGTTTTTGCCTTTAAACTCTTCCAGTTTTACGATGTGGGAAGTCCATTCTCCTGCTAATTTGTTTTCGTCTTCACCAGGTTTTTCAAATTCGTCGTAAATAACCTTTCCTTCATTCTTGAATTTAGCGATAAGATCGTCGTTCAGAGCATTCAATACGGGGTCGTATTCCCAAACCATTATTTTCAAACGGTCTCCTTTACTCTTAAGATAACTCTGTGACTCCCATCTTAAATAGCATTGGTTAGACGGAATGAAAATTTGCGTTGTTACCATCCAGTCGTCAGACTTTCCTGCCGGAGAGTACATGGAATGTGAAGCTGCTGCCAAATCGCTGGTGTTGTCCTCATCCCATACGATGCTCCAAGGAGTTGTAGTCGCAGTGAATCCCCATTGGGCCATGCTTTCCACCGGTTCGCGTTTATCTCCTTCATAGAAGAGGAATTGGCCCAAACCGTTGTTAAAATCGTCTTTGAACAATGTTACATCGTCGTAGTTGATTTCACGTTCATAGTTACCCGTGTAGTGCAGGTTGATGGCTTCGTTCGGATTGCTACCTAAAACGTCCGTGACTGATCCTGCCTTGATTTTTACGTAATACTCATTACCCTTATACAAATATTGTCCGGCAGACGGGTACACGCCTAATTGTTTACTGTCGAGAGAGGACACAGCCATTTTCAGTTCGCACATCGGCTCTGTTTCGTTATTGCGGTAAACTGCGGCGTAAGCCGTGTCGGTCAAGGCGATTCCTGCATCAAAATTAATGATGATAGGGTTCGTAGAGAAGTTCAATAATGATAGGGTTGAGTTGTCAACGGGTGCAATGCTGGTAGGTGTGACCGGCTTATTGGCCCGTCCGGTGTAGCTAATGTTAATTTCCTTGCAGGCCTTCTCGGCATCACCATTAATAACGATGGAACCAGCCGGGACGGAAACAGTATATTTTTTACCGTCTTCAAGGTTTGCGCCACGGAAACTAATATCGACGATTTTGCTATTATTGGCGTTACGTTTGAACGTTACTGAACTTGTTACTTTGTTCCCGTTTTCGTCTTTTAAGATTACGGCACTGCTCTTTCCCGTCACTTCAATGTCGCGGTCAAAAGTGAGGCTTAGTGATTTCAGGGCAGAGAATTGTGAACCTTCCTCCGGGCTGACGGAATAGTTGGCCAATAAATCAATTTCATTGGTCAGTTCAACGAGCGACTGAGGCATCTCCAGTATATAACTTTCACCTTTATAGACGAAAACGGCGATTTTAGTACCTTCTACATTGAGGGCAATCGGAGTGCCGCTATTTTCAAACCCCGAAGCTGTATTGAAGTCTATATTGTAATGCTGTTTCAGAATTTGGGTAAGGCTGTACCAGTATTGGCCTACGCGTATGCTCCATTCACGTGCCGGACTGTCTGAAGGTGAAGCACCGAATACGTGACCCTCGTTATCACAACATAGTCCGATGAGACCTTGATCCTGATTCTGGTCGTAAATAGAGAAAGAACCGGCTTCGACGTCATAAAGAAAAGGAGTTTTGTATTCGGCATTTCCTTCTTTTACCATATAAGCAGTACCCGTTATATACTTTCCGTTGTTGCTGATACGTGCATCATCGATAAAGGCCAGATTCTGAGCCAACGGAGTCCATTTGTAATTCTCATCTACATCGAATCCGATGAATTTATATGTTTGCTTATCCCGATCATAGACGTAATAACAACAAGCGATAGGCTGGATATAGCTGAAAGACAGGCAACCTACGATATAACGTCCGTCAGCGGAAATGCCTACAAAGCGGCTTTGGTGCTGGTCTAGTCCGGTCATGTCTTTTACCGGGATATTAGGCGTTTCTGTGATTATACCGCCTTTACTCATATCCCACAGTACGGGAGTTTCGTCATACTGACCTTTGGTGGCCCTACCTATGGCCCACTTTCCGTCGGGAGTAATGGCGTTAACTAAACCACCGTCCCATCCCGTAGGAACAGGAAGTACTGTCCATTTGTTATTGGTTTTGGTCCAAACGGCCGGATTGCCTTCATATCGTCCTACTACGAGAGTTCCCTCGTTATTGACATCGTAGGCGCCGTTGCCTAATGCGGTTCCGCTTTCGCTCAAAAGTTCGGTAGCCTTGTCCGTAGCCAAGTCTATGAGCTTCGGAAAATCTTCCACACTGTTACCGTTCGTACCGAAAGCTACAGCCCATTTCCCATTGTCGGACATGTTTTGGAGTGTAGCTTGGTCTGTGAACTTGAAGGTATGGAACGTAGGTTGGCTCACGCCGTCAGCGTGGACTTGTACATTCCATAGTATTCCCAATAGAAAGAGGAACACCAAACAAGATTTTTTTTTCATAAACACTAATTTTAGATAGACTATAATTTGATTTTTTTTTAATAAACTTGTACTAAGGACGCGCAAAAGTACAATAAATATTCCGTTTTTTTAGTATAAAAAGAATATTTTTCTTGCAAAAAGATGGCTATATTATAGAAAAAACGTACTTTTGCAAAAAAATATAAGGATATGATGAAATTAAGTAAACTCATGAGTGCCGTTGCACTGTGTTTGGTTAGCCTGGGGGCTTATGCACAGTTACCCTCCGTACAGTTGAAAGATTTGGAGGGAAAAACTGTAAATACTGCAGAATTAAGTAATAATGGAAAACCTTTCGTTATCAGTTTCTTTGCAACATGGTGTAAGCCGTGTAACCGTGAGTTGAAAGCTATACATGAGCAATATGCCGATTGGCAGGAGGAGACGGGAATGAAAGTGATAGCCGTTTCGATCGACCAGGCACAGAATGTCAACAAAGTGAAGCCGATGGTCGATGGAGAAGGCTGGGAATATGAAGTTTTGTTGGATCCTAACAGTGAGTTTCGCCGGGCAATGGGTGTGCAGATGATTCCCCATGTGTTTATTATAGACGGCAAGGGCAAAATAGCTGAATCACGTAGCGGTTACACCGACGGAGCCGAGAGTCATTTAATTGAAAAGGTACGTGAATTGATTGGAGAGAAGTGATTTTCACCTATAATATATAAGGTATAAATGAAAGGATATGGAAAGCCGATAGCCTTGTTCTGCGCAGGGCTGTTGGCCTTTACTTCACATGCGCAGGAGCATGAAAGAAAAGTCGTTTTGCACGGGAGCATACAGAGCGATGTGCTGATTCCCGAGGAGGATGAAAAGATTGGTACAGGCAGCTATGACGATTGGGCGTTAACCAACACTTATGTAGATTTAGGTTTGATGAGCAAAAACGTAGAGGCAGGTGCCCGTTTGGAGTTTACGGAATACCCCTTGCCCGGTTTTGAAGCCGACTTCAAAGGTTGGGGAGTACCTCATCTTTATTTAAAGGGAATAAGTGATTTCGGTTTTGATGTGACCGTCGGTGATTTTTACGACCAGTTCGGAAGCGGTTTCATATTCCGTACTTACGAGGAACGCAGTTTGGGTATCGACAATTCCCTTCGTGGAGCGAGGTTGAACGTGACGGCGTGGAAGGGAGTACAGTTTAAGGTTCTCGGTGGTTTGCAGCGTCGGTATTGGGATTGGAAACATGGCGCTTGGGTCGGCGGTGCCGATTTGGAAATGAATCTGGAGCAATACAGTAGCAAGATGCGTGATAAAGGTATTACGTGGATGGTAGGGGCGTCTGGAGTCCTCAAACAGGAAGGAGATGAGGATATCATTGTGTCCGGTACTAATTATCGCTTGGATTTGCCTACGACTGTCGGTGCTTTCGATGTACGTTCGCGCTTCCAAAAAGGAAACTATAGTGTGTTGGCCGAGTATGCCTGGAAAAGCCAGGATCCTTCTTTCGATAACGGATATATTTACCACCGTGGTAATGCCCTGATGCTTTCGGCTTCTTATTCCAAACGAGGAGCCAGTGCCTTGGTGCAAGTGAAGCGCAGTGAGGATATGTCTTACCGCAGTCAGCGTTCCATGGTCGGAACCTCGGTGTTTATCAACAATATGCCGGCCTTTGCCTATCAACATACCTATGCTTTGGCAGCTCTTTATCCCTACGCCACGCAAGCGGCGAAAGGGGAATGGGCTTTTCAGGGTGAATTCGGTTACAGTTTCAAGCGTAATACGGCGTTAGGCGGTAAATATGGAACTAAATTGAAATTGAATGTCAGTCATATTCGTTCGTTGGACAAAGACCCGGTTGAGGAATTCAATGGCTCCACTTACGGAACGGACGGTTATAAATCCAAATTCTTCAAAGTGGGTGGAGAAACTTACTATCAAGACATCAATTTGCAGATGGAAAAGAAACTGACCAAAGCTTTTAAATTGAACTTGATGTACATGAACCAGCGTTACAATAAAGATGTGGTAGAAGGACACGGCGGTACGATTAAGTCTAATATTGCTGTGGCCGAAGGTAAATACCAGTTTAACAAAAAGCTGACTTTGCGTGCCGAGGCTCAGTATCTGGCTACCAAGCAAGATGAAGGCGACTGGACCTACGGACTGCTGGAACTTTCCGTTCTGCCTTACTTCATGTTTACGGTGAGCGACATGTGGAACAATGGAGCAACGAACCTTCATTATTATATGGGGTCTGTGACATTCAATTACAAAGCACACCGTTTGATGGCCGGTTACGGGCGTACGCGGGCGGGCTACAACTGTTCGGGTGGGGTTTGCCGTTATGTGCCGGCAAGTCGTGGTTTCCAGGTATCTTACAATTATAATTTTTAAGCAAGAGACATGAAGAAAAGTATATTGTATACAGCCTTTTTAGGCTTTGCCGCCTTGTTTACAGCCTGCGATGAGGTGTCCGAAGGAGAGCGTTATATTTCTTTGCCTCAGGTAGAAACCAAGCGAAATGTCCTTTTGGAAGATTTTACGGGGCAATTTTGTTCAAATTGTCCCACAGCACATGCCACGATCAACAGCCTGAAGGCGCAATACGGCAGCTCTTTGATTGCTGTAAGTGTGCACGCTACGGACGTGTTCGGTATTATGGAGGGGCAATATCCCACTATCGTAGGTTTGATGCAACCGGAAGGAAACATCTATGCAGCTAAATGGGGAGCTTCCGATTTGCCAACCGGGATTATCAATCGTAGCGGAGGGCTTTGCAATTATGATAAATGGGGAACGGCAGTGCGCGAGGCTTTGGCTAAAGATACTAAGGTGGCCATTGAGCTTTCGGCTGATACGGTTCCCGGTAAAGACAGTATTGCCATTACCGTGGAGTTGAATCCTTCTGCCATGGTGTACGGTAAGTTGCAGCTTTGGATTACGGAAAGTAACATTACGGCTTTGCAGCAAAACGGGCCGAACCTGGATGTGAATTATGTGCATAATCATGTGTTCCGCGCTTGTGTAAACGGGACGTGGGGTGAAGATGTCGCCTTGCAAGAGAATGTTCATCAGACGCTGGAACGAGGTATAAGGGTGAAGTCCAACTGGGTGAAAGAGAATCTTTCCGTGGTGGCTTTTGTTTATAATGATGCCGAAGGTGTAATGCAAGCGGCTGAATGTGAACTAAAATAAGAAAATAATATTAATTTAATTAGGAATAAAAGTATGAAAAAACTCTTTACTTCTTTGGTGGCTGTTTTCTGCGCAATGGCAGGAATGGCTCAAACGTTGACTTTTTCACATGATGGGGTTGCCATCGAAAACGGTTCGACATTCTATTCACGGGATATTAATGAGCTTTTGGCGGGTTTTGGAGTCACTAAGTTCGAACCGGAGATTGATCTGTCAAGCGATGTTGCTGCTAACGTTTATGTAAGTATTCAGTCTTTAGATGAAGTTTCCGTTGAACTTTGCGCCATTGATGGCACTTGTGTTACAACGGATGCCGATAAGGGGTATGTCGCTCAGAAGAATGGCGAATGGACAGCGAATGAGGTTGTAGATATGCAGATTCATTGGAATGCGGGTGCTTTGCAGGCTGGTGCTATTGCTACCACCCACGTTGTGGTTTCCGCATGGTATGAAGGACAGGAAGCCAATAAGGTTAGTTTCACTTTGGTCATGACTAACGATCCGGCATTGTCTGTTCAACAGACAATGGGTAAGTCTGAAAGTATTTCTGTACAAGGTAATGTTTTGAGTTACGCTTTTGCCGACCATACAGTCCATACGCTTTCTGTTTATACAACAAACGGTGCGAAGGTAATGAGCTTTGCTTTGGCCGGTCAGGAAGGAACTTTGGCATTGGACGAACTTTCTGCCGGTTTGTATGTTTATCAGGTTGAGGGCAAGGCTAAGATGAACGGCAAATTCATTATCAAGTAAAATGCTAAAAATCATTATCAATATGTATATGAATAAAATATTCAAAGGAAGTTGGGCTGTGGCTTGCGCTTGTGTAGCATTGTCGGTACAGGCTCAGTCATTGCAACAAGTAGCTCCTTTATCAACTCGGATGCAGGCCGAATCAGAAATTTCACCCCTTCAGGTGGCATCCCGTAATCTACCTACGTTCAAAGCGAAGGCAGGAAAAGTAGTCAATGTGAACCACATGAATGCTACGTCCTCACAACGCTTTCAGAAGAATGCCCGTATTTCCGGTACGAACAATCAGAAACCCGGCACGAGCTATGCCGTAAATAAAGGTGTGTATAACTTGGTATCCGGTATTGCTTTAGGACAAGACGGCAACGGACAGGCAGTCTATGCCGAAGGCGGTGTGTTGGCTTACATCGACCGTCCACTGACGTTCCACAATACGACGCCTTTGTGCGACGAATTCTCATGGGCTTTCGGAGGCTCTACTTATACGGAGGATTCTTTAAGCATGCGTCCTTACTTCCCGAACAACGGTTTTTATTTCGATACGCCGGTGCTGACTGCCACACTTGGTTCTGCGGATTCAACCTATCAGTTGGGAGCTCATATCGACGCCACGACCCATAAAAAGGTACCCGGAATGGTGGCTGCATCTCTGATGGCTTATGTCTACAATGTAGATGCCGATGCCACACCGTTTGTGGATACTTATTATACGACAATGAGTTCTACGGATCCTTGGAATAACGTACTGTTCGGTGCGGACAATATGTATAAGTCTTCCTATGTCGAGTGGTTCGACGCGCCGACCAAGGGGGGAATCATGTTGTGGGGTACACACTTTTATGTCATGACACCGGCTTCGGTCGATTTGTCGAATAAGACATTCCAAATCGACTGGGTCGAAGTTGTGGGCGAAGAAGATAAAAAGCTTCGAAGCTTTCAGGCTAAGCCGGAGTTGAATCAGTCTACTTCTTCGTTAAGACTGTGGGATATCAATGTCAATACTGAGACTCCGACAACTTTGGTGAAGAATGAGTTTTATGTGATGATTACCGGCCCGCAAGACGGGACAAAGTGGGCTTTGATGCATCAGTTGAATCGTGCGGAACTCACGAATCCCGACAAAAACACTGCTTATTATGTGCCGACTACCGGTGAATTTGCCGGAAAGCTCTGCCAGTATGTTTTTATCGCTACGGACACCGAAGGAAAAGAATATGAGTTTACCTACAACACGTCCTTGGACATTCACATGTTTGTGGCTACACCTTATATTATTATGAGCGAAGATGATGCCACTGCCACAATCGTTCAGCAAGATGAATTGGAACTCAATATCGACGGTGAGACCCATAATTACTTGTTGATGGACTGGTTTGGAACGGCTTCTTCCGGAACAACCATTTCCGCTTCAATTTCCGAGTCTACAGACGGTGACTGGCTTACCGTAACCCAACCGGTGCAAGCCGGGACGGATGCTAACCGCAAGAACTATTTCAGCATGAGTCTGAAAGCCACGAGCAAGGACTGGTTGCTCGAAGGGCGCAGAGCTACTCTGACCTTGAAGGACGACCGCGGTTTCTCTCGTGATATTGTGGTTTACCAAGGTGACCGTGACGCAGCCGATGACGCTTTGAGCATCAGTGAGATTAATGCGGCCGGAAAAGTCAATGCTTCTTATGCGAACGGTAAGTTTACGGTAACTTATCCTACGGACTACGTGCAAGTGAAAGTGTACACCTTGTCCGGTCAGCAAGTGGATAGTCATGTTCTTTCCGGGAACGGTAAGGAAGAAATTTCGGCAGCGGCTTTGACAGACGGAGTTTATCTGTTGCAGTTTGTGGGTAAGGATACCCAGACCGTGAAAGTGATGAAATAACCCGCTTGGCGGATTTCATATAAAAACCGGAGGCATATTTCCATTTGAGAAATATGCCTCCGGTTTTTTGTGGGCTATAATGAACAGAAGAACGGGACGAGGAACGGAACGGTGAAGTCGATCGTCAGACCATGATAAATGGAAAGGGGGATGAAGGTCTGTCCGCACGTGCGGGATATTATCGGAAGAGTGGTGTCCCCCGTTGTGGCTCCTCCTACGCTGATGGGAGCCAACGGACCGAAAAACTGCCGGAACAGCGGAGCACAGAGCAAGGCCATGAGTTCCCTCAGGATATTATAGATAAGGGCAACGGTACCCATTTCCGCATTGCGTGCCTCCGTGATGAGGATACTCGACAAGGAATAGTAACCGAATCCGGAACTGATGGCCAGCCAGTCGGTAAAGCTACGCCCTTGCAGCAGGCAGGCTGTCGCTACGGCTCCGGCCCATGTCCCGACTATCGTCAGAACCGGTAGCCACATCAGACGTTTGTCTATGCGGCGCAAGCTTTGGCGTATCTCGTTGCTTTGCCCGACGGTAAGCCCGACGCAGATGAGTAAGAGACACAAGGCGTAGAATCCGGCTTCAGCGGGGAGGGAAGGTATCCGGTGAGAAACGCCTAAGGCACATCCGAGCGCGAAAAACGCCACGATGGTGAAGCTTCCGGCCAGTTGATGCCATAATGCCACGAGACGGTGCTTGTGCGAAAGCAGTCCTTTTCCGGCATCCTTTTCCACTGTAGGAGTTTGGGTGGCCGGTATCGTTCTCCTACTTCCGCTCCATAATGCTGCTGCTGCCAAGGCACACCCTAAGGCTGTGCACAACGTGAGGATAAGGGCTTCCCATCCCAAGCGGTCCAAGGCCTGCATCAGTGTCGGATTTCCTCCGACTTCCACGCCCATCAGGAAGAGCAATCCCCATACGGTATAGGTCATCAGCCGTTCGAGGCCGGGTATCGGGTGGCGGCGCAGGAGGTATCCCACTGTAGCGCTGCCCCATAAAATGAATATGACGGTAAACATAGACTGCAAAGTTCGCTATTTTTTCCGAAAAAGAGAGCTGTTTTCTTCCGTGACAGGCTTTCGGACGCATAAAAAATGAAGGAACGGCTTACTTTTCCGTCGGATGGAGAACAAGGCCTTGAAATAAGCTGTAACTTTGCGGGCGTGAAATATGACGAACAAATGGAAAATCAAAGTATCACAAAAATTCAGGTACGTCCGCTCCAGATAGAAGACTACGGACAGTTGGCCCAGTCGTTCCGTCGTGTATATTCGGACGGCAGCGATGTGTTTTGGACCCATGAACAGATAGAGACGTTGTTACGCATCTTCCCCGAAGGGCAGGTGGTGACGGTAGCCGATGACAAGATTATCGGTTGTGCCCTTTCCATTATCGTGGATTATGATTTGGTGAAGGGAGACCATACATACGCTAAGGTTACGGGAAATGAGACGTTCAGCACGCATAATCCCAAGGGGAATATCCTCTACGGCATCGAGGTGTTCATCCATCCCGACTACCGCGGCCTGCGCTTGGCACGCCGTATGTATGAGTATCGCAAGGAGCTGTGCGAAAAGCTGAACCTGAAGGCCATCATGTTCGGCGGCCGTATTCCGAACTATCATAAATACGCCGACAAGATGAGGCCGAAGGAGTATATCGAACAGGTGCGCAAACGTGAGATATACGACCCCGTGCTGACCTTCCAGCTTTCCAACGACTTCCACGTGCGTAAGGTCATGACCAACTACTTGCCCAACGACGAGGAGTCCAAACATTACGCTTGCCTGCTCCAGTGGGACAATATCTATTATCAGCCCGAAACCTCAGAGACGCTTCCGGCCAAAACCACGGTCAGGGTCGGACTGGTGCAATGGCAGATGCGTGGCTATCGCACTATCGACGACTTGTTCGAACAGATAGAGTTCTTCGTAGACGCTGTTTCCGGTTATAAAAGCGATTTCATCCTTTTCCCCGAATATTTCAATGCGCCGTTGATGGCGGAGTTCAACAACCTGAGCGAGTCGCAGGCCATTCGCGGACTGGCCGGTTACACCGATGAGATACGCGACCGTTTCTTACAGTTGGCCATCAGCTACAACATCAATATCATCACCGGGAGTATGCCTTTGCAGCGCGACGGCAACCTCTATAACGTAGGCTTCCTGTGCCGTCGCGACGGCAGTTATGAGATGTATGAGAAGATACATGTCACGCCCGACGAGACCAAGAGCTGGGGACTGTCTGGGGGCAGTATGCTGAAGACGTTCGATACGGATTGTGCCAAAATCGGCGTGTTGATCTGTTACGATGTGGAGTTCCCCGAACTGTCGCGCATTATGGCCGACCAAGGGATGCAAATCCTCTTCGTACCTTATCTGACGGATACACAGAACGCTTACTCGCGCGTACGGGTTTGCGCCCAGGCCCGTGCCATCGAGAACGAGTGCTTTGTGGTGATAGCCGGTAGCGTAGGCAACCTGCCGCGCGTGCACAACATGGATATACAGTATGCACAATCTGGGGTGTTTACTCCGTGCGATTTTGCTTTCCCCACCGACGGACGCCGGGCGGAGGCCACGCCGAACACGGAAATGATTCTTGTGTCCGATGTCGATTTGGACCTTCTGAGCGAGCTGCATACTTACGGTGGTGTAAGGAATTTGAAAGACCGCCGGCGTGACCTTTATGAGGTACGTTTCAAGAGGTAAGGAACTCGAAAAAACGATTGGCTGAGAACGGAAAATCAATCTCCTGAGATTGATAAATCGTTTGGCGCAGAATGATTTTTCATTCTGCGCCAAACGATTTATACTTTATAAGATGTTGATAAACAGCTAAAAACGAGTCATGAACTCGATGACGAATTTGTCCTGCTCGGAAACCTTGGGGGTGGCACCCTCGTTGTAGAAATATTTCTCATAATTGATACGGATGTCCGAAATGAACGGTTTGGCGATGCTCAGGGTGATGCCGCCAGTGATACGTTTGCGTTCGGCATCGGTCAGTGTGAGGTGTCCGTTCTCGTTGGCCGTACCATCGCTATGGTCGCCCATGTAATCGAAGCGTCCGAGGAATGAGATTTTGCTGAATACTTTTTTCAGTGGCAGGTCATAGCATATGAATCCGTCGAAGGCGTTCACGTCCTGAAAGGCATCTTTGGTGTAGTGTTTATACAAGTATTCCGCTTCTATCATCCATTTTCCGGCCTGGTAAGTAATGCCGCCGTCGTACATGTTGACCGAAATGTGTTCCGGTCTGATTTTCTGTGCGCTCAGCGTGACGGAAAAGCCTTTGGGCAGTTGCCATTGTGCCTTGGCGGAATAGTTGATATTGTTGGTCCAGAAATCTTTCTGGTCGGTCAGGCCCGAACCGTTGAACATTCCCGCTTGCAGGGTGAGGGGCAGCGGACCTCCTATCTTGTAGCCCAGCGTGGCTCCCACATCGCGCACGTTGCCCACTTGCTTGGCTATGAATGAACGGTTGGCAAAGTATTGCTGGTGGGGTGAACGGTGGGCATCGATGGTGAACGGGACGCGCATCTGTCCGATGGTGAAATCGAAGCCTTTCAGCGGGCTAAGCCGGGTGTAGGCATCCAGCATTTTGATTTTGCCTTCGTCGGACAAGTCGATTTCGGCTTTATAGGCCACCACAGGTGCGACTTTTCCTTCGATGCTGACCCGGGCGGTGCGCACTTGAAAGCGTCCGGCCTTTTCTTCCGGTTGGTACTCGTATTTGCCACGTAGCGTACCGTGGACGACCGGTCGGTAATCCGTTTTGGGTTTTCCTTCTTTCCCCTCGTCGGCTGCGGCAGGAAGAGCAAGCAGTATGCTCAAGGCTAAAATAGATATTTGTTTCATGATGTGCTGATTTGGCGACAAAGGTAGGTATTCGATATGAACTCAAGATGTCATACGTGTTACGATAGTGTTACAATATTTAATGCTTTATTTCCTTTGCGATGCCGAATATACATGTTGCTTGGCTTCGTTCACTTCACGGATAAGTTGTTCCTGAGAGGGTAAATAGAGCTGATATTGGCTGGCGAGTATGGTCTGGTTGTTTTCAGGTAGGGCCAACCGGACAGCGGTGTCGTTTTTGCTGGTACATAACAATATGCCGATAGTTGGATTCTCGTCCGGTGTCTTTTCATAGCGGTCGTAGTAGTTGACGTACATCTGTAGTTGCCCGAGGTCTTGGTGGGTGAGCTTGCCGGTTTTCAGTTCGACGATTACGAAACAGCGTAATAACCTGTTATAGAAAATGAGGTCTGCAAAATATTCGTCATCTTCCACTAAGATACGTTTCTGTCTTGCTACGAAAGAGAATCCCTTGCCCAATTCCAACAGAAAGTCTGCTATATGGGTTATGATGGCTTTCTCAAGGTCTTTTTCGTAATATGCAGGTTGGCGTTCCAATCCGAGGAACTCCAGGACCATCGGGTCTTTAATGATTTCCATGGGAGATTCCGGAATGCGTTCCTTACGTGCTACGGCCAACACGGCTTCCTTGTCGTTGCTCAATAGCAAACGTTCGTAGAGCATAGAATTGATTTGGCGTTCCAGTTCGCGTTTTGTCCATGCATTGTTAACGGTCTCTAATTGATAGTATTCTCTTTTGTCAGGGTCAGGGATTGTAATAAGTAGTTTATACTGCGACCAGTTTAATTGCGCACACACTGTATTCGCAATTGGATAAGTACGGTAGAACTGGCGGCACATTTCCAGTTGCCGCACCGAAAACCCGCTGCCATATTCCGGTTCGAGGCGTTTGGCCAGATTCCTGATGAGGTAGGTTCCATAATCGGCACGTTCTTTTCCGTGCTGTTCTTCTTCGAAGATACGTTTACCGATGTTCCAATACATTCTGACTCTGCAAAAGTCCACACTGCGCACGGCATTAGATCGGGCTTGGTCGATGATGGAGCGTATTTCGCTGACAAATCCGTCTGCTGTGTCGGCCGGTTGGCTTGGGTTCCTTAGTTTTTTGTAGTCCATGGCATCCTTATGTTGATGTACTTGCAAATATAGCGTTATTTTTCGTCTTCCTTTCCTGTTGTGCCATGAAAAAGGAGTTTGTACCCTGAGAAAAGTACAAACTCCAGATTTAGAAAGCCTTCTGTGTGGAAGGATGTAATGTTTACTCCGCAGTGAGTTCCAGTACGCAACTGGCGTAATCGCTGCCGAGCGGCATCTCGATACCGGTGTTCATCAGTAGGGCACCGGAGAACGTTTTGCCGTTCAGGAAACAAGGTTGTCCGCCGGTCTTGACGTTCAATTCGCGTACGCGGTAGTTTTTAGACGGATCCAATCCCCGAAGGCAAACGCGCGGTATCACCTGGTTATTGAAATGTTCCATCTTGTAGGCGAAGAATACGGCTTTGTCCTCCGTATCGTCGGTGTACATCAGTGAAGCGATGCCTTTGTCGTCGTACGGGGATACCAGGCGGTACAGATTGCCTAACTGGATGACGTCGCGTACGGACTTGTAGTCCTTAATGGCTTGTGCAGTTTGCTGGTATTCTTCTTTCGTCATCTTGCTGGGTTGCAATTCCATACCCAACCGCCCGCTCATGGCCACGTCGCAACGGAACTTGATGGGGATGATACGTCCCGTCTGGTGGTTGGGCGAGGCACTGATATGCTGTGCCATGGCGTTGGACGGATAGAAGTACGAGGTACCCCATTGCATGTAGATACGTTGGAGGGCATCCGTGTTGTCGCTCACCCAAAACTCGTCGAAGTAGGGCAGGACACCGTAACTGGCACGTCCTCCTCCTCCGCCGCAGGCCTGAATCAGCACGTCGGGATACTTGGCGCGGATACGTTCGAGCACTTTGTTCAAGCCGCGATGGTATTCAATGTATATGTGCGACTGTTTGTCTTGGGGCAAATAGGTCGAGCCATAGTTTTTCAACTCCACATTGGCATCCCATTTGATATAGGCAATCTGCGGATGCTTGCCGAGCAAGTTGTCTACGATGCCGAACATGAAATCCTGGACTTTGGGATTACATACGTCGAGCAACATTTGTGTGCCGCCCCGTCCGTATTGCAAGGGCCGTCCTTTGACTTGCAAAGCCCAGTCGGGATGCTTTTCGAAGAGTTCGCTCTTGCTGTTTACGGCTTCCGGCTCTATCCAGATGCCGAATTTGATGCCGTTCCGATCAGCCGTTTGGATGAGGTTCTCAAGTCCGTTCGGCAGTTTCTTCCGGTCTACTACCCAGTCTCCCAAGGAAGAATTGTCTTGTACGCGGCGGTATTTGTCGCCGAACCATCCGTCGTCCATGACGAACAGTTCGCCGCCTAATGCGGCGATGTCTTTCATCATCTCGGCCATGGCCGGTTCGTTGACATCGAGGTACACACCTTCCCAACTGTTGAGCAACACGGGACGTACCTGGTCGCCATGGTGCAGCATGCCGGCGTGGCGTGCCCAGCGATGGAAGTTGCGGCTGGCACCGCTCAGACCCTCTCCGGAATAGGTGAGAGCCAGTTTCGGAGTAGTGAATACCTCTTTCGGAGCCAGTTTGTATTCCGAGCTTTCGCTGTCGATGCCGGCAAAGACACGGTGTACGAAATTATTGTCCGTCACCATGCGGATGGAGTAGTTTCCGCTCCAACAGAGGGCGGCTCCGATGACACGTCCTTCGTTCTCGTGCGGCTTCCCGTCGAGCGAGAACATGACTTCGGGGTGGTCGAGATGGCCGTTACGGGCACCGTCTACGTTTTCGATCATTTTGATGCCCGGGGTGAGCGGTTCGGTGGTCACGTGCGTTTCGGAAGCCCATGAGCCATGGAGATGCGAAATCCATACGTCACCGCGCCGTATCAGAAAATGTCCGGAGTCGAAACGTTTCAGCACCACGGTTTTCTTTTCCGTGTGTGAAATCTCGCTCCACGTCTCAATCATGTCGATGTCGTTGTAAGCTTTGTAGTAGAGTTTCACTTGGAAAGGATAAACCTTGTCCTTCAGCGTGATGGCCGTGAGTCTGGCGTTGTCGAGGGTAGAGGTTTCCACCTTGTCCACAGTCAGGTCGGTAGTCCAGTTCCCGTCGGCATGTACGGCCTGCAAAGCAAAAATCTGGTGGGGCGGCTGGCCGAAAGTCGGGTATGCCGTGCGGTTCAGCCCGTCCCATGCGTCGTGAATCTGGTGTATCTGGCTCTCTTCTATGCGGTCGCCGAAGTAGGCGAAGCGCAGGTCTTGCCCTTCACCGGCATGCAGAAGCAGGGACGTGTGCGGCGTGGAGACCAACACATTTCCTTCCCATGCCAGGCTATGCGCAAAAGGTAGCGCGCTGCATGTCGCAGCGGCTACCCCTATGATATAACTTCTGATTTCCATTTTTCTGTCTCAAGATTTATTCGGCTGTGATTTCCACCACGCGGCTGTAAAGCTTGTTGCCGGTGAGGAGGTTCAGTCCGACTTTCATCAGGTAATCGCCGGAGAATACACGGTCGTTACCTTCGAGCGATGAGCCTTGGTTCGGCATCAGGTTGATTTCTTTCACGCGATACTGTTTGCCGGCATCCAATCCTTCCAGACGTACGGGCAGAATCTTCTCGCCGTAGCCGGGATATACGTCGAATGCGAAGACTACGGCCTTGTTCTTGTCTTTGCTGACAAACTGGTTGGCTGCATGGCTGCGCGTACCGTCGTACGGAGATACCAGACGGTAGAGGTCGCCTTCCATGATGGCCGGACGCAAGCGTTTGTAGTTCTTCACGGCACCTTGGCAATAGGTAAGGTCGTCGCCGCTCATGTCGCTGAGCTTGATGTCGAAACCGAGCTTGCCCATCATGGCCACGTCCGTGCGGAATTTGATGCTCGCGTTCTTGTTCCATGTGGTCACGTGGGCGCTCATGGACTTGGCCGGATAGAAGAACGAGTAACCGTATTGGATGAACAGGCGTTGTATGGGGTCGGTGTTGTCGCTGGCCCAGAACTCTGTGAAGTACTGCAATGCCTCGTAGTCGATACGGCCGCTACCGCCGGAGCAAAGCATCATCGGCAGTTTGGGATATTTGGCCTTGATGCGGTCGAGCACCTTGTACAGTCCACGCACATAGTCCACATAGAGATGAGTTTGCTTGTCTTTCAGATACGGAGAGTAGATATTGGTAATCGGACTGTTGCAGTCCCACTTGAAATAAGCGATGCCCGGATATTTGGTCATCAGCCCGTCTACTACGCCGAAGACGAAATCCTGCACTTCGGGGTTGCTCAGGTCGAGCACCATCTGGTTGCGGAAATAATACTCATCGCGGTTGGGCAGGTGAATCACCCAATCTTTATGCTTTTCGTAAAGTTCGCTTTTGGGGCTCACCATTTCCGGCTCTATCCAAATACCGAATTTGATGTTGCGTTTGGCTGCTTCGTCTATCAGTTTCTGGATGCCATGAGGCAGCTTGTGCTGTGTCTCGTCCCAGTCTCCCAATCCTTGGGTGTCGCTGTGGCGTTCGTATTTGTTTCCGAACCATCCGTCGTCGAGCAGGAACATGTCCACGCCCAATTTTACGGCATCGCCCATCAGTTCTACCAACTTGTCCTCGTTGAAGTCGAAGTAGGTGGCTTCCCAGTTGTTGAGCAGGGTCATGCGGTCTTCCTGGCCGTCCTTGAGCTGGTATTTGCGTGCCCAGTCGTGGAAGTTGCGGCTGGCCTGTCCGCGTCCGCAGTCGCTGTAAGTGAAGTAGAAGTCCGGAGTACGGAACGTTTCGCCTTTGGGCAATGAGTATTCCGAGAAATACGGGTTGATGCCGGCAATGACGCGAAGGTCTTTCTTGTTGTCCACTTCGAATGTGAAACGGAAGTTGCCCGTCCATCCCAAAGTTCCTAAAATCACTTCGCCTTCGTTCTCCGAAGATTCTTTGTCCAAAGATAATATGAACATGGGAGGAGTGAACATGTTGGCACGTGCACCCAACTTCGTGTCGAGCACTTTCTTGCCGAAGTTCAGCGGAGTGGTGCTCATCGTGGCCTCATAAATCCAGTCTCCTGAAAACTCCGTCAGATAATAGGCCGGCCGGCTGAAGTGCAGCATGGCAGAAGCATAGCGTTCCAGTTTCAGCGGTTTCTTTTCCTGATGGCTGATTTCGGTGAAGGTTTTGATAATGTTTTCTTTGGCATAGGCCACATAATGCAACTTCACGGTGACGGGGTATTTGTCGTCCTGCAAGGTGATGACCGTTTCGTCCACTCCCGGCTGTACGTTCTTGGACGTGTGCGACACGTATTTGAGCAGCAATGACGGGTTGGCATCATTGTGGTGTACTTCGATGGCCGGTTCAAAATAGTCCTCCATGCCGTGGGTCAGATAAGCCTCGTTGCCTTTGGGCAAATGCTGCAAATCGCTTTCGTTAGCCAGGCGTTTGCCCAAATAGGATTGGTAAAGCCTGCCGTTGTCTGCGGCGCGGAGTACCAAACCGACTTGGTCCGTGTTGATTTTGATGAACTCGTCTGCTGAAACTGCTGTGGCCAGCGTGAACAGACATAAAGATAAAATAGCTTTAATTCTCATAAGCTGTAAGATTTGTTTATTGTTGAATGATGATTTACCAGTTGTCGGTACGGAAAGGCGCTACCGGCAGGTTGGTCGGTGTACGCAGGGTACACTCCGGATTGTCGGCCCATCCGTAACGGACGGCTACCGGCACTTTGACATAGTGTGAGTAGACCACCACTTCGTCGCCGTCCGTATAGGCTTCGGCGGGGTAGAACACATGGTCGGGCCCGGCAATGATGAAGCCTTTGATGTCTTTGTTTTGTTCGAAGCATTCGCCGATAGCGGGGATGGTGAACGAAATGCGTACCTTGCCGTTTTCTACCGTATAGTTGTCGTATACCGGTGCTTGGGCGGGTATTTTCTGTCCGTAGGTATCGGCCAGTGAGATGACGGCCAAACGGCGTGCCACTTCTTGCTTGTTCTTCGGGTGGATGTCGTGTGCTTCTCCGATGTCTATATTGGCGGCCATACCGGTGTGAGCCAGATGTTGTGCTTTGGATTGCGCCTCACGGAGGGCAGCCCAGGGTGAGTCCGCCTGTACAAGCTTGCGGTCCAGATAGTTGGCCAACTGTACGAAATAGAATGGCATGTCGGGTTGTCCGAACTGCTTGCGCCAGTCGGTGATAAGTGTCTGGAATAGGCTTTCATACTCTTCTGCACGTCCCACGTTGTTGCATCCCTGATACCAGATGACACCTTTGACGGGATACTCCAGACACGGGTGAACCATCCCGTTGAAAAGTACGGACGGGAAAGATGAGTGCTCTGGATATATCGGTGCCGGTGGCATGTCGGCCAAGGAGCATCCTACACGGTATTTCCAGCTTCCGGCCAAAGACAGGGAAGCCTGGTCGGAAAGTTTGAGATTCATGTCTTCTGCTTTTCCGGCAATGCCGCCTTCGCCGCCGTTGTCGCTGACTTTGATGGCCAAGGTGTTCCTGCCGGCTTTGACCAGACGGGCCGGTACGGTGTAATGACGCTGTACGTTGTAGCCTGCGCCACTGGCGATTTGTTCTCCGTTCCAATACACAATGTCTTCATCGTCTATAGTGCCCGGGTTCAACTGTAGGTCCTTTCCGGCCCAGTCTGCGGGGACTTCGATTTGCTTGCGGAACCAAACCACGCCGTCGAAATTGGGCAGTCCTTTGCCTTCCCAGTAACCCGGAAGCTCCATTTGCTGCCAGTCGTTGTCGTCCACGTTTTCCCCGACCCAACAAGCTTTACCGTTTTGGTATCCTTTGTCTATTTTGCTGATTTCGGCTTTCCACGATGCTTGTTCTTTTCCGTACTCAGCCATGATTTTGTCCCGGTCGAAACCTAATGCTTCCAACTTTCCGACTTTCTTTTGATATCCCATGACTTGTTTGAGGGATTCGGAAGAAGTCCAGGCTTCGGCCGGAGTTCCTCCCCAAGTACAGTCGATGACTCCGACGGGGACATTCAGTTTCTGGTGCAGTTCACGGGCATAAAGGTAGGCCACGGCAGAAAACTCCGGAACCGTGGACGGTGAGCATTCTTTCCACCCGCCCATGGTGGATTCCACTTGGTAAGCATCGAGAGGAGCCACGGAAGTGCGTTTCTTCACCTGAAACAGCCGGATACCGGGATAGTCGGCAGCAGCGATTTCCTGTTCGTAGTTCTTTATTTTTCCCCATCCCGCTACCGGCATCTCCATGTTGGACTGTCCGGAGCAGAACCAGACTTCGCCTGCCATGACATTTTCCAATACGGTCTTTTTCCCGTCGGATAATGTGATGCGGTAAGGACCTCCGGCTGTCGGAGTGGAGACGGCAACCTGCCAGTTTCCTTGTGCGTCGGCTTTCGTTTCATAATGCTGATTGTTCCAGCTTGTTTCGATGCTAACCTTCTTGTTCGGTTTGGCTTTTCCGAACAAAGTCATGGTAGTCTGCTGCTGGATAATCATGTTGTCCGTGAAAAAGGCAGGTAGTGTGATTTTAGCCTGTAACGGGGTTTGCAAACCCGTGCAGGCCAACACGGCACAGAAGCCGATGCGACGTGTAATGTTTTGAAACGTTTTCATTTTTTTTAGTTTAAATACCCGGACGGAAGTCTTTTTGGATGTCCTTCCGCCCGGATAATGTTTATAGTTTTTTGTTGTAAGGTTCAACAATCAGTTTGTACGAATCGTTTTGCAAGAGCGACTCGTCGAAGGTGATTTGGATGTCCTTCTTCTCGCCCGGCATCAATGTGAAATAGTTGTCGTTCATGAGGGCGGGAAGCAAACGTTCGCCGTCGGAAGCGCGTACGGCTTGTACACGTACACCGAAAGCTACTGCGTCTGCTGATTTGGGCAGTCCGACCGTGGCTTGTATCGTTGCCTTTCCGTCTTTTCGTGCCAGTTTGGAGGATACGTTCAGTTTTACACCGGGGAGTTGGTTGAGCGCCTTGAAATTCGTACGTTCGTTACCTCTCCAGTAATTGTTTTCGGAAATTACCTTTCCGTCTTTGTCTTTTAAGGTCAGGCGGAGGAAATGCACGTCGCTCAACCCTTCAGAAGGTTTCGTGCCGCTCAATACATCCATGCTCCACAAAGAGTAACCGAACCACCAGCCTAATTCTATGCCCAACATACGTACGTAACGGGCTTTGATTTCTTCCGGGAAAAACACTTCGTTGATACCTTCACGTCCTTCTTCGGTCTTGTAGACTTCTGTCCAGCTCTTAGCGTCGTTGGAAACTTGTATTTTATAGGATTTGCCGTATGCGGCTTCCCAGTTCAGACGCACGCCGCCTACCGGCTTTTCACTGCCGAGGTCTACGTAAATCCATTCGTTGTCGGCACGGACTGCTGCCCAACGGGTATCGTCTTTGCCATCGGTTACAAAAGCCGGTTCGCCTTGGTTGGTCGAAGAGGCGTATGCCGGACATCCCAATGAGAGAATATCACGGTCGGTATTGAATTTGAGTTTGAAACATTGTGCTACGGCGTTGGAGGTAGAATTGATGGTGGCCTTTTCGCTGTAGCGGGCTACAGGTTTGCCGTCCATGTTGTACACGGTGGCTTCGGCCGTCAGTCCGTCGTAGTCTTTTGTGGTCGTGTTGGCCACTTTCACTTCTTCGGTTACGGGATTCCAATAGATATGCACCGGCTCACAAGCTTGTTTGCATCCGAAGTACGCTCCCGTCAGGTCATAATAGTAGTCGTAAGTCTGCCATACCATGCTGGGATAAGATGCACCGCTCATCCAAAGCATGACCCCTGTGGCATCATTCCACATGTGGTCGAGCCAGCCTTCATAGAGGGCTTTGTTGCTTTCATAGCTTACCCATTGTGACTTCATACAGAACTCCTTTGCATCCTTCGCTCCGCCGTAGCTGTTCTCAATGACTGCCGTATGACGCTCCGGTCCGGCGTTGAAAGCCATCTGACCGAAATAGTGAAGGTTCCACATGTCGTTGATGGGCCATAAATCTTTTTCGGGCATGAATTTCACGAGGCTTTCGTAATTGGGGACTGCCGCCGTACCGATTTCCGTGCGGAAGCCCCATCCGCGTGTGAAGCCGCTACCCGACTTGCAGTCCGGATAAGCTGTGAAGTACCAACGTTGGTCTTTGGCATCCCATGGACCACTTCCACTTAGGCCGCCATTGTTGGAGCAAGGTTGGAAATGTCGGTCGCCACCGTCGAACGTGCGTATGTTTTCAGCCATCCATCCCGTAAGGGGCGGTTCGGGTGTGCCTTCGTTGTCGCCACACCAGACGGCAATACAGGCATGATTGCGGAAACGTTTGATTTTCTCCATCATGTTGTTGTTGAAGACATTCAGGTCGTATGGCAGGTTAGGATTGGAGTTGATCCAGAAATCATCCCACACCATGATACCGAGTTCGTCACAGCTTTCGTAGAACTGTTTCTCCGTGACCGAGCCGAGCCAGTTTCGTATCATGTTGAAGTTCATTTCTTGATTCAGCTTGACCCAGGTGCGGATATGTTCGGGATTGCTGCGTAGCATATATTCGCTCATACCCCAGTCAGACCCTTTTACGAAGACCGGGACGCCGTTGATGTATAAATGAAATACGCCATCCTTTTTATCGTATGAATATTGGCGTATGCCGAAACGGAATTCTTCGGTTTCGGAAGTCTTGCCTTCGTGGACTACCTCCAGACGGCAAGTGTAGAGATGAGGCTCGCCGTATCCGTTAGGCCACCAAAGTTTAGGGTTGTTCACGACCATTTGGGGAAAGTAGCGCTTGTCGAATTTGACGGTTTTGGTCTCTCCGGCTTGCAAATCTACTTCCTGACTGAAAGTAATGTTACCCGGAGTGATGGTACCTTTTACCATAGTTTTGCTTTGGGAGTCGCCATTATTGGTGATTTCGGTTTGAAGGGTAAGTTCTGCGAGAGAACGGGAGACGAGTTTCGACCTCATCCAAGGGTCGGTAATCGTGCTTTTTCCCGTATTTTCCAACCAAACCTTGTCGGTGATGCCGGAATTAAGCCCCGGAACGTAGGGCATCCAGTCCCATCCGCCACTGGAAAGGTAATTGGGGCTTCCCTGATTGGCCAAAGGAGTGCGGGGAATATCGACCAGTACGGCCAATGTGTTGGAACCGTTGCGGTCTACTAATTGGGTTACGTTGAAATGTCCGCGGTGCATGAAACCGTCCAAATCTCCTAAGTGGTTACCATTCAGGTAAATTTGACCTTTACGGTTAATTCCGTCGAAGTTTAACCAGATGATTTCTTTGTCGAAATCGGCCGGAATCTTAAATTCCGTACGATACCAAAAGCTGCGGTCGTATTTCTTTCGGTCGACTTTCTGTATGTTGTCTCCGAAATTAGGGTCTTTTTCCAGTCCGGCTGTCACGTATGACGTAAAAACCGTGCCCGGCACGATGGCTTTGACGGCTTTAGGATGTTGATAGCCGTTTTGAATAAGTGGCCCGATGTCTTTTCCTACTTCTTCTTCGGGCATTACGGTCCAGGCAGCATTCTGAGTATCGCTATGCAGATAGCTTACTTGTGCGAAGGCTTGCAATGAGCCGAACGTGCTCCACAGCAACAGGCCGAATAGTTCTTTTGTTCTCATAATAGATCAGTGAATATTTTATTTAGTGACTACTTATAAAAAAGTCGGATTATTTTCCATCGACTGCATTGTAACTATTAAGTTAACCATGCAAATGTAAAGGATGAAAAATAATCCGACTAAAAGTAGTACTTCATAAAATACTACGTTTGACGCATTCCACTTTTTTTATGAGTTTGTCTTATTGCCTTGGATTAAATCTTCTATATTTATTTCTTGTGAATTCCGGACTTTGCTGCGGGTATTCGAGATTTGCTTCTCGAAATCCTTAGGCGTCATGCCGAACTGTTTGAAGAAAAGTTTACTGAAATAGGAGTGTGAACTGAATCCTACCATATAACAGATTTCTCCTACCCGGTATTTTCCGTCCTGAATGAGTTCGGCTGCTTTTTTAAGACGAATCAGTCGGATGAAGTCTATCGGAGACAAGTTGAATAGTGTCTTGATTTTACGTAGCAGGCTTGAACGGCTTAGGCACAATTCCTCCGCCATACGTTCTACGTTGAACGTTTCGTCTTTCAAGTTGGCATTGATGACTTCGATGACTTTGTTCATGAACTCTTCGTCTTCTTTGCTCATTTGCATATTCTGTACGGGGAAGAACGGCCGTTTGGAGAAAGCCTCGCGTTCTTTCTGTCGGTTATTGAGGAGGGACAGGATCTGTGCCTTCAAATAATCGTAGGAGAACGGTTTCTCGATATAGGCTTCGGCACCTACCTTCAGTCCCTTGACTTTGCTGTCTATGTCATTCTTGGCCGTAAGGAATATAATAGGTATATGGCATAGGTTGATGTCCGATTTGATGGCGGTACAGAGTTCGTAACCGTTCATTTCCGGCATCATAACGTCGCTGATGACGAGGTCTATATGTTCTTTTCGTATGATGTCGAGGGCTTCCTTGCCATTAGATGCTGTTTCCACGATGAAGAGCGGCGAAAGCCTTTCTTTCATGAAATTGCGTATGCTTTCCTCGTCTTCTACGATGAGGATGACATTGCCTTTGGTGTATTCATCAGCCGAAGTGGTTTCGTTGAGCGGAAGGTCGGCTTGGCTGAACGGTTTGTTTCCGTTGGCCATCATATCCTCCATGTTGAGAGGAACAGTCAATACGAACGTATTGTTGGGTTGACGTGTGTCGAGCATAAGCGTCCCCTTATGCAGCAAAGCCAAAGAACGCGCCAAAGCCAGGCCGATGCCGACACCTTGTTTTTCTTTCTTTTTCTCTGCCTCTTGGAAGAACGGCTCGAATATCTGCTCCGCTTTTTCTTCGGGTATTTTAGCTCCGTCGCTACATACGCTGACCGAGAAGTTGCCGTCATATTTACTCAAATTGACCGAAATCTGCTGGTTGCCGTATTTCAAGGCGTTATTGAGTAGGTTGCTCAGGATTTTGGTTATACCCTCCTTGTCGATACAAGCGATGATATCGTTTTCGAACTTCTCTACTTTCAGTTCTTTATGTTGATGGGTGAAAGTCGGCTCGAAACGGTTGACTGTCTCTTGCAGTAATTCGGATATGTTCACGACTTCGTAATTCAAGGTCAGTTTATTGGCACCCATCTTCTGGAAGTCGAGCAACTGCGAAGCCAAGTTAAGCAATCGTTTCGTGTTGGTAGCAATGACATTCAGGTTCTTGTTCAGTTTTTCGTCCTGAATGTGCATTTCCTGTATGATTTCCAACGGCCCGTTGATAAGAGTCAACGGCGTTCTGATTTCATGTGCTATTTCCGTGAAGAACTCCACCTTATTCTGATTGAGTTCTTTCTCCTTTTCTATTTCAAACAGTTTCTGTTGTTCGGAGAATTGTTCGTTCTTGTGTTTCCGGTACCAGTAGAACCAGCCACCGAACGCACAAATTCCTAATATGGCATAAATGATGTATGCCCATGTGGAAGCATACCAGGGTGGCAAGATGACGATAGTCAGCGAACGGGTTGCATATTGGGTACTTTCCGGTGTGCCTTCGTTCGTGGTGGCACGTAGGTGCAGAATATATTTGCCCGGCGACAAATTGGCGTAGGATATACTGTTTTCTGTTCTCGTACGTATCCATTGTTTGTCGATAGGTTCCAGTTTATAGAAGTATTCATTGGTCTGTGACGTAGAGTAAGAAAGCAAAGCTATATCGAAGCTGATATTGGCCTGATTGTAAGGCAATACAATCTTATCCGTCCCGATGATGCTCTGTTTGAGAGGAGAGTCGGGAGTATGCACCGTCACTTCTTCGTTGAAAATGGAGAAGCGCGTGATATAAATAGGAGGTACGGGGGCTGTCTGTTCCTTAATATTAGGATTAAAGGAAATCAACCCTTCTATGCTGCCGAAATAGAAATTGCCGTCGCTGCCTTTTACCGCCGACTTGTAATTGAACTGATTGCCGCACAGGCCGTCGTGTACGGTGAAGACACGGATTTCTTTCGTTTCGGGTTTAAAGCGGACCAATCCCCTGTTGGTTCCGAACCATAAATAGCCGTAATCGTCTTCCAGTACTTTGTAGGCTACGTCGTCCGGCATGCCTTCTTCCACAGAGAATCTTGTGAAGTTGTCTTCCTTCGGATTGTAACGGCAAAGGCCGCCCCGGTCGGTGGAGAGCCAGACATTCCCTTTGCTGTCCTGCATCAGCGAACTGATGGAATTGGAACTGATGGAATGGGATTGGGCTTTGTCGGAAGCCCCGTCCTTATTCGTATAATGTTTGAATGTATTGTCTTGGGGATTATACTTCCAGGCACCTTTCCCCATCGTGGCAAACCAGAACGTACCGTTCTTTTCCTGTAAGATATCGAACACCCATTGGTCTTTCAGTTCCGGGAGGGCTATAAACTTAAAGGTTCCTTTGGGAGCATAAAATACACCGAAGTCCGAACCGGCCCAAAGCGTTCCTTCACGATCCATGTAAAGCGCGTAAATGCTGCATCCGCCAGAGCCTACATGAAGTTCATTGTAGTTATAGAATGTCGATTTACCTTTGTCGTCGATGACTACCAGTCCGTCTTTGTAGAGACTGCAATATATATTGTCGCCATAAGCACTGACTACAATCGTAATGTGGGTGTTGAAGTTGGCCTGAGGGAGAGGATAACGCCAAATTTTATGGTCGTCGAGCGACATGACGTTGAGTCCGGCATCTTCGGTCCCGATCCAAAGGTTCCCGTGCCCGTCTTCGGTCAGTTCCCGAATCCTCTTGCTGGACAGGGAATTCTCCTGATAACCGGGCAGATACTTCCGGAAGGCGAAGGTGTTGTTGGGCAAATAGTTGACTCCGCCGTACATCGTACCGATCCACAAACCTCCTTCGCGGTCGCGGTAAGCGGAATACACGATATTGTCGGCCAGACCGGAAGGGTTGAGCAGGTCTTGACTGAAGTGCTTGACGGATTGTGTTTTTTCATTGATGACATATAAGCCGTCGTACGTACCGGCATAAATCTCATCTCCATATACGATGGCAAACCGTGTAAAGGTATGTCGCAGGCTTTGCAATGTAATGTCTTCCAAAATGTTTTTCCGGACATCATATTTTTTAAGGTCGCCGTTTTGTATGCTCATAATCAAGAAGTCTCCTTGCTGGCTCAGCGTGTTGATTTCCAGGTTCAGCAGCGAGCGTCCCTTTGCATCTTCTTTTATCTGGACGAAGTGCTGGTTGTGGGCGTCATACTTAAGAAGTCCGGTATACCATGACACGGCATAAATGTCCCCATTGTCGCAGATACAGAGGTTATGGGGATAAGATCCGTTGGGGAAATCGGAATAGCGGTAAAGTTTCTTTTCATCATAACGGAACACGCCTTGGCTTGGGGCGCATATCCAAATGTTTCCTTTCTCGTCTTTCAATATGGTGGAAATCCAGGTGGTGATGGTCTCCCCTTTATCGGTTTGAGCGTCCAGGAACGTAAATACGTCGGCTGCCGGATCGTATTGAAAGACTCCTTCGTCGGTACCTATCCATAGGATGTGCCGGTCATCTTCGAATAGGGCTGAAATGTTCTGGTTGCTACGCTGAAGGGCATAGTCTTTGCAATCGAATTGAACGACTCGCTGACCGTCGTAACGGTTCAGCCCGTTTTTAGTCCCGAACCATATAAAACCATAACTGTCTTGTATGATGGTTTTTACGTTGCTTTGTGATAATCCGGTTTCACTGTTGATGTGCATGAAAGAACTTCCTTGCGAATCTTGTGAAAATGTGGGTGTTATACAAAATAAGCAAAGAGTGTACAATAAAAATAGGGTTCTTTTCATGATGTGAACTATTAGATTTCGTGCAAATTTAATAAAAATATGGATTAAACCTGATAAAAAGCTCTATATTTTATCGTTTTATTTTTCTTGGGTTGAGAGTAAGAGATAAAAGACGGTGGCTTTTTTCGGGACGGACAGATTTTGTTGCGGAAGGTAGTATTTGTAGAAAAGATTGGTACAAATGCTTCAAACATTGTAAGCGATGCTTTATTGAGACTTCGCGGAACTGTTTTTTTTAGAATAAGGAGAACGGGATAAAACGTATTTGGAATGAAGTGCGTATTTTTGTGAATACTAAACAATCCGATGATATGCAAAAGAAACTGAAATTTATTTTAGGTGTCCTGTCATGTGTCACTGTGGTACAGTCGCCTGCTCAGGAAACAAGTTTATGGTATGATGCTCCTGCGGATGAATGGATGAAGTCCCTGCCCGTCGGTAACGGCCGCGTGGGAGCCATGGTCTTTGGTGGTGTAGACGAAGAGACGGTGGCACTGAACGAGTCCAGCATGTGGGCCGGGGAATATGACCCGAATCAGGAGAAGCCTTTCGGCAGGGAGAAACTTGACGAATTGCGGAAACTGTTTTTCGAGGGCAAACTGATTGAAGGAAACGGGATTGCCGGTCGAGAACTGGTAGGAACACCGCATTCTTTCGGCACCCATTTGCCGATTGGAGATTTAAAAATCAAGTTTGATTATACCGGAAAAGAGGGAGGCGTGGAGGACTATCGCCGTGAGTTGGACCTGACGAATGCCGTGGTGACGGTTTCTTTTAAGAAAGGGGGGACGAAGTACAAACGTGAGTTTATCTCCTCCAACCCTCAGGATGCCGTGGTGATGCACTTTACTGCGGACAAGAAACAGTCTGTTTCTTTTGATATGAGGATGAAGATGATTACGGCCGCCCAGGTGCGTACGGAAGGAAACCTGCTGGTTTTCGACGGACAGGCTTTGTTCCCCAAATTAGGTACGGGCGGCGTGCATTTCCAAGGGCGTGTCGTGGTGAAGGTAGACCGCGGCGAGGTGGAGGCTACGGGCGAGACGGTGCGCGTGAAGCATGCGGACGCCGTGACCATCGTAGCCGATGTGCGCACCGATTACAAGAACGGACAATATGAATCATTGTGCGAGAAGACCGTAGAGAAAGCCATTGCCCGTCCGTTCGAGACGATGAAGGAGGAGCATGTGGCGGATTATGCACCGTTGTTTGCCCGCGTGTCGTTGAAGTTGGCCGACGATTCCAAAAAATCCATTCCGGTGGACCGCAGATGGAAGGCCCTTTGTGAAGGAAACAAAGATGCCGGATTGCAGGCCCTGTTCTTCCAATACGGCCGTTACCTGACCATTGCTTCTTCGCGTGAAAACTCGCCGTTGCCCATTGCCCTGCAAGGTTTCTTCAATGATAACTTGGCTTGCAACATGTGTTGGACGAGCGATTATCATTTGGATATCAACACGGAACAAAACTATTGGTTGACCAATGTCGGCAACTTGGCCGAGTGTAATGCTCCGCTGTTTACCTATATTGCCGACCTGGCTCACCACGGTGCCAAGACCGTCCGCACGGTTTACGGCTGCAAGGGTTGGACGGCACATACCGTGGCAAACGTTTGGGGATTCACCGCGCCGTCTGAAGGAATGGGCTGGGGACTCTTCCCGTTGGCCGGTTCCTGGATGGCGACCCATTTATGGACGCAATATGAGTACACTTTGGACAAGGATTACCTGCGCCGCACGGCCTATCCATTGTTGAAAGGCAATGCGGAATTCCTGTTGGACTACATGGTGGAAGACCCCAATACGGGCTATATGGTGACAGGCCCCTGCGTGTCTCCCGAAAATTCTTTCCGCTATCAGGGGTGGGAGCTTGGAGCCTCCATGATGACGACCTGCGACAAGGTGTTGGCCCATGAAATCATGTCGGCTTGCGTGCAGGCTTCCGACATTTTGGGCGTGGACAAGGCCTTTGCCGACTCCCTGCGTCTGGCTTTGGCCAAGTTCCCTCCGTTCCGCATCAATAGTTTCGGTGGTTTGTGCGAATGGTATGAAGACTACGAAGAGGCTCATCCCAACCACCGCCATACATCACACTTGTTGTCTTTCTATCCATACGCCCAAATCACGAAAGAGAAAGACCCGGAATTGACCGAAGCGGTGAGGACGACGATAGAGCACCGTCTGGCAGCCGAAGGCTGGGAAGACGTGGAATGGAGCCGGGCCAATATGGTGTGTTTTTATGCCCGTCTGAAAGATGCGGCGAAAGCGGAAGAAAGCCTGAACATCCTCATGACGGATTTTGCGCGCGAGAACTTGCTGACCATATCGCCCGAAGGCATTGCCGGTGCGCCGTTCGATGTGTTCATCTTCGACGGCAACGCGGCTGGTGCCGCCGGAATGGCCGAGATGCTGGTACAGGCGCAGGAGGGCTACGTGGAGCTTTTGCCTTGCTTGCCGGTGGAATGGAAGGACGGCAGCTTCTCCGGACTTTGTGTGAAAGGCGGAGCCGAAGTGTCGGCAGAGTGGAAAGACAGCCGGGTGGTGAAGGCTTCATTGAAAGCCACGGCAGACAACCTGTTCCGTTTGCAAGTGCCTGCGGGAAAGGACTACACGGTGCGCCTGAACGGGAAAAAGTTCGCGGCTAACCTGGACGGGAACCGCTGCGTCGTGGCATATTTAAAGAAAGGTGATGTGATAGAACTTAAATAATGGAAATCATGAAGAAACAATATTTGTGGGCTTTGGCCCTCTGTGGATTGGGGCATGCCGTTTCAGCGCAAGACGTGGCCCGTTATGTGGATCCTTTTATCGGAACGGGCGCGGTGGCGCAGAGCCTGAGTGGAAACAATTATCCGGGTGCCACCGTACCTTTCGGGATGGTGCAGCTCTCGCCGGATACCCGCGAGGCGCCGGACTGGGGGCAGGCTTCGGGATATGACTATAACGACAAGACGATTTTCGGCTTCTCGCATACGCGGTTGAGCGGGACGGGTGCTTCGGATTTCATCGACATCCTCATGCTCCCCATGAACGAGAATCGCAAGGAGTCGAGGTTCACGCACGAGAAGGAGGATGCCGTGCCGGGCTATTACCGTGTGCTGTTGCAGGACGACAGCATCAATGCCGAGTTGACGGCCACGCAACGTGTAGGCGTACATCGCTATACCTATTATAATAAGGAGAAAGCCTCCAAGGTATTCCTTGACCTGGACCACTCGGCCAACAAAGGCAGTTGGGGACGGCGCGTCATCAATGCGCAGATACGGCAGGTAGGGCCGTCGGCCATCGAGGGTTACCGCATCATCACCGGTTGGGGCAAATTGCGTAAAATCTACTTCTATGCGGAGTTCTCCCAACCCATCGTGGCTTCGGAAATGATGAACGACAACCGGACGCACCGGAATATCGCGGTGGTGAACGGCACGAACCTTAAGGCTGTTTTCGATTTCGGCCGGCAGGACGTGGTGGAATGCAAACTGGCCATCTCGCCGGTTTCGATAGAAAATGCCCGTCTGAACCTGCGTACGGAGGCCGACGGAAAGTCTTTCGATGCCATCAAGTCGCAGGCATACGAAGCTTGGAACAAGGAGCTTGGGAAAATGCAGGTAGAAAGCGGGGAGCATGAGAAGGAGATATTCTATACGGCGCTCTACCATACTATGATTCAGCCGAATGTGATGTCCGACGCGAATGGGGAGTATATGGCTGCGGATTATTCCGTGCGCCGTCTGCCCGTGGGACAGGTGCATTACAGCACTTTTTCTTTGTGGGACACTTTCCGTGCCGCCCATCCGCTTTATACGATGTTGGAACCGGAACGCTCCACGGATTTTGTGAACAGCATGATACGCCAATATGACTATTACGGGTATCTGCCGATTTGGCAGTTGTGGGGGCAGGACAATTATTGCATGATTGGCAACCATGCCGTGCCCGTCGTGGTAGATGCCATTTTGAAGGGGCTGCCGGGCATCGACGTGGACAAAGCGTATGAAGCCGTGAAAATGAGTCTGACGACTCCCCATCTCAATTCCCCTTTCGAGGTTTGGGACCAATACGGTTACATGCCGGAGGACTTGCAGACGCAATCGGTGTCTATCACGTTGGAACAGAGCTTCGACGACTGGTGTGCGGCGCAGTTGGCCAAGCATTTGAATAAGGCCAAGGACTATGAGTTCTTTATGAAGCGTTCGGCCTACTACCGCAACCTGCATCATCCCGAGACGAAATTCTTCCAGCCCAAAAACAGCAAGGGCGAATGGATATTGCCTTTCGATCCTTATAAATATGGGGCAAACGGAGGGTATTCTTTTACGGAAGGAAACGGATGGCAATATTATTGGTATGTGCCGCAAAACATTCCGGATTTGATTGAACTGACGGGGGGTGAAGACGCTTTCTGCAAGCGTTTGGACGAGTTCTTTACATCGGACGAAACGAGCGGGGCGAAAAATGACAATGCCTCGGGGTTTGTCGGCCTGTATGCCCATGGCAATGAACCCAGCCATCATGTGGCCTATCTTTACGCCATGGCCGGTCAGCCGGCCAAGACCCAACAGTTGGTGGAGCACATCAAGCGTACCTTATACAATACCTCTTCTTCCGGTTATGCGGGCAACGACGACTGCGGCGAGATGTCGGCTTGGTATGTCTTCTCAGCCCTCGGTTTCTATCCGGTAAATCCGGCATCGGGAGAGTATGTGATAGGAAGCCCTACGGTGGATCATGCGGAAATCATGCTGCCCGGTGGAAAGAAGTTCACCATCGTTGTGAAGCGTAAGGGCGGAGCCGGTGCGGTCTATGTGAAATCCGTGAAGTTGAACGGACATAAACTGGATGGTTATGTGCTGAAACATGCCGACATCATGAAGGGTGGCACGCTGGAGTTTGAAATGGTGGCCCGGCCCAAAGGGAAAGTGTTGGATTTGCGATAGTGTAACAGGTGTGCGCTCTTCCTTGCGGTGGGGGCATCTGAAACGTATGAATGCTGCGTCCTGTCTTTTTGTAGCGGGACGCAGCATTTTTATTGCAAAAAGTTAGTCGGATAGCCGTTTTTTTCGTCTTGAGAAGTTCGAATTACGGTCAGATAAAGTGACTTTATTGCAAAAAATAAGGGTCAAAACCTCCTGATTCCGGTCTTTTTTCCTTTTTTCGGACCACTTTTCTGCTGCGAATGATTTTTCGTTTGGCTTAGATTGAAAAATCATTTGCCGCATAACTTTTCGACTCTCTTTGCAGAATACGAAGATTTCCTTTGGAAAATGAAGGATATCCCCTCGGTTATCACCCTTTTTTCATCTAATTGACGAAAAAAAACGGTAAGAAAAGTAATGCAAAATGTTTATGGAATCACTTGGATGCTTTCATTATTTTGTTTGTGTGCGGACAAATATTCCTGAAACGTTTCAGAATGTCGTCAAGACGCCTCTGCGGTTTTCAAAATGATAAAATGCCAATGCGCGAGAATACGTTATTTCCGTTTATTCCCGGCAACGGACGGAAATACGCGAATCTCGGCACGTTAGATTTGGCATTTTGACACTTATATTCAGAAGCCGGAAAGCTATAGACGTTTCTTGGGACTATAGGGTGGCTTCAACGACATGACGATTGTAGTATGTTAAGATAGCCGAAAACGATTGTAGGTTTTGTTATAAAGTGTCAAAGAAACACTTTACGTCTGTGGCAGGAAAGTGCAGTGTTATTTGTGCATGTAAAAATGATAAAATCGTGTATCGTCGTGCTTTATGAGCCGCTTTGAAGCATGAATTTCTTTTTTTGACGCATTCCTATCATTCGTATGGCTTCTTTGTGCTTACTTTTGTATTGCGATAAGTGGAAGAATCGCATACTGTAGGGTTCTGAAATGTTAAAAAGGAATGTTGTAGTTATTATGTTTTTTCCATTAGACGAGTAGATGCAAAAATGATTAATATATGAAAAAACGTACGAAGAAAAACCTGACCGCTTGCCTGTGCGCCGCAGCGTGTTTGTCTTTGCTCGGTTCGTGCAAGGACGATTACCTCTATGATGATGAGGCTCCGACGTGGTTGAATGGAAGCCTTTATGAGTTCTTCGAGAAAAATGGCGAGTTCAAGGCTTACAAGGCTTTGATTGACGATTTGGGATACAAGGATATGTTGAATCGTACGGGGGCTGTTACACTCTTTCCTGCGAAAGATGAGGCTTTTACTCGTTATTTTGCTGCGAAGGGAAAATCAGGCGACGTGGAGCAACTGGTGCATGAATTGCCGGAATCTGCAAAAAAGTATCTGTTCAATTCCACGATGCTGAACATGACCTATCTGGCTCATCAGCTTTCCAATGTGGAATCGAGTGACGTTGGAGGTGGAGAAGGTATGGCATTGCGCCGCAATACGGTGCTTACGTACTTAGATAGCGTACCTTTTGTGAATTACGGGAATTTACCGAAGAATGAATATTGGACACGCTTCAAGAAGAATGGTGGAATTTATCTGGCCGACAATGGTGTCCGTCCCATGGTACATTTCACTCCTGCCTTTTACGCAAACTCCGGGCTTACGCAAGAGGATTGGGGGATTATAACGAAGGGAAATGCTGACATGCCCTACGATGAGGTGGGGATTTACGTGAACGGCAAACATGTGAAGCCAGAAAACGAAGACTTGATTTGCGAGAACGGTTACGTGCACGTGCCGGATGACGTGGTAGAACCTCAGGCTAATATGGCAGAGATTATCAACCAACAACCGGAAATGTCCGATTTCGCATCATTGATGGAAAAGTTTGCTTATCCTTATTTTGACGGTAACATAGACCGCCAGGTCAAGATCAATAAGGGACTTCCCACAGATGGGAATGACAGTTTGGTGTTTGTGAAGCGTTATTTCAACCGTACCGATTTTTATGAGCCGGGCGAGGACATAGACGTGAACTCGTATGGCATGCTGCTTTATGACCCTGCAGACAACCAAAAAGGCGGCAATACAGATATGGGGGCGTTCTTCGTGCCTTCCAATAAGGCGTTGGAAGACTATTGGAATTCGGAAGAAGGGGCTTTCTTGCGTGACAATTATGAGAGCCTGGATGAAGTGGCCACAAACGTGATCTCAGCTTTCATTCAGAACCATCAGCGGGTTTCTTTCAAGGGTTCGTATCCTCATACTTGGGATATCATGACAGACCCGACAGGGTTGGATATGAAAGTGAATCCTGACGACGTTGAGCGTACTTTCTGGGCGAACAATGGTGTAGTCTATTTGATGGACAAGGTTTATGCACCGGTGGATTACCAGAGTGTGTATGCCCCGGTTTTACTTTCTGGTTTGACTAAGATCATGAGTCCGGTCATTAAGAACGATCAGGACAATGATTTCAACATGAAATATCATTTTTATTTGCGTTCGTTGGATAACCAATACAATCTTTTGGTGCCCACCGACAAGGCTTTGGCATTTTACCGCGACCCGATAAGTTGGGCCAATTATGTCAATTCAGGAACCGGAGTACGTGAAATCTGGTCGTTCCGTCTGGATAAAGGTAATGTGGTGGCTGATGTGTACTCTACGAATCCGGATGGTTCCATAGGTTCTTTCCTTCGTACAGTGGGTACGGATGACAACGGGAAATGGATTATCAACAACCGCTTGCAAGACATCTTGGACATGCATATCGTAGTGGCCGATAATGAGACCGATCCGTATTCTGGTTTTGTAGACGATGGGTCACACGATTTCTTGTTGACCAAAGGTGGTTCTTTGCTGATGCCTGAAGGGCTGGGAGAAAACGTGACATTCAAAGCCGGTGGCGAAATAGAAAATGCATTGGAACCCGCTCAAGTCGTGGATGCAGACCGTGGGGATCGTAAAGCATATTATCAGATGCAGAACGGACATACTTTTTTCGTGGACAAAATCCTGCAAGACCCGTTCAAATCTGTGTTTACAGCCATGAGGGAGCAACCTAAGTTTGACAAATTCTTCACTTTGTTGTTGGGAGACGATGATGTGATGACTTTCGTCCAAAATGATGAGAGTAATAAGGATCTTGTATCTATATTCAGCACGATGAAGGGTGAACAATCCATAGGTATCGGTATGGTTGTCTCTACATTCCAAAATTATCGTTATACTGTTTTGGTTCCCACAGACGAGGCCGTGGACAAGGCTTTCTCAGAAGATCCCAATTTGATGACATGGGAAGAAATCAGCCAACTTATAGATGAAAACAAGACACCGGAGGAAGTGGGTGAAAAGGTGAGGTATCTATTGGAATTCCTGCACTACCATTTCATAGACGGCATTATTCCCGTTTCGGGCAAGGTGAATGTGGACGGAGAATATGAAACCGCAGCACGCAGGACAGACGGGATGGGTTTCACGCCGATCCATGCCCAAGGAGGGAATGGGGAACTGGCGTTCTCTTGTACCGTAAATGATCAGACGGCTCATGTCATAACGGACGATCCCTCTTGTTATAACCTCCTGACACGTGATTTTATCGTGAATGGGGACAATGTGTCCAGTGCCACCCAAATTTCGGCCTCGAGTCGTGCCGTGATACATTTGGTGGATTGTGCGTTGAATTACCATAAAAAACAATAAACATAGATTTGGATTATGAATAAGATAAAATTTATTTTGCTCATGGCGGTGTTGTTCTGTTCTGGGATGGCATCCGCACAAAGTGGTGCCATTGTGACCGGAAAGGTTTACGCCGACGATGAGCCGGATGGTTTTATTGGTGCTACGGTGATAGAGATGGACAAGAATGGCCGTATCTATTCTTCCGCTTTAACGGATTTCAACGGAAACTTCTCGTTGAAAATAAAGAATCCGGCCAATAAACTGAACTTTTCTTATGTAGGTTATAAGAAGAAGAGTTTGCCTATCGGTACGAAACGAAGATTTGACGTGAAATTGGAGATGGAGAACGTGATGAGTGAAGTCACGGTCAAGGCTTCCAAAATGATTAGTGGTAGTGGAGGTCTTTCTATTCCGGAACGAGAATATTCTGGGGCTATGCAGAAGTTCGATACGAAAGCTCTTGAAGGTATGTCGGTTCCTTCAATTGACGATGCCTTGCAAGGGCGTATCGCAGGTTTGGATATTGTGGCCAATTCCGGAGACTTGGGTAGTGGAACGGTGATGCGTATTCGTGGTATAACTTCAATAAATGGAAATACCCAGCCGTTGATTTTGATGAACGGTGTGCCTTTTGAAAGTAATTTGGATGGGTTTGATTTTGCTTCGGCCGACCAAGAAAAGTTCGCTCAGTTGTTGAGTATCAGTCCTGATGATATTGCCGAAATCGCAGTGTTGAAAGACGGTGCAGCCTGTGCCATCTGGGGCGCACGTGGTGCCAACGGGGTGATTGATATCAAGACCAAGCAGGGTGTAACGGGACCAACGCGCGTGAATTACACTTATCGTTTCTCTGGCCACATGCAACCGACTGGTACGGAACTGCTCTCGGGCGACAAGTTTACTCCGATGCTGAAGGAAGCTTATCGTAACCGAAATAATGTGGAATCAAATATTCCGGAGTTAAGCTATATGGAAGATATGTTTTTGACGACGTATGGAACGGCTCAAGATTATCCAAACTATATCAATAATACCGATTGGGTGGATGAGGTAACACAATTCGGTGTGACTCATGACCATACTTTGGCCATTAGCGGTGGTGGCGACAAGGCGAAATTCCGTGTGTCTTTGGGATATTACAACCAGACTGGTACGGTGATAGGCCAGGAATTGACCCGTTTTTCCAACCGTATGAATCTGGACTATTCGGTGTCTTCCCGTTTGAAGTTTTATGCGGAGTTTGCCATGACCTATACGGATAACGATAAGAACTATACGGATGACGATTACGGACAGGATAATTTCTTGAATATAGCTCGTAAACGTATGCCTAACATGTCTGTCTATCGTAAGACAGCATCGGGCGAGGATACCGATGTGTTCTTCAACATGGCGCAGAATTCCTTGTTGCTGACAACTTTCGGAGGTGATTTGCCCGATGGGGGAACGTATGCGATGAACCGTAATCCGGTAGGTTTTGCAGAATTGGCGACGAACAAGCAGAAAAATATGCGTATCATGCCTACTTTACGTTTGCAATATGATATGCTTGACCCTACGGGAGATGCCAAGTTACGTTACTCAGGTTATGTGAAATTTGACTCGGAAAACAATCGTGACGAGAGATTCCTTCCACGTGAGTTAACATCTAAAAATTGGAATGATGATGATGTGAATAAGTCTTACTCCCGTGAGCAAGAGGCACTTTCTATTTATACTGACCATAATATCACATGGCAGCCTAAATTAAAAGATTACCATTCTGTTACTCTCTATGGTTCTTGGCAGATGGATATTTATCGTTCGCGTTATCAAGAGTTCCAACGTAGTGGCCTTGCTTCAACTTCGGCAACAGATGTGTCTAATTTGGGACGTAATATCAATAAGTTTGCAAGTAGTCGGGGGGAAGGACGTAATATGGCTTTCTTACTACAAGGGCATTATATTTTGTTAGATCGCTATATTTTGGATGCCTCAGCCCGTTGGGACGGAAGTTCTCGATTTGGAACGGCTAACCGTTGGGGACTTTTTCCGTCTGTTTCAGCCAAATGGTTGATTCATGAAGAAAAATTCATGAAACCAACCGAGAACTGGTTGTCCGAATTGGCTCTCCGTTTGAGTTGGGGGGTTACCGGTAATAAGCCGGGTAAGGAATACCTTTATTATAGTAAATATTCCAATTTCAGTACAGGTTATCTGGATATGTCTGCCATTAAACCCGAAAATTTGCAGTTGACCAATTTGAAATGGGAGCGAACCTCTGCCTATAATTTGGGCGTGGATGTAAGTTTGTTCAATTACAAGTATCATTTGGTGGCCAATGTGTACCATCGGCATACGGAAGACTTGTTGTTTGAAAACCCTGGTATCCCTTCGTCTACAGGGTTTGGTTCGGTAGAATATATCAATGCGGGTACGATGGACAATGATGGTTGGGAATTGGAATTCAGTACCAATAATATGGTCAAGAAAGGAGATTGGAGTTTGGATCTTACTTTAAATTTCTCGAATAACCGTAACACTATTAAAGAAATGAATGAAATGGTGCTTAATGCTTGGAACAAGGATTTCGACCATAAGAACGGCTCTTACCTAAAGCGTATTCAAATAGAGAATGCCATGGGCTCTATCTATGGTTTCAAGTGCCTCGGAGTTTATCAATATGATACCTACCAACCCAACAATCCCTCGGCCACGGCACCTATCGTACGGGATGCGAATGGTAATGCCGTGCTGGATGCTCAAGGTAACACTATTCCTATGTATTTTGCATACGGAGCTGAGAATTACAAGTTCCGTGGTGGTGATGCTATTTATGAAGATGTGAATCACGATGGAACGATTGATGAATTGGATATCGTTTACCTTGGTAACTCTAATCCAAAATTTGATGGAGGTTTCGGAGCTACCTTGCGTTGGAAGCGTTTTACGTTGAATGCATTTTTTAACTATCGTGTAGGGGGAAAGGTGATTAATATGGGTCGTATGAATGCGGAAAATATGTATTATCCCTATAATCAAAGCGTTGCTGTGAACTGGCGATGGCGTAAAGATGGGGATTTGACTGAAATACCACGTGCCTTGTATAATGCGGGCTATAACTGGTTAGGCAGCGACCGTTTCGTGGAAGATGGATCATTTTTGCGCTTCAAGCAATTGACGTTGACTTATTCTTTCGATCCAAAATTGCTTAAAAGAGCCCATTTGGATATGTTGAACTTGTCTTTTACGATGAACAATCTATTCACTGTAACGAAGTATACGGGTGCAGATCCTGAAATCTCACCAGCTTTAAGTGGAGATTATGTGGGAATCAGTGCGGATAGCAATAGAACTCCGCGTTCGCGTTACTTTACATTTAGTTTGACCGTGGGGATTTAATCCTAAAAATTAAGAGTAGATATGAAGAATATTATTTATAAAATAGGTAAACTGGCCTTGGCTTGTCCCTTGCTATGGGGAGTATGCGCATGCGATGATTGGTTCACGTTAACCCCTGATACAGCTATGGTAGCTCAAGACTTTTGGAAGGACAAAAAGGACGTGGAAGCGGCCATGGGGGCATGTTACCGTAGCATGTTGGAGGGTGGCTTCATGGAAAGGTTGATTGCGTGGGGGGAAGTCCGTTCAGATAACGTGGTACCCTTAAGTCCGGATCAGAATACGAGTGACTTGTTGAACCTGAATATCAAAGCGGCCAATGGTTATACGAGTTGGGGGGATTTTTATAAGACTATCAATTATTGCAACGCTTTGATCCAGAATGCTCCTGAAGTGCAGACGAAAGACCCTGATTTTTCGGATGCAGACTTGATGTCTTATTTGGCGGAAGCCAAGACGGTACGTGCCTTCTGCTATTTCATGTTGGTACGTACGTTTGGTGATGTCCCATACATTACTGAACCTTATTTGGATGACACCCGTGATTACCTGGTGGCACAAACTGATAGGGATGAAATCCTGCGTTTGTTATTGGAAGACCTGAAAACGGTAGAAGGCAGGGCGCCGGTGCTTTTTGAGGACAATGACCCTTATACGAAAGCCCGTGTAACCCAAAAAACGTTGTGGACATTGATGGCGGACATGTACTTGTGGCTAAATGATTATGATAATTGCATAACCTATTGCGACAAGGTCTTGGATTCCAATGAAAATCCTCTTCATTTGGTTGAGATGAATAATTATTTCAATATTGTGTTCTATAACGGGTATTCTGATGAGACCTTATGGGAATTGCCTTTTGATGCGAATACGAACAATAATGCCGTAGCTGATTTCTATGGTACTAGTACCAGTTCCACTTCACGGTTGATGACTTATGATTTGGGGGCACTCTTTATTAACAAGCAGGATCTCCGTTATATAGGATCTTATTTCATGGATAGCGGTAAGGGGCTTATCTATAAGTATGTGGCTTACCGTAATACGACGGTCTTGTCTCCTGTGAACAAAAATGATTTTCAAGTGGGGGATTCCCATTTGAGGCATTGGATTCTTTATCGTTTGGCTGATGTATATTTGATGAAGGCAGAGGCATTGGCTTATAAAGGTGGAGCTGTGGAGCTGGATGAGGCTGTGGACCTAGTTTCCAAGACTTACGATCGTGCCAATCCTTCTTTGGCTGCTGGCTCTTTGAAGGGACAGTATAAATCCCAAAGTGAGATTATTGATCTGGTCCTGTTAGAACGCCAACGTGAATTTTTGTTTGAGGGTAAGCGCTATTTCGATCTCTTGCGCCGCTTGAGGCGGTCGGGTGACTTGACAGATATAATTAATAATTATCTGGCAAATAGGTATAAGGCTATGACGACAATGCAGGAGAGCGTATATAAAAGTAAATTAAGTGATATTGAAGCGTTCTATTTACCGATCAACCAAGATGAACTGAAGTTAAATACCTTGTTGAAGCAAAATAGATTTTACATGACTTCTTCTGATATATCTAAAAAATGACGAGTATGATGAATTTAATGAGTATAAAAAAATGGTGCAAAGTCATCAGTGGGATATTGGTACTTGCGGGATTCTCTGTCTTGCCAGTAGGATGTAATAGTGATGATATTGAAGAGGGGGCGATGTATACCTTTACAGGACAGACGATAGCTTCGTTCTGTGAAGAAACTCCCAACCTTTCTATGTATTATTCTCTATTGGAACGTTCCGGTAATGTCTCATTGCTGAATGTATACGGTCATTACACATGTTTTGCCCCGACGAATGAGGCCGTACAGGCTTTTTTGGACAAACATGGGGCTACATTGGAAACCCTTTCTGATGATTTGCTTGAAAAATTAGTGTATAATAGCTTGATTCGTAGCGAATCTACGGCATATCTGACAGATGATTTCCCAGACGGGGCTTTAGGGCAGGTGTCTATGGCAGACCGTACGGTAAATGTCTCGTTTACGACTGCTGAAGATAACACGCGTGAGATATGGATCAACAGTCAGTCCAAGATTGTAAGTGCAAATAACGAAGTGCATAATGGGGTTGTGCATGTCGTGAATGCAGTGATAGAGCCTACCGACCTTACGCTGCTTGAAGTCATGCAGCAATACCCGGAATTCAGTATTTGGGCTGAGGCATACGAGGCAACGGGACTGGATAAGGACATGGAGGATATGTATGATGATTCGTATGTGAACCCTTATCCTGATGGATGTCTGTATTATAATTATCCGAATTGGGCTCCATTCAAGGCTCCGGATAAGTTGAAATTAGGATATACCATTTTTGCCGAGACCAATGAAGTCTTAGGTAAGGCAGGTATAAACAGTTTGGAGACGATGGAGAAGTATGCCTCGAAATACTATGGGACTGCAGATTTGGGGAATTATGAAAGCGAAAACAACCCTTTGCATAAATTCATAGCCTATCACATGATAGACCGCCGGTTGGAAACCAATGAGTTCCTTTATTCCGGAACATTGACGACAACGGAATGGGCTTCTGAGAATTGTGAATATTATGAGACCTTCCTGCCTTATCATATCATAATGGTTCAGGCTCCGGCATCTGGAGCGAGCACGGGTAATCGTATAAACCTGAAGAGCGATGGTTCTTTTGTCAGTTATTCATCGGCTCGTGGTTGGTACAATATTGCTGCACGGAATGGGGTAATCCATGCGTTGACGAACATGTTGGTTTATGATGAGAATGTGATGAAGAACGATGTGCTGCATAAGCGTATCCGGTTCGACTTCTTTGCCTGTGCGCCGCATTTTGTGAATAACGGCATGCGTTGGACGCTGACGGATTTGGGAGGTAAATATGGAGGATATACGGTAACTCCGGATTTCTGTGGCAAATACTTTACCTATAATGATGCCGGTGTGTGCTTATTGTGGGCCAGCACGGGATGGAGCGCCTATCAGGAGGATGAAATTAATATGAAGGAAAGTTTTGATTTTACCGTACGTCTCATTCCGGTTCCGCCCGGTGAATACGAGTTACGCATTGGATATCGTGCCGAAGGGTGGCGAGGAATGTCTCAATTGTTTGTGGATGGCGCAATCGCAGGGACACCGGTCGATTTGAGAATCGGCAATAATGCGGATGACCCGCGTGTAGGGTGGCAGAAAGATGATGAGACCAATGACGATGGAGTGGAGAATGACAAACTGATGCGTAATCATGGTTATATGAAAGCACCAGAATCCATTTGGTGCTGGCAGAATAATGGAACGACTTTGCGTGACATGTATCAGGCTCTTCGTATCATTGTAGGACGTTATGATTGGAGAAGTGGTTACGGGGAGCATTATCTCAGGGTTCGTTCGGTGGATTTTAGTGGGCGTGAGTTCAGTTGCGACTACATTGAATTGATACCGGTGGATTTAATAAAAGACGAAGATCGTGGTTAATCAATAAATCTTTGGATATGATGAATAAATATATAAAATGTGTCGTTTGTTGGGGCATGGTTAGCATGGCCTTATTGTCTTCATGTAACGACGAGTGGGATAGTCATTATGAATCTGACGGGGGCGTGCCAGGCGTGAGTTTGATGGATTTGCTCCGTCGGGACAGCCGGTTGGAGAAATTTTGCCAGATTATAGAGAAGACGCATGGGGACACTTTGTTATCTTCCACCCAGACTTATACGGTATGGGCACCGCGGAATGAAGCATTGGCGGATGTGGATATGGATGATATGGATGCTTTGCGCCGTTTGGTTAAAAACCACATAGCACGTTATACGAATCCGTCTTCTACTTCACCTGAGAAGAAAATTTATATGCTCAACAATAAGATTATGTCTTTTAAAGATTCGAATCGGTTCATGGATGCCTCAATCGAGGAGAAGGATATGTTGGCGCAAAATGGAGTGTTGCATGTTCTGAGAGAGCAGATTCCTTATCAATTCAATATACTAGAGAGAATGGCTACTGACGCAAATTATTCCAAAGTCTATGACTTTATTACTCGTTGGAATCAGAAAAATTACGATCCAGGATTGAGTACGGCTTATGATTCTGTTTTTGTAGATTATAATCCGATGTTGGAAAGTTTGGGATATGGCATAGGTTTGTTGGATAATGAAGATTCGCTTTATACAATGATTATTCCAGATAATGCGGCCTGGGACGAGGCTATGGCTCGATTACAGCCATATTTTAAGCCGGGAAGTAAGCTGACAGGTGATGCCTTGATTGCCTACCAGGATTCAGCAAGTGAATCCAGGGCTGGGCAGGCTATTCTTGCTGGATTGACATTTCCTGGAGTTAAATTTCAGAATGCACAAGGCGAATTTGTGGATCCTGTGACATGGGACTCTTTGTATACGGTGGATAGGCATCTTTTGTATAAGAAAGATTTGCAGGCTTATTTTAATGGTTATGATTTAGAGAAGGCATCCAATGGTTATATGTATTTGGCCCATGGACATTTGAATATGGCAGATACTTGTACATGGAATCTTCCAGTTAAAGTAGAAGGTGAGAATAGTTATTATACGATTAAGGACTTGGCTTTGTCATCTGCTATCCGTACTACTACGGATTATAGTGCAGTACAAGGGGTGAGTGGGAATGCTTATTTAGAGATGAGTGCTTCCAATAATAATACGGGGGTAACGTTTAAATTGCCTCAAGTACTTGCTGGAAAATATGAGATTTGGGTGGATTATGTTCCTCCAATCATTGATGGGGTGGCGAAAAAGACCCGCATGCAATATCAATTGAAGTATACGTTGGAAAACGGTTCTTTGCCTCTTCGTCCGAACGTAACTTTCAAGGAAGATAATTTCATTGTGGAAAATGCGATGGATTATGAAGGTGGAGCTGACGCGAGCAATATGGATATGGGTGTGAATGAAGGTGTTGAGTCTGAACGTCCTATGGTGAAAGAACATGTTATTGCCCAAAAAGTTGGAGAGGTGGAATTTCCTGTCGCAGACTATTATGATGGGATGTGGCATTATGATGAGCAAAATGCTAATATTACTACGACTATCAATACAACTTTGAAAGTTCTCTTTAATGTCAGCAGTGCTGAATTGAAGGATAAGGAGTGGGAAAGAACTGTGCGGATAGACCGTGTACGTTTGGTTCCTGTGTTGGAGTAATTAATCTATTTAAGTTTGAGCATTATGAATAGCAAAAACAATATAATAAAGGTTGTGTGTATCTTCGCCGGTTTGTGCCTCACGACTGTGGGTATAGCACGTGCGCAAGAAGAAATGGTGGATACACTTGCCCATAAAGAACGGGCGGCTGTGGCAAATATGCCCTATAAAATTTCAGGAAAGGTAATAGATTTTGCAACTGGAAAGGGATTTGCTGGTGCACAAATTACTACACCGGATGTGAAGGTATCGGCAATGACCGATGAAGAAGGTAATTTTGAAATAGGATTGCCTTCACTAAAAGTTTCATTGGTTGTGAATGCTCCGGGTTATGCGCGTCAGATTGTTCCTGTCAGAGGACGTTCAGAGGTGAAGGTTTCTTTATATGCATCTGATGGTACACATGGAGTTTACGATGATGACTTATCTCTTTCAGCCGGAGAAACGGTGGTTGACGGCTTTTCTGAAACACATTTGACAATAGTAGATGATATGGTCTCTTTGTTGAATGGGCAGATGCGTACAGTAACAAGTTCTGGTGAGGCAGGAAGCAGTGCTACATTTTATATCCGTGGTTTAAATTCTATTAATATGTCGGCTCAGCCTTTGTTCGTGGTAGACGGTGTGGAATGGCAGATGCAGGATGATGCTGCTTCTGCAATAGACGGCTATTATAACAATCCGCTGACATTGTTAGCCCCATCGGATATAGAAAAAGTTCAGATTTTAAAAAATGGATCTGCGATTTGGGGAGCTAAAGGAGCCAATGGTGTGGTATTGATTGAAACAAAGCGAGCTCGTGAGATGGCAACGAAAATTGATGCTAATATTTCTATGGGTTTCTCTACTCCGTTTAAATCGATGCCGATGATGGATGCAGGTTCTTACCGGCGTTATGCCACAGATATTATGAGGGGGATGGATAAAGAAGAGGTAGAATTGTTTCAGTTTATTGATGATAACCCTAATACATCTTATTATGCTGCTAATCATAATAACACAGATTGGTTAGATGAGATCAATAAGACTGCTTTTATGCAGAACTACGGTGTTTCGGTAAGTGGTGGAGATGATATAGCTCTTTATCGTTTCTCTTTGGGATTCGGACAAAATAATGGTAATATAGACGGTACAAGTTTTAATCGTTTGAACATCCGTTTCAATTCTGATATCAAGTTTACCGAACAATTTAAAATATTGATGGATATCGCTTATGCTCAAATCATGCGTAATGTTGGATATACAGGTTTGGACGAGACACGTTCTCCGTATTATTTAGCCATGATTAAATCTCCGCTTTATGCTCCTTATAACTTTAATCGTGACGGTTCGATGAGTGAACGGCTGAGTGATGTGGATGAATTAAATGTAGGTAATCCTTTGGTCTTAACGGGTGATAATCTTGCAAATGTGGACAAATATCGTTTTAATCTGAATATGCGTCCTACTTACCAGATAAATGACCGTTTGCTGCTTTCTGCCTTGTTTGGTTTTTCATGGGACAAAGGTAATGAAAATCTTTTTCTACCGGATAACGGTATGGCAGACGCTCCATTGTATACCGATCGTGGTGAAATCTATGCCACGGCTTTGAATGAAGTGCGTGATTTTATGGCTCGTGAATCCACATTGTCTTTGGACGCCAATTTAAGTTGGCAGATACTTCAAGGGTGGAGGAATAATTTTTCGGTAATGGTTGGTGGAAGATTCTATAGTACAAACTATCATTATACTATGGGGCAAGGGTATAATACAGGTAATGATTTAATTACTCATTTGGGTGCCACCAATCAAGATTTAAGAAGTATCATCGGTTTGGATTATCGTGATCGCAATGGAGCTTGGTATCTGCAAACCAATTACAATTACCTTAATAAGTATTTTTTGGATGCTGGTGCTTCCTTAGAGACTTCTTCACGCTTTGGTCGTCATGCGGGTGGTTTAGATATCGGTGGTATCTCATGGGGGATATTTCCTTCTGTGTCTGGTGCATGGTTGATTTCTTCCGAGAATTTCATGAAAGGTTTGGATTTTGTGAATTACTTGAAATTGCGTATGGCTTATACAATGTCAGGTAATGACAATCTTCCATTGTTTGCCAATCGTACTTATTATACTTCTGAGTTGTTCTCCAAATATGCTACAGGTTTGGTATTAGGGGGAATCGGAAACGAGAATTTGAAATGGGAAACAACTCAACGGTTTAATGTTGGGTTGGACTTCAGTATTTTGAATAATCGTTTGATGGTGAATGCAGATTATTTCCATTCTAAGACGACCGATTTGCTTAATCGTAAATCTTTGAATGACATCAGTGGATTAAAATATTATTGGGCAAATGATGGAAGCTTACGTAACGACGGTATTGAGCTTAATGTGAAGGTCCGTGCTGTGGACATTCGTGATTTTAAATTTGATTTTGGAGCTACAATCGGGCATTACAAGAATAAAGTATTATCTTTAGCTAATGGTAATTTTACGACAGAGGTGGCTGGGGGAGAGATTCTTACTTCAGTGGGACACCCTGTAGGTTTGTTCTATGGTTACCAAACGGACGGTGTTTATTCTACAGCTCAGGAAGCTCACGATGCAAACTTGTACATTAAAAATACATCTGGACAGCTCATTCCATTTGAAGCGGGAGACATGAGGTTTGTGAACCAAAACGCAGGTGAAGACAACGTAATTGATGAGAAAGACAAAGTGATATTGGGTGATCCCAACCCAGATATTTATGGTAATTTCAACCTGAATTTCAAGTATAAGCACTTTAAGTTATCTGCTTTATTTACTTATTCCTTAGGGAATGACGCTTACAATGCTTTGCGTGCATCTTTAGAGTCGGGTAAGGATTTACACAATCAAACTGCAGCTATGGCTGGTCGTTGGATGGCTGACGGACAACAAACGAATATTCCACGAGCGGTATATGATGATCCGATGGGTAATTCCCGTTTCTCTGACCGATGGATAGAGGATGCTTCTTATTTGAAGTTCAAACGTTTGATGTTGAGTTATGATATTCCGTTCCAAACAAGTTTCTTACAAAATATTTCGGTTTGGGCTGCAGTAAATAATGTCTGTACATTAACCAAATATTTGGGAGGGGATCCAGAATTCTCATACGGAAATTCTACCCTTTATCAAGGTGTGGATGCCGGTTATATTCCACAGTCCCGATCTTTTCAATTGGGCGTAAACATTAGTTTGTAACCATGCAAATATTTCACGAAATGAAAAAAAATATAAAAAATACACGGATATTGTTTTTGATACTTTGTGTTATCGGAACTTCTTCTTGTTCGGATATGTTTGAAACAGAATCCAAGTCAGTCGTATTCGATCATACTTTGTCTACGGCTAATGATTCTCTTTATTCGGCATTGGGTATATTAGGACAGATGCAGAAATTAAGCGAACGTTATGTTTTGATGGGCGAGTTGAGAGGGGATTTGATGTCGGCTACGGAAGACGCCGTTGAGGCTATACAAGAAGTGGCTAATTTTAATGTAAGTCCTAGCAATACATATTGCGACGTGACAGATTATTATAGTGTCATCAATAACTGTAACTATGCTATCACTTATATGGATACATCTTTGGTGAATTTTGATACAAAGGAGATGTTGCCGGAATTTGCAGCCATTAAAACCATGCGTGCTTGGACTTATTGGCAACTAGCCCTTTTGCGCGGTGATGTCCAATGGATGACAGAGCCTATAACTGATTTGGGGCAATCCAATGCGGAATATCCGGTGAAGACCATTGACGAATTGGCGGAAATGCTGATAGAAGATTTGGTTCCTTATATTGGAATCCGTGAGTTAGATTACGGTTTTATCGGAGATTATTCCTCTCAAAAGTATTTTATTCCTTTAGATCTTTTGTTAGGGGATTTATATTTGTATCTGAATCGTTATGATGAAGCTGCACAGGCTTATTACCGTTATATTTATAACCATAATGTGACTGTGACTTGGAATTACGTCACTCGTTTCACTTCAGAAGGAAACTTTTCTTCGTCTACTTTTATTTCTTCCTATTCAGGTGAAATGTTGTGCGGCCTTCCTTCTCATGAAGATCCGACCGGTTATCATCCGGAACTGATTCGTTTGGCGTTTAATTTTAAACCTTCCGTTGTTCCGGCAGCTTCTTTTGTGGATTCCATGGCTTTGAAACCTTCTTTCTATCGTTTGAATGATGGACAACAAGGGTTGGAAGCTGTGTGCGTAGGAGACCAACGTGGGCAGGGGCTTACGAATGGGGGTGGAAGTACACCCGTTTCATATGGAGTTTATGCGGAAGGTTATGATACGAAAACATTGATTGCCAAATATATGAATTGCGCAAAGTCACATTCAGGGAGTGATCCTCAAAATGAATATGTGAATGGGTTGACTTATACAAATATCGTTCCCCTTTATCGGAACTCAATGGTTTATTTGCGTTTGGCTGAAGCTTTGAACCGTTCAGGTCGTCCTTCGCTTGCTCTTGCTGTCATGCGTTACGGGCTTCGTCGTGACGTAGTGTCAGGGACGAATATGAAAGTGAACGAGTGGGAGTTAAATGCATCTTATACAAACTTTACGGAGGATCGTTTCAATGATAATCGGGGAACTATGGGACGTGGCCGTGGTTTTGCTGTGGATGCGAATGCGGAGGAAGTCAACCGGTGGATAGGTATTCCTGATTTTACACGGGAGACAGTTACGGTACAGGATAAAGACGATGATGGGAACCCTTTGTTTGAAGAGGTTCAAGCCACAGATGATGACGGAAATCTTTTGTGGGAGGATGAGGCACAAACAATTCCTGTTATGGAGCAAAAGCCGGTTATGATTACGGTCGGGGTACATACAGAAGAATCAATGAACGATTCTATCTTATTTGTTGAGGACTTGTTGGTAGATGAAATGGCTGCTGAGACTGCATTTGAAGGTAACCGATTTTTCGACTTGCTGCGTGTGGCACGCCACCGTAATGAATTCCCTGCTTATATGGCGGAAAGGGTTTCTCGTCGTTTCGGAAAAGAAGGACAAGCTTCAAAGAAGGCAGAGTTACTCAATCCTGATAAATGGTTTTTAAAATAAGAATGAGTGTAATGTACATTGAAGTACAAGAACTATTAACTTATAAATTAAATGATTATGAAAAATGTGACTTTAAAGAGCATGCTATTCTGCATGGCAGTGTCATCTTCGGTTGTGATGTTAGGACAGCAACCAGAGGGAACTTTATTGTTCTCCAATGAAGGCGCGAATGGACGTTTTACCCGTGAGAATTTGTACTCTTACCCTGCACACCGTGGAATCCCCCTTGTGGGTGACTTTAACAGTGACGGTAAGATGGATCTCTATCAAATGGGAACATCCTGTTATTATGGTTGGAATACTAAAGGGGTACCTTTTGAAGGGAATGGTGATGGTACATTCACTCCACGGGGTGGTTGGAAATGGGATGCAGAGAATCCTATCATTGAATATGCCTATGAGTACGAGATGGAGCCTGTGTATGAGACGAACGAAGATGGTTCCATCAAGAAAGATGAGAATGGTGATCCTATCATAGCCAAGGACGAGAACGGGGAAGACAAATACCAACCCATGAAGGATATCAATGGAAATGACAGTATCAAGGTGGACAAGGAGACCGGATTACCCGTCATAAAGAAAGACATCAATGGAAATGACAGTATCAAGAGCATCAATTACGACCTTTTGACTTTGGATGCCGAAGGTGTGTCTAATCCCAGTGCGTCTTGGAATAATGGCTGTATGCCTATTGACTTCAATCAAGACGGGCTGTTGGACTTTGTCGTGCTGAATTGCGGTGGTGAAAACACTGGAGCGCATGGTGAAGTCTATATCTTGAAGAACTTGGGTAATTTCCAGTTCGAGAAATTTACTTGTGAGGCCTTTAACGTGATTTCTGATGGCGGTGATTGGGGGCTTGGTGGTTTCAATGAAAAGAACGTTGATAATATCTGTGCCGTGGGAGATTATGACCGCGATGGTTATCCTGATTTTATGGTCCAGTGTAATCACTACAACAGCACAACGGTGAATGATCCCCGGAACGTGACATTGTTCCATAATGAAGGAGGAGAATCTTTCACGGTGGCCGATGTTTTCAAACCTCTACCTTTGGATAAAGAATACTGTATGAGCCGTATTTACAAGAAGACGGAGGATACACCCGATCCCGATGATCCGACTGGTGAGACGATGATTCCCGGCGTGTATACGGATCAGCCGAATTATAAGCCGCGGAGCCTTCGTTCCAGCAATTTGGCCATGGCGGATTTTAATGGCGATGGTTGGCTCGATATAGTAATTACGGGTTGGTATGACGGAGATGACAGCAATAAAGAGGATCCGTATGTGGCTCAGGGCTTGTTAAATGGCGGCTGGGGGGTCGCTTTTTACCAAAATACGAAAGACGGTTGGTTTCAGGATGTGACAGACAAGATGATTCCCATGGCTGGCGAAGTTCTGGCTTCCAGGGGTAGTGAAGTAACAGGAACGATTAAAGATGTGAATTCCGTTTATGGTTGTCAGAGTGCGACCTTGGTACCTGTGGATTGGGATCAGAATGGTACGATGGATTTGTTCATGAACTATGATGCCAACGGGCATCAGTCTGTTGTGTTGAAAGGTATAGAAGGCGATGAACTTGCTTTTGAACATATGGAATCTGGTATCCCATCGGTGTATTGGCAACAAGAACGTACCAAGTTTTTTGCTGATATGAATGGGGATGATGTGATGGATATTCTTATGTTTGGTGGATCAGATTATTATCGTCCGGATGGTTCATACTACGGTGGCTGGTGTTCTATGTTCATTTCAAGTAATCAGGCAACCCCCGGAGATTATACTGTTATTAATTCGGAAGATGGCGAAAGACCGGCTGAACAAAAGTATGATGTCGGTTTTTATCGTAATGATGACGGCATGACTTATGGTGATTTGAACGGTGACGGGTTGATAGATGCCATGTGCCAGAAATGGGATAATGGTTTTGAACTCGGAGATGGCACGAAGAATCCTGATGGTACATTTAAACAATCCAATGAACATTTGATTGTCAGCTTTAATCAAACCCCGGGTGCGGCTGAAATTTTGATGGCACCGGAGATACCTGGTGGCGTGGAAGCTCAAGAGGTGGATGGTGAACAAGGAGCCGTTAGGGTGACATGGGAACCTTCTTACTTGGCTACTGGTAATTCGGCAATGTATAACCTCTACATCAAGAATATAGAGACAAACAAAGTGTTCATGTTGGTTCCAGCTACAGAAGATGGTAAACAAATGGGATACGGTGGTTTTGGAACTTACGTATTGGCGGGTTCTGCCACTGAACCGTCTTATACTTATGTGAATATTCCTAACGGTAAATACGAAATCGGTGTGCAAGCCGTGAATTATGCTTATTTGGGAAGCGAATTTGCCACTTGTGAATTGGAAGTGAAGAATGGTGTCAGCAATGTACAATCTGCTAAGGTGAATGCCATGGATGTTGTCGTTGAGGGCAATAAGGTAATTGTGAAGAGTTCGGAGGATGCGGCTGTATCTATTTTTGGCGTTTCTGGTGCACAAGTTGCTGGCGGATACACTAACGAAGCCATCACTGTAAACGGCACGGGGATATTCGTAGTGAGAGCCAACGGTCAGTCCGTAAAGATTGTGAAGTGATTTTATGGATTGCTTTAGAGTTTGAATGATATGGGAGGGCAAGTATGCCACCGTACTTGTCCTTCCTTTTTGTTTTATGTTTTTATTAGAGCAACGATTTAATACCAGGTAAAATAAATATGAGAAAAAAGTTACTTTCCTTGTTGGTATTGGTGATGGAGGCGTACGGCGTTTTACCATCTTATGGAAAGATGGAACTCAAGGAAACGTTGGAGCGTGGGGATTGGAATGTGATGCTATATGGAGATGATGAGAAAGCCCATGACTGGTCGTTCCGCGTGACTCAGGGAGGTGTCAATCTTTTCACGGTTTCTCGTTCACAAGTCAATTATGATAACGCTGAGGGGGTAGAGCGTGTGGTAAACACTGCGTCTTTTGCTGAATATAAGATAGAAGACGAAGCCGTAAACGATGAGCTGGGAACCGGACATTGTGTTACATTCATCTTTTCCAAACCCGATAATGGTGATGACGTAATCATGACACAACGTTTTTTTCTTTACGATGGTTGTGATTACTTGGTCACGGATTTGTCTGTTACCGGCAGTGAGAAAATACGTTCCAATTATCTTGCGCCGATTTCCACGGAAAGTTCTTATTTTATTTTGGGGGAGGCCGCTGGAAAGGAAAATTTCCGTATGTTGAAAGTTCCGTTTGATAACGACGGTTTCTCAAGCTATACGAAATATAAATTCAATTGTGCCACGACTTCTTATGAAGTGGGGGCTGTGATCAATGGGAATAATAACAATGGCGTTGTAATAGGGTCTGTGGACCATGATCATTGGAAGAGTGCCGTGCACATGGATGCGCAAAAAAACAACGGCTCATTAAAGTTATGTGTATATTCCGGTGCTTCGGATGTACAGTCATCTTCTGACAAAAGCGAAACGCGTGACGTTATTCCCCACGGGAAGATTCCGGGGCCCACTATTTCGTCTGCGCGTATGTTCATAGGATTCTTCAATGATTGGCGTGACGGGATGGAACAGTTTGCCGATTTGAACACGGAGATAGCCACCCGCGTTTATGATTGGGAATATGGAACACCGATCGGTTGGCAAAGCTGGGGCGTATTGGCTGAGAAGAACTCGTACGAGGCGAATGTGGAAATTCGCGATTATTTCCAGGAGGTGTTGAAACCGGCCGGTTTTGTCAATAGCAAAGGATACCAAATCATGAGTTTGGATGCTTCGGACAACCATAGTGGAGACCAACACAAAAAATTCTGTTCGGATTGTGCTCAAAATGACCAACTAGCGGGATGCTATGGTACACCTTTCTCTTTGTGGTGGGGGAAGAATGATTTTCCGCGTGAAGACTATATCTCGTACAACGGCAAGCAGTATCCCACGAATGATATTGTCATAAAGGCCAATGGAAAGCATGTCTTCTATGATAATGCATGGTGTCGAGACCCGACCCATCCCATTACTAAGAAAGACATCCAAGAATGGGTGGCAAGTGTTGCGGCTGACGGGTTCAAATGGATAAAAATCGACTTTGTCAACTGTGGTATTATTCAGGCTGATTCTTATTATGACAAGAATGTGCATACTGCCGTAGAGGCTTATAGCCAAGGCATGAAATATTTGATGGCCAAAGCTAAAGCCAAAGGGCTTTTTGTAGCTTTGTCCATTGCGCCGTTGTTCCCGCACCAGTATGGTCATTCGCGCCGTATTGCCTGTGATACGTGGGGACGCATTGGTTGGTCTTCTTATAGTATGAATGCCATTAGCAATGGTTGGTGGACTGACCGTTTGTACCAGTACAATGATCCGGACGGGCTTGTGATGATTGGTAAAGAAGACCAATATGCTTCTACTGAGGGGGAGAACCGTGCCCGTATTACCAATGGTGTGGTGAGTGGAATGGTATTGGTGGCCGATAACTTCAGTCCGTCTGACAAGAGTGGACGCGGTAGCAATGAATTATCGCGTTTACGTGCGGAAAAGATGCTGATGAATCGTGAAATTAATAAGATTGCAGATATAGGAAAGTCTTTCCGCCCGGTATATGGACATAAAGAATATGATGGAACGAGTTGGATATCCTCAGAGAATTTCTTCCAGTACGAAACCGAAGACTATTATTATGTGGCTATTTTCAATTTTACAAATGGGGGGGATATGGACAATCCTACGAACAATAGTCCCATGAGGGGAACTTTGCCATTGGAAGATCTTGGTTTTACTACGGCCGATTTTACTGAAGTACGCGAACTCTGGATGGACGAAGTGATTACGGTGGGACAGTCTGGGCTCCCATACAATGTTCCTTCTGCGGACGCACGGGTATTTCGTTTCACCAAAAGCAATCCTTCTGGTATTGAGGATGTCGGGGTGGAAGGGAAAACCGGAAAGGCTTCTTTCGTGGCTCTGCCGGGTGAAGTCATGGTGTATGCGGACCGTAATATGTCGGGCGTGAAAGTCTATGACATGCAAGGTCAGTTATTGAATGAGATGCATCTGAACGACCGTTTGCAGGTGGCAGTCTCCGTACCGGGAGAAAAAGGGGTTGTGCTTGTTAAAATCAAGTATGCCGACGGTACGGAGGAAACCGGCAAGGTCGGTTTAAAATAAAGAAGCACAGTTTAAGTGATTAACTGTGAATTAGGTTAGGTTGTTTGGCCCGGGACGCCTGTGAAGGTATTCCGGGTCTTTTCTTCTATCGGAAGTTCGGATTGTGCCCGAGGAGTCCTGTTTGTTAAGCCAGTCCTGCGTCAATACCGCTGTTTTTTGGAGTAAATGGATTTCGTAAGGACGTTCCGTGAGAGTTATTTTTGTAGTCGGAAGATATTGAATAAAATTATATAGTTTGAGTTTTTAAAGAATAAGGAATGAAAAAGAAGTTTTTATTTGCCGCTTTCTTGATATGCGGTGCGATTTCGTCCGTGGCCGAAGAGAAGCCCAAGTACAAAGATGCTTCGTTGCCTGTAGAGGAACGGGTAGAGGACTTGCTACGCCGGATGACCCTTCATGAAAAAGTATTGCAATTGCAGAACAACTCTACGAGTGACATTAATGCCATTGAAAATACTTATAAGGGAGGAAGTCCGGGGAGCGTACATGAAATGAGCAAGTCGGCCAAGGAGGCTGCGTTATTGTTCAATAAAATGCAAGAATACTTGCTTACGCAGAATCGTTTGGGGATTCCGGCCTTGGTAACGGTGGAAGGCATCAATGGGGTGACACAAAACGGGTGCACGATATTTCCGCAGGCTATTGCACAGGGTTCGACGTTTAACCCGGAATTAGTGGAAGAAATGTCCCGTGCCATCGGGCGTGAATCCCATGTCATCGGTATTCGCCAGTTGCAATGCCCCGTGTTGGACATCGCACGGGATTTGCGTTGGGGACGTGTAGAGGAAACCTTTGGAGAGGATCCTTTTCTAATCGGTGAGATGGGAACGGCTTTCGTACGTGGTTCGCAGGCCGAGGGTGTAGGGGCCATGCCGAAGCATTTCGTGGCACACGGTACGCCTACGGGCGGATTGAACTGTGCCTCCGTGCCGGGAGGTGAGCGCGAGTTGCGTAACCTTTATGCCTATCCGTTTGCCAAAGTCATCCAGAATGCCGATCCGGTGTCCATCATGGGATGTTATAGTGCATACGACGGGATACCCGTGGCGCATTCAGCCCATTTCATGACCGACTTGTTGCGTGGGGAATTAGGTTTCAAAGGCTTTGTATATTCCGATTGGGGCTCGGTAGACCGCCTGAAGTCGTTCCATTTTGCTGCGGAGACTTCGGAAGAGGCTGCCCGTAAGGCTTTGATAGCAGGTATAGATATGGATGTGTACGACTGGGCTTATCAGACATTGGAAGACCAAGTGAACAAAGGCATATTGGATGAAGCATACGTGGACCGCGCTTGTCGCCGCGTGCTGGCTGCCAAGTTCCGCCTTGGTGTTTTCGATGACCCTTACGGCGATCCGGATAAAGTGGACAAGGTGGTGCGCAGCAAAGCACATGTGGCATTGGCCAAGAAGGTGGCAGACGAAAGCATCGTGCTTTTGGAGAATAAGAATGATATTTTGCCGCTCGACCTGAAAAAATACAAATCCATTGCCGTGTTAGGACCGAATAGTAATTACGGCGTGGCAGGTGATTACGGTTGGGTGGAGTTTGACAATCGTGAATGTGTTACGCTTTTCGACGGGTTGAAACAGGCCGTAGGCAAGGATGTGTCGGTGAATCAGTTGGACGGTTGCGATTGGTGGAGTCAAAAGGATGACGGTATTGCCGCAGCAGTGGAATTGGCTCGGAAAAGCGATATTGCCATTGTGGCAGTCGGTACGCGCAGCGTTTGGCTGGGTCGGGGCGCGAAAGGAAAGAACGTGACTTCGGGCGAGGGATTCGACCTCTCCTCGCTGGATTTGCCCGGCAAGCAGTTGGACCTGCTAAAGGCGGTGAAGGCTACCGGCAAGCCTGTTGTCGTAGTGCTCATTACCGGTAAACCCTTGGTTATGACTTGGGCCAAAGAGCATGCCGATGCCGTGGTATTGCAGTTCTATGGCGGTGAACAGCAGGGAAATGCCATGGCCGATGTCTTGTTGGGCAAAGTGAACCCCTCAGGACGTCTGAATGTATCGTTCCCTCGCAGTACGGGTAACACACCGTGTTATTATAATTATTATCCTTCCGACCGCGAGCAAGTGTTCGACCAAGGTGGAAGTTATGAGGAACCAAACGGCCACTATATTTTCGAGAAGCCTTACGCATTGTGGAATTTCGGCCGTGGTTTGAGTTATACCGACTTCGAATATACCGATGTGCACCTGAGCGATACGGTATTTTCAGGCCAAGGCAAGCTGAGTGTGACGTTGAAAGTGAAAAATACCGGCCGGAGAGACGGAAAGGAAGTCGTACAATTATACGTACGCGATAAATTCAGTTCGGTGGTCATGCCCATTCAGCAACTGAAGGCTTTCAAGAAAGTGGAAGTGCCGGCGGGCGGTGAGGTTGAAGTTCGTTTGGAGATGCCTATCGATGAATTGGCATTCTACAACGAGACTTTGCACCGTCTGGTAGAGCCGGGCGAATTTGAAATACAAGTCGGACATGCCTCAGACGACATCGTGTTCCGGAAGACGATAGTAGTGAAATAATTCCCTTTTCAGGCCGCTTTTTCCATTGAGGAAGCGGCCTGAAGCATTTTTTCTATTTTTTGCGCCGTAATTCTTGCGGCTTTTCTGTTTTTTTTAGTCTCTTTGTGACCGTGAATATAATGCTTGGAAAATTAACTTTTAGACCAATACTGATAAATGAAAATGAGTAAGAAAGGAGTGATTTGCACAATGTGGTGCGCATGCCTGTTCCCGGCTGTGGCGGCTATGGCGGAAGATGTGGTCATCAAGGCGGGCGATTTGCGCATCACGTACGTAGAGAATGGAAAACAATTCAATGTGGAGTATAACGGCGGGAAGGCTTACCGGCCCGTATTCATGGGGTCGGTGCCGGAGGCTACGTACGACATCCATGGTAAGGACGGTTTCCGTATCAGTTCGGCTTCGTGCGCAGAGGCCGACTACCAAAAGCGGACGGTGAACGATGCCTTTGGAAAGGGGACGTGCCATGCGTTTGTCTTCTCATCGCCTGCCAGTGGCGACGACGTGACCCTTACGCAAGAGTTTTACGTATATGAGGGACGGGATTACGTGTTGACGGATGTCGTATTGAAGGGGGATGCTTCCCTTCATTCCAACTACCTTGCGCCCATAGCGGTGGCTACGCCCTACGACCTGTACGCTCCGGCGCAGACGAACCGCATGTTGAAAGTGCCTTTCGACAATGACGGTTTCGTACGTTACCATAAGAACCGTTTGACGGGCGATATGACCTCTTACGAGGTTTCCGCGCTTTACGCAGGAGAGAGCCGCCAGGGCATCGTGCTGGGTTCGGTGGAGCATAACCGCTGGAAGAGTGCGGTGGAGGTGAAAGCTTCGGGCGACAGTCGCGTGGAAGCGTTGAAGGTGTTCTCCGGTGTGTCGAACCAAGAAACGCGCGACGAGCTGCCGCATGGGAAGGTGCGGGGACCGGAGGTGCGTTCGGCATTGATGTTCATCGGAGCTTTTGCCGATTGGCGTAATGGAATGGAGGAGTATGCCCGGGCCAATACTTTGGTGCAACCCATGCGTAAGACATGGAAGCGTGGTACACCCTTTGGCTGGCAGAGCTGGGGCGTGATGTCGGACAAGAACAGCTATGATGTGGACGTGGCTGTTTCCGAATACTTCAAAGAGACATTGAAACCGAATGGATTTTGCAACAGCCAAGGCATCAACATCATGAGTATCGATGCTTGGGACGGCATGAGCAGCGAGCAACGTACCCGATTCTCGGAAGTGGTGAAGAAGAATGGGCAGGTGCCCGGTTCGTACGTCACGCCTTTCTGTTTGTGGTGGAACGAAGACATGTTGTATAGGAAGATTTGCGAAGGCAGTCAATATACAGGGTATGAATGTGTGATTAAGGTGAACGGCAAACCGGCCAAGCTGGACGGTGCGTATTGCCTCGACCCCACGCATCCCGGAACGAAAGAATTTATCAGCCGTGAAGTGCAGAACAAGAAAAAAGAGGGGTTTGAATACTTGAAAGTGGACTTTACCAGCAACGGCATGGTGCAGGCCGACTCCTATTATAATAAGGATGTGACCACGGCCGTGGAGGCTTATAACGAAGGTTTCTCCCACTTCATCAGCGAGGTGGACAAAGGCGAACCGATGTTCATCGCCCTTTCCATCGCTCCGATATTCCCTTATCAGTACGGGAACTCACGCCGTATCGCTTGCGACACTTGGGGCAAGATCGGACAGTCGGAATACAGCCTGAACGCCGTGTCGGGCGGTTGGTGGACGAATGAGTTCTACCAATATAACGACCCGGACCATCTCGTGCTGGTAGGAAACGATGCGGATAAGGAAACGGAAGGCGAGAACCGTGCCCGTATCACCAATGGTGCCGTGTCGGGGATGGTATTGGTGTCGGACAATTACAGCTTGGAGGACAAGTCCGGACGTGGGGATGCCAAACTTTCCCGCGAACGCGCCCAAAAGATTTTGATGAACAAGGACGTAAACGAAATGGCGGATTTCGGCCGTTCGGCCCGTCCGGTGTATGGCTATCGTGAGTACAACGACAAGGGCGACGGAGCGGAGAACTGTTTCGTCTTGGATACGGAAAAGTATTTGTATGTGTCTGTTGTGAATTATAAAGACAACCAGATTGCCGGTAAGGTGGCTTTGGAGCGTTTGGGACTTTCCCCGTCTTTTTTCTCTTCTGTCAAGGAATTGTGGAGCGGAGACGACGTGAAGGTCGGCAAGGACGGCCTTTCTTACACCGTACCCGGAAAAGACGCCAAGATATACCGTTTCTTAAAAAAGTAGGGACGTTATGAGAGAAGTACTTTTTTCGGCCGTTCTATTCGGTTTTATAGGTTTCTGTGCTCCCGCCGGGGCACAGGAACATATTGCCCGCGAATACATCGAATGGTCCGATGTCTGGTTGACGGGGGCCAACCAAACGGACAAGCCTCACGTCCTGTTGCTGGGCAATTCCATCACGAGAGGGTATCATCCCAAAGTCGAAAAGTTGTTGGAAGGCAAAGCCTATGTAGGGCGGCTTTCCGGTTCGAAGAGTGTGGGCGACCCGGCCTTGCTCGATGAAGTGGCGGCCATACTGAAGCACAATCATTTCGACGTGATTCATTTCAACAACGGTTTGCATGGCTTCGATTATACGGAGGAAGAGTATGCGGAGGCCTTTCCGGAGTATGTGGCGTTGATCAGGAAGTACGCGCCTGATGCCAAGCTGATTTGGGCCACGATTACGCCGGTCCGGCAAGGTGAAGGGATGAAGGACTTTGCTCCAATCACGGAGCGTATGAAGGCCCGTAATGCCATCGCGACGGAATATGTGAAGTCGCAGGGCATCGAGGTCAACGACTTGTGGGGCGTTGTGGCAGACCATCCCGAATATTATGCCGGGGGAGACGGTACGCATCCTGTAGAGGCCGGATTCGATGCCTTGGCCCGGCAAGTGGCCAAAGTCGTGGAGGAGGCTTTGCCGAGGACGAAGTAGAACGGTCTTAAAAGCGTTTTTTATAAAAGTCCGGTTCTTATGTCCTTTTGGGGGTATAAGGACCGGATTTTCATTTTGTCAGAATGTCAATGTCCGGGGCGCGAGATTTCGGTATTCGTCCCCTCTTCCGGAGGTTTCCGGAAATATGCGATTCTCATGCAGGGAGGCAGAAACGTATTGTCAGCGATATGCGGATTTGACCTGTCACGAAGTCTGTCGGAAGGTAGGTCTTACTGTATGCGGACGGTCGAAGTGCAAGCGTACGACGATGTTTTCCCGTCAATCTGATATTTTGTTTTTGTCGGGGAAAACGTTCCAAATAGAGAAAAAACGTCCCGAGAGGATACGTTCGTTTCCCGTTTTCAGGCCGTTTTTCAGCCGATGTACAGAGGTTGCCGGAATGATGTGCGGAGAAAAAAAGTGTTTCTTCAGCCAAGCGATTTTTCGTTCGGCTGAGATTGAAACGCGTTTGGACTTAAAAACGGTGGAAAAACAGGCTGAAATACCTAAAATATGTATTTAAAACATGCTGAAAAATGCGTGGAACGCTTCCATAACGGGCTTCTCTTGCTGTAAATAAATCGAATTTACCTTTCTTTTTGTCTGCCCAAATCCGGAAAATCCGACGTTATGATATGAATGGATTGGGGCGTTCGGTAAACGAACGGCTTGCTTTTCTCGCGGAAGCAGGCAAGTTTGAGTGCCGACATTCTGCTTTTATCAAAAGTGGATGGCCGGCGTTTCCTGGCGGATTATAAAGGAGACGGCGCATATATTTGCCGGAGCGGAAGAAAATGAAAAGAGACGGAATCGTTAAAAGAGTTAAACGATTTCGTCTCTTTTGTTGCAAAGTGTAAATGACACACTCATGAGAACTAAAAGAGAAACATTTAATGCTCATACGGTATTATTTGCGTTATGACGGGGCCAATACGGGTGATTGTTGTTGCTATGAACTGTATTTTTTAAATTTTGATGCAACTTTCTATTTCCAAATGACCAAATATCCGCTAAATTTGTATTGCCGAAATGAAGAAAAGTAGGCGGTGTGAAATATTAAAAAGTATAAATCTCTAATACTAAACAGATGCATGCGGAAAGAAATGTAAAGCAGGTCGTGAGGTGGTGCCTATACATCGTGTTAGGCTTTCCTTTGTTGAATTCATGCAAGGATGACTATATTTATGATAATGAGGAACCGAGTTGGTTGGGTGCCAATATTTATGAATATTTGGAGTCGAGCGGACAGTTTGACTGCTATTTGGCGTTAGTGAACGATTTAGGATATAAGGAGACCTTGAGGCTTACGGGGAGTAAGACCATGTTTCCGGCTAATGACGAGGCCTTTTCCCGTTACTTCCTTTCAAAGGGACTTACAGGCGAAGGGCCGACACTGATTCACAATATGTCCGCTTCGGAAAAGCGTTATTTATTTAATTCCTCTATGCTGAATATGACTTACTTGAGTCACATGCTGGCCAATGTTTCTTCAAATGACCAGGGGATTGGGGAAGGCATCGCTTTAAGGCGTGCAACGTCTGCTTCTTATTTAGACAGTATTTCTTTTGTGAAGCCGGCCGCATTGCCGAAGACTGCTTTTTGGAACCGTTTTCGCGAGCGCAAGGGGGCTTATTTGGCTGACAACGGTTCTAAAATGGTATTATATTGGACACCGGAATTCTTTTCGACTTCCGGCCTGACAGAAGCCGATTGGGCGGTAATCATGAAAGGAGAGACGGACAAGCCCTATGATACTCAGGGGTTTTATGTGAATGACGCTCATGTGGAGTCCAATCGGAAGGACGTGACCTGCAAGAACGGTTATTTGCATATTGCGGACGATGTAGTGGCTCCCGCTCCCAATATGTCGGAAGTAATCAATTCGACGGCGGAGATGAACACTTTTGCCGGCCTGATGGAAAAGTTTGCTTATCCCTATTATGACGGGAGTGTGGACGATGCCGTGAAAGCTTATTACGGGGCGGGGAGTATCGAGGATTCCGTGTTTGTAAAGCGTTATTTTAACCAAACAGATTTTTCTTCCGACCCGGATGAAAAAGTGGATATTATGGGCTACGGGACGTTGGCTTTCGACCCGTCGAATAATGTTTATGGCGGGAATACGGACATGGGAGTCATGTTCGTCCCTTCCGATGCGGCCATGGAAGATTATTGGGAGTCGTCGCGCGGACAGTTCTTACGGGATTCTTACGGAGACTGGGACGAGGTGCCTACGAATGTGATTTCAGTTTTCCTGCAAAACCATCAGCGTTTGTCTTTCTTGACTTCTTTGCCTCATAATTGGGATATTATGACGGATAATGCCGGTTTTGAGATGTCTGTAAAGGAGGAGGATGTACAAAAGGCATACATCGCATGCAACGGTATCGTGTATATGACGGATAAAGTCTATCCGCCCGTGGATTATCAGGCCGTGTACGGTCCGGTGTTGACGGCCGACACGACAACCACCATGTCCGCAGCCATTAAAAACGATGATATGGATGACGTGAACAACCTGAAATACCACCTTTACCTGCGTTCTATGGATAACCAATATAACTTGCTTGTCCCGACAGACGATGCCATGGCGAATTACCGGGATCCCATCACATGGGCACTTTGGGCGAATGAAGGAGTTGACAAGCGGGAAATCTGGTCTTTTTATGTGAAGATGGGAAAAGTGGTTGCAGACGTATATGATACGAACGAAGACGGCTCGAAAGGCGTGCTTTTGCGGACGGTCGGGGCGGATGCTTTGGATACGGAAGGGGCCGAAGAGGTCGCCAACCGCTTGCAAGACATATTGGACATGCATATTGTGGTGGCCGATAATGAAGATGAACCTCTTTCCGGTTTCATCGATGAGGGTACTTTGCCGTATGTGCTGACAAAGGGCGGCTCCGTGCTTGCGGTTTCCGGAACGGGCGAACAGGTGAAAGTCCAAGGAGGAGGTGACCAGGAAATGGGATTGCCTGAGGCAGAGGTTGTTACTTTAGAGAAAGACCATAGAAAGGCACGCTATGAGATGGACAATGGCCGTACGTTCTTTATCGACCGGATATTGCAGGATCCTTTCAAATCAGTCTACTATACAATGAGTGCCAATGAAGATTATCGCGCATTTTTTGATTTGTTGGTCGGGAATGACGATGTCTTTTTGTCCTTGGCCGATAACGAAGACTATAAAGATATAGAACCGATTTTTGAAACTTCCGAGGGGGAGAACAGCAAGATGTCCGGCATAGGACCGGTAGTGACTTCCTTTAATAATTTCCGTTATACCGTGCTGGTGCCTACGCGTGCAGCGTTGGAAGAGGCTTTCCGTGACGACCCCGACCTGCATACGTGGGACGAAATCAGTGCCCAGACGGATTTGGATGTGAAAGCAGATTGGACACGCTATTTGTTGAATTTCCTGCGCTTCCATTTTATAGACGGCATGTTGCCGGTGAGCGGAGTTTCTTACCAAGACAAGGCCTATCCGACGGCCGCGCGGGATGATAAGGGAATCTTTGTGTATGTCAAAGCGAGCAGTGACGGCAGCAGTATCACTTTTGAGCCGGAAAACGGGAGCGGAGGTCCACAGCAGGCCAAAGTCATCACATCGAATCAAGAGGATTATAATGTATTGACCCGTGACTATATCGTGAACAACAACGACTATACGTTGGCCACTCAAATCTTGTCTTCTTCAAAAGCCGTATTGCATTTGGTGGACCATGCGATTAATTATCAAAAATAGACTTTAAATAAAAGATTATGAATAAGGTATATGCTATATTATTGTGGTTTGCATTGCTTTTCTGTCACAATGGACTGCTTGCCCAAAATGGAGGTGTGATAGTGACCGGAAAGGTATATGCAGAAGACGAACCCGAGGGGTTTATCGGGGCGACCGTGATAGAACAAGACAAGAATGGCCGTATTTATTCTTCGGCTTTGACAGACTTCAACGGAAACTTCTCTTTGAAAATCAAGAATCCCAACAACTCCTTGAATTTTTCTTTTGTCGGGTATAAGAAATTGACTGTGCCCATAGGGAACAAACGCAAATTCGATGTGAAACTGGAATCCCAGAATGTCATGAAGGAGGTTACTGTAAAAGCCTCCAAACTCGTGGGAGGAGGCGGTTTGGCCATACCGGAACGGGAATATTCCGGAGCTATGCAGAAGTTCAATACGAAAGCTATCGAAGGGGTGTCTGTGGCTTCCATCGACGATGCCTTGCAGGGGCGTATTGCCGGACTGGACATCGTGGCGAACTCGGGAGACTTGGGCAGTGGTTCCGTGATGCGTATCCGAGGTATCACTTCTATCAATTCCAATTCGCAACCTTTGATTCTGTTGAATGGCATCCCGTTTGAAAGCAATATTGACGCTTCTTTTGATTTCGCTTCGGCCGACCAGGAACAATTTGCTTCATTGCTGTGTATCAGTCCGGACGATATAGAAGAGATTACGGTGTTGAAAGACGGTGCGGCAGCGGCTATTTGGGGCTCTCGCGGAGCCAATGGTGTGATTGATATTACGACGAAGAAGGGTGTGACGGGGCCTACACGGGTGAGTTATTCTTATCGTTTCTCTGGGTCGGAGCAGCCTGAAGGCACTAAATTGTTGAATGGCGACGACTATACGATGCTGATGAAGCAGGCTTACTTCAACCGGAACCAGGAAGATTGCAATATCCCGGAATATAGTTACGACAAGGCGCAGTTTGTGGATGCATACGGAACAGCCCAGGACTTCGAGAACTTCAACAATAATACGGATTGGGTGGATGAGGTTTCCAAATACGGGTTTACGCACGACCATAACCTTTCGGTCAGCGGAGGAGGTGAAAAGGCGAAGTTCAGGGCTTCTTTCGGATATTATAAGCAGACGGGTACCATCATCGGGCAGGAGCTGCATCGTTTTTCCAACCGGATGAACTTGGAGTATGCCGTGTCCTCCCGTTTGAAGTTCTTTACGGAATTTGCCATCACTTATACGGATAATGACAAGAACAATGAGGAGGGTGGAAACTTGTTGGACATCGCCCGTAAGAAGATGCCGAACGCATCCGTCTTCCGGCAAGACAAGAATGGGAACAATACGGATGTGTATTTCAATATCGCACAAAACTCGCAGTTGAATGACGACCAGAAGAACTTGAAGAACCCTGTAGCGATGGCATACTTGGCTTCGTATCAACAGACGAACATGCGTATTATGCCGACATTGCGTTTACAGTATGATTTCCTGGATCCGGCGGAAACCGCCAAGTTGCGTTATGCCGGTTATGTCAAGTTCGACTCGGAGAACGTGAAGGATACGAAGTTCCTGCCACGTGAAACCACATCCAAGAACTGGAATGACGGAAGCGTGAACAAGTCTTATAGCAAAGAGTCTGAGGCCGTATCCATTTATACAGACCATAATATCACTTGGCAACCGGACCTCGGGGAGCGGCAGTCTTTGATGTTGTATGCCGGTTGGCAGATGGATATATCAAACTCTCAATATCAGGAGTTCGAGCGGTATGGTTTGGCCTCTACTGTGGGGACGGATGTGACTTCCGAGGGACATTTGACTACGTTTAACAGTGGGAAGAGCGAAGGGCGCAATATGGCGTTTCTGTTTCGCGGACATTATTTCTTGTTGGACCGTTATATTCTGGACTTGACCGCCCGTTGGGATGGCAGTTCCCGCTTCGGTCCCGGCAACCGGTGGGGATTTTTCCCGGCTGTTTCCGGAAAGTGGCTTATTTCTGAAGAGAAGTTCATGGACTTTGCCGACAACTGGATGTCTGAGTTCGCCTTACGCTTGGGTTGGGGTGTGACGGGTAACCGGCCGGATTATGAGTATTTATATTTAAGCCGCTATAACAGTTACGGTTCGAATTATATTGATTTGCCCGCTATCAAGCCCTCTTCGTTGCAACTGACGAACTTGAAATGGGAGCGTTCGACCTCTTATAACTTGGGCGTGGACTTGACCTTGTTCGACTGGCGTTACAAACTGGTGGCCAATGTCTACCATCGCCGTACGGAAGACTTGTTGTTTAAGGACCAGAAGATTCCCTCTTCCACCGGATTCGGGTCGGTGTCGTATGTCAATGCAGGAACGATGGATAACGACGGTTGGGAATTGGAATTCAGTACCAATAACATGGTGAAGCGTGGAGACTGGACTTTGGACTTAAGCCTGAACTTCTCCAATTATGTGAATACCATCATTGAATTGGACGAGAATGTGCTGAATAATTATAACCCGGATTTCAACTATACCAACGGAGGATACTTGACCCGGTTGCAGATTAACAACTCTTTCGGTTCCATATATGGCTTCAGGTATAAAGGCGTATATCAATATGATAAATATCAGCCTAATAATCCGGACGCTACGGCTCCGGTCGTACGCGACGAGAATGGAAATGTGGTCTTGGACGGCAAGGGAGAAACCATTCCCATGTATTTTGCTTACGGGACTTCGAATGCTTACCGTTTCCGTGGAGGAGATGCCATTTATGAGGACATCAATCATGACGGTACCATCGACGAACTGGACATCGTGTACCTGGGTAATTCCAACCCGAAGTTTGACGGAGGATTCGGTGCGACGCTGCGTTGGAAACGCCTGACATTGAACATGTTTTTCAATTACCGTGTAGGTGGAAAAATCATCAATTACGGGCGCATGGATGCAGAAAACATGTACTCCACCAATAACCAGTCGATCGCTACGAACTGGCGTTGGCGTAAGGATGGCGATATGACGGAGATTCCTCGTGCGCTTTATCAGTACGGTTATAACTATCTGGGCAGTGACCGTTTTGTGGAAGATGGTTCGTTCTTACGTTTCAAACAGTTGACGTTGAGCTATTCTTTCGACCCGAAGATGTTGAAAAAGGCTCATCTGAATACGTTGAACTTGTCTTTGACCTTGAATAATCTCTTGACCGTGACCAAATATACGGGAGCAGACCCGGAAATATCACCTAATAATATAGGAGTGAGTGAGGATAAGAACAGGACTCCGCGTTCTCGTTACTTTACCTTCGGTTTAACGGTGGGCATTTAACTTAAAAAATGGTAGAAATGAAAAAGTTTTTTTTGAAAATACGTGCTTTATTCTTGCTTCCTGTTTTGGGAATGACGGTGGCTTGTGACGATTGGTTTACTTTGCTGCCTCAGTCGGAAATGGTGGCAGAGGATTTTTGGAAAGATGAGCAGGACGTACTGAGTGGAGTCGGGGCTTGTTACAGGGCGATGAACGAAGACGGCTTTATGAGGCGGCTTATCGTGTGGGGCGAGGTTCGTTCGGACAATGTAGTGCCGGGGACGGGCTCGGATACCGATTTGGGGTATATCTTAAATGCCAATATCAACGCCGCTAACGGATACGTAAAATGGGGCGAGGTATATACCGTGATTAATATCTGCAATACGTTAATCAAGAACGCTCCCATGGTACGTGAATATGATTCTGACTTCACGGAAGAACATTTGAAACAGTATCTGGCGGAAGCCAAGACCATACGTGCTTTTTGTTATTTTACTTTGGTGCGGGCGTTTAATGATGTCCCGTATGTAGAGGAGCCTTACCTTGACGATACGCGTACTTACGAGGTGGCACAATCTTCTTGCGAAAGTATTTTGGATACTTTGATTACCGATTTGAAATCCATGGAAGACTTTGCGGTGAAAGAATATCCGGATAATGTCGATTATAATAAAGGTAGAGTTACGCAGAAGGCCGTTTGGGCTTTATTGGCCGACATGTATTTGTGGTTGAATGATTATGAGAACTGCGTGGCTTACTGTGATAAAATATTGGCATCGAGGGATAATCCTCTGACCTTGTTGCCCTCGTCCAATTTTTCTAATGCTGTGTTTTACAGTGGAAACTCGGATGAAAGCATTTGGGAGTTACAGTTCGATAATAATACGCAGAACGGAGCGGTCCGGACTTTTTACGGAGGAACGGACGTGAATGCCTTGCTGTCGGCCTACGATTTGAGTGCCGGTTCGGATTTCTTCGGCGGATTGGATTTAAGGCATGTACAAGGATATGCTGGCGATGGCTTGTATGCCATAAAAAAATATGTGGCCTATTGTAGTGCGCAGGATTATGAAAATCCGATTTTCAGTTACGGCGACGGGTCGAACAATTGGATTATTTACAGGCTGCCGGATGTTTATTTGATGAAGGCCGAAGCATTGGCTGAAATCGGTGGGGCCGCTAATCTGGAGGAGGCTGTGGACTTGGTTTCATATACTTACGACCGGGCACATCCGGACTTGGAAGAAGGTAGTTTGAAAGGAAAGTACACGAACCAGTCCGAAGTCCGTAATCTGGTCTTCGACGAACGTCAGCGTGAGTTCCTTTTTGAAGGGAAACGCTATTTCGACCTTGTACGCCGTATGCGCAGGGAAGGTTCTCCCACGAATATCGTAAATACTTATTTGATGCGCAAATATACGTCTATGAGTTTGGATGAGACGACAGTGAGAAGTAAACTTGACGATAAGGACGCTATTTATCTTCCTATTCATGAAGAGGAACTTCGGGTGAATCCATTATTGGTACAGAATAGGTTTTATATGGCTTCTGAAGATATTTCTAAAAACTGAAAATTATGGATATGGATAAAAGATATTTGTCAGTCATTAAAGCATGCGCACTAAGTTTGCTGCTTGTTTGTGTCGGCGGATTGTCATCCTGCAACAGCGATGATATCAAGGAAGATGCGATGTACACCTTTACGGGAGAGACTGTGGCTTCATTTTGTGAGAAGACTCCAGAGTTGTCCCTCTTTTATAAACTAATGGATGAGTGTGGGGAAACGGCTTTGTTGGAGGTGTACGGCCACTTTACCTGTTTTGCACCTACGAATGATGCGATTAATAAATATCTGGCAGAAAAGGGCTTGTCATGGGACGGCATGAGTCTGGAGCAGAAGCAAAAGATTGTCTACAATAGTGTAATACGTAATGCGACCAAAGAAATCTTAGTGGATGAATTTGAAGAAGGCGCATTGTCTGAACCCACGTTGTCGGACCGGTATTTGCTTATCTCTTTCGGTAAGGAAGGGGAAGAACGGCGTATTTACGTCAATGAGAAGTCTACGCTTATCAGTGGGGATCACGAAGTGCATAACGGAGTAGTTCATATTGTAGATGAAGTTATCGAACCTTCCGAGAAAACTTTGTTGGAGACACTGAGAGTGCACGGTGGATTTGAACTTTGGGCCGAAGCATACGAGGCTTCCGGTTGGGCGGATGAAATGACGGAACTTTATGACGAAGATTATGTGAATTCCTTTAATACGGACAAGTACCAGATCATAGGGTTGGTCTTGGCTGTTCCCGAAAAACTGAAGTTAGGTTATACGATGTTTTGCGAAACGGATGAGCTTTTGAAAGCGAACGGTATCACGGATCTTCCCAGCATGGAGAACTATGCCAGAACGTATTATGGTTCGGAAGATTTGGGGAACTACAAAAGTAAAAACAACCCTTTGAACCGTTTTATAGCCTATCACATGCTGAATCGCCAAATGGCTACCAACTCGTTTTTATACACGGGGGAAACGACTAATCCCGATTATGCCGATGAACGGACGGAATATTATGAAACGATGTACACTTATCGTTTGATAAAAATCAAGGCCGGCAACAGGCTTAATGCCAAAAACAGCGATAATACTTCGTTAAGGGTGATTGAGAAGGAAAGCAACGTAGATGCGATCAACGGTTTCATACATACTTTAGACGGCATATTGGTATATGACGAAGAAGTCATGGAAAAAGACGTGCTGCATGAAAGAATCCGTTTCGACTTCTTTGCTTGCATACCTCATCTGACGAACAACAATATACGTTGGAAGTGCTATGGTAGTACGCGTCCGGAAGGTACGAACGGATATACGGTGACGCCGGAATTCTGCGGCGAATATTTTACCTATAACGATGCCGGAGTCTGTGTTTTTCAAGCGGATGATGCTTGGGCCGATTTCCAAGGAGATGAATTGGTGATGCAGGAAAGCTATGATTTTACATTGCGTATGATTCCGCTGCCTCCCGGTGACTATGAAATGCGTATCGGTTATAACTCCGGCGGTACGCGTGGAATGGGACAAATGTATGTGGACGGAAATATTGCAGGTACTCCTGTGGACTTGAGAATCAACGGTGACGATCCTCGCGTGGGTTGGGTAAAGGACAGTGAGACCAATGACGACGGGGTCGAGAATGACAAGATGATGCGCAATCGGGGATACATGAAAGCGCCGGAAGCTTTATGGTATTGGCATGGAGGATGGGATAATGTGCCCATGCGCGATGTAAGTTTTGCTTTGCGTTACATCGTGGGACAATTCCATTTTGAGGAGTATGGAGCACATACGTTCCGTGCAAGGAGTGTGGACTTTAAGGGGCGTGGTTTTCAATTAGACTATATTGAATTTATTCCTACGGATATGATTAGGGATGAAGGACGTGATTAAATAAGGAAATGAACGTATGAGATATAAAGGTATAATTTGCCTGATATTAGGCATCGGAGGTTCAATCGTTTCTTGTAACGATGACTGGGATGAACATTACAGCCGGAACGGAAGCATCCCTGAGGTAAGTTTAATGGATATGATTCTTAATGATAGTCAGTTGACCAAGTTTAGTCAAATCCTGATGAAGACAGGTGCGGACTCTTTGCTGACCTCGACACAGACTTATACGGTTTGGGCCCCTGTCGATGAAGCGCTGTCTTCTGTAGATATGGATGATGAGGCTGCGTTGCAACGAATGGTAAAGAATCATATAGCCCGTTATTCCAATTCGACTGCAACAGAAGTAGGGAAGTCCATATACATGTTGGACGGGAAAGTCATGTCGTATGAATCGGCAGATGTATTCAACGGCATATCCATTGTGCAGAAGGATATATTGGCACAAAACGGAATTTTGCATAAGTTGAATGACACCATACCTTATCGTTATAATTTCTGGGAGTATATTTCCACTCAAGAGAATTATTCAAAGATATATGACTTTATAAACCAGTTCTCGGAGAAAATCTATGTTTCGGGAGGGAGTAATAAGAAGGACTCTGTTTTTAAGGACTATAATCGCCTGTTGCAGAATTATTATTATGGAATAGGATGGATTCACGATGAAGATTCTGTGTATACCATGATCTTACCGGACAATGAGGCTTGGGATAAAGCGTATGAGCAAGTCAGTCCCTATTTCAAAGTCTATAATGCCGATGAAGCTGTGGCGGATTCTATCACGAAAGTACAGACAGGGCAGGCCATTGTATATGGATTGACTTTTGGCGGTCGGATAACAGACCCCGGAAGTGCTGATACTTTGGTCACTGTAACCGGAAATGTCATACGTAGTACAAAAGATTATTTTGCCGGATACCGGCAGGAGTTGGCTTCCAACGGCTTGATGTTTTTGGCTGACGGGAATCTCCATCTGGATGATACGTGTGTGTGGAATCAGCCTATAATAGTGGAAGGTGAAGATCTTGACCGACGTTTGGTTACGGCTTCAGGTACTTCAGCTTATGTACGGGATGTTGACGGAACCAGTGTGGTAAAGGGGATTAGTGAAAACAGTTATTTGGAAGTTTCCGGTTCTTCATTGAATCCGGGCGTGACATTCGATATTCCCAATGTGCTGGCTACCAAATATGATATTTATGTCGATTTCGTTCCTCCTGCAATCGACGGCAACAGCCGTGCGACTGAAAAGACTTGTCTGTCTTATAAAATGAAGGTGGAACAAGAAAATGGTAGAACTAAATATGAAAACCGTCAGGGGAAAAATGATGAAGAACTGATTGTCGGAGGAGACAGCGTGGGAGATGTCTATATGAAAACGGTGAAAGTATGGAGCGCATATCAATTCCCGACTTCTGATTTTTACGATGCAATGTGGTATTTAGATGAAGGCAATGCCGATAAAGTGAATGAGATATCACCGAAAACGACGTTGGAAATAAAAACGAATGTGACAAATGCGGAGTTGAATGTAAAGTATGTACGGCGGTTTAGGATAGATCGGATCAGATTCGTTCCTGCAAAAAATAATTAGAAACTCATTAAAGCATAAGTATGATGACTAATATATCAAAATACCATTCAGTAAAAGTGATAAGTGCCGTGATGGGATTTATCGTGTTGTCGGAGCTTGCCGTAGCACAGGATATGGGAAGAAATGATAGTGTTTCGGTGAGGACGGAGAAAGCGGATATGCCCTATAAAGTGAAAGGACGGATAATAGATGCTGTGACGAAAAAAGGATTTGCCGGTGCCCGTGTGACGACTCCTAATTTGAATGTTTCTGCCATGACGGATGAGAACGGAAATTATGAGATTGGAGTGCCGGACTTGTCGGTGGCGCTTTATGTAGAGGCACCCGGATATTCAAGACAGGTCGTACCGGTGAAAGGGCGCAATGAAGTCAATGTATCATTGTTTACGGTATCCGGACATGCGTACTATGACGACGGGATGTCTGTGTCGGACGGTGAAGCCGTGGTGGATGGGTTTACATCCGGAACTTTGAGCATGACCGATGATATGACGTCGTTGCTAAACGGTCAGTTGCGTGCTATTTCCCACTCGGGGGATCCCGGTAGCAGTTCCTCGTTCTTTATCAGGGGATATAATTCCGTGAACCTTTCTGCCCAACCTTTGTTTGTGGTGGACGGTGTGATATGGCAGATGCAGGATCAAGTAGCCAGTGCTGTGGATAATTATTATAATAACCCTTTGACCTTGCTTGACCCGTCGGATATTGAAAAAGTCACGATTTTAAAGAACGGTTCTGCGGTCTGGGGAGCTAAGGGTGCCAATGGTGTGGTACTGATAGACACGAAACGTGCACGTGAAATGGCCACCCAGATTGAAGCGAATATTTCTATGGGATTTCAGACACCTTTTGGAAGTCTGCCTCTGATGGGTGCGGCGGCCTATCGGCGTTATGCGACAGATATTATGTCCGGTATGGACCGCAATGAAGTTGAAGGTTTCCAGTTTACCAATGACGACCCGACCCGTTCGTTTTACCGTGCGGTACACAACGATACGAAATGGACGGATGAAATCAACAAGACGTCATTTATCCAAAACTATGGCATTTCGGTTGCCGGTGGGGATGATATTGCGCTTTATCGTTTCTCCTTGGGATATGCCAAGAACGACGGAAACATAGACGGGACGAGTTTCAACCGTTTGAACGTACGTTTTAATTCAGACATCAAATTGACGGAGGATTTTAAAATCCAGACCGACATCTCTTATGCGCAAACAGGGCGCAGGACTGTTTTTGAAGGGTTGGACGGCATGCGTTCACCTTATTTCCTATCATTGGTAAAGTCCCCGTTGTATGCTCCGTGGCAGTACAACGACAATGGGACATTCAGTGGACGTTTGACGGATGTCGATGAATTGAATATCGGCAACCCCTTGGCGTTGACAGGCGAAGACGTTCCCGAGTTGGATAAATATCGTTTTAATTTGAACCTAAGGCCAAGTTATCAGATAACGGACCGTTTGGAAGTCGCTGCTTTATTCGGAATTTCTTATGACAAAGAGAATGAAAACCTATTTATACCAGATTACGGTGTTTCCAATGAGCCGTTGTATACCGATAGGGGAGAGATTTACGAAACGGCGTTGAATGAGGTACGTAATTTCATGGCCCGGCAGACATCCATGTCTGTAGATGGTTATTTGGCATGGCAGATTCTGAAGGACTGGCGGCATGACCTGAATGCACGTATCGGAGGCCGCTTTTACAATACCTATTATCGTTATACCATGGGACAAGGGTATAATACGGGAAGCGACTATATGACTGCGCTTTCCAATACAAACAGCGACCTTCGTACATTGACTGGATATGAGTATACGGATCGGAATGCGGCCTGGTATTTTAATGCGGATTATGCTTACCGGCACCGTTACTTTTTCAATGTCGGCATGTCTTTGGAAACGTCTTCGCGTTTTGGCCGTGAAGCCGGAGGATTAGATTTATGTGGTGTTTCCTGGGGGTATTTCCCGTCTGTCTCAGGGGCTTGGTTGGTTTCATCGGAAAAGTTCATGCGGAATGTGGATTTTATCAACAATCTCAAAGTCCGTGTGGCTTATACGATGTCGGGCAACGATAACCTTCCGCTTTTCGCCAATAGAAGTTATTTTACTTCTACGTCTTTCGTTAAGGATGCTACGGGCTTGGTTTTGGCTAATATCGGCAATGAGAAATTGAAATGGGAAACTACGGCAAGAACCAATATCGGCTTGGATTTTAGTATGTTTTCAAATCGTTTGGCTGTGAATGCCGATGTCTTTTTCTCTCGTACTAAGGATTTGGTAACGCGTAGGCCGTTGAATGATGAAGCTGGGTTGGAATATTTCTGGGACAATGACGGAGAAATGAAAAATAATGGTTTGGAAGTCGCCGTGAAGGTTCGGGCATTGGATAGGCGTGACTTTAAATTAAACATCGGGGCGACAGTCGGACATTACAAAAACGAGGTGACGTCCTTGGAAAATGGAAGTTTCATTACCGAAGTATGTGACGGACAAGTGTTGACAGAGGTTGGTCGCCCGGTGGGTGTATTTTATGGTTATCTTACAGACGGGGTCTACTCCACTTCGCAAGAAGCGACCGAAGCTGGTCTGGCCATCCTTTCTTCTTCAGGGCAACGCGTGCCCTTCCAAGCCGGCGATATGCGCTTTGTAGATGTGAAAAAGGATGGAATTATCAATGAAGAGGACCGAGTAGTAATAGGAGACCCGAATCCGGACATTTACGGAAACTTCGATCTGACTTTCCAATGGAAGAATCTGGAGCTGGGAGCGTTGTTTACTTATTCGTTGGGGAATGATGCTTATAATGCTTTGCGTGCCAGTCTGGAGTCGGGAAAGAGTTTGTATAACCAGTCTTCCTCCATGGAAAACAGATGGATGGGCAACGGGCAGCAAACGGATATTCCTCGTGCCACGTATGATGACCCTATGGGAAATTCACGTTTCTCAGATCGTTGGATCGAAGATGCTTCTTACCTGAAGTTCAAACGTTTGATGCTTACTTATCATGTTCCGATGAGGCAGAATTTTATTCAAAGCCTTTCTGTTTGGGCTGCCGTGAACAATGTTTGTACGTTGACGAAGTATTTGGGTGTCGACCCGGAGTTTTCTTATAGTACATCTGTATTGGAACAGGGCATTGATGGAGGGTTGACCCCCCAGTCCAGATCGTTTCAGTTGGGTGTGAATATCAATTTATAATGTAAAAATGTCGGTTATGAAGATGAATATAAAGAACATGAAGACGGTTTGGGGAGCATGGATTTGCTTAGGGTTATTAGTACCTACGGCTTGTTCCGACATGTTTGAGACAGATTCGACTTCGGTCGTTTTTGAGTCGGGGAATCGCTTGGATTCTCCCAATGATTCGCTGTATTCCATCATGGGGATACTGGCCCAAATTCAGAAGTTAGGAGACAGGTATGTACTGATGGGGGAATTACGTGGCGATTTAATGGAGACCACGGTCAATGCAGATGTAGACCTTCAGGAAATATCCAAATTTGAGGTTTCTGCTTCTAACCAGTATAAGATGATGAATGATTATTATCAGGTCATCAATAATTGTAATTATGCCATAACCCGCATGGATACGAGTTTGGTCGATTACGAGGACAAAGTCATGATACCCGAATTTGCACAAATCAAAGTGTTAAGGGCATGGACGTATTGGCAATTGGCGTTGCTTTGTGGCGAAGTCAGTTGGATTGAGAGTCCGATTCTGGATTTGGAAGCCAGCCTGAAGGATTATCCACAGAAAAACCAGGAGCAGTTGGCAGAGCTTCTGATAGAAGACTTGAAACCATATATCGGAGTCAGGGATTTGAACTACGGTTCCGTGGATGGTTTGAACCTTGATAAGGTATTTATTCCGGTGGACATGCTTTTGGGCGATTTATACCTGTTCTTGAACCAATATGCGAATGCGGCCACCGCATATTACAGGCTGATAAAGGAACGGGAACTGATGGTGACATCGATGTATCGTAATTCATGGCTTGACATATCCCGTAAGGGCTTTTCGTATTTTACACATACATCTGGGCTGTCTTATGCCAGTAGCGAGGTGATATCATCCTTTGTTTACAGTTCGGACGCAAAGGCTTACCATCCTTTGTTGCTCCGCATGTCTTACAACGACAAGGCTTTTATTGCTCCGGCGCAATCTTTTGTGGACGAAATGTCAAACGCTTTATATGTGGTAGGCGTAGAAGGAAAGCCGACGGTGTCCGGATATTGTGATGGAGACATGCGGGGGCAAGCTATTCTTGCCGGAGGGCAGGTTTATCCTTCAGCCTATGGTTCAATGACACTGAACAATGTTGCAGCTACATATATATGTAAATTTTTCAGCATGGACAATACTTCAGTGTCGGGAAGCGACCCCGAAAATGAGGCTTTGGGGGGATTGTACCTGCAGCGGACTTTGCCTTTATATCGGGTTTCTCATGTTTACCTCCGTTTGGCTGAAGCCTTGAACCGTTTGGAAAAACCGACGATGGCTTTTGCGGTTTTAAAATATGGATTGAATGCCACGACGCTTGAAAATCCTAATCGGGTTAAACAGAGTGAACGCAAAGGGGAAATATACACGGATTTCACGGAAGACATCTTTGCAGACAACGTAGGTACGGCTACTCGTGGACGGGGAAACGGTATTCCATACGATAATGAATTTTATATCATCCCGGATTTCAATACGGAAACTTCAACTGGAACGTTGGAAGATTCCATCTTGTTTGTGGAAGACTGTATCGTGGATGAAATGGCGGCGGAGACATGTTTTGAAGGCAACAGGTTCTTTGATTTGCTGAGGGTGGCTCGTCATCGTAACCAATATCCGGCTTATATGGCTAAAAAGGTTTCCAAACGTTTCGGAGAAAATGCGGAAAGAATGGAGCAGGCCTTGATGGAAGAAGAGCGTTGGTACATGAAATAGTGTATGTAAGAATAATCAGTGTTTAATTAAAAAATGTAATTATGAAAAAGGAGACTTTCAAACAAATGTTGTTCAGTGCGGCTTTGTTGACTTCAGTTTTTGAAGTGCAGGCCCAAGACAACCCGATCACGTTCACGCGTGATATGACGTTTAGGGAAAACTATGATTGGGCGAATAGTATGTGTACTCCCAAAATCGGCGATTTCGACAATGACGGAATCAATGATTTATGGTTGGACGGCCAGCGTCAATCGTATAGTTGGCAAACCCGTACCGTGTTTGCCAAAGGATTGGGAGAACGGACGTTCCAAGCCGACTTTGAACCTATAATGGAAACCGAGCTGGATTCTACTATCGTACAGAAGACCGATACGATATGGAAAACGGATGAAAGTGGTGATTTCGTATTGGACGGCGAAGGCAATAAGATTGTAGAAGAAATCATACCGGTGGTAGATGATGAAGGGAAGCCGGTGAATGATACGATTGTGACGAAAAATGAGGTCTATGTCGGCACACAGAACGGTCTGCCGCAGACGGCTTGGAGCGTTGGGTCGCAACCCATTGATTTCAATGCCGACGGTTTAGTGGACTACCTGATTCTCCATCCTGGAAAAGTAGGTGACCTTCAGGGGTATATATTGGTGAAGAATTTAGGGAACGGTAAATTTGAAGCGGTGGAAGACGAAGTGCTTAGTTCCATTAAATTTTCCGAGAGCCCGAAAAAAGGTGATTACAACCGGTTTAATGAAGACAACGCTTATACTTCGGTCGTAACGGGTGATTATGACAAAGACGGATATGGGGACCTTTTGATAACCGGCAATGCATACGACGGACGTTTTGTGAAGTTGCTTCGTAACGTAAACGGCGAACGTTTTGAAGAAATGAACGTGTTCGAACCATTGCCTTTTGATGTAGAAGTGAACCGTCGCGGGCTGTGGGAAGAAAGCGGTGCCGGCGAAGATCCGGAAACAGGCGATCCTATCGAGAGCGTGTATTTCCAGGATCAGCCTACCATGAAAGCCAAACCTTTGAGTCATGGTTCCGTGGTCTTTTTCGATATGGACAATGACGGTTGGTTGGACATCGTGGTTTCCGGATATGCGGATGGCACAGCCATGGGGGATGTCGGGGTAGAACCAGATGGAGATGAAATCCGTTTCTATCGCAACCAGAAAGACGGTACGTTTAAGGATGTGACGGATCAGTTGATTCCGGTTGCCCAGGACGTTTTGACCAATTTGGGTCTCGAGACTACGGGGACATTGGCAGATGTATTTACGGCTTGGGGGTCGAACAATACGGTGATGATGGCTACGGACTACAATCAGGACGGTTTGTTGGACCTTTGGATCAGTGGGAAGAAAAGAGGCGACATTCATGAGACTTTCTGCCTTATCAATACTCCGACTGAGGGCAGTGTGTTCAGTTTCGTTGAAGAGACAGTGCCTATGGTGGGCATGACGGATGCCGGAAACCGGGGATTCTTCTATGCGGATTTCAATGGTGATGATGTGCCGGACTTATATCACCGCGGACATTCCGACGCATTAAAACCCGATGGCAACAAATGGGATTGGTGTCGAGTCTTTGAAGTGAGTGAAGGTGGAAGCGTAAGTCTTTATACATCGTATGATTTAGGTTATTGGAGTAACGACATTTTCGGAGGCTTCACATGGATTTGGGATGATTCGGATCCTGTTCCGGGTAACTTCGGCGATGTGGACAATGATGGCAAGCTAGATATCATGGCCGGAGGTTATGAAGGCGGAACGGATAACTTTATCATCAGTTACAATGAGACTGATTATGAACCGGTTTATCCGGATGCGCCTGCTGAAGTGACGGCTGAGGCTGCAGAAAACGGCCAAGTGACGGTAAAATGGCCTGCTTCTTATTTGGGCAATGGCAATGTGGCAGTCCACAATGTGTATATCCGCAACAACGAGACGGGTGCCGTCCGGATGCTGGTCCCGGCCAATACGGAAACCGGCAAACAGTTGGCTTATAGCATGTTCGGCGCGTATGCCGTAAACTATTCCATGGATGAAGGTTTATGCTTCTATGTATTCGAGAAACTGCCGGCCGGTAGCTATACCGTGGGGGTTCAAGCCGTGAACTATGCTTATTTGGCCAGTGGTTTCACGACGACGGAAGTGACCGTGACAGATGGGTATGAGACCAGTATCCAAGCTCCGGAGAAGCAGACAGATGTGAAGGTTGCCATCGAAGGCAATGTAATCACGGTGAATAGTTCAGAGTCTGCTGCGGTAGCCATCTACAATATGCAAGGTGCCGAGGTGGCTACGGGAATGACGAATACTCCTATTATATTAAATGGCAGAGGGGTGTTTGTTGTAAAGACAAACCATAAAGCGGTTAAGATCGTGAAGTAATAAAAATAGTTTCTTTTGATTAACATTAGATTAGTTTAGATTGTGCGTTCCGGTCGTTTGTGAAAATAGCCGGGACGTTTTTTCTCTCTATTCCGATTTAAATAGAAGAGACCGGTTGAATGTAATTATTAAACTTTGTAAATATGAGAAATACTTTATTAAAGCCGATTCTTAGCTTATCGGTATTGATGGGAGCTGGTGGATGCTTCACGCAAGGATATGCGGAGGATATTGTGATTGTGGACGGTTTGTGGAAAATTTCATATATCGAAAACGACCACGCTTTTCGGGTGAATGTTTTAAACGAGGACGGCTCGGCCCGAAAATGTCTTTTCACACGTTCCGCTTCAGAGGTGGCCTACGACAATGTGGCGGGAGAGTCGCGTACTGTGACGCCTGCATCTTTTGCCGACATAAAACAGACCGAGGAACAGGTAAGTGACGAGTTCGGGGCAGGGACCAGTTATACGTTTACCTTTACCCGTCCGGACAATGGGGACGACGTGCAGATGGTGCAGCGGTTTTGTGTATATGAAGAAAACGACTTTTTAATTACAGACTTGTCCATAGAGGGGGACGAGGCTATACGTTCCAATTATCTGGCTCCGGTATCGGTCAGTCAGATGTATGTCCTCTTCTCCGAAAGTGAAGACAACCGTATGCTTAAAGTGCCTTTCGACAATGACGGCTGGACACGTTATAATAAGTATAAGATGAACACTTCGATGACTTCCTACGAAGTGGCGGCCTGGTTCAATGGAGAAACCAAGGAGGGGATGGTAATCGGTGCAGTAGACCATGACCATTGGAAGAACGCCATATCGGTAGAAGCTTCGGACAATGGGCGGGTCAATGTCCTGAAAGTCTATTCCGGTGCTTCTACGTCGGAGACACGGGACGTCTTGCCTCACGGTAAGCTGAAAGGGCCTAAAATATCATCAGCCCGTATGTTTGTCGGTTTTGCAGACGATTGGCGTACGGGCATGGAGACTTTTGCCCGTGCCAATACGATGGTTCAGCCGATGCGTGGTACGTGGGATAAGGGAACGCCTTTCGGCTGGCAAAGTTGGGGCGTACTGGAAAAAAAGAATTCTTTCGACGCGGATGTGGAAATAGCGGATTATTATCATGAGGTCTTGAAACCTAATGGTTTCGTGAACAGTCAAGGCATGCAAATAATCGGTATAGACTCTTGGGACAATCTGTCAACCGATGAGAGGATAAAGTTGTGCAAGGAAGGCGGAGAAAACGGTCAGACGGTGGGATTGTATTTCACTCCGTTCTCTTGGTGGTGGGGATGGAGCGACAAAATGGGAAGCACCCAGTACACGGCAGAAGACTGTTTCCTGAAAGTGAACGGTGAACCTTATAGTCTGGGAGGAGCCATGTGTCTGGACCCGACTCATCCGGGTACGAAAGCATGGATTTCTACCCGTATTCAGGAAATGAAGAAGCAAGGATTCCGGTTCCTGAAACTGGATTTTACCAGTCACGGCATGGTGCAGGCTGATTCTTATTATGCAAAAGGCGTGACGACGGCCATGGAAGCCTATAATAACGGGTTGAGCTATCTGACGAAGGTGGTCGATGAGGGAGACGAGCCGATGTTCCTTTCTTTCTCCATTGCGCCTCTTTTCCCTTATCATTACGGGAATTCCCGCCGTGTAGGGTGTGACACATGGGCTGATATCGGTCAGACGGAGTACTGTATGAATGCCATTTCCGGCGGTTGGTGGACCGACTTGCTTTATCAGTATAATGACCCGGATCACTTGGTCATGGTCGGTAGCGGGGGCTGGGGAAGTCCTAAAAACTGTACGTTGGGAGAGAACCGTGCCCGTTTCACGAGCGGGGCGGTAACCGGAATGATGATGGTGGCGGACAATTTCGCCTTGAATGATGATTCGGGAAATGGAGACGCAGCCTTGTCACGTGCCCGTGCGCAAGAAATCATGATGAATAAGGATATCAATGAGATGGCCGATTTAGGACGCTCGTTCATGCCTGTGTATGGACATAAGGAGCATAACGGGAATGCGGATGCGGCGGAAACCTGCTTTATGCATCATACGGAGGAATACCTGTATGTGGCCGTATTTAATTATACCGACGGGGAGTCGTCCGGAAGTATTCCTTTGTCCGACCTCGATATCGCTCTTGGAGACTTCGATACGGTGAAGGAACTGTGGAGCGGTGAAACTGTGGTTGTGGACGGTGAGGAACTTTCTTACAAGGTGCCGGCAAAAGATGTGAAAGTGTTCCGTTTTCATAAGAAACCCGGATCCGGAATTGCGGATGCCGTGTCAGAGGGAGGTAAAGATGCCCGGTTGGACGTGCACATTCTGCCCGGAAGTAACGGTGGATTGGAAATGAATATAGATTCTTCGGCTCCATTGAGAAAAATAGATGTTTTCGATCTTCAGGGACGGTTGCTGAAGTCTCAGAATGTACGGGGATTATATAATGCTTGCGTGGCATTATCTCCGGTGAAAGGTCTGCTGTTGTTGCGTGCCTGTCTGCAAGAAGGGCAGGTGCTGTTGGCCAAAGCTATGGTTCATTGAGGGAAGAGAGGCGTATAAATGTTTAATATGCATCACCTTATGCTAAAATACGTGTTTTTGCTATTTTTTGCGCCATTTTTTCTATGTAATCTCCTAAATCTTTCCTTTCTTTGCATTGCAGTTAGTTAATATTGAGATTAGGTTAATGATTGGTTTAATAGGTATTTGATTTAAGGGGAAGATTGTTTTCAGGATTTTATAAACAATATTTTCGTAAGACCCTATTGAATGGCATTGAAAGAATTAAAAAAGGAGATGCGGCATTGCGCCGTATCTCCTTTGATTCTCTTATGGAGAGAATATTTATCCTACAAGGTATTTCCCAAAAGGAAGCTTGGACAGCAGCCATGTGATGAGGTTGCTTAATGCGAAGGTACAGAGGGTCAGCGTCAGGATGAACCAAGGTGTGCCCAGTTCCATGGCCTTCAGCATGTCGAAAAAGACGGAGTAGAGCACGATGATGTGCAGCAGGTAAACGCCATAGCTCAGGCGTGACAACCGGTTGACGAAACCGTAGCACGGGGCTTTCTGCCCAGGGATGGCTTTGCACATCATGAAAACGCCGAAGGTCATCAGTATGACGTTAGGGGAACAGTACAGCCACGTCAGTTCCACTTCCTGCACGAGTTCATGGGAGAACGAGCGGTAGTAGAACGGGATTGCGGTAACGGCATAGCCCACCAGAAAACAGAGCAGGCCGATGCCGAGGCTTCGCGAGGCATTCCAGTGCAGGTGGCGGCGGATGTAATGCGCCAATACCAGATAGCCGATGAAACCGGAGAAATACCAAAAGCTGTGGAACTCGTTCCAGTAGCATTCACCGAACATGTCGCCTGCCCCGATTTCTTTTAAATATGCAAGGAAGGACGATACGAACCATACGGCAAGGAAAGCAAGCTCAGCCTTTTTTCCGGTTTGCTTGAGCCAAGGAGACAGGACGGGCATGAACAGATATAGGCCGATGAGCATGTAAATGTACCATAGATGTCCGCTGTCGTCATTAAAGTTCCAGATGGGATGGAGCAGGCGCATGGGAAGCTCGGATGCAGGCAGGTCTCCCATCAGGACAGGCCAGAAGGCGTAGATGCACGACCATACGGCAAAAGGGACGAGCACACGGATGAAACGCCGTTTGAAGAAAGTGGTGTTGTCATCCTTCAGGGGCAACAGCAAGTAGGAAGAGGTCATCACGAATAATGGCACAGCGGCACGCATGATGCTGTCGATGATACTGATCCACAAACGGTCGCTCTCCGAAGCGCATTGCCATACGCCGCCCGGGCCGATGTAGAAAGAGTCGCAACTGTGCGTGGCAATGACCATCAGGCAGGCCAGGACACGCAGATAATCGAGGAATACGATGCGGGTGGTTCCCGCTGTTGTAGCTTTGTGGTTCATGATTTATGGCTTTTAATGTGACAATGAAGCCCGTACCCGTCCGGAATGAACGGATACGGACCGTGTTCATAATGTTTGTTTCTTAGAATAAGACTTTTTCTTTGTACGTCCCTGCCGAAACCAGGAAAGTGCCGTGTGCCGGAAGTACTATCGTCTCGTTTGTGGTTCCGTGCGCGACGAGGCATCCGTCCGTGCCGTAGACTTTCACTTGTTCGTGTAACGGGCTTTTCACTTCTATATTGTGTCCGTTCTTGATAATTTTAAACTGCTCGGAAAGGGATGCGGATGCTACCCTGGTGTTGACTTCCAAGGTGCATGTCCGGAAAGTGCTTCCGGCATACGACTGGTCCAGGGTTTGTACGCCTACGGTATATTTCCCGTCTCCGAAGGGCTTGATGCGGTAGGTCTTGACCCGGGAGGACAGTGAAGTTTGCAAGTCCGTGCCTACTTTGAGCTTTCCGGTTTTCCGGTTTGCGGGGATGAGGCTGTACGTTTCTCCGGTCGTTTCGTTCCGGACGAACAGGTTGTAACGTAAGGCCGAAACCGGCGATTCGTTGTCCGAACCGTCTCCCCAACGGATAACCAGTTCGGTACCTTGCATTTCTGCCGATACATCGCCCGGGGCATCTGGGAATGTATTGCCTTTCAACCCGTTCTTTTCCGGTTTGTTCTCGTAGACGCGCAACGGAGAGGAGTAACAAGCCGGTGCGTTGGCGTCGCGTGTTCCGATGTAGCCGCCCACGATGATATCCATATTGCCGTCTCCGTTCCAATCCCCCATATTGATGCCGCCGTCTTTGTTTACGGGAACGATGGGGTAGGAGGTGTCCATGGTGAACTTTCCTTCCTCGTTTTGGTAATAAATCCGGTTACGGAATCCGCTGCCGTCGCTCGGTTCACCATTGATAATCATGTCCATCCGTCCGTCTGCATTGAAATCCGCCACGAGAGGATTGGCACGGCTTACGCCGAGAATGCCGCTTTCCGTTTCCGGGACGTGGCGGAAAGACAGATGTCCGGAACCGTCTGTCGTATTATAATAGATGGGAGCCAGACAGACCCAGTTGTCGCCGTTTCCGGTGCTGATGATGTCCAGTGTCCCGTCTCCGTTGATGTCTGCCAAGGTGGATTGTCCTTGGAATGCTCCGGTGAGATTGTCGGGCGTGAGGTCGGCAAAACTCCCGTTTTGTTGGTTGATGTAGGTCTTCAAGGCCGTGGAAGTCTTGTCACTATAGCCGGAGTACTCGATATCCAGCCAACCGTCGTTATTCAAATCTCCGAACATGACCGAACCGTTGGTGGCAGCTTCAAAGTCGATTTCCTGACGGATGAAGCGCCCCGTCCCTTTGTCGTTGAGATACAAATCGATGTGCCGTCCGTTTTGGTTGCTCATGATGAGCACGTCCGTGTAGCCGTCGTGATTGAAATCCCCTGTGGAAATCGGATTGTAGAAACCTTCGTCGCGGCGTTGCAGGAAACCGGCGTCCGGTACGCGTTCAAAACGGAAGTCTTCATCGGGACCCAAGTTGCGGTAGAGCGTGACGAACTTGATGTCTCCGCTGATATTCCAGTCTCCTCCCTGCCCCATAATCAGCAAGTCGAGGTTCTCGTCATTGTCGAAATCAAAGAACACGGCATTCGTGTAAGTCATGGGTTGCAGGAAACTATATTTTTCCAACGTGAATGTGCCTTCGTCGTTGGGACGTGCCAGAATGGCCAGTTCATCCCATACGTGGGCTGTGGCGGGTAATCCCATTACCCATGCCATCATTCCGATAAACCATTGCTTTTTCATGTCTTTTTATTTTGTTTGGGTGGACGTAAGCCCGCCAGGGCCGTCGAACAAATAGGTGAACTCATCGAAATAAGCCGTGCCGGAGGTCTCCTGCGTGTTGTAGCTGTATAGGCCGATGCGGCTGCCTTTCCAGTCGCCTGAACCGGACTCGAACGTCTCGCCGAATTCGTGGAACGTCTCGTTGTTCACGCTGTAATAGAATTTATGTTTGTTGTTCACCGCGTCGATTTCCAGACGGATATAAATGCCTTTGCCTGTGAAATTGGAAATGTTGACGTAGGTTTTGGCAGTCCCGTCCGTTTCCATGTAAAGCCGGGGAGTAGCTGTTCCGTCCTTGTCTTCCATGATGACGCCGCCGCCCACGAATTTGTTGCCGATACATTCTATACCGGCCCGTCCGCCGGGTGTCAGTTGCGCGAAGTCTATTTTTACGGTGACCACGCCTTTGTATCCCATGGTCTTTTGCGTAAACTGGTTGAAGGCCGTGCGCAGCTTCTCTGCCTTTTGCGATTTGATGGCCAGCCAGCCCGGTTTTTCCGTCAGCGACCAGTATTCATCGTGCGGGTTATGGTTGAATTGCCATTGCAATCCCAACTCCTTAGCTTCGAAGTCGTCGCTGGCTTGCGGAGCATAGGCTTTCGTTTCCACACCGGTGGAAGGCTTGCGGCAGACTTTCATGGGCTCGCCGATGCCGTTCTTGTCGTAGTCCGTACCCATTTCAGGGAATCCGTCTTTCCAAGTGACGGGTTGGAGGTGTACTACGCGTCCCTGCGGTTCGGTGGACTGGAAGTGGTAGAACCACCATTCCCCCTCGGGCGTGTCGACCAAGGCACCTTGATGCGGGCCGTTTACTTTGGTCGAGCCCATTTCCAGTACGCGTTTCTGTTCGTAAGGACCATAGATATTTTTGGAACGCATTACAGTCTGCCATCCCGTACCCACTCCGCCTTCCGGGATGCTGATATAGTAATATCCGTCTTTGAGGAACAGTTTCGTACCTTCGGCTGTCGGGCCTTCGTACACTTTCCGGCCATCGTCGAGCAATGTCTTGCCGTCCGCGCTCATTTTATGGATGATGATGGGGCCTCCGCCCAACTGGCTTCGTCCGATGTAGGCTTGCCCGTCTTCGTCCCATAATGGGCACGGGTCTTCCCAGCCCGATACATTCTTTACTTGGTAGAGCGGACTCCACGGGCCTGCCGGGTCGGTGGCCGTGGACATGAACAGCCCTTCGTTCGGCGTACATACGTACATCCAGAATTTGCCGTCGTGATAACGTAAGGCCGGTGCCCAACTTCCATTGCCGTATTTGTCCATGCCCGAATAGCCGTCCAAATCCATCCGGTCGAAGATACGGCCTATGATTTTCCAGTTCACCATGTCGTCGGATTCCAGGATGTTCATGCCCATGAAGTGGAACTCCGAACATGTCATGTAGTATTTGCGGCCCACGCGGATGACATCAGGGTCTGAATAGTCGCCGTTCAGTATCGGGTTGGCAAACGTCCCGTCTCCCAAGTCGCCCCAACGTGTGTCTGTGTACCATCCCGAGGAGCCGCCTAAATCCTGTCCTCCCGAGAACAGCCCCATGCGTTCGCTGTCCGTGTAAGCTCCCATGACAGGGCGTGCCCGGTGTTCCCCCGGGAAAAACTCCTGTACGGATTCTTCCCCTTGTCCTACTTTCTCAAACGCTGTCATTTGCTGTGCCGTGAGCGGCATGAAAGCCAAGTTGCAGCACAATAAAGAAAATGCGATTGTATTTTTCATGCGTTGATAATAATTTATGAATGAATGCACAAAAATACAATCAAGAGCCGGGGCGTACTATTACAAATACGTCATAAAATGTAAGGTTGGCATCTATCCTTATCTTTTCAGAGCGGCCCGGATAACGAACCAACCGTGTTGGATGAGGGTAGTCGTCCAACCGAAGTGTGAGGCCATGATGCGGAAACGTTCCCGCAGTGATTCCTGATGGTGCTGTGTGGTCAGTCCTTCACTCAGGTAATCGGTAAGGATAAGCCTTGTGTTATATATCGGTTGTTTGAGACGTTCCGCCCGTTTCAACAAACGTATGCACCAGTCGTAGTCGGCAGAAAAGCGAAAGTTCAGGTCGTAAAGTTCCTGTCGGGCCAAATCCGTTCGTACATAAAACGATTGGTGGCAAACCAACATGCCGTGTCGGAACTTTTTCCAGGTCAGTTGTTTCGGTGCTTGCAAACGGCGGTGGCGGATAAAGCGTCCTTGTCCGTCCACCCAATCCGTTTCGCCGTAGAGGATGGCGGGGAGAGAAGCGTTCATGTCTATATGGCCGAAAACCTGTTGTAAGGTGTCAGGGCTGTGCAACCGGTCGCCGGCATTCAGGAAGACGATATAGTCTCCGGTGGCATGTTCCAGAGCCTTGTTCATCGCGTCGTAAAGTCCTTTGTCCGGTTCGCGGACGACCCGGATGTCATGCGGGCATGTTTTGCCCGTATTGGCATCCACGTACCGATGAATCAATTCCATGGTCTGGTCTTTGGAACATCCGTCGATAATCAGGTGTTCGATATGGGGGAAAGTCTGGGATGCCACGCTTTCCAAGGTGCATGGCAGTGTCTTTTCCGCATTGTAGGTGACTGTGGCAATGGTGACGGTAGGGAAAGGAACTTTGTTCATGTCTTTTGTGTGAGCTGGGTTTATCTTTTCTCGGATGCACGTTTGTAAACGGCTATATATTTGGAGGCCACGTTGGTCTCGCCGTAGTTCGCCAAGGCCGAGTGTACGGCGTGGGCGGACAATTCCTCCCGCGAGGCGGTTTCCAGTATGAAACGTATGCCTTCGGCCAGGTCTTCGGCGTTCCGTGCTTCGGCCAGATAACCGTTTTTACGGTGGTCTATCATTTCTGGTATGCCTCCGACGTTGAATCCTACGCAAGGAACTCCGCAGGACAGGGCCTCCACGATGGTATTGGGCAGGTTGTCCTCCAGCGAAGGCGTGACGTATGCGTCCACTGCATTATATAGGCGTGCCATTTGTTTTTCGTCGCTTACGTAGTCGATGGCATAGACCGGGAATGGGAAGAGCGCACGAATTTGGTCGGCACGGTTGCCGACTACCACGATGCCGATGCGTGTGGCCAAATCGGGATGCTTTTCTTTCAATATGCGGCAGGCTTCCATCAAATAATCTATGCCTTTGCGCGGGTCGGTGGCCTTTAGCGAACCGAAAAGCAGCAGCTTCTTGTCGATGGGCAGGTTGCATTGTAGGCGCACCTTGACCTGTTCGGCCGGGTGGAAAATGTTAGCGTTGATGGTGTTGGGGATAGAGGTCACCTCCTGTCCGACCAGAAGCGTGCTTTGGCGTGCCAGGCCTTCCAACCATCGGCTGCAAGCCACGAAAATGATATGTGCTCCGCGCAACATTTGCTGTTTTCGCCGGAACACCTTGGCTGACAGGTCATGCGTGCCGCCTCCGTGCAGAAGCAGAGGGCAGTGGTGGCACTCGGTTTGGTATTTCGTGCACTCCCCACTGTAGTGGCAGATGCCGGTAAACGGCCATTGGTCGTGCATCGTCCACACGATCGGTTTGCCGCTGTCTATGATGCGGCGTATGTCTTTCAGGGAAAGGAAGCCTTGGTTTACCCAATGCAGGTGGATGACATCGGCTTCTTTGAATTCCGGTAATGAGGTGACGTCCGTACCGGTGTTGGCCAAGTCTACTTGAAACAGATTGTGCTTCTTGAACCGGTTGGCTTTCCAGATACAGACGCGTTCCCATACGAATTTGGCTTTCAGCAGGGGAGACTGGGGCAAGCTGGCCACCGTGATTTGGTCCGTCCGTTTGTCACGCACCAACATTTTGGCTTTGACCCCGTTGTTTTTCAGGGCTTCCATGAGACGGTTGGCTGCGATGGCCGCCCCTCCTATGTTTTCGGATGTATTGATAATGAGGACTCTCATACGTTTTTCAATCGTTTCTGCAAATTTAGGGATTATGGCTGATATATGTCATATAAATCCTATGATTCTTTTCGAGGCATGGACTTATGCACCGAAATCTCCCTTTAATGTCCGTTTTATTCGTCTTATGGCTTTGGCCATGAATGAATTGGTCTTGGCATAATAACGTGAGTAGGCTTTCCTTGCCTCGGCGCATTCTTCTATCGGTTCTATTTTTACCACCGGTAATGGCTCCATATAAAGCCCTGACCGGTATAGGTTCCCGCCACCGCAATTCGTTCCGCTACCGTCGAACCCGATGTTTTGTACAAGTGATTTTCCCACATTGAGCGACAGGATGTCATTGAGAAAAAGAGAGGCATTCCATCTGATGGCCCAAGAATTATTCTTTCCTTCGGTTTGTCGGCGGAGCATGCGTGTATATCCGTATTTTCCGTTAAAGTCGAATGTGTAGGTCAGTTTCTTCCGTTTGAGCTCTTCCAATAAGGCTTTCCCGTCGGGATTAAAGAATTGCCAGGCGCGTTTCCAAGTGGCCCACCCCCAACTTCCGGTCCATTTGATAAGGAACGTGTCAGGCAAACTCGGGTCATTGGTAAAGTCGCAGGCTTGTATGTGTCCTACTTGGGGGACGTCAGCGTAAATATCCAGTGCGTCGTTCATGAACCGGAGGAAATGCGGAGCCACGACCAAGTCGTCTTCCAATACGATGACCCGTCCGTACCGGTTTACCATTGTGGTGACACCGTCTATGATGTTCCTTGCCAGTCCCCAATTCTGTTCACGTTCCGTGACGTGTACTTGCCGGAAACCTTTGGCTTCCCTTACGATGTGCCTCACTTCTTCCACGGCTGCGCAGTCGGCTTCCGAACGTGCGGCATCGGAGTAGACGAACACGTCGCTGGCAGCGGCCAACGTGTTGCGCGACAAGGCCTCTAAGGCTTGCCGGGTGTGTGCGGGGCGGTTGTAGACGAATAGTAATATCGGTGCTGTGTCCATGACTTAATCCTCCTGTGTTAGTCTGAAAACAAAGATAAGGTTTTATTTTCGATTTCATGCCGTGCGGAGGCCGGATTTTTACCGAGCGTGAGCCTTCGTTTTTGTGGTAAAGTGGCGGACTGTCGTTTGCTGTTGCCTACCATGGCAATTTGGGAGGCAGGAAACATTGTGAATGTTATTCATTAACCATACGTTTTTGCCATATTTTTTAATATCACAGATAATTCGTAAGTATAATGTTCTAAATTAAATTCCCGTTCAGCCAGATTACGGCCGTTATGCCCCATCTGTCGGGCTTCTTCGGGGTGAGTGTATAAATATGTAATGGCTTGTTTCCATCCTTCCACATCATTGTAGTCCACGTAGATTCCCACGCCTTCTTTCTCTATGTCCATTTCAAATTTGGGATTACGGGTGCAGACTACGGGGAGGCCTAACGCAAAAGCCTCGACCAGAGTGGTCAGTCCGACGGTGTAAGGAAAGTCTTGGCAACAAATTACTACGAATCTTGAACGGCAAACTTCCGTGGCTAGCATGTGGGGGAGAATACCCACCGTGAAATGTACCTGTATATTGGAATATGCCTTGTATGCTTTCAGCAGGGTTTGATATTCCGGATCCGGAGTGGTGAAGATTTCGACGGGAAGCCCTGTTTCGGCAAATGCCTTAAGCAATGTGGCGAAGTCACGATGTTCTTTGCCAGTCGTGATGAATGCCTTTTCCTGTTTCCCACTGCCTGTGGCAGGAAGATGTTGGCGTAGGTAGTCATAGAAGTCGATGTCGGCTCCCCAATGTATCAGGTGCAACCGGTCGGCAGTAACCTTGCCCGATTGCAGGGAATCGTTTATCAAAGTTCGGCTGAAAAAGAACATTTGGTCAATACCTTTGTAGTAGAAGCGTGAAATAATGTTCTTTATTGGGTTGGGGTTGCGGACTACGGCTTGGTGATGCCAAATGGCGATAGGTTTGCGGAATAATCCCAAAGCGCGGCAAAATATAATAAGCTCTAAACCGTAAAAAGAAGTACCATATAGCAAATCGTATGTCTCCTTGCAACGTATAATTTCGAAGAAGTTGTAGAATGATAATTTGAGGCGGGATGAAAAACGGCGGAAAGGATGGAGTATCGGCGTGATGCCATATTTGTTGAAATGGGTCAGTCCATACAGGATATGTCCGGGGTGCAAATGCTTTTCCCATTCCTTCAATGCTTCCTCTATGGGACGTGTGTGGTAATAATAGATCTTCATGTTCCGAAATCCCCTTTCAATGTGCGTTTGATTCTACGTATGGCCTTTGCCATAAACTGTATTATACAGATTCCCGTTTCCAAATAGATTCGTTGCTGCCAAGACCGTTGTTTTTTGTACAAAGGAGTGCCTCGTACCACTGTCTGTTGCTAATGTATTTGCAGTCAACGATTATAAGAGTTTACAAAAATAAATAAAATCTTTTGTGGCGACAAGTTTCAGTTTGTCGGCATTAACATTCTTTGTCTTTTGTTGGTAATGAAGGCTTAACAAAAATTATGTGTTCGTTTTCCGTTTTTATGTTTGGAAGATAGGATATTTCTTTATCTTTGTGAAAGTTAAAAACATGGTGTTATGGGCAGGTTCATCAATCCTTTCACAGACGTGGGCTTCAAGCGGATTTTCGGTCAGTCCGTCCATAAAGACTTATTGATAGACTTCCTGAACAATCTGTTGGAAGGCGAGAAGCAAATAAAGGACATCAGTTTCTTGGACAAGGAGCTGTTGCCGGAATTCCAAGGAGACCGTGGTACGATTTACGACATTTATTGCACGACGGAGTCGGGCGAGGAGTTCATCGTTGAGATGCAGAACTGCGAGCAGGCTTATATCCGTGAGCGTGCGATTTATTATTTGTGCCGTGCGATGTCGCGGCAGGGCGAACGTGGTGCGAATTGGAAATTCAATTTAAAAGCCGTTTACGGTATTTTTTTCTTGAATTTCGAGATGAAGGATTCCGAGGGCAATTTCCGTACGGACGTGGTGCTGTCGGATCGTGACACTCACGTGCCGTTTTCCGATAAGCTCCGTTTCGTGTTCCTGCAGTTGCCTTGTTTTAAGAAGGAGGAATCGGAGTGTGAGAATGACTTTGAACGTTGGATATATGTATTGAAAAATATGGAGACATTGCAGAGGTTGCCTTTCAAGGCTCGTAAGTCTGTGTTCGAGAAGTTGGAACAGATAGTGGACATCGCGTCTTTGTCGAAAGAAGAGCGTATGAAATACGACGAAAGCATCAAGGTGTACCGTGACCAGTTGGCCACGTTGGATTTCGCCGAACAGAAAGGCGAAGCAAAAGGCTTTGTGCGTGGTCACGCTCAGGGGCGTGTGGAAGGAACGTTGGACGTAGCTCGGAGGATGAAAGCGATGTCGATTCCGGTAGAGACGATAAGCCTTTGCACGGGCTTGTCCTTGGACGAGATTGCCGGGTTGTGATAGGATGAGCTCATTCCGTTTTCATGACGTGAATATGGTTGGTCGGTTGATGGATATACCGTTTCAAAATGGTTTATGTCCATTTTTTGCGCAAAAACAATAGGGTTCACCTTAATGGTTTGTTTTATAGTTCATTCGGTTGTGCACAATGCCTCTTTGAGTGAAGGAGAGGTGAAGCTTTGGTGAAGGACGTTATAGAAGAAAGTTCACCGTAATTTATTGGTACACAAATAATATGAAGGATGCGAACCCTTTTCTGAAAAAACTCCTTGAAGGATGGAGAGGGGAGTGTTATTCGCCTTTCCTTCGTCCTTTTCTTGTTTGCCGCAGAATGAGAAATCGTTTACAGCCAAACGGAAAATCGTTCGGCTGTAGTTGTTGTAGTGTTTTTGGGAGTCTTTGGGGCCTGTCAACTGTGGATATTGTGTCTGTGTCGTACGGTTTCAGGTGGAGTCCTGATCTGTTCCGATAGAAACGATAAGTATTGATATAGGGGCTTTGGATGAATTTTATAGGTTGTGACAGAAATGGTAGATAAACCGTTTTCATTTGTCTTTCAATAGATAAAATACATCTTGAATAGCGTCTTTTAATGCTTCAAGATATCCTCTTCCGAATTTCAGATCAGGTTCCATATAGTTCCCTTCAGCCCATTCATTCCAGGATTTGAGGAATACAATACGATCTTCTCTTGTTTTATGTGATATGTTGTTGAATGATTTTATAATGTGTTTTTTAAATTTTTCAGGGGTTGAGTTGATGAGGATATGTCCGGATCGGCCCGATCGGGGAGAGTGATCCCAATTAGGAATGAGAGTAGGGTAACAGTCGTTAGCTTGTTCCTCAGGTCCTTGAAAGTATTGAGAGGCACGACTATATTCAATACGACGTCCTTTTTTTAATGCAATACGTTGGAACTTGGCATTTATGCGCTCCCACAAAGAAAAATCCTTTTTGAATACATCAAATAGCCTTATTAAAACGTTAGCATCAAATCCCCATTGGCGAAACAGAGCCAAATCTTCAATTTTAGAGGTATGTCCTACAAAGTGAATGCGGAAACCGTGTTGGGAGGCAAGCTTTTGCCACAGTTCGATAAAGTGGGGAGGATTGGGGATTTCTTTAGGAGAGTAGACTACAAATATTGGATTTCCGTGTATGCGAATATATCTTGGGTCTTGAAAAGCAGGTAACACAGCATTGAAATGTGCAATGTAGTCTTCATCCCCGGGATAGAGTTGTTCCATTAACATTTTATGTCCCCCATCTTTGTTGAATTGTTTGTCCTCCCAACTGTGATTGGCCCATGCCAAACAAAAGGGAAAATCCGGTTTCCCGCTATTTAGCACTTCATTGAATGGTCTTTGTAATAGTTGCTTGCCATTTCCAAACCAATAATGCCAGTAACAGAAACCTTCTATGCCATATTCACGTGCCATATCGGCTTGGGCTTGACGTGTTTCCGGCAAACGAAGGTCATAGTAGCCTAAATCTGCCGGCACACGTGGCTGGTAATGTCCTTTGAATAAAGGTTTGGCTTTGCCCACGTTGGTCCATTCCGTGAATCCTTTGCCCCACCATCTGTCGTTTTCCGGGGTGGGATGGAACTGCGGCAGATAAAAGGCGATAACCCTTACTTTTTGATTATTGTTAGGTTTCATGTTGAAGTAATTTTATGATACGTAATGCGTCCTCTGTGGTCTTTAGCGGACGATATAACTCATCTAAAAGCGTTGTTATTTGCGTTGGGTGCAAATCATTTAAATAGACATCCTTGATAATTGGAATTATTTCTTCAGGCACTCGGTAACGGATGATTTGGGCTGGGTTGCCTCCTGCAATTGCATAGGGAGGAATGTCGGATGTCACAATGGCTCCGGCTGCTATGATACTTCCTTTGCCAATCGTAACACCGGATAGTATTGTTGCTCCGTAGCCAATCCAAACTTCATCCTCAACTATGATAGGACCTTTACTCCGGCTGTCTGTCTGGCAGTGTTTGCCTTCAAGGGTTGAGCGTATGGGATAAGTGAATAGCGTTTCGGTCTGATGGTTACCGCTTAAAATGAAATGTACGTTTGAAGCTAATGATACATAGTTTCCTATTGTCAATTTCTCTATTGGAGGAAAATAGCTCAAGATATGCAACTCTCCGTATGTACCGTTGCCTACTTCAACACATTCCATGGGAAAGGTATTCATTGGTACGGTTTGGTTTTGCTTATTGCGTTTGCGCCATTCTTTTTTGAATTTAGTAAGTGCATAGGCGCGGGCAAAACTTCGTAATACAGGTATTTTTGAGGCGAAATTCATCTGTTGGTTATTCTTTTATAAGTTTTTCGTAAGAATCGTTTCAGGCTATATCGCTTAGTTCGCATCAATAAATTCCGCGGTAACGATTTGAGGTATAATACCATTCCTCCCGGGGTGGATTTCATAGCCTTTATCCAGTCTTGCCGTCGGGTGAGCCGGAAACAATTCCACGGTTTGTCGAAACCTGCATAATGAATTTGTACGGGATGTGCCAATCCTTTATTAAACTTGGCGAGTGCAGTGGCTTTGTCTCCTGCAAATTCGGTATTGCCTTGATAAAAATCTCTTTGGTTCATGTTTAACCGATAGAAGGAGATAGGCAAGCTATAATCGATCGGTAAATATTTGATGTAGGGCCAACAGGTTAAAATAATGCAGTCTTGTTCCGGCAAACGTAGTCGTGGATAGTTGTTGACATAAAAGTTGATAATTTCTTCTTGCTTATGGTCGTTGCGCAATTCTTTAAGGTTGATGAGTAAGAATCCTGCAGCAATTTCATGTTCAAGTATTTCCATTTCCGTCGTACTGAAGTCTTTCCGGTAGTAAGGCATACGACTGTTTTCCACTGGTCCGACACCGGCATAATAAAATTTTTCGTTCGGGAACATGAAAAATACGGGAGAGAAATCACCGGTAAAAACTACGTCTACGTCCGAACATATAATCCTGTCATATTGCGGAAGGACGTCTGTTGCAATAAGTTTATAGAAAATTTCTTTGGAGTAATGTGCTTTAGTCCCGAAATTTTTGATTTTTTCATTGTATTGTGTGACATCGATGAAGTGTAATTCGGTATGTGTAAATTCTTTTAGGCTGTTCCGTAAAGATTGCTGGGCTTTTGGGGACAAAGTTGTATGGAATACATATAATTCATACCAATATTGCCGTGAGGCATGTTTCATCATGGAGTGAATGGCAACCTTTGCTGCTAACAAGTAATTAGCGTCAAAAGTAAAGAACACAGGTATTTTTTGCATATTGTCCATTTGTGGAATTATTAGAAAAAACGGATAATACTTTGTTCCATTTTATGTTTTGTCCTTTTGTTATTAGGATTCATTCTTTTGCAAAAATATGGAAACTTTTTTGTCTTCCCAAGTTTTTGGAGTATCTTTTTTATATGATATACGTTTTTGTAAGAAACGAACCTAAGGTTTCATTTCTGTTTTTTATTCAACTGGGAGTTGTGCTCAGTTTCCGTATTGTAGAATTGTATATTATAATAAGTACAAATGAATGGAGAGAAAAAGCCACGAAGCGCAAAAATAGACCCTTTACCCTTGTGAGGATGGGGATATATTTGTTTGCGATGTTTCATACAAACGAAACAAAGCCGTAAAAGATCCAAAGGGTTGTGGCTATTGAATAGCTTAGTTATTTGGTGTAAGATGGGATGGTGTGTTGGAGATGTTTTTTCATAAATATTGTTGTAAAAACATTTGAAACTTTCCGTGTTTCTAAGTTTGAAGAAGTTATATGTTCCATATACATAAGGAGCTATAGGGGAATGTGGCTTATGCTTGGACAATTTTCTTCCGTTCCTATTTTCTTTGGGAACCAAATATCATCTTGGTCGGATATTGCTATATAGTCTACTAATATATCATGAAAGTTTTGATTGCATCCTTTATTTCGTGTATTTCGGTGTACTTTGATGAATGGAAATTTTGTAGCGTATTCTTGTAAAATGTTCATTGTACCGTCTGTGGAACAATCGTCGCAAACGATGATTTCATGGATAGGGTAGGTTTGCGGAGGATGGAGTCCATTTGTTCGCGCAGGTATTTTTCTCCATTGTATGTACACATTACGACTGATACTGTCTTTTTTCCCATAGGGCTTATTTGTTTGGGACAAAAGTATGAAATATTTTGTTTTTATGATGGTTTTGAATGCTTTTTATTTAGAAAATGTGCTTTTTTGAACATGTCTTGCAAAAAAATGAAATTTCACTTGGATTCTAATGTTAATATTGTTATATTTGGTATCGAATATTAATCTTAAAAAAGAATGCTTATGAAAAAGTTAATTGCATTGGTAAGCGTTGTTTTCGTTTTTACCAATATGTCTGCACAGTTGAAAGTGCATTCCAATGGAAATGTGGGAATTCAATCTTCGGTAGTAGCACAGTCTGCACTATTGGTAGGTGGAGACCAAAGCGTTACTGGAAGCGGGGGATGGAAGGCCGCTTTTCGGTCTAATGATCAAGGCGTTTATGTGAAGCGTAATGGTACTACGGGGGTTACTATTAATGACCTTATGGCTATTTATGGTGAGAACGTAATTGATGGGATGAAGTTTTATATGGGGTGAAAGGAAGGGCGTATACATCCAATTCTTTGAGTAGAGGTCGAGCGTGGGGTGTATTTGGTGAATCCGGAAATTCGACCAGTGGTTATAATTATGCGGTTTTTGGCAATCTGCGAGGTAGTCAGAATGGTGCGGCTGTGGTAGGAGTTTTGGATAATATAGATCTTAATGTCCCCGGACGTTATGCCGGTTATTTTCAAGGCGATGTCCGTACTACAGGAAATTTCTATGGTACGGTGCTGACACCTTCCGCTTCCCGTTCTACTTTGATGGGGCGTTCGGCGGTGGTGCCCTTGTCAGCGGAAAGCGATGGAGAGAACAGCATGTCGGTGGGCGAGAAACTTTCTCAGTTGACCGCCGTGCAGTATAACCTGTCCGAACCACAAGCGGTGCAGGCTTTTGCAGCGTCGGGCGATACCGTGGCTGCCGCTCCCCGTTCCGTGACGGACATACAAGCATTGGAGAAAACGCATTACGGACTGGATGCCGAGGTGCTGAAAGAAGTCTATCCAGACTTGGTTTATGAAAGTCAGGAAGGCGACCTTTGTATCAACTACACGGAGATGATTCCGCTTTTAGTGCAGTCTGTTAATGAACTTCGTGCACAGGTGGTATCGTTGCAGGGAGCGCAGACCTATAATGTGCGTGCCCGGAACGGAAGCGAAACGGGTGTCGGCAGTAACGCATTGGATGTCCCGGCATTGGAGCAAAACGACCCGAATCCGTTCACGCAAACGACAGTGGTGCGTTATACGTTGCCGGAAAGTGTAAAGTCAGCATTTCTATACATTTATGATTTAAACGGCACGCAGGTAGATCAAAAGACGTTACAGAGCCGTGGCAAGTCTTCCGTGACGCTCGAAGCCGGAAACCTCGCCCCCGGAATGTATCTTTATGCTTTGGTGGCCGATGGCAAGGTGATCGACACCAAACGTATGATCATTACCCAATAAGGAAGGAGGTGCTTATGAAACGTTGGATGAATCTGTTCTTTTTGTTATGGGGACGGCTTGTACCATTACGGCCACTACCGAAGATGGTACTTATTTCTCGTCCGTGGAAAACGTGTCTGCGGCTACTTTTGAAAACATCCCGTCGGATTGCTATATCTCGGTGGACAAGCATAATTATAGGCCCTACGTGGCCCGTGTGCAGGATAGCGAGGTGGTTTATGTACAAAACCGGACGTTTACTTCCACGCATACCGTTACGGGCGAAAATATTATGGTCGGAGAGAAGGTGACGACTGCGCAGCCGCAGGGAAAGGTCGTGGTGAAGTCTGGAGCAAACGTGACGATGAAAGCTTCTGATACGACCACATTGGAAGCCGGCTTTGAATGCGAGAAAGGAGGCGTGTTGGAAATCGCTCCACTATGACCATGTTTGGCGGTTCGGGAAACCGGATGAAATAGACGGGGTATTTTGCGTTTTTAGCGGAATATCCCGTATAGCGGAAGTACTGAACGTGAACCGCAGGGAACTGTTGCGCCCTTAAACCAATCCAATCTTGTTATGGAGAAAAATTTAACAGACACAAAGGATACTATCAGAGAACTGATAGGCAAAGGAGAAACCTCGGAAGTTGAGTTCAAATCAGCACACGGAGGTCTTCCCGGTAGTTTTTGGGAAAGCTATTCGGCTTTCGCCAATACCAATGGGGGAACAATCGTACTTGGCGTCGTGGAAAAAAATAACCGTTTCTTTTTCGACGGACTAACGGAAGAAACCATCGTCCGATACAAAAAGAACTTTTGGGACTGTGCCCACAATAAAGAAAAGGTAAGCGTATGTCTGCCCCACGAATCTGACGTAAGGATTGAGCAAATTGACGGCTCGTATATCCTTATATGTGAGATTCCCCGGGCAAGCTACGAGCTTCGTCCGGTCTATATCAACAACAATCCGCTCGGCAATACTTACAGGAGAAACCATGAAGGTGATTATGTCTGTACGGATGTAGAAGTAAGGCGTATGTTTGCAGATGCAGAGCACGATCGTCATCCACAGGACGGGCGTATTCTTGTGGGGTATAATTTTGAAAGGGATATAGATATTGAAACCCTGCACCAGTACCGCCAGACCCTTGCCAGCCTGCAGCCCACCCATCCGTGGACAGGTATCAGCGACATGGATTTCCTGAAAAAGGTCGGAGCCTACGCAACTGAATATGAAACAGGAAAAGAGGGATTCACACTGGCCGGAATCCTAATGTTCGGTAAATACGACAGTATCATCAATAATTCTGGTGTCCCGACTTATTTTGTGGACTATCGTGAGTGTATTGCCACAGATGATCCCAATATAAGATGGACGCACCGCATCTACCCTGACGGAATGTGGGAGGCCAACCTGTACCAATTTTATATGAGGGTATATAACCGTCTAATCCAACCCCTGCCCCGTCCGTTCATGATGAAAGACGGAATACGCCAGGAAGAAACGCCCGCTCATGATGCTGTAAGAGAAGCTCTTATCAACTGCATAGTCCATCAGGATATAAATGCCCAAGGACATATCATAGTGGAACGTACTGATGACAGCCTTGTTTTCATGAACCAGGGCATAATGCTGGTTTCCAGACAGCAATACTTCGAAGGAGGGCGCAGCATTTGCCGCAATCCTATATTACAGAAGATGTTCATGATGCTTGGCCGTGCCGAGAAAGCAGGCAGCGGAGTGGATAAGATAGTAAGCGGGTGGAAATCGCTGGGCTGGCCGTTACCTACCGTTGCAGAGGAGACACGTCCGGATTATGTGGTGCTGACTTTACGGCTGGGAAAACAGGATTCACCGAAACATCCCAAGAAAACATCCCAAGAAAACATCCCAAGAAAACATCCCAAGAAAACAACCCAAGAAAACAACCCAAGAAAACAACCCAAGAAAACAACCCAAGAAAACAACCCAAGAAAAAGGTACAAGACCTTCCCGCGGGCAGGAGCAGAAAAAAGCGAAAATCCTGAGATTCTGTACAGAACCCAAGCCTTTGCTTGACATCATGCAACATCTGGGGCTGAAAGCCCGGAAGAACGTGATGAATGTCTATATCACCCCGATGATTGAAGCGGGACTGCTGGAAATGACGGAACCAGACAACCCGACAAGTCGTAACCAAATGTATGTTGCGGCAAAAAATATCGAGAAAGCAAAATAGTTCGACTGGGATTATATTTGGAGTATTTATAATCAAACAAGAAGCCCCTCAAACTTTATGAAGGACTTCTTGTTTTCGTATCAGAACAATAATGTTTACAGATACGGGTATATTCCTCTTTGCCCGTTCTGCTTTCAATAAGGTGGTCAATCAGTTTTCCAAGATACACGCCACTCTACCGCTCCATCTGTCTTCTCCCCCTCCGTCACCCACCGTTATCCTTACCTCATACAACTATTGGAAAGGCGTGGCATGCCCAAACATTGCCACGTAACCACCTCAGAGGTAGGATGATTGGGTGTAGTGGAATTTAGGGTATTGTCGTATATAGTCACTTTTTGTGAATTAGATATAAGGAAAATAAAATCATTTGTTTTATCTTTGTATTTGACTTATTTAATTAAACTGTTCATGGACACAGGGGATAATGAGTTAATCAAGTGCGTCAAAGAAGGTGATTTAAAGGCTTTTGAGAAAGTCTTTAAGGATTATTATGCTTTGATGTGCAGTGTGGCCATGGATTATGTGAACGATTCCGCCATGTGCCAGACTTTGACGGAGGATGTTCTGTTGAACCTTTGGGAAAAGAAAAACGAACTGGTGATTACGACTTCTTTGCGTGCTTATCTTTTACGTGCCGTGCGTAACAAATGTATCGACCATCTCAGGACGCAGCGTCAGAATTCGGATTTTTTAGGGTATTATGATTCCTTGGACGGAATGTTCGGAGGGGCAATGGCAGACGAGAAGGACTTGTTCGAGCAATTGATTTCGGATGAATTGGCTGAGTTGCTGGACCGGGCGATTGATGAGATGCCGGAGGAGCGGAGGCGGGTTTTTATATTGGTGCGCATGGAGAATAAGACTTACCAGGAGGCTGCCGATATGTTACACATCTCGGTGAATACCGTAAAATATCATCTGAAGAGGGCACATGCGGAGTTACAGGATAAGTTGAGTGCTTACATTTTGCTACAAATATTGTCTTTTATGTTACTTTCAAGACTGCTTCATTCTTTGAATTGAAGAATGTGTGTGTCAGAATAATATGGTTTGTAGTTTTAAATCATAATTTTCATGGCTTTTTCGGTGAAAAGTTCGGTGGTTTATGCTGTTTTTTGAAGCATAAATAAATTATTTCTGTTTTTATACTACCCATTGTATCTATTTGTTTCGTCTTAGAAGAAAAAAGCGTCAAAGTGGAAACAAATAGAGATATAGATTTATTGATAGAGAAGCAATGGTCGGAAGGCTTGTCTCCGGAGTCGGAAGACGTGTTGCGCGAATGGGTTTCGGCAAATGAAGAGCACCGTAAGTATTACGAGCGCCGTATACTTTTGTATCGGTGGATGGGCATTCAGCAACGTATACCTATATTCGAAAAAGAAAGGAAGAAAGCATACGGGCGTTTCCTGAGAAGCATAAAGGGAGAGAATATGCCGTTTTTTTTCGTTCACAAGATTTTCAGTCGGAAATTAGTGGCTTGTGCGGCAATGGTAGTCATCCTTTTGGGAGGCGGACTGGCTGTATGGCAACAGCAAGATAAAGTGGCAGAAGAACAAGTGGTGCAGGGATGTGCGCGAGAGATAAAAGTGCCGAAGGGAATGAAAGAACGGATCATACTGGCCGATGGAACCAAAGTTTGGCTGAATTCCGGGAGTTGTCTGACATTGAGTCCGGGATTCGGGCAGACCGACCGCGAACTTCAGTTGGAAGGAGAAGGAATGTTTGAAGTGGCTAAGGATAAGCATAAACCTTTTATTATTCGTTCCGGTGATATTCGTGTCCGGGTGACGGGGACGGTCTTTAATTTCAAGTCCTATCCGGAGGAGCGTTTTGCCAAGGTCACTTTGGTACGCGGTAGTCTGGATGTGTCGAGTGTGACGGGACGTGTGCCCCATACCGTAACTTTGAAGCCGTGCGAACAGGTCGTGTTGGATCGTAATCGGGATGTGATGGAGAAGAAGGTGGTGGAAACGGCACCGGACGTAGCTTGGACTTGTGTGGGACAAAGGGATGAGGGTATATCCGAGGATACGGCGGAAACGGAAATGACGGAGCATGCGGGAGGAGCGGAAGCCTTGTTTTTCGATGAGATGTCTATGGAACAGATTGTGCAGGAGTTGGAACGGGTGTTTCATGTGAATATCGTAGTGAAGAAACCTGGCATATTGCAGGAAAAATACTATGGCGATTTCCGGAACCGGAAAGACATTTTTGCCATATTGGACGTGATGTTGAGAGGCGAACAGGTTTCCTATCAGATCAAAGGCGACACGGTCTTTATCGGAGAATAATCATTTATAATAATCATAGTAAATAGAGAAATGTTTAACGCGAAACGTAAAAAACTACTTGAAAGGTTTCTGATTTTAAGCCTGTTTTGCAGTTCGGGAACGGTTTGGGCACAGCAAGGTACTGTGACGCTGAATCTGAATAACGTGACCGTCAAAGAGGCTTTGGAGCAATTGAATACCCAGACGTCTTATTCTTTGTGGCTGAATGTGGGCGATGTGGATTTATCGCGAAGAATCAGTCTGAACGTAACGAACGGGAGTGTCGATGAAGTGTTGGCTAAAATTTTGGCCGGTCAGCCGTTGTCATACGAGGTGAAAGATCGGACGATAAATATATATCCTGCGAAGAGAGACGGTGAGGAGGCGAGGAAAAAGGTGGAAGGCGTAGTGCTGGACGACTTGGGCGAACCGCTTCCGGGAGTGGCCGTGCGTTGCAAAGAGCATCCGGATGCCATGTGTGCTACGGACATAGACGGTAAATTTACACTGAATGTACCAGCGGACGGCAAAACGCTACAATTTACTTTCGTCGGTATGGCTCCGCAGGAATTGGCAGTGGCAGATACACCGATGAAAGTCGTGATGAGTGATAAGGAAAAGAAATTGGATGAGGTTGTGGTGACCGGTTATCAGAAAATCGATCGCAAGCTGTTTACCGGTGCGGCCAGTCGTATTTCCGGTGAGGAAGCGAAAGTGGATGGTGTGGGCGATGTGAGTCAGATGTTGCAAGGTAAGGCGGCCGGTGTGGGCGTACAGTCTGTGTCCGGTACGTTCGGTGCTGCGCCGAAGATCCGTGTGCGCGGTGCTTCTTCCATCTATGGTAACCAAACGCCTCTCTGGGTTGTGGACGGTGTCGTGCTGGAGGATGTGGTGGAGATTTCCGCCGACGACCTCTCGTCCGGTAATGCCGCCACGCTGATCAGTTCCGCTGTGGCTGGATTGAATCCCGACGACATCGACAATTTCCAGATATTGAAAGACGCTTCGGCCACGGCATTGTACGGTGCGCGTGCCATGAACGGAGTGATTGTGGTGAACACTAAGAAAGGAAAGAACGGGCATGCCAGTATCAGTTATACGGGTGAGTTCACCGTACGTACTCGTCCCTCTTACCGCCAGTATAATATTATGAATTCCAAAGACCAGATGTCTGTCCTGATGGAGTTGGAAGATAAAGGATGGTTCAACCATTCCAAGATGGCGCGTACGGAGAACGGCGGGGTATTTTATTTGATGAACGACTTGATATATCGGGGAGAGCTCATGAATACGGAGTCGGCTCGTCTGGCTTATTTGCAGAAAGCCGAGATGCGCAACACGAACTGGTTTAAGGAATTGTTCCGGCCTACTATCCAAAGCAACAATTCTGTGAGCATTTCTTCGGGAACCGACCGTAGCCGTTATTACGTGTCGATGAGCTTTCTCGACGATCCGGGATGGAGCGTGTCTGACAAGGTCCGTCGTTATACAGCCAATGTGAATGCCAGTTATGATATCAGTAAGTGGCTCACGTTAGGGGTGAGCCTGAACGGTTCGGTACGTAACCAGCGTGCGCCGGGTACTTTGGACCGTACGGCAGATCCTGTGAGCGGTGAGTATTCGCGCGATTTCGATATCAACCCTTTCAGTTACGCCCTGAATACCAGTCGTACGATGAGTCCTGACGAGACGTATATCATGAATTATGCGCCGTTCAATATTCTGAATGAGGCCAAGAACAATTATATAGATTTGGACATGGCCGACATGAAGTATCAGATGGAACTGACTTATAAGCCGGTCAAGGGGCTGGACTTGAGTGCCATCGGAGCATTCCGTTATGTGAAGTCTACTCAGGAGCATAAGATTACGGGGAATTCCAATTTGGCCATGGCTTACCGTGCGGCGGGAGATGCGACTATCCGTGAAAAGAACAAGTTCCTCTATCGTGATCCGGATAATCCGGATGCCGTGCCCGAAGTCGTGATGCCGAAAGGCGGTTTCTACAACACGACGAACAATATCCTGAAGAGTTACTATTTCAGGGTGTCCGGTAATTATAATCGTCTCATAGCCAATGAGCATCCTTTTAATATCATGGCCGGTTCCGAAGTGAAATCGGCCGACCGCCAGTCCGGTTTTAACAACGGATACGGTTTCCAATGGGATCGTGGCGGTACGCCTTTCGTAGACTACCGCATCATCCAGCAATTGCTGTTAGGGGGTGATAACTATTACGGTCTTTCACAGTATTATGACCGTTTTGTAGCATTCTTTGCTACCGGAAGTTTTTCTTATAAAGGACGTTACACATTCAACCTGACGGGGCGTATGGATGGTTCCAACCGCTTGGGGCGTTCGCGTGATGCCCGTTGGTTGCCTACGTGGAACGTGTCGGGTTCGTGGAATATGCTGGAAGAAGAATTTATGAAACATCAGGATGTGGTTTCGACCCTCTCTTTGCGTGCCACATACGGATTGACAGCTACAATGGGACCTGCAGACAACGCTTTGGCTGTATTCCGTAACTCTACTACTTACCGCGGCGATGACGGATATAAAGAATCGCAGATTTATATCGAGTCTTTGCAGAATAAGGATTTGACGTGGGAGAAACAATATGAGTTCAACTTTGGTTTCGATTTCGGGGTGTTGCGCAATCGCATCAGTCTGAGTACGGATATTTACAGTCGCCGGGGATTCGACCTTATCGGTTTGATACGTACCAGTGGCATGGGAGGCCAAAAATGGAAATATGCCAATTATGCCGACATGAAATCGTGGGGTGTGGAATTTACGCTCAACACGAAGAATATTCAGCGCAAGGATTTCTCGTGGACTTCGAACCTTACGTTCGCTTATAATCATAACGAGATTACCAATCTGGAGTCTACCTCCAGCATTTTCGACTTGATGGTGGCCGAAGGTGCCCCGTTGGAAGGTTATCCTGTACGGGGACTGTTCTCTTTGCAGTATAAAGGTTTGAATGGACAAGGGATTCCCCAGTTCATCAACGAGAAAGGCGAACTGACTTCTACGGGTATCAACTTTCAAAGTACAGATCCTGCTTATCTGAAATATGAAGGTTCGGTGGACCCAACCGTGACGGGAGGTTTCGATAACCAATTTAAGTATAAAGCTTGGACGTTGGGATTGTACTTCACTTTCCAGGCCGGCAATAAGTTGCGCCTGGATCCGGACTTCTCGGCTTCATACGGTGATTACAGTGCCATGCCGAAGGATCTGAAGAACCGTTGGATGAAGCCGGGCGATGAGCATTACACGAATGTGCCGGCCATTCCTTCATCCTATCAGTATGCCAACATCGAGAATCTCGATATAGCCTATAATGCCTATAACTATTCGGATATCCGTGTAGCCAACGGTGGTTTCCTGCGGTTGAAGGAACTCACTCTTTCTTATGATTTCAATGGGGAGTGGATGAAAACAATCGGCATGAACCGTTTGCAGTTACGGTTGGTGGCTTCCAATTTGTGGCTCATCTATGCCGATAAGAAACTGAACGGGCAGGACCCGGAATTCTTCCAGAGCGGAGGTGTGTCCATGCCTTTGCCACGCCAGTTGACTTTATCTATACGAACCAGTTTTTAATGATTTGCAAGACAGAAGAAAATGAGAAATAAATATATATCATGCTATGTAGCTGCGTTTTGTGCCGGTTTGCTTTCTACGGCTTGTAACGACTTTTTGGATGAGGTGCCCGACAACCGTACGGTCATCGATACGCCCGAGGCTGTATCGGAGTTGTTGGTTTCTGCCTATCCCGATGCCAATTGTGTCTTTTTCACCGAATCCATGTCGGACAATGTGACTGACCGGGGCAATACATTGGATCCTTATGTACAGCCGGATTGGAATCGGGCTAACCGTCAGGCGTTCTATTGGGAGGACATCGACATGACTTATCAGGACAGCCCGAATTATTTCTGGATGGCCAGTTACCAGGCTATTGCGGCGGCCAATCATGCGCTTGAAGCCATTGCTGAATTGGAGGCCAAAGGCGTGGATTGTTCCGCACAGAAAGGAGAGGCGTTGTTATGCCGGGCCTACAATCATTTTATGTTGGTGAATGTGTTTGCGCAACATTATAGTCCTGCGTTTGCCGCTACCGATATGGGAGTGGCTTACGTGACGGAACCCGAAAAAGAAGTGTTCGGGCATTACGAACGTGTGTCGGTGAAAGAAACATACGACAAAATCCGCAAGGACTTGGAAGAAGGTTTGCCTCTGATTTCCAATAAGGCATACGGTGACACACCGAAATATCATTTTACCCGTGAGGCTGCCCAGGCTTTTGCCTGTCGTTTCTATCTATATGTCGGAGAGTGGCAGAAAGCTATCGATGCAGCAGACGAAGCTTTAGGGGATAACCCGACGTTGCGGAATTGGAATGAATATATTCAGATGTCTACGGCCAATCGGGAGAAAAACTACACTTCGGTACAGGAGAGTGCGAATTTGCTGTTGGCATCCACTGTATCTCAGTTTGCCGTGGATCAGTCGTTCTATCGTTACGGATATTCTACTGCAGTCAATAACTCGCTATTTCAGCAAAATGATAATGTGGTGAACGGGGTTTGGGCTTATCGTGCCGAAGCATATAATGTGTCCAGCGAGGCTTTGACCATGATGAAGTGGAAGCCCTATTTGAAGAGCGACGGAGTGAATTCCAACAGTGGTATTTATTATGTAATGGATCCGCTTTTCACCACTGACGAGGTGGTGTGCGACCGTATCGAGGCTTTGGCTATGGCCGGACGTTACGATGAGGCTTGCGAAGACATCGAGTTGTTTTTGACGAATAAGGTGAAGAACTACGATTCGATAGCTCAGCCTGTCACTTCGTTAATGGTGGAAACTTATTATAAGAAGTTTGCCCCATTGCATCCTTTCTATGAAAACCAGATGAGTGAGAAGCAAATGGCTTTTGTCAACTGTGCGGTAGATTTCCGTCGCAGGGAGTTGCTGATGGAAGGCGGACGCTGGTTCGACATCAAGCGTTTCGATATTGAAATTACCCACGAAGCTTATCAGACGGGAGCCACGGATGTGTTGGCACGTCGCGACCTTCGTCGTGCAGTGCAGATACCTGAAGAGGTTATTTCGTATGGGGTGGTTCCTAATCCCCGGTAAGGAACTTTGGTAGTAACTATAATTTAAAAAAGCTAACAAATGAAAAAGATTATCATATTTGCAGCATTGTGCCTGTCCTTCCTGACGGCTTGCGACAAAGAAGACCTCGGTGGGTCGAATATACATGTACCGGAGTTCGATTATAATGCGCTGAGCGAGACGGATAAGTATATTTATGACCATTATACGGTGCCATACAATGTGGAGGTCGTGTATCGTTGGAATCAAGGCGATGTGTCGTCCGACGACATGCGGAAGAATTTGGTACCGCCCCGTGAATCTCAGGTGGAACCGTTTTTGGAGATGATCGAAAAAGTGTGGGTAGATACTTACACGGCGGAAGTCGGACAACAGACTTTACGTTCTTACATACCCAAGCAAATCCTTTTGGTGGGGAGTGCCAGTTATAACGATGACGGAAGTACGACGGAAGGTACGGCCGAAGGCGGACGGCAGATTGTGTTGTATTCGGTGAACGATTTCAACTTTACGTTGGAACAGATTCAGTCGTATGCCCATGTGATGCACCATGAGTTTGCCCATATTTTGCACCAGAATGTAGAATATGATGCAGAGTTTGAGAAAATCACTCCCTCTTATTCTTCTTCATGGATGCAGATGAACGACGAAACGGCGCGGACCAAAGGTTTCATTACGGCTTATGCTTCTTCAAGTGCGGACGAGGATTTTGCGGAGATGGTGTCTATCATGTTGACGAATTCTCCGGAGGACTGGGACAATATGATAGAGAGTGCGGGGAATGCGACGGCAGTAGAAGCTTTGCGTAAGAAGGAAGCCATTGTGGTGGCTTATATGAAAAATAACTGGGGCGTCGATATGAAAGATTTCCAGAAAGAAGTGGTAGCCGCGATCGAGGCTGCGGTACGTAATTAAATAAGAAACTTGAACGATGAAGAAAATGAGGAGACATGGATGGTCCATGATGATGGTCGTATGGGCTGCTTGTGTGTGCGGTAGTTGCAAGAATGAGGTGGATGACGTGTTCGACCGGGATGCGACATCGCGTATCGAAGCGGCAATCACCGAGTGTGAGGACATGTTGCAGAGTTCGGAGTATGGTTGGCGTTTCGATTATACGCCTACCAACAGTGCGATGGTGAATTTTGTAATGCGTTTTAAGGACGGACGTGTAACGATGGAAAATGCCGAAGGGGAGACTTCCGAATCGACCTATAAAATAGCCAATGCCGAAGGTCCGGTGCTTTCATTCGATACTTATTCCATACTGCATGACTTGGCTGACCCGTCGGAGTACCCGTTGGGGACGGGCAAGGGCGGAGAGTTTGAATTCATAGTGTGCCGAGTGACAGAAGACACGATTTACGTGAGGGGACGCAAATCAGGAAATGATTTCAAACTTTCGCGTGCGGCCGAAGGGGAGATTCAGCATGTCCGTTTGGAAACGGCCTTGGATATCGACGGAGGGAAGGATATTACTTTCTTCCACACCTTGCAAGTAGGGGGACAGGATGCCGCTACTTTGTTTTTAGGAAACGACAAACGTAGCCTGGATGTGATGACGGCAGACGAGCAAACCCTTAACGTACCGGTGGATTTTACGGCGGACGGTTTTCGTTTTGCTTCGCCGGTTGTAGCTGCCGGAGTGGCGGTTTCAGAGATGAAATGGGATAATACGCGAAAGACTTTTATGACGACGGATGGTAATGTGATATTGACGGAAGCGGCTTCCAGCCCCTTCAATCTGGGTCAGACGGTAGAGCAACTGTTGGCAGTTCCTTACTGTCTTATGAAAGGTGCGAGTGCGGCGGCCACTTTACAGTTGCTGCAATTTTCAAAAGATTTTCCGGAGTGGCAGCGTACGGAGTTTTTCTTCAATGCCGAGGCTACGGTGGATACGTTGAAATATCAGGTGGACACGCAGGAAACGGTGACGGAAATAGGTCGTACACATGGGCAGACCGTACTCAATGCCATGAGTTTTGTGGTGAATAACCAATACGGTTTGCCTGAATGGGGGAACTTTACCGTGAAACGGAATGAGATAAAAGATGCTGATGAGGTGAAGTTTGTGGAAGGCATCCGTAATGGTGCTCCGGCCAATACATTGAACAAAAACATATATTGTAAGAAAATCAAGGGTATTTTGTTCGATTCCAAAGGCGTGACGGTGGTATCCCGGAAGGGGATGTTCTATATCGTGTCGACTTCGGATGCAAAAATGTGGTTGGTGCTCGAACCTCAGGGCTTGCCCTCACCGGCTATGGTGATTCCTACCTTAATCAAGCAATAATCAATTTAATTTATCAGTAAAAATATGAAGAAACAAACATTTGTATTATGGGCTTTGACTGGAATGCTGGCTGTTCCGGCTTCGGCTCAAGTGGATTATAAGACCCGTGCCATCGTGGCGGAACCGGAAAATGTTCCGGTTGCGAAACGTTCGTCGGTGTGGAGTGCCGAAAGTGCCGAATATGGTTATCCGGTCGGTTTGCGTAATTTGGGTATGATTAGTCAGGATGACAACGCCTGTTGTAATTTCCTTTCTTTTAATAAGGTCATTAACCGTGATGCTTATATGTGGGCTCCGATAGGGGAAACCGTATCTTATATCGACAATTCTTCCGTGCAGGCTGTAGACTATCATTGGTTTATTCCCGGTGCGGATGCTACGGAGTTGGAAACTCAGGATGCTGATGCGGTTTACAATACGTCCGGTATCTATCCGTTCCCGACTATGACAGTGAAGGACGGAGCGGGGCAAACTTATACTTATACGGCATCTGGTAAACTTAAGGTCGGAGGGAAAGGAGAGATTTGTACCTCTAATATGTTGCAATTGGGTACGGATGCCAAAGATCCGGCTACAACGGCTGTAATCGGTCAACGTCCGTTCGGACAAGAAGGAACGGGATATTTAGGAGGAACCAATAGCCTGAATCTGGTGGGGTATGGCAACTTGTTCATGATTGCTCATCCGGATGCTTCCATTACCAGCGTACGGGCTTATCTGCCGGAGATACCCAAACACGAGGAGGGAGCGAAATTGCTGATGCAGATTTGGTATCCATTGACGGGAGAAAGTAGTGTTCAGTTGATGGGGTTGCCTTTAGAGGCCGTTACGCTATCTATGGATGATATCCAAGAGACAACGGATACGAAACTGAAAAAGGCTGCTGTAGCTGAATTCAAACTGTCCGAGCCGCTGAAGATTTCCGATAAACCTTTCTTCTTGGTGACGATAGAAGGCTTTGGAACGGATCCTTCCAAAGAAAATTTCCGCTTGTACATCGACGTGAAACCGGTAGAAATGGATGAAGCTATGGCCGGTAATTTGTTGGCGCACAATTCATATTGCCGTTTGAAAGGAGAGGACGATTATCTTCGTCCGATTAATTATTACGGTGGTCAGTTAGGTGAGTCTTTCATGATTTGTCCGGTGATAGACACACATACGGAAGAAGGAGTGGGTATTCACGGTGTGGAAGCCTTGAAACCGGCACAAGCCCAATATGAGGACGGTGTCTTGTCGCTCAGTTCGGAAGGTGCGGAGCAAGCTGTTGTGTACAATGTAGGTGGCGAGAAAGTGGTGAACGCCGCGTTGGACAATGGACAAGCTGACGTGCATGTTCATTTGGCTAAAGGTATCTATCTGGTACGTTTTATGAAGGGTGGAAAAGTTTCTGGCGCAGCCAAATTGTTGTGTAACGAGTAATGTTTATGTTTAATATTAAATTGGAGAGAAAATGAAAAAGTTTACTAAAATGTGTGCCGTTGCCGCTTGTGCGTTGTTTGCCGGAACTGCGACGGTGAGTGCAGAGGATTATGTTTGGAAATCTGTAACGGCAGGTGATGCGACGACATACGGCATCCGTTCCGACGGGTCGTTATGGTCCTGGGGATGGAACGAAAAGGGGCAGAGCGGAAATGGCGTGTCGGAACGTACGGCCACTCCGACTTTGGCTGATGGAAACCGTGTGTGGAAAAAGACTGTTGGCGGGAAAGCATACGGCTTCTTTTTGGCAGAAGACGGCTCTTTGTGGGCTGCCGGAACTGCAACAAACGGAGTGCAAGGAACAAATGATGGTGTAGACCATAAGGTATTGACGCGGATCGGTACGGATAATGACTGGGCCGATATGGCTTGTTCCCGTTTTTGGGGTTACAGTGCCTTTGCTATCAAAACAAACGGAACGTTGTGGTCTTGGGGCGAGAACTCTGCCGGACAGTTGGGGATTGGTAATACGCAGGCACAGACCCTGCCGGTACAAGTAGGTACGGATACAGATTGGAAACAGGTTGCAGCCGGTGTTTCGTCTGTGTTGGCATTGAAGACCGATGGCTCATTGTGGGGCTGGGGACTCAATATGAATGGTGAATTGTTTGGATACGAAGGTCGGCAATCGTCACCGGTTCGTTTGGGAAGTGAAACGGATTGGGAAAAAGTACTTGTGATCGAGTTCCGGGCTTATGCCGTGAAGAAAGACGGTACATTGTGGGCTTGGGGTGATAATTCTCGCAACCTGTTGGGATTCAATACTCCGACAGAAGAGGAATCTACATCTGAGGGCAATCCGGTAGAGGTTGTAACAGAGCCTCAGATTACAAAACCTACGCAAGTGACTGCCGTCGAGGGTGAGGTTCTTGCTGTATCGGGGTGCGAAAATACGTTGAGTGTGGCTACCGGTACAGATGGTATTATTGAGAAAGTCTGGATGTTCGGTTCCAATGCAGACGGTGCATTGGGTGATGGAAAAGGTTTGGGAAATGGAAATAAAGACATTCCTTTTGCGACGGTTCCGGTTAATCCTTCTTTGAAATCCAGTCTGAAGTTTACGAGTATGTCCAGTGGACAAAATTATACGATGATGTTGACCGATGACGGTGATATTTGGGGTTGGGGATGCAACCGTGGAGGACAATTGGGCGATGAAACACCGAACGACCAGTTGCAAGTGGCCTATAAACTGAAACCTATCGTCATTAACTGTCCGCAGGATGAGGTTTCCAGCGTGGGAAGCCTGAAAGATGGTAAAGTGGATGCGGCTGTTTCTTTCGACGGTCAAGTGCTGGCTTTGCAGAGCGACGGGCTGTTGACTTCGGGAAGAATATACGATATGAATGGTACGGCGGTGATGATTTTGGCTGCTTCCGAAACGTCATGGAATGTCGCCACGTTATCCCAAGGCGTATATGTGGCTGAATTTATGATAGACGGTGCTCCTGTGACTTATAAGTTCGCGGTGAAATAAAAGCACTGTGAAATCTTTTGTTGATTAAAAATGGAAATACGATGAAAAGATTGACAAAGGGATTCTTATCCTTTATTATGATGGCATCTTGTGCGCTCGGTATGAGCGCACAAGATGCCACTGTCGTTCCGGCGGACGAGATACCTTCATCGCTAAGGGATGCTGAGTCATTGAAGTTGACCGGTACGTGGGGGACTTCTGCTTTTGCCGAATTGAAGATGGCATTGGGGACGAATGCTATCGGAGGTTCCAATATGGTGCTGACCCGAGTGGATATGGGAGAAGCCGTGATTGAAGACGGAACTTCTTGGTATGTGAGTGCCGGATTTACTTCGAATGGGGTGTTCAGCAGTTGCAAGGCCCTGAAAGAAGTGGTGATGCCCGTTGCGGAAGAGGCGGCTCATTTGGTTTCTATGGAAAAGGCTTTTGCTAACTGTAATGCTTTAGAGACGGTGGATCTGACGGGTTGTGTGAACGTATCTACATTCAGCAATGCTTTTTATGCTTGTGAGAGCCTGAAAGGGGCTGACCTTTCTACTAATGTAGCAGCGGTGAAAAGTAATGCTTGGGCTTCGGCATTTGAAGCTTGTACGGCTTTGGCACAGGTGAAGTTGCCTGCCGGATTTGTAACTACTTCTAAGGTCTTTTCCGGTTGTGCGGCTTTGCAGGAGATAGATTGGAGTGCATGTACGGCAACCGAAGTGCCGGTCTTCTATGCAGATATGTGGGACGGAGTGGAACTGTCCGGCGTGACTTTGAAATTGAACCATCTGCAGTATGTGCTTTTTAAAGCGGATGAGGGATGGAGTCAGTTGAACCTATTGGATTTGAATCCTGAACCGTCTACGGAATTTACTGTGGATGCGTCCGACATTCCGTCTTCGTTAAAAAAAGCCACGGCCGTGACTCTGACAGGAACATGGGACAGCAACGCTTTTAATCTGCTGTGTATGGCGATGATGGATAATCCTGCTTTCGGTACCAGTGAGAATACGGTGTTGCAAAAAGTGGATATGAGTGCGGCCTGGATTGCAGAAGGTACGTCATTGCGCTGGCAAGGCTTGTCTGCGTATGGTATCTTCCGTAACTTCAAGGCTTTGAAGGAAGTGAAGATGCCGGTGGCGGAAGAAGCAGCACACTTTACGGATTTCGGAATGGCATTTCAAAACTGTGATCAGTTGGTTACGATAGACCTGAGCGGTTGTGCCGGACTGGTTTCTCTGGAGAAAGCCTTTCAGGGATGCACTTCTTTGGAGAAAGTGGATTTGTCCTCTTCTTCCCATCTGGAATCGGTGGATGATGCCTTTGAGTCATGTGAGGCGTTGACCACGGTAATATTGCCGGAGGTTTTCCCCATGGGAAAGAATACTTTTGCTTATTGTTCCGCTTTGAAAGACGTTGATTGGACGGCTTTTGCCGGGACAGAGGTTCCCGAGATGAGCAAAACTTTCTTTATGGGGATTGATGACCTCAAGGCCGTGACGCTCTCGTTGAAATATGAAGCTTATAAGTTGTTCTCGGCCGATGAGGATTGGAGCGAATTGAATCTCTACAACACGGAACCGGAGAAGGTGACGGACTTCGTGGTGGACGCTTCGGATATCCCGTCGAGCCTGAAGAAGGCCGTGACGGTTACGTTGACTGGAGAATGGGATAGCGATGCGTTCAATCTGCTCTCTATGGCATTGGGGAATAACGGAGGACTTTTTGTCACGACGAATGCCACATTGGTTACCTTGGATATGAGCCGGATTAAGGTTGCGGAGAATACTCCACTTTGGAGACAGGGACTTAAGGAATATGGTATCTTTAATAACTGTACGGCATTGGAGAAAGTGATAATGCCAACAGCAGAAGAAGCGGGACATTTCACGAAACTGAATAAGGCTTTCGAGGGCTGTACAGCATTGAGGGATATCGACCTGAGCCTCTTGACTGGGGCAACAGAAATCGAGGCGGCTTTCAAGGGAACAGCCATAGAGAAAGCAGACCTGAGCGGCTGTACGTCGTTAGGCAGTACGGTGAGTGCGTTTGAAGGATGTGCGGCCCTACAGGAGGTGATTCTTCCGTCTTGTTTTGTGCCGGCAAATTATACGTTTGCCGACTGTACCGGACTGAAGCTCATTGATTATACGGCTTATACCGATACGGAAGATGCACCGGCTGTTAAAAACAATACGTTTAGCGGTATTGATGATTTGAAGTCGGTCACATTGAAAGTGAACGACCGAAATCATGAACTATTCGAGGCTCATAAAATATGGTCGGAATTCGATATAGAATATGATACTAGCGGCGTTTTGGGGATGAAGGTTAATGACAAGACAAAGCCGGTTACGGTTTATACCGTAGATGGACGCTACATGGGTACGTATGTTCCCGAAACGGATTGGCAGGTAAGTTTGCCACGTGGTGTGTACATTGTAAACGGTAAGAAGATGATGAAAAAATAAGAAAATATTTCGTATGTAAAAAGAGCCGGATTTATCTGGCTCTTTTTTTATTCAATAAGTAGCTGATACATTCCTTGAATGTGACAGAACCGAACAACCACATCAGTCCTCCATAAAGCAAGGCGGCTATGAAGATTTTCAGCCCCAGTAGCAAGTAAATATTTTCTATAGGTGAGGTGACGAAAGCCGTAACAACCATTGCCAATGCGGCCAGTGCTGCATAAGGAAACAAGTCGAGGACGGCTTCCCATAGGCGTAATCCGATTTCGCGGTGGACGAAATAAAACCATATCGTAAGCCATGCGATATTGATGGCTGTATAGACACATACCATGGTGTGGATGCCATAGGGGTAAGAAAAGAATATGGCACTAATCTGTGTCAAGCCCATTCCGACGGTGTTCCATAGCACTAAGTCCGAGCGCTCTTTGGTGATGACCAGGTTGGCACATAGATATTGTATAGGTACGGTGAACGCACCGGCGCACAGGATCTGCATGAGGGGTACGCAATCTAACCATTTCTCTGTAACGGTGATGAGGATAAGTTCACGCGAAATCAAGGCTAATCCGAAGAGGGCGGGAAAAACCATGAAAGCATTGAAACGTAGCATTTTACGGAAAACCCGCTTATGGCGCTCTCGTTCCGTTTCCACATTACGCAGTACGGGCTGGGCAACGTCTTTTATGGTGCCAAGCACCATTGTGCTCACCATACTGGTCCATTTGTTAGCTTGGTTGTAAAGTCCTACGTCGTGTACAGCATAGAAACGTCCTAACATGACAGATAAGATATTACCGTTGATATTGTTGCAAATGTCGTTGGCCAGCAGCTTACTGCTGAAACCGAACATTTCTTTTAACGGATGGAAAGATACCGGTAAAGTGGGACGCCATTTTGAGAAATACCAGAAAAGGATGGTGTTGCAAGTTGTGAAAGCTATACCTTGGGTGGCTAAGCCCCAATATGCGTAACCCTTCAAGGCCATAGTGAGGCCGATGGTGCTGGACGTAGTGAGGCTGATCACTGTGATAATCGCTTTCTGCTTGACTTGCAATGTACGGAATAGGTATGCGTAATGCGCAGTGCCCAAACTGGCAATCACGAAGCCAAGGAACGAGAAACGTGCCAATGGGGTAAGTTCGGACAAGTCTTGATTAGCCGCAGCATCTGAGTGCTGGTAAAATTCCGTAATTAAGGGTGCCAGGAAGAATAGTAACAAGTACATGACACAACTGGTTCCTACGTTGAACCAGAATACGGCGTTGTAGTCTTCATGTACGATTTCTCTCCGATTGGCCAAAGCTGTGCGGAAACCGCTGTCCTGCAATACGGAAGCAATTTGTGAGAAAACGGTTAGCAAACCCACCATACCATAATCCGACGGTGAGAGAATGCGGGCAAGAAAGATACCGAACAAAGTACCTAATACCAATTGTGCCCCATTACTGATGGTGCCCCACATCAGGCCTTTTGCTGTCTTTTCTTTGAGCGTATTTTCTGACATATCAATGAGTTGGGTGGTATTTGAGTTTCTCTTTCAGAGTAAGGATGAAATCACATGCTTTTTTCCCCCAGCCGATGTACGGAATACCGCAGTATGTTCCTGCTTTTGCCCAAAAACGTTGTTCGTCGAGGATTCCTTTGTCCCGTTCGAGTATTCGGTATAGTCGATATAATCCGAATTTCTTCTCGGACGGTAAGTGCCATACGGACAGTTTTTCATCGCCAGGCGACACATTATTATATATCGGAGTGGTCCAAAGACGTTTTACATAGCGGTTGGCTGTGGCATAACGCAGATGTAGGCGTTCGGCCAAAACACTGAAGATATGAGCCTCTTCGTGGAGGCGTGCCGTATCGGCCGGCAAGTTGAAGTTAAATTGCCATACAACCGGAAATTCCCGGTTGACGCCGTGCACAGCGTCAGCTCTTAAGCCGATGAATTCTCCTCCGTAATATGCCATAGGAGAAGAAGGGCGTTCGCCATAGCATGACGTGTAGAATTCCTCCATTTGTGCTAATGTGGTACCGTTGATGGAGAATCCCTGAGGACAGCCCAAGTCATATAGGGCACTACCATCTGTGCGTATGCTTTGGAAGAGGCTGTGCAGTGGCGTGCGGCATAAGCAGTCCGCATCACAGACCAACAACGTGTCGCCAGGTTGCATGCGTCTCTCCATTTCCTTGAAGATGTCGTATACATAGAATTGGTTCATCCAGGCTTTGTACCATCCTTTTGGGGGACGGTTCCGGTAGGGGAGAGTGACGACTTCCGTTCTTGTCCTTTGGAACAGTTCCGTAAGAAATGGCGGAAGCTGGCCAGCTTCAAGGTTAGTGAAGAACAAAAGTTCGGCTTCCGGGTTATAATGCCGGAAAGTGGTGAAAAATGGTACTTGTATCTGCATATACACAGAATGGAGCAGAGCAGAGTCACCTCTTCCGCCTGCTTGCGGATAGTAACTGGCTTCCTCGTGTGACTCGCGGTAAAACCACGTAGCAATGTAATTTTTAAACGGCTTCATGCACAGTCTTTATGAAAAACATACAGCTAAGATAAGGCTTTATTTGCGTATAAGCCCTAAAAAGGTGGATAATATTTAATAGTAATGTCTTTTTTCTCGCTATTTCTATGCTATTCAACATGTTTTTCTTAAATAGATGAAAATGTTCTTTCTCTTGGCTTTGCTATACCGGAAAATATGTCTACTTTTAGTGCACAAAATAAAAAATAGCGAATAGATAAACGGAGAAATACAATGGAAAAGATTCAAGAATTGACCGATAAGCTTTATCGCGAAGGGGTGGAAAAAGGGAATGCCGAAGGTATGCGCCTGGTGGAAAAAGCAAAGGCCGAGGCCGATAAATTAGTGGCGGATGCTCGAAAAGAGGCGGATGAAATCGTGGATAAGGCGCGTAAGCAGGCTCAGGAGCTGGATGCCAATACGAAATCAGAATTGAAACTGTATGCGGGGCAGGCTTTGAATGCATTGAAATCGGAGATTGTGAATGTCGTTTCCGACAAACTGGTAAAGGATACGGTGAAGGAGCTTATGGGCAATAAGGATTTCATGGGTAACTTTATGGTGGCTGTGGCCAAGAATTGGGCTTCGGGCGAAGATTTGGTGATTTCCGCTTCGGATACCGACGGGCTTACCGCTTACTTCCGTGCCCATGCGAAAAACTTGTTGGATAAAGGAGTGAAGATAGAGAAAGTGAACGGAAAAGCGGCCGCGTTTTCGGTATCTCCGTCCGACGGTTCTTATAAGGTGAATTTCGGTGAAGAGGAATTTGCAGCTTATTTCAAGGATTTCCTCCGTCCGAAATTGATAGAAATGCTCTTCTAAATCCATCTGCATGAAAAATTATTATGGTTTGGTGGCAAGTATGCCCGATGTGTCTCCCGATGATGCCAAACTGAATTTTACGGTGGCAGACTTCAAAGAGGACTATTGGCCGCAACTTTCCGAGACAGATAAAAAGTTGGTGGCTTTGTTTTTCTTGCGTTATGACCATCGCAATTTGTTGGCATGGTTGGCCGAAGGAGACGGGGCGGCGTTCGACGAACGGGCGATGTTTCCGCGTGAAGCGTGGCCCGAAGCCATGGAGAAGGTGAAGACCGGGGATGAGCAAGGCCGTATGTTGCCTGCTTATTTTTACGAGTTCATGGCAGAGTATGCTTCCTTGAAAGAAGTACAGGAACGCTTGCCGGAAGATGTCCTTTTGGCGGCATATTATCGTTATGCGGGCACGTTCAAGAATCGTTTTACAGCGGATTGGTTTGCATTCAACCGGAATGTGAACAATATCCTGATAGCTCTTACGGCCCGGAAGTATGGATTCAATCCGGCCTTTTATTTGGTAGGCGACGATGTAGTGACGAAAGCTTTGGCCGTTTCGGGAGCACGGGATTTCGGTTTGGGTACGGAACTGGATTATATGGACGACGTGATACGCATCCATGAGATGTCCGACCCGGTAGAGAAAGAACGTAAACTGGATTTGTTGAAATGGGAATGGTTGGAAGATAGGACTTTCTTCTGTTATTTTTCAGTAGAACGCCTGTTTGCCTTTCTCATTAAGCTAGACATCATAGAGCGGTGGACGCATATCGACAAGGAGCGGGGCGGGAAAGTCTTCCGCAGTCTGGTGGAGCAGTTGAAGAACGAGGTGGAGATTCCCCAAGAATTTAAGAAATAAAAAAAGAAAATAATGATATGGCAACAAGAGGTACAGTGATTGGAGTCATCTCCAATATCGTGACCATTCAAGTGGACGGCCCGGTGGCGCAGAATGAGATCTGCTACATCACGACAGGCGGAGACCGTCTGATGGCCGAAGTGATTAAGGTGGTCGGTCGGAACGCATACGTGCAGGTGTTTGAAAGTACCCGGGGTATGAAAGTCGGGGCTGAGGCTGAATTTACCGGGCACATGCTCGAGGTGACGCTGGGGCCGGGTATGCTTTCCAAGAACTACGACGGTTTGCAGAACGACTTGGACAAGATGGAGGGAGTATTCCTGCGTCGCGGACAGTACACTTATCCGTTGGATAAAGATAAAAAATGGCATTTTAAGCCCATTGCGAAACCCGGAGACAAGGTTGGGGCTTCCGCTTGGCTGGGCGAGGTGGAGGAAAACTACCAGCCCCTGAAAATCATGGCACCGATAGCCATGGAGGGGATGGCTACGGTGAAAAGCATCGTTCCGGAAGGCGACTACTTGTGCGAAGACACGGTAGCCGTGTTGACGGGAGAGGACGGTGAGGACATTGCCGTAACCATGGTGCAGAAATGGCCGGTGAAAGTGGCCATGACCAATTATAAGGAAAAGCCGCGTCCTTTCAAACTGCTGGAGACGGGCGTACGTACCATTGATACGATGAATCCTATTGTAGAGGGGGGCACGGGATTTATTCCGGGGCCGTTCGGTACGGGCAAGACGGTGCTTCAGCACGCCATCTCCAAGCAGGCCGAGGCCGATATCGTGATCATTGCCGCGTGCGGGGAGCGTGCCAACGAGGTGGTGGAGATCTTTACGGAGTTCCCCGAACTGGTGGACCCGCATACGGGACGCAAGTTGATGGAACGTACCATCATTATCGCCAACACGTCCAACATGCCTGTGGCTGCCCGTGAGGCATCGGTATATACGGCCATGACGATTGCCGAGTTCTATCGTTCTATGGGATTGCGCGTCCTCTTGATGGCCGATTCCACTTCACGTTGGGCACAGGCTTTGCGCGAGATGTCCAACCGTATGGAGGAACTGCCGGGACCGGATGCTTTCCCGATGGATTTGTCCGCTATCATTTCCAACTTCTATGGTCGTGCAGGCTATGTGTACTTGAACAACGGCGAAGTGGGCTCCATTACGTTCATCGGTACGGTGTCGCCGGCCGGCGGTAACTTGAAGGAACCGGTGACGGAAAATACAAAGAAGGTGGCGCGTTGCTTCTATGCGTTGGAGCAGGACCGTGCGGACAAGAAACGTTATCCGGCCGTGAACCCGATAGATTCTTATTCCAAGTATATCGAATATCCCGAGTTTGAAGAATATATATCGAAGCGCATTAATGGCGAATGGACAGCGAAAGTGAACGAACTCAAGACACGCCTTTTGAGAGGAAAGGAGATTGCCGAGCAGATTAATATCTTGGGTGACGATGGCGTACCTGTGGAGTATCATGTGATATTCTGGAAGTCGGAAGTCATCGACTATGTGATTCTGCAGCAGGATGCTTTCGACGAGGTGGATGCCGTGACACCGATGGAACGGCAAGAAGACATCCTGAATCTGGTGGTGGACATTTGTCGTGCCGAGTACAAGTTCGACGGTTTCCTTGAAGTCATGGATTATTTCAAGAAACTCATCAACCTGTGTAAGCAGATGAACTACGCGGAATTCAAGAGTGAGAAGTTCGAAGACTATAAACGCCAGATTCGTGAGATGGTGGCAGAAAGGCAATAATTAATCAGGAAAGTTATGGCAACAAAAGCATTTCAAAAGATATATACGAAGATCAGTCAAATCACGAAGGCCACTTGTACCTTGAAGGCTACGGGCGTGGGAGCCGACGAATTGGCTATGGTAGACGGCAAGCTGGCCCAGGTGGTGAAGATTGCCGGTGACGAAGTGACGCTGCAAGTTTTCGAGGGTACGGGCGGCATCCCTACGGATGCGGAAGTCGTGTTCATGGGCAAGGCACCCACCCTGAAAGTGAGTGAACAACTGGCCGGTCGCTTTTTCAATGCCTATGGCAATCCCATCGACGGAGGACCGGAAGTGGAAGGGGTGGAAGTGGAAATCGGCGGTCCGTCGGTGAATCCGGTGCGCCGCAAGCAGCCGTCCGAACTGATTGCGACGGGTATTGCCGGTATCGACCTGAACAACACGTTGGTGTCCGGCCAGAAGATACCGTTCTTTGCCGACCCTGACCAACCTTTCAATCAGGTAATGGCCATGGTAGCCTTGCGTGCGCAGACCGATAAGATTATTTTGGGCGGCATGGGTATGACGAACGACGACTATCTTTATTTCAAAAACGTGTTCTCGAATGCCGGTGCGCTCGACCGTATCGTCAGTTTCATGAATACGACCGAAGACCCTGCGGTGGAGCGTCTGTTGGTGCCCGACATGGCCTTGACGGCTGCCGAGTATTTCGCTGTGGAAAAGAATGAAAAGGTATTGGTGTTGCTCACCGACATGACTTCATACGCCGACTCGTTGGCCATCGTGTCCAACCGTATGGATCAGATTCCGTCGAAGGACTCCATGCCCGGTTCTTTGTATTCCGATTTGGCCAAGATTTACGAGAAAGCCGTACAATTTCCTTCGGGCGGTTCCATAACCATTATCGCCGTGACGACGTTGAGCGGGGGCGACATCACGCATGCCGTGCCGGACAATACGGGATATATTACCGAAGGGCAGCTTTTCTTGCGTCGCGATAGCGATATCGGTAAGGTCATCGTGGACCCGTTCCGTTCGTTGTCCCGCCTGAAGCAGTTGGTGGCCGGTAAGAAAACCCGTAAAGACCATCCTCAGGTGATGAATGCGGCCGTACGTTTGTATGCGGATGCCGCCAACGCCAAGACCAAGATGGAAAACGGGTTCGACCTGACGGACTACGATAACCGTACGCTCTCTTTTGCCAAGGATTATGCAGACAAGCTGTTGGCCATCGACGTGAACCTGAATACGACGGAGATGCTCGATGTGACCTGGGGGCTGTTTGCCAAGTACTTCAAACCCGAGGAGGTGAACATCAAGAAGGAACTGGTGGATGAGTTCTGGACGAAATAAATCGGAGGAATATGGCCATAAAATTTCAATATAACAAAACATCGTTGCAGCAGCTTGAAAAACAACTCAAGATGCGCGTACGTACGTTGCCTATCATCAAGAACAAGGAGAGTGCGTTGCGCATGGAGGTGAAGAAGTGCAAGGCGGAAGCGGCGGAACTGGCACGCAACCTGGAGGCGCAGATTCAGGCTTACGAGGCGATGTTTGCATTATGGAGCGAATTTGACCCGACGATAGTTGGGGTCAAAGACGTGGATCTGGGCGTGAAAAAGATAGCCGGGGTACGGGTGCCGGTGCTGAACAGTGTGGAATTGGAGGTGCGTCCGTTCAGTATGTTCAGCAGTCCTAAGTGGTATTATGACGGGATTTCTTTGTTGCGCGGTCTGGCGCGGACGGCCATAGAAAGGGAATTCGTGCAGGCCAAGCTCGACCTGTTGGAGTATTCGCGCAAGAAGACGACCCAGAAGGTGAACCTTTTCGAGAAGGTGCAGATACCCGGTTATGAGGATGCGTTGCGAAAAATCAAACGTTTCATGGAGGATGAGGAAAACTTGTCCAAGTCTTCCCAGAAAATATTAAAGACCCTTCAGGAGAAGAGAAAGGAGGCCGAGGCATGATTACGAAGATGAAGAAACTTACTTTCCTTATTTACTATAAGGAGTATGAAGCTTTCTTGAAACGGATGCAGGAGCTGGGGGTATTGCACGTGCAAACTGCACAGGAGGGTTCCGTAGAGCCTACATCCGAATTGGAGGCTAAACTCAAACAGACGGAACATGTGAAAGCATGGATAAACCGTCTGGAGGCCATGGAAGCGACGGATGTACCGTTGGCCTCTGACCGGAGTGCGGCAGATATCCTTTTGCATTTGGATGAGATGGACGAAGCCCGCCGGGTGAAGGAAACGGAACTCCAGCGTTTGCGTAAGGATGAGGCTGCGCTGTTGCCTTGGGGCGATTTCGATCCGGTGCGTGTCGAGGGGTTGTCGAACATCGGTTATGCCATGGGCTTTTTTGTATGCCCCGAACGTTCGTTCAATGAAGAGTGGGCGGAACTGTATTATGCTACAGAAGTAACCCGTGAAAAAGGCAAGGTCTATTTCGTGACCCTTACGCCGGTAGGTGAAGAGGTGGTGCTCGATGCCGAACGGTTGCGTCTGCCTCATGTCTCATTGGCGGATTTGCGGAAGCAAATACGTGAAAAGGAAGAAGGAATAGCCGCTATAGAACATGAAATGGGTAGGCTGGCGCAAGGTTATGTGAGCCGACTTCGTGGTTATGAAGATGAATTGCGCACCTCCATTGCTTTCGATCGCGTGGTTTTGGGTACGGAACAAGTGGCCGACAACCGCTTGATGGTGTTGCAGGGATGGATTCCGGAAGACAAGGAAGCCGAAGTGAAATCTTTCCTTTCCACTCAGGAGGTCTATTATGAGATACGTGCGGCGCGCAGGGAAGATAACGCTCCGATTAAATTGAAGAACAATGCATTCGTACGTATGTACGAGGTGCTGACGAAGATGTACGGCATGCCCGACTATGCGGAGTTCGACCCCACACCATTGGTCGCCCCGTTTTTCACGTTATTCTTTGCTTTCTGTATGGGCGATGCCGGTTACGGATTGGTGCTGATTGCTTTGGGATTTTTCCTGAAACACAAGCTTTCTCCATCTTTGAAGGGTATCATGAACTTAGTGATTACACTGGGAGCGGCCACCACCGTGTTCGGTGCCGTTTTGGGTACGTTCTTCGGGGTGAGCCTCTTTGACGTAGATGTGCCTGAGTGGATGAAACAATTCATGATCGTGGGTAAGATAGGCGATACGAGCTATGACAAACAAATGCTGTTAGCCTTGATTATCGGCGTGGTGCACATTTGCATTGCCATGACGGTGAAAGCCATCGGTGCTACGGTACGCTACGGTTTCAAGGAGTCGCTCTCTGATTGGGGATGGCTGCTGCTTGTCGTCGGTTTCATCTGTACGGGCGGCCTTTCTTTTATGAAAGTGATTTCGGAGAATGTGGCGGGTACGTCTTTTCTTGTGATCGGCAGCGTGGCGGCCATCGGTATCTATTTGCTGAATAATCTCCACCGCAATGTTTTTGCCAATATCGGTGCCGGATTGTGGGACACGTATAACATGGCTACTGGGCTGATGGGCGACGTACTTTCCTATATCCGTCTGTATGCTCTCGGGTTGGCCGGCGGTATGTTGGGCGGTGTGTTCAACCAGTTGGCCTTTATGGTACGCGACGGAGCGGGAGACACCTTGTACGGAGTTCCCGGTTGGTTGGGGTGCGGACTGATTCTGGTGTTCGGTCATACGTTGAACATCGCCATGTCTTGCTTGAGTGCTTTCGTGCACCCGCTTCGTCTGACTTTTGTGGAATATTTTAAGAACTCCGGCTACGACGGAAAAGGAGAGGCATACGAGCCTTTCAGTATAGTAAAAAACAAATAATCAATTAATCACAAATAAAATTTAGAACATTATGAATGAAATTTTAGGTTACATCGGTTTGGGCTTGATGTTTGCCTTGGCCGGTATCGGCAGTTGTTACGGTACGACTATTGCGGGAAATGCTGCCGAAGGGGCGTTGAAGAAGAATCCTTCCAAATCTTCCAGTTACATGATTTTGTCTGCCCTTCCGGCCACACAGGGATTGTATGGCTTTGTGGCTTTCCTGATGTCCATGGGGCGTGATTTTACGACGGAGGGACCGTTGATGTTAGGTATCGGTTTGGGAGTCGGTTTGGTATGTATGATTTCCGGCATCCGTCAGGGGCAGATTTGTGCGAACGGTATTGTGGGCATTGCTCAAGGACATGACGTGCAGACCAATACGATGATTTATGCCGCCCTTCCGGAATTTTATGCCATCTTGGCTTTGGTAGCAGCATTGATGGTGTAAATTAATAAGCGTTTGATAAAGATTGTCAGGCCGCGTTCATTAAGAACGCGGCCTGATGTTTTTTAGAACATTTCGAAAGCGGCGATACGGTTCCGGAGCCATGCTCGGGACGTAACGCTTGTCTGCTCTTGGATTCAAAACGTGTAAAACCAGATAAAATAGAAGGTGGAGGAAGTCAATTCAGCCACCTGCGGCAAACGAAAAATCAATCTCTTGAGATTGATTTTTCGTTTGCCGCAGATTGATTTTCGTTTTGGCGCACAAATTTTCCCTATTCTCAACTCGTTGTATACGAGTTGTTTATAAATCCCTTTTTCTGTCCTCCATTTACCGGATTGAATCGGTTTGGAAAATGGCCGGCATGTCCGGCTCGGTATGTTCATAGTCGTAGGGCGAGGGGGCTATGCCTCCGTCCCCAGGCCCCGAGGTACCGCTGTTGGTACGTATGCGCCCGTCGGCGATGGCGATGTCCCAGTCCGTGCGTGCGGCGTAGGCCTGTTGGGCGAGGGTGTCGGTCACGGCACAGGTGCCTACCACGGTATGTGTCACCATCGAAAAGTAAGTCCACTGGCCCTTTACGTTAGAGATGACGGCCATGCGGTCTGCCGCAGGGCCGCCGGTGGCGAGGGGATGCTCGGTGGAACAGGCTGCCGCGAGAAGGGAGAGGCACGCCAGGCGTGCGAGTTGTTTTTTCATTCGTTCTGTCTTTTTAAGTTATTCCGGTTATTCCGTTGTTCGGTAGCGCAGGGTGATGGTCTGGCTGCCGGTGTCGGGGTTGGCGAAGCGTATCTTGGCCTGCCGGCCTTCGGCCGTGCGCAGGAGGAAGGTACGGTCGGTCACGTTGCCTGCCTCGTCGGTGTAACGAAAGGCTGAGGCGGAGACGGGAGCGTCTTCTGCGGCCCGGATGCTGAAAGGGTTGCTGCCGTCGCGCAGCTCCACTGGTAGGGTGCCACGGTAGGGGTATTCCACGGGCTGCGCCCCACGGTAGTCCACGATGGAGAGGGCCGTGACGCGCCCCGTGCCCTTCACCTTGCCCCTGAAACCACGCAGGATATTGAGGTAGAATGTTTCGCCGCCGCGCCTTTCTTCCGTCATGTATTCGGTCAGGTCCAGGGCTATTTCGATGTTTCCGGGCATGTATTGTCCCTGCATGGGGTAGTCTCCCCCTTGGTTGTAGAAAGCCCGGCAGGTGTGGTAGCCGATGATGCCCCGTTCGTCTACGTCGCTTTCCGTGGCCAGACCGAAAGAGAGGTCGTTGCGTGAAGAGAAGTCGAGCGCGAGGCGGAAGACTACGAGGGGGCGGTGGAGGCGCACGCGGATGGCTTCCACCGTGCTGCCCAGTTGCTGTTCGGGCACGCGGGCATCACGGAAAAAGTCATAGGGGAGATAGAAGCGTCCGCGGTCGTGGCTATGGGTGCCCCAGGAGTTGACCACTATGAAGGCTCCCGTGTGCGGTGTCCCCTGCGCGTCGGTGTAGACGACCGTGTCGTCGTATCCGGCTATGGTGAGGGCGTGTGCCCCGTCTGTGGCAAGGCCTTTGAGCAAGGAGCGGTAGCCGGTGAGTGAGGGACCCTGGTAGTCGTCGTCGATATCCCATCCGCGGCTCATGGCCGAGAAGGTGAGCACACCGCCCACCGCGCTGCCGTCGCCGGCATCGTAGAGCCAGCGTTTCATCAGGGGGATGCTGTCGGCAAACGTCAGCACCTCTTGCGTGCGGTATTGCAGGGCCTTGTAGTATTTGTCATATCCCGTGGCCCATTTGAATTGGTAGGTGCCGGAGATGCCGTAGTCCTGTTCGGTCATGATGCCGTAACGCTCAGACAGGTAGAGGCCCTGGTCTACAAAGTCGCCTTGATCCTGTCCGTCATTGAGCAGGTTCCACGAAAACTGATAGCTGAAGCGATGGTCGGCAGAAGCATGTGCGTCGCGGTCGAGCAGGCGGTTGATTTCGTAAGTGAACATGTAACCGATGCCGGAAGCCTGGGCGCAGGAACCGCCCATCTGGTCCAATACGGGTGGAAAGAATTTCCGTGTGGAATTGTCCACCGCAGGCGGTAACTGTACTTCTGCCCGGCTTTGCAGGCGGAAAGGTGTGCGCGGCAGGTGCATGTCGCTTCCGTCGGGGACTTGCGCCCATGCGCCTTGGGCGCATAGGTGCAAGGTTATGCATAAGAGAGGTATGAGTTTACTTTTCATGGATGCGGCGGTAGGTTTTCAGGGCTTCCTGTCGGACGGTATTGGGGAGCGATGCGTCTTCACTCATTTTCAAGGCTGTCGCCGCGATGTCGGCGGCATGGCAGGAAACGGTGTGCCATCCTAAGGCTTCGAGCAGCAAGATTTGAGTGTTCCCGTCTCCGCAGTCCTGCAGGTAAACCAACAACTCCGGAACTTTGTGGTGCGGCAAGGTGTTGCGCAGGGCACGGATGGTGAAGGTCCGGTCTTTTTCTGAGGCTTCGCCCTTTACCACCTTGTCGATGTCGGTGGTCAGACGGTCGGCACTGTGGGCTATGGTATTTCTGATTTTACCGCGGAGGTTGTTCTTGTCGAGGTATTGTACGGATGGCGCATCGAACTGCCGGTCGAATTCGGCGAGCAGGTCTTCTTTGGGGAAGCAGGCGAGAGCCGTCATGACATTAAAGTTGCAACGGTCGCTGGTATTATTGGCGATAGACAGCCGGATGAGGGCCGGAATAAGACGCCGGTCGCCGTTTTTGGCGATGAAGCGTATCGCTTGGCGCTGTACCAGTTCGTAGGCATCCTGCGAGGCTTCCGTCACGGCTGTGATGAAATGGTTGTCGGGGGTGGCAGAGAGGGCCATCAGCGCTTCTAAGCGGACTACGCCGTAAGGAGATTCACGATAGATGCGGAGCAGGTCGGCCGACGAGAGCGCACCGGCTCTTCTCAACTGTTCGATGGCCAATGACTGCACGTCCGGCAAAGGGCTTTTCAACAGCTTTTTCCAAGAAGAAACCTTATTTTGCAACAGCAGGCCGTCCACATCCACACTTCCGGGTACGGGGGCAAAGCGGAACGTGGGATCGCCGATGACATGGGACTCCAGGAGATTGGAAAAGCGTACTACGTCTCCTACGCAACCGCCTTGGGCTGTCAGTCCGATGAAACGATCGTACCATTTGTCTTGCAAGGCATTGACCGTATTGGCTATGACAGCCACCGTAGAGCCCGGCTGGAAGATGTATTCGTTCGCTATGCAGTCATCCTGGTGGAAGGAGCCGCAGAAGCAGGCATCAATCACTACGACGGGTACATTGGGACGATAGCCGAATATTTTGAAATCCTCCAGATGCAGGTCTTCGTTAGCTACAAGAGTAGAGTCGGCAATGCGCAGGCTGTCGGCCAGCGGGTTGTCGCCGAGCCAGGTGGACGGCAGGTCGAAACGTTTCTCCAGTACCACGCGCAGGGAGTCGTAATTACGTCCTCTTTCGCGGGCTTCCTCCACGTGCATCCTCACGTTGCGGATGATAAACTCCTTAGCCTCGCGCACCGTGCGGATGGGAGCCGTACCGTTCAGGTATTCCGTGTCGAAATAGCCGTGGTGGTGCAGGATGGCCAGGTCCAGGTCGGTACGCATCATTTCGTTCATCAGATGTTCTTTTACCGGATTGTGGTCGGTGTGGTCCATATAGCTGATGCGGTTGGTGCGTCCGGCCAATGAGGGAAAATGTTCGAAATAAGCCGCTTTCTCGTCCATGCGGGCGGTTTTGGATTCGGAGATATACCCGTGGCCGCTGAAGAAAAACAGTTGTCCGAGCGCCCGTTGTCTTTCTTTCTCCCTTACAGCCTTGGTCAGATATTCCCTGAGCTTCTGGTAGCGGGAGCTTTCGGGCGTGTCGGTAGGCCGGATACGTCCGCTGTACAAGTCCGGATAGACTTTCTGGCTGCTTTGGGGAATGAGGGAATAATAAAAATAGGGCTTGTCTTCGTCCTTGCCCTGAAACTCGAATTGTAGGCCGAAGTCATCGTAGAACCTGTCTGAAGGGACAGACGACTCGCGGCGGTCATTCTTTTGGTTCATCTTAAAGGCACTGGTCAGGTGCTGTGCGTCGCGAACCATGACGATGGGGATGTCGCCCACGAAAACAGTCCCTACTATAGGTTCGGATTTCTGCTCGTGCAAATGTTTCAGGGTGGCACGGATGGAGTCGGGCACCTGCCACCGGTCGATGACCGTGTATACTTTAAGGCCATGCAGGCGCTCTATGGCGCGGGCATAAGCGTCTACTTCAGGCCGTGCTTCCTGATAACTCACCGAGTCGATGACGATGGCAAATCCGTTACGTGCCGCAATTTGAACCGTAAAAGCCAGACAAGTAAGGACGGATAATAATAGTTTTTTCATTATGTTTCTTGTTCTATGAGGGTTATTTCAATCGTTTGTAGGTTTTCAGAGCTTCTTGGCGCACTTGTTCCGAGTGGGAAGTGTCTTTCATGAGTTTTTCCACGACGGGGAGTACCTGTGCCGAAGTATAGGCCTGGCGGTGCCATCCCAAAGCCTCGAGCAACGGTAACAGCAGTTCGTCGTCTTTTAGCGTGGCGGCATAACCGGCTACTTGGGGCAAGAGGTAAGGCGGGCAATAGATTCGCATGAAATTGATTTGTGTCAAAGCACGTTTGTGCGACATTTCTCCTTTACACAGCTTTTCAATCTCTTCGTCCCATCTTCCGGCATAGTTTTCGGTGTTTTTCAATACGCCTTTGGCATAGGTTTCGGGTTGGACCACGTAGGGAGCCACTTGCCGGAGTCTGTCTTCTACGGCGGGGAGCAGATTCTGTCGGGAAAAGAACTGTGCGCCTTGCAGGGCATTGAATGCCACTCGCGCCGATGTATTTACGTCGCAGAGTTTCCCGGCCAACGTATTTGCCAGACGAGGATCACCGTTTTTGATAAGCGCATTGACTGCAAAACGCTGCAGCAATTCGAAATTGTCGTCTGCAGCGTTTTCAATGGCTGAGACAAAGTCGTCGGAATGCCGTTGTTGGAGGAGCAAGAACGCTTCCAGGCGGACACTTTCGTAGGGTGACGTTTTCAGATATTTCAACAGGTGTTGGTCCGAGAGTTCCTTGCTTTCTTGTAACTGGTGCAAGGCCAATGCCTGTATATCCGGATGGGGACTGTGGCGGAGCAACCTTTTCCAATCTTTCTGCTTGCCGGAACTGATGAGGTCATTAAGAGAGTGATCTTGTTCCGGAAGGAATGCAAAAGTGGGGTCGCCTACCACGTGCATTTCCAAATCGGGATTGAGTTGGTTCAGGAATCCGATCATAACACCCTGTTCCAACAGACCGGCAAAGCGGTCCGGCCACTTGTCCTGAAGTACGTTGACAGAACCTCCCAGTCCGCAGATTGTTTTTCCCGGTTGGAATATGTATTCGTTGGCAATGCAGTTCTCACGATGCCAGGAACCGTTGTAACAGGCGTCCCAGAAGGCTACTCTGCAATTCGGCCGGAAAGCGTAGCGGGCGAAATCAGACAGCACAATGTTGGTCATGGCGCTTTCCAAAGAGTCGTCCTTTGCCAAAGCGCTGTCGTCCAGCTCCGCCATCCAAGCGTCGGGCAACTGGTCGCGGCTTTGTAAATTTCGTCTGATACTGTCCGTATCATATCCGAAATGCCGGGCACGGTTCAGGGAGGAGCGGTAGCAATGCAGCAAGTACTCGCGTGCTTCTTCCGCAGTTGAGGGTTTGGGCCAAGCACTGAGGTACTGTGTGTCGTAATCGCCATGATGGTGCATGAAAGCCACGCTCAGGTCCGGCGACATGAGCGCGTTCATCAATTTTTGTTTGATGAGTTTCTCGTCGGAATAGTCCATGTAGCGGTAGGCATTGGGACGGTGTGCGAGCGAAGGGAAGTGGGCATGCATGGAAGCCATTTCGTCGATATGGGCCGTTTTGGATTCTGACAGACTGCCGCTGCCTGTATAGACAAAGACGGACATCATACGTTCGGGATGCAATTTTGCTTCCGTTGCTTTCTGCAAGTAAGCTTTGAGCTTGGTGTAACGTGAACCGGGTATATCGCCGTCGGTGGGACGGATGCGTCCGGAAAACAAATCGGGGTGTACTTGCTGACTTCCCCGTGCCGATAATGAATAGTAATAATATGTAGCTGTACTGTCGCGTTTCAGAAAGTCGAATTGCAACGAGAAGTCGTCATAATAACGGTCTGACGGGACAGAGGATTCTTGCCAAGGCATTTTCTGGCTCATCTTGAACGCACTGCAAAGATGCTGTGCGTCGCGAATCATGGGAATGGGGATGTCACCGATAAATACGGCACCTATGATGGCTTCGTGAGGCCGGGCGTGCAGACCTTTGAGAGTAGCACGGATAGAATCCGGTACCCCCCACCGGTCGACTACAGTATAGACTTTGAAATGTTGTTTGGATTCCAATGCCCGGATGTATTCAGCCAGTTCGTGTTGAGCCTGTTGGTAGCTGATGGAGTCGATGACGACGGCAAAGCCTTTTCGTTCGGCGTGCAGTGTAGGGCAAAAGAATAGCACGCACCACAGGCTGATAATAGAGTAGATGTTTCTTTTTCTCATAAAACTAATCCTTAAAATTGCAAATATACTCCTGCGGTAGAAAGCGAACGGTTCGTACCGTCGAAAATATCATCATATTCATTCTTGTCCGTATAAAACATGAAATCCGTGGATATATAAATGCCTAAAGTTATTTTCTTAGGAAGGGGGATAGCTACTTGTGCCAAAGCCCCTATCAAGGCGTGTCCGGAAGCGGCATACTCGAATTGGGGACGGGTGTATACGGCAGAAATGTCTTCATCGGCCGTTCTGGTGTTTCCATTGCCGTAAGTGCGGCTCAACGGTATACGGTAACCGCCATGGACAGACAGGTCCAAACCTGCGGATTTGATGTTCAGGAACTTGCCTGCAGACAGTTGTGTGGTTAGTAAGGTAGATGTTTGTTTGGCTTTTCCGGTGGACAACTGGTGATTGTAGGCAGATGATGTGAATGCGGCCAAAGCGTCTACGAAAAAATCCTGTTTGTCATCTTTCAATCGTTCGAAGCGATATTCCAGTCCGGCGGTCATTCGCCGGTCGTCCTGAATTTTATATTTGCTGAGCGTCTCGTAATATACCAGATTTCCGTGTTCGGTGTCTGTCATCATTTTCTGGTCCCGCCATATACCTTTTCCGGAATGGTAGGATGCCGTCAATACCAGATGGTGACGTGTCTGACGGTGAGGGGAGAGAAGGAAACGGTTCTGAAGCATCCATTCATCCGAAGTGTAGTCTCCTCCGTAAAATTTATAGGAAGAACCTCCGTCTGTAGCTTCTTCCGAAACATGCGTATAACGGACTTCCGTGAAATTCCCGTATTTTTTGTGTTCCGGTTCCCATACAAGTTGCAAGGCACCGGTATAATTCAGTCCCTTATATGCGCGTTGGTAGCCCGACACATCGTTCGACGAGATTCGGTAATAGTCCCCCATGCCTTTCATCAGGAAATAGCGGTGGCTGTTGAGTGGATTGACCAACGTATAGGCGATGTCCGAATTATAAAAGGAAATGCCGGCCGTAGCACCCAGTGCCCATTGGGAACTCAACCGATGCTCTGCTCCTACGTAAATAGGCAGGACGGTGGTATTGGTTTTGGGGCGAGGGTCTGTCTGGTCGGACAGGCTTCCTAATGTCAATCCGATAGAGATTCCCCCTTTCCAGGATTCATTCCATGCATAAGAGGCCGTCATGCCCATTTCAAAAGATTCCGTGGTAGCGTCGCTTGCCACTGAATCGCAAAGCACAAATGGGTTATCGGGGTTGAGAAAAAGGGTGGAGTTCCACTTCTTGTCTTTCTCTTGTAAATTGCGGTAACTGATGAAGCCCGACACGTCTACCTTGCCCAGATTTTTAATTCCCCCCATATAAAACTTGAGGTGATTCGATAGTCTGCCTTCATCCACCGGTCGGTAACTTCCACGTCCAATCGTATAGTCCAGTTTGGCCACACCCTTGTTTTTGTAGGAATTGAAAGAGATGCGCGAGGGGTTCAGGCTGGTATACCGGATATTGTCCGACACATTAGCCGAACTTTCATTCCATTCGCTTCGGCACTCTTCTAAAGATTGCGCATGCATTTGGACAAGAGAACCCAAACTCAACGACAGTAACAGGACGTAACGTTTCATTTTCTTTTCGGATTAAAACAGGGATGGGATTCGCTCCCGTCCCTGTCAGTTTTCATAATTATTCATCAACACTTGTAGGAGTCTCACCCGGAGTCAACGGCTGGTCGCGCAGGAAATCGGCGGCAGAATTGTTGGTGTCCTGATAGTAAGGCCGTCCGTTTTCGATTTTAGTCACTTTCCGGCGGATACATTTTGCCGAATACATCGGGTTACCTTTCACACCGGTGGCATCATCTTGCGGCAAGAATGTGGGGTAGTGGCTCTCGGTTTCCGGATCGTATATGTCTACTGCGTCAAGCACATATTTGCTGGGGATGACCAGATAGGTCATAGTAGTGGAAGAGGTTCCCGGTTCGTACATCACGCTCGACTCCAATGCCGCATAAGCTTCCGGTGTCATGCCTTCCGGTAACTTGGCCAGTACGTAAGACCGTCCCGATACGCCCAGGCCGAAGGCAAACATGTACTTGTTGTTGTGGAAGATTGTTTTCAAGTTGGGAGCAGCGTAATCCACGTCATTGGCATTATAGTCCAGATAAATTTCCCAATCGGCGTTGCTCAAGTCCGGGCAGCTTGCGTAGTCTGCCGCTTGCGACGCATCCTCGCCGTATGCCAGTTTGTGGTTCGTGGCATCGTTGGCAATCAGGACGCTCTTACCCGGCTGGAGGGGATAGTCGTGCCCGTTTCCAGGGAATGCCACTACGGAACCTTGTCCGCAGGCGTAGAGGTCTTCGTAACCGTTGGCCTGCCATGCATTCGCTGTTTGTTGGTTGCCGGTAGGTGCGGTCAGGATGAGATTGTCCAGATACTGTACTTCGTCTGAGTTGTTGACGATTTCGAAATAACTCTCGTGCATGTAATATTGTTTACTGCCAGAGTTATGAATCGTTTTGAAAATCAAGGAAGACTGCATGACTTTCTGTAGATTGACCGTCACCGAGGTATTGGCATAAAGGTCCACCGACGTGCTGCCGCTGAGGTAGGCCTTGGCTTCATCGGCCACCTTGCCGGTGACCGTCACTTTGTACTGTCCCTGCGGAAGTTCTATCTCTTTCGGGTTAGCGTCCAAGGACAACGTGTCGTTTTTGGCAGTCGAACCCAAAATGAGCTTAAGCTCTTCCACGTTAGACGCTTCCACGTCCGACGGAAGGGAATAGCTGACCGTCAGTTTGTAACTCTTCATACCCTCGTCGTTATCTTCGCTACAAGACACGAAGGCAAGGCCGCATACGGCCATCATGGCTATGACGCCATTTTTAAGAAACTTCTTTCTCATGTTTTCTGTTTGTTAAATGTTTATATATAGGTGTGTTCTCAAAGTTTCAGCTTCAGTTCCGCTCCGAAGTACATGTCCGGGTATAGTTGCGTTTTGGCCAGGCTGTGCGGGTTGGTGTGCCACTTCTTGGTATTGGTGAAGTTGTTGGCGATGACGGACAGTTCGGCCACACGGCCTATTTCTTTGGTAAAACGGAAACTCAGCAACGCCCATGGCTTGATGACATCCTTTTCGTACAAGTAAGGTTGTGTGCGGTACATGATGCGCGATTTGTCCGCATCGTCGGCATCGGCCGGGCTCCATGCCGTGTAGTGGCCCTGCTTGTCGTAGTATCCCATGGGGTCGACTACCAGGTAATCCTTGTCTTCGTAAGACTTGAGATAGTAGCGGCTGTTTCCGTTCTCGTCTTCGTAGATGGTTTGGGTGCTTTCGTACCATACGACCTGTACCGATGTGGTGAATACCATTTTGATGGCCGGGATGTGGGTGATGAGCCGGAACGTGGAATTGAACCGGTCTCGCAGGTTCCCTCCGCCCGAAGGGAGCACGCCTACGTAGTCGAACGAAGAATTGATATAGTTCAGGGGCATGTTCTCATTTTTGCGCTTGATATGGAACCATGCCCCGCTGATGTTCAGCGAGGTGTGCAAGGGCTTGATTTCACCGAAGTCCAGTCCGTACTCAATACCATGCTTGTGCGTCGTCGTGCTGTTGGCTGCCCGGCTCCAGGTGTACATCTCGGTAGTTTTCGTCCGCAGGGCTGTATGCTCCGTCCCATCCACGCGGTAAGTCACGTCGCCGCTTGCGGCATCGAATACGGGGTCGGTTGCCGTGGCCGGCACGGTGTACTTGTCATAGTTTTGCCAGATGAGTTGCGACGTAAAGCCCAGTTCGTGCCGGTGGAATTCATGGAAGAAGGTGGCAAAACCCTTTATCCTATTGATGCGGAAAGACAGACCCGCTTCCCATTTCGTGGAGCGTGCCGGGCGTAGGTCGGGATTAGCCGTATTCTTTACTACGTCCGTCGTGATCAATCCCAAACGGTCCTTTGTTTCCGTCCCGTATTTAGACAGGCTGGCATTGTCGAAATAGGCATAGTCGGGATAGAGGTACATCAGTGTGGGCATCTTGTTGGAGATGCCGAAACCTCCGGTCAGGGCCAGCAGGTCGAAAACAGGATTGTTCCGGCTGTCCAACAGGTTTAGCGTGGCGTTGATACGAGGCTCGGCTACGAGGAAGTGGCTGATACCTCCGCTTTGTTTCCGATCTACAAACATGTTGCTGACGCGTACTCCGGCTTCCAGCATAAGCCCCATGGAGCCCAACCCCTTACGCAGACGGCTGCTGGCAAAACCCGACAAGGTGCTTTGGGCAGGTATGTCCTTGTAGCTCCGTGGACGGAGAGTCTGTGCCCCTTGAGCCTGCGGCGGGTTATTTTCGTCGTAAGTGAATCCTTCACCCCGATTGGCATCGTAAGTGTATTCTGCGCCGAGTTTCAGGTTGGCATAGTCGTTTTCCGAGATTTGCAAGTATTTGTTTGCCACAGCTTGGGCATACAGGTTGACGGGGGTGCCCTCGATGCGGTAAGCCGATGTGTAGCCCACATTACGTATCTGAGCTACGTGTACACCCGGTTCGCGGGCTGTCGTGACCAGTCCGTCGGGATTGTTCACCCAATTGTCGTGGCTGTCTACCGTGCGTGACATTTGAGCTGAGAGATTATAGTCCAGCGAAGAGAGAAAGCCTCCGGCAGGCTTGTAACGCCCACTCACGGAAAGCCGTCCGCCCACGTTGGTGTTTTTGTAATGTATTTGTTGTTCCTCGAACTGGGGATCGTCTTTACGGTTGTTCACGTTAGAGTAAAAGGCTCCTTTTACGTTAAGGGAAAGCGGCCCGAATTGGGCGGAGTATCCGGCTGAGGCCGTGATGCGGTCGTATCCCATGTAGTGCTTGCGCGTATCGGCCCACGACTGCGACCAGTCTACGCTGAAGTTTGCAGCTCCGCCCCTTTTGAGGTTGAATCCCTTGCCGGCGAAGACTTGTTTGGAGTTTGGGTCCGTTTGGAACTTGGCTTCCCAAGGCGTGTGTCCCGCCTTGGTTTTGACTATCACTACGCCCGACGTCAGATTACCGTATTCCACAGAGGGGATACCGCGTATCACCTCCATTGATTCTATATTTCCGGCACTGACGGTGCGTAGGTCCACGCCTCTTCCGGCTGTCGTCTGTTCGCTCATCCCGTCGCTTTGCATACCGGAATTGGCGCCGAATTTGCTGGGCGATACCACTTGCAGGTTCGATTCGTTGCTTAAAGGGGTACCGTCTACTACCACCAAGGTGCCTAAGGCATTGTTGTCGTCATCTTCTATTTCGCGTATGTGTGCCTGCCCCAGATTGTTCAAGTTCGGATTTTCAATCAGGTTGCCCGGTACGAGCTGCAACAAATCGTTCAGGCTTTTGGGTTGTACGTGGCGTATGGCGTCCTCTCCGATAAGCGATTTAGAGCCCATTTGTTCTTGCCGTGCCGTCACTGTTACATTCTTAAGGTTGAGGCTCAGCTCTTTGAGTGTGACATCTAGTCTTGTTTTTGAGGATTGGATATGCACCGTGCCCGTCACCGTTTCATAACCTACAAAAGAAACACGGTACTGGTAGGTACCTTCTTTCAGTCGGGTCAGCTTATAGTGTCCGTTCCGGTCGGTATGGGAACCTATGACGTTGTTCAGGCTTACCGTAGCTAACTCTATGGGTTTTCCCTTTATGTCGCGCACGGTTCCTTCCAATATATTTGAAGCATTTTGAGCAAAAGACGGGAGAGAGAAGAAAAAGAGTAGGATGATGCCGAGAATGGGATTTTTTCCTTGTAACATGACGTTTAATTTTTGAGGTTACAAAATTATCCCATTCGAGAATGTTCGTCAATACTTAAATATCGGTATATTTTGTTGTGTATCGGGGGTATTGTTCGGATATAAGTCATTCCGTTACGCAGGAATAACTTATAATAAGTATATTTACTAAATATCTTTAAACGGGAATCCGTTAAGGCCGAAGGAAATCTTCAGCCAAAGACACGGCATGTCGGAAAGCTGTATCCTGCCCCGCTACGGTGATGAACAGATGGACGGTGCCTGGCAATACTTCACGGTGCGCTGTCACGCCGAGGCGTTTCACGTGGTCGGTGAATTCTTTCCCTTGGTCGCATAAGATGTCGCGTTCGGCAGCCACGAGAAGCAGTTGGGGCAGACGTGAGAGCAGGCTGTCCGGGCAAAGGGAGGGAGATATGAAAGGATGTTTGGCCTGACCGCGCGTGTAGGCTTGATTGAAGGCCTCCATCAACGAACCGTCTAATGCCGCTCCCTTTTGATAGGTTTTCCAAGAAGGCGATGCATCGTTCCAAGCAGATACCACTGGGTAGAAAAGCAGGAGAGAGCGGAGGGGCGGCATCCCGTTTTGCAGGTTATGCAGACAGACGGACAAGGCTAAGTTGCCTCCCGAACTGTCTCCTCCGACGGAAATGAGTTCCGGTGAGCTGCCCCATTCCAAAGCTTTTTTGCGAGCCAATTTTACGGCACGTATACAGTCCTCCAGTCCGTCCGGAAACGGATGCTCGGGAGCCAGACGATAGTCTACTGCCAACACGATGACATTGCCCGTGGCGGCTAATGTCTGGCAAAACCGGGCGCAACTGTTAATACTTCCGAATGTCCATCCTCCTCCATGCAGGTAAATGAGGAGAGGCAGAGGGCTTTGATTCTTTTTTACGGGAGTGTACAGACGCAGAGCCGGAGTGATATAGATGGCATTCACGTCGGTTGGTAAAGGAGTAGGAATATTACGTGATGCCCGGATACGAGTGAGGGGTACGGTGTCGCCTTGTATGGCTTGCAGTATGGCTTGGGTCTGTTGTTCCTGTAACCCGTCGGGCATGGCCGACAAGAACCGGTCGGCTTCGCGACGGAACGCATCACGGTCTTTTTCTATGGAGTTTTGGCCGTAAACAGTAGGTAAAGTACCTAACAGACTAAAGCATATCAGAAGTATAGTTCTCATTTTTTGTTTTGAACGACTTGTTACTATTTATCGTATAAAATAAAAATCGCAACCATTCCTTTGCCGGATGATTGCGATTTTTTTCGTACTCGAAGCGGGACTTGAACCCGCACAGCCGTAATGGCCAAGGGATTTTAAGTCCCTCGTGTCTACCGATTCCACCATTCGAGCAACCTTGGAGCGGAAAACGAGACTCGAACTCGCGACCCCGACCTTGGCAAGGTCGTGCTCTACCAACTGAGCTATTTCCGCAGGGGACTTGTGTATTACGGCTGCAAAGATAGCGTATTTCGGGGTTTACACCAAATTTTTCTTTTATTTTTTATCGGTTGTTGATGACCATCGTGTTACCGGAATACGTGATGCGATAACGGAACAGGCTTACCCCTTCTTCACCGATACTGATTTGTCCCTGATTGTTCAGGTTGTAAGTCCGACCGCAGGATACGCATGCGGCATAACCGCCTTCTTTCAGTTGCAGGGCGCGGGATATATTGTAGGCGGAATAACAGTTGGGGCAGGCCAAATCGTAGCAGACGGGCAGGGAAGTCGTGCTGCCCAGTTCGGGGATGTTGGGCAGGCCGGCAATAAAACCGGCGATACCCATTTGAATGGAAGAGTTACCGGCAATGGCAGTGGCATTGACCGGAGTGGTGTGTCCGCTTTCGTCTGTGAACAGGAAACGGTCGCGGTCGCGGCGGATGGTCGTATAGACTCCCAAACTGTTCAGGGCCGCGTTGAGTTGCGGTACAGTATTGACGTTTTTGTACACGAAATAGGCCGGATAGTTGGAGTAGGTGTTTTGTACGTCCTCCTTGCAGGCCGTGAGGCATAGCAATGCCGTGAATATAAAAAAACTCCGTATTCTTTTCATATCAAAGAAACGGAGTTTTTTGCCTTTTATTGTGCTGCTTCTTATCTTCCGAGCAGACGGTTTTCCGCTTCACGGGTACGGGCGAAGTTAAAACCGCTCCACACTTGTTCCATCAGCTCATGTATTTTGTCGTTGCATAAGTTGCCGATACTTCCTTCGTGGGTATGGTGCACGCGTTTGTCGGGGGTAAAGTTTCCGGCTTCGATGTCCAGTCCCACTTTCTTGTAAGCATCGCGGAACGGCATGCCGCCCGTCGCCAGCCGGTTCACTTCTTCCACGCTGAACATGTTGTCGTATTTCGGGTCGTCAAGGATATGCTCGTTCACTTGTATCTTATTAATAATGTAGGCCGCCATGCGCAGGCAGTCCTTCAATTCTTCGAAAGCGGGCAGGAAGACTTCCTTGATGATTTGCAGGTCGCGGAAGTAGCCGCACGGCAGATTGTTCATAATGAGTATAATCTGTTGGGGCAGTGCCTGGATTTTGTTGCATTTGGCACGCGTCAGTTCGAACACGTCCGGGTTTTTCTTGTGCGGCATGATGCTTGACCCCGTGGTGCAGTTGTCCGGCAGCTTGACGAAACCGAAGTTTTGCGAGTTGAACAGGCAGGCATCGAAAGCCAGTTTGCTCAGCGTCCCGGCGATGCCCGCAAGGGCGAAAGCCACGTTGCGTTCCATCTTTCCGCGTCCCATCTGGGCGTAGACCACGTTGTAGTTCATCGAATCGAATCCGAGGAGTTCGGTGGTCAGCGTGCGGTTGAGGGGGAACGATGAACCGTAACCGGCGGCAGAACCGAGCGGGTTGCGGTTGGTCATCTTGTAGGCGGCCTGAAGGAAAAGCAGGTCGTCCACCAGACTTTCCGCGTAGGCCCCGAACCATAATCCGAAACTGGAAGGCATGGCCACCTGAAGGTGGGTGTAGCCCGGCATGAGCACCCCTTTGTAGCGTTCGCTTTGGGCTTGCAGTTCTTCGAACAGCACTCTGACTTCTTCTGCGATGTCCTGAAGTTGCGCGCGGGTGAACAGTTTCAGGTCCACCAATACCTGGTCGTTGCGCGACCGGCCGCTATGAATCTTTTTCCCCATGTCGCCCAGTTTACGGGTGAGGAGCAGTTCCACTTGCGAGTGCACGTCTTCCACGCCCTCTTCGATGATGAAGCGTCCGGCTTCGATGTCGGCATGGATACGGCGCAGTTCTTCCAGCAGCACCGGCAGCTCGTCCTTGCCGAGCAGTCCGATGGATTCCAGCATGGTGATGTGCGCCATGGAACCCAGTACGTCGTACCGGGCCAGATACAAATCAAGTTCACGGTCGCGGCCGACCGTGAACTTTTCTATTTCTTGATTGACTTCCGTGTTTTTTTCCCAAAGTTTGCTTGCCATATTGTCTTTGTGTGATTAAGCTCCGTATGGAATCATGGCCAACATGTCCGCCAGTTTCTCTACACCCTCTTTCAGCGGTTTGGCCACCATACCTTTGATGAACGGGTTGAGGTCGGCTCCTACCGTCAGTTTCATCTTGCATGCCGTTTCGGAAGTGGGCAACAGTTGAATCCACAGGTTGAGATGGATGGGGGAATTGACCGTTTCAAATTTGATACATTTCGGTTCCTCACGCTCGATGATGCGCAACGAAACCTCTCCCAACGGGGAAATGTTGCAACTCACGGAGTCCGTGTCGAATGTCATTTCCTGGATACGTTCGTTCAGTTGGTTCAACTTGTCTTCCGGCACCTGGCCCGACATCATGGCACGTACCGACGGGTCGTTGAACCGTTCCTTGATGACGGCCAGATTGTTCAAGTCGGCCAGTTTGGCATAGACGCACGACTGCGCGTAGGGAATAGGCTTGATGTTGCTTTCAAATTGTTGTTTTGACATTTTTCCGTTTTCCTGTTGATGAGACGATTAACCGTTCCAATGGGCCGGGTCTTTTCTCCATTCGTTGAGTACTTCCACGTCGCTGGGGTCGATATAGCCGATGCGTACGGCCTCTGCGACTACGGCTTCATAATTTGTCAGGGTGATCAGTTTTACGTTAGCCGCTTTGAAAGCTTGGGCGGCCACGTCGAACCCGTAAGTGTAGGCTGCCACCATGCCGCTCACTTCGCAACCGTTGTTGCGGATGGCTTCTACAGCTTTCAGGCTGCTTCCGCCGGTAGAAATCAGGTCTTCTACGACGACGACCTTCATGCCCGGACGAAGTTCGCCTTCAATCAGGTTTTCCAGACCATGGTCTTTGGGTTTGGAGCGTACGTAAACGAACGGAAGGTTCAGCAAATCGGCTACCAATGCGCCTTGCGGGATGGCTCCTGTGGCCACGCCGGCGATAGCGTCGGCTTCGGGGAAACGCTCGGCAATGAGGCGTCCTATCTCGATTTTTACGAAATTGCGCAATTCCGGGTAAGACAATGTTTTGCGATTGTCGCAATAAAATGGGGATTTCCATCCGGAAGCCCATGTGAAAGGATTGGTCGGCTGAAGTTTGATGGCTTTGACCTTGAGCAACTTAGCTGCGAAAATCTTCTCTAATGTTTCCATAACTGTCCTAAGTTTATAATTCGTGCTGCAAAGATAGTGAAAGGTGAGCGCAGAGACAAATGAAAAGCGAAGTTTTTCAAGTTTGGCTATGCCGAGCCGCATCCTATTTTCGCGATAGCAAAGATAGTGAAAAGGGATGACTATTCGGGGAAAAGAGAACTTTTTTCAATGTATAGATTCACGTCTGGCTCAGACCGTTCTATGGCTTTTGGGCGCTCATGCGGAGACACTTGCCTCTCCGTGAAGGACTGGTGAAGGCTGTGAGGAAGAAAGTTCACCGTAATGGATTGAACCACAGTTTGTATGAAGGATGTGAACCCTTTTTGCGTTCAATTTCATTGTATGGGTGGTGGAGCTGGCACACGGCATTAAATCGTTTGCAGCAGCACGCAAAATCGTTCTCAGCAGAATGAAAAATCATTCTCAGCCGAACGATTTTTCGTTTGGCGCAGAAAATTCGGGGCTTTTTTGGTATACAAAAATCCCTTGCCGTCCTGGGCACGAGGCTGCGGGAGGCAAGGGAGATGAGCAGGCAAAGTGTCATTTTTTGATGAACTTGCGTGTTACGGTTTGTCCGTTGGTTACAACCTTTAGCAGGTAAACGCCCGAGGGGAAACTGTGGCATGGGATACGGATGTCCGTTTCCCATGTTTGTTCCGCATGTTTGCACCGTCCATCCAATCCGATGACGTAAATCTGTTTCTCACTGTGGGCCGGCATGTGGCAGGCATGAAGGTTTTCGGTCACGATGGCCGGATAGATGTGGATGGTGTTTTCGCGGGAAGAGCGGATGTCGTTTCCGGGGAATCCCACGGCGTGGAACGCACGGGTATCCCGTATCCCGGGATAGGCCACTGATTTTACCTCAATCGTGCCCTTGCCGTTTTGGGTGGCATGGAGGTACGTGTGCCCAGAAGCATCCTCTTCGATATAAGCGAATTCGCTGCCTTCGATAATGTTCCAGACGACTTGCGGGTTTGTGGCCTCTTCCGGGTAAACCTTTGCCGCCAGTTCTATGCGTTGCACTCCGGTGGCATTGTCGATATAGAGTTCGTCTTCGGGGTAGATGCGGATGCTTTCGACCGGAACGGGGAAGGATGCTTTTTCCACCGTCAAGCCCTGATGCAGTTGTGAGCCGTCGATGGTCGTGGCGCGTACGATAATCTGCCCGGCCTGAGTCCCGTGGGCGACCAACAGTCCTTGTGGGGTGACATAGGCCAGTTCTTCGCCCTGTATAATCGTCCAGTTCACATTCTTACACGAGGCGTTCGCCGGGTAGATGTGGGCATACAGGTGCAGGCTGGCTTGTTGTTCGTTCAATACGGCATCTTTCTCCAAATGTGTGACGGCCAGTTCTTCGGCCAACCGCAAGTTTTGGGCTTGCGCTGCACTGGCTGTGTTCGATTGGGCAGAAGCCATGGCTAGACTGCGCTTCATCGGTTGCCATTCATCTTCGTAATAAGCGCTATAAGCTATGGCATAGTAAACCACGCCTTCTGGAGCTGTGAGGTCGGTGTACGACTGGGTGCTGCCGGAAACGGTAGCTATTTCGGTTAACGTTTCGGGCGAGGTGCCTCTCAGGATGCGGTAATGGTCTATGTCGCGTCCGGAGTAAGCATTCCACATCAGGTTCCAACTGCCGTTCATGCCTTTGTTGATGGTCAGGTGGACGCTTTGGTGGGGCGTACCGCTTTCCGTCGGTATGCCGAAACTGGTGTTCAGGCAGATACGGTAGCGCGAAGTGGTGACGGCCGGGTTGGAGGCCATGTCGGTGAACCCCTCGTCTGACGGTTGTGCTTCGCCAATCAAGTCGAATTGGTTGTAGTGGCTGCCCTCTTTATAGATGCAGACCGTGGAAATGTAATCCGGAAGGTTCCTGAACTTCCAGTTAATCCGGTTTTTCCCGGTCGTGGGGTCTACCGTGACCAAGGCGATCTGCGGGGCTTCCATTCCTTCGAGCACATCGATGGTACGTTCTTGGTAGATGTTTCCGCAACCATCGTCTTCCACGGTCATGCGCACGGTATAATGTCCGGTATGCGTGAATGTGGTCCGTACCTCTTTCGTGTTTTCTTTCCGTTCAAAACTGATGCCATAGTGCCCGGGAGTATAAAAGTCATCGTCGTCTTGTGACTTGACGGTGAAACTTACGCTCCGGTTGGCCATGAAGATGTCGTCCGATATTTCAAAGTTGGTTTTCGTGTGGGCCAACGTGATTCCGGGCAGGGTGAATGTGGCATCCAACGGTGGATTGACATAGGTGGACACTTCGCTGCTGATGCCGTCCACGGTTACGGTAAGGGTCTTTTGTCCGGCTGTGCTCCACACCACTTCGTACGTGTGGTCATCGCTGTGGTCCAGCACGGTGGCATCGGCTCCGAAGTCCACTTGTATCTGTCGGCCTTCCGTGCCGACATACCGTATAGTGGCCGATTTGTCACGACAGATGCGTGGCGGCAAGGACAATAACGGTTTAGGGAGGATTTCCACCGCCAAGGGGGTGGTGAAATCCGAGGTGGCGAACCATCTGTCTATGCTTTGGATCTGAATCTCATATTTGCCTACCGGTAGTGCGGATACGGGGATACGGATTTGCGTTCCCGTCAGTTCCTGCAAGGGTGAGGGCAGAGGGGCGGCCTCGTTGCTTAGCCCGTTCAACGGGGAAATGATGAATGCCCCTTCTCCGGAAGCCCCTTGTTTTTTCACGCTCAGGTTATAACGCATCTGGCAGGCCGGGGTTTCGGTGTCTTCAGCAGCGTTCCAGGATATGGTGAGATACCCGTCTTCGTCCTGCGTGGCGCGCAAGCCTTGCGGAGCGTGCGGTGGCGTATTGGAAATGCGGCTGTTGGCCGTGCTCATGTCGTCGCCGACGTTGTTCAGGAACAAGGGCTTTCCGTTGGCATCTTTTCCAAATAGCATATAGGAACTGTTGTCGTCATCGGTGGTTTGCAACTCAAACTTTCCTCCTCCGTAGTTGTACAGCCAACTGTTCAAGTTCGTGCCGACTAAATCAAGGTATCCGTTGTTGTCCAGATCGTAGAAGATGAGGTCTTTGGCTACTCCCACGGGGCCTTCCACTACTATGGGATTTTCATACTCAACCTGTCCGTTCCGGCTGAGGTAAATGTGATAGAACCGGTTATTATCACTATATTCCTCATCTATGATGATGTCTTTGACACCATCGTTGTTCAAGTCGGCAAATGTCGGAATGGTTTGGGTTTCGCGGTAATCGAAGATGATGTCGGTTGCTATCCTTTGGAACTTGAAGTTGCCTTGGTTAATGAACAGCACCAATTTGTGGCTGCTAAGGCGGCTGTTTTCGTCCCACTGCTTGCTCCAACCGGCCATGTCCATCAGGTTGTCGCCGTTGATGTCGGTATATACGAAATCCTCATCAAATTCATGGGCAGACCAATTGTCGCTCGGGAAAAAGCCTATGTTGTCGATAGGATGAGCCACGAACGTGCGCCAGTCGCCTGTATTCTCATAGATGGTATCGTTTTGGTCGGTATATCCGGATGAGTTCCTCCAATAGTAGTCGGGCAAGCCGTCGTTGTTGAAATCATAGATGGGATATTCCCAATAATAGGAAGTCACGTAAAAACCTATTTTGGGCACGAATGCATCGCCGACGGCATGGGTTACGGAGAAACGCCTGTTGCCCTGGTTGAGCATCAGGTTGTCTTTGAACTCCCTGTCTTCCCTGTTCATGCCACCGATGAAGTCCACCAAACCGTCCCGGTTGTAATCCCATGCAAAGTTCAGGGTGATGTTCAGGTTCGTGTTGTAGATGCCCGGTGCTTTTTCGAAATCCTGTTCTTTCGTGGGTTGGTACACACCGTCCTCGGCGAGCAGTTCGGGTTGCCCGTCGAGGTCGATGTCGGCAATTTGTTGTATATAGCCGTTGTTCATGGACAACGTCCTTTTGTCGAACCGGACGGCACTGACATGCAGGTCTTCCGTGCGGGGAGTGCTGGTATTGCCTTCCGCGTCGGTCACGCTCAGCGTGATGTGCTTTTGTCCCGGTTGGTCGAACACGACTTTTAGGATGCTTCCTGAAGCTTCGGAAGAGATGATGGTGCCACCGTCCAAATCCCAGTTATAACGAAGTGAGGGGTCGGCCGGGCCGTCATAACCCATGATGGCCGTGTCGGCAGTCGTGATGTCCTTGTCTGCGATGTAGAACGGGGCATGCGCCACTTCATGCCGGTAGACGGCGGCATCCGACCACGCGCTGCCTTTTCCCATGGCGTCGATGGTTTGCACAGCGATGTAATAATCTCCTTTTCGCCAGCCGGACACGTTGAGCGTCTTGTCCAAGTTGTACTCCATATTGCCCGGCATCAGGTTCAGGCGGTGTCCCTGTTCGTCGGCGCAGGCATAAAAGATGTCCCCTTTGCCCGGGGCGGTACCGATGCGCAGGGCGTAGGTCAGATCGGCGGTTGGAGTCAGGTCATCCTTTCCCGGTTGCCAGTTGATTTGCAGCATTCCGGATGCTGCATCGGACACGAGGGTCGGCATGTCCGGTTTCTCCGGGGATTGGTTGGCGGCTGTGGCTTCCTGCTTAAAAGAATAAAGGAAGCTGTTTGAGGCAGTAGGAAGCTTGTCCGTGGTGCGTTCAAAATACATGCTATGGACCAGGATGTCGCAGAAACCGTCGTTGTCGAAATCGCCGGCGTAAACTTCGGCATCGCCCTTCAATTCTTCCGGAGATTCATACTGCACGATTTGGGTGGGTATCAATGCGCCCGGCATTTCTTTGAAAAGCATGTCCTTGCTTCCTTTCAGCCAATAAAGGTCGCATTCCCATCCATTCCAGACTTTGCGGTCCGCATTCTTTTCCAAGGCCAATATGTCGTAACATCCGTCGTTGTCTACGTCGGCGCATCCGATGAAAAACAGTTGGCGGTGGAAGGTATTGTCTTCGTTGATGGTGAAATTTCCTTTTCCGTCGTTAATGGCCATTACCAGGTAGCAATATTCTCCCGTGGCTGACGAATGGCTGAAAGGCAACAGTACGTCCACATAGCCGTCGGCATTGAAGTCATAGAAATGAATGCGTTTGTCCATGGCCAGGTTGCTCATCAACGTTTGCCTTTTGATGCTCCCGTCTTTTTGGAACACCATGCTTTCCACCGTCTGGGTTTCTTCATCATAACAGATGTAGTCCATGATAAAGTCTCCGTTCAAGTCACGTGGGTATAGCCTGCCGTTTTGTGGTGCCAGAAGAAAACGGTTGTTGCCCCGGTTGAGCAATAAGGTGCCGGTGGATTCGTCAATCAGGTCTGCGTGTCCGTCCTTGTTGAAGTCCATGCTATAGAATTCCCGGTTACTGGAGAAGGTAGCGACGTGGGCTGACGGGGAGCCTCCGATAGCTACGCCCACATCGCCGCCCAAGTTGCCCAGGCCTATGCCTGAGGAGGAGGGTTGTGATTCCCAACGGTTATATACCAATGTGTCTTCTTCTGATGAAATAGGTATGATTTCGATGGGGCTGAAACTGCCGTCGGCAGCTTGGCGGTATATTTTACGGTTGTCGTGCATCAGGTCGATGCGCCCGTCGTTGTTGTAGTCGCAGGGATAGGGTGCCTCGCTGACATTATCGGGAATTTGCCATGAAGCGTCCTGTTCGGAGAGGGCGATGATTCCGCCCTCCAAATAGCGGATGTCCGGGAATGCATCGTTGTTCAGGTTGCACAGCCGGGCATGTTTCCCGTTTTCGGGTATGGAGTGTTGTTCCATAGGCATTAGTCCCGGATATTGGTAAGAATGGAAACGGAAATCCGTTCCTAAAAATTCCATCTTGCCGTCACCGTTGATGTCATAGATGTTGCTCATGGCTTCGATGGGGTGGGTCGTGTTTGTCGGTAGGATAATATGGCTGATTTGTACATTGGCGGTGGTGCCTTCCACATGTTGGGCTGTCAGATACACATTATTCCAACCTTCCTGGATTCGTCCTCCGTGTTGGGTGTCGCTGCCTGTGCCATCTTGGTTAATCGGATAGAACAGTGAAATCTTGTCCTTTTGGGTATCGATGCCACTGGCATGAAAGTATACGGTGGCATCTCCGTGATCATCCGGGGCATAGAACGAACCGACTTTAATGGTGGCTATTTCGCCTTTTTGGGCTGTGCCGGTCAGGGTATACACTCCGTTTTGTTCTACCCAACGATAGCTGTCGTCTTGTGCTTGGGCTGCCGTAACTCCCCAAAGGCCACAGAGTACAAGGAATAAGACACGGGATAGCACATGGAGAGTGCCATTGGATGTGAGAGGGGGTGCGCCGGAGAAGGCATCATGATAATGTTTTTCCATATTTATACTTTTTGTGCCTTATGCAACCCCGGAGCGGCATTTAATCAAGGAATCGTCGGCCATATACAAAAAAGCGTGGGTCGCTGTACCTGTCGCTCGTCCCACTCTTCAAGGCGTCTCGCATTGCCTCCCCGTCAAGGACGAGCAACGCAGAAGCCCACGCAGAATATGTGTACAATCCATCCCTTTGTATCCGTGCTTACGAACGGATACAACGAGGACTATATGAATACATATCCCAATGGGCATCTATCGTTGCTTTGTCATTTGACAGGGATTCAAGTTTGCGAGACTTTGAAGAGTCAAAAGAACAAAGCGTCTGATAAACGCCTTTTCCTATATGTCATCCCACCCCTCCGCTTCTGCTTGTCAGATTGCTTCAAGGTGAGGATGTGGCAAATTTACAATTTATCTCTGAATAAGGAAAACGGTTTGGTGTTTTTCTTTAAGGAAATGAGCGGCTTCCTTGCTTTTTACGAATGTCCTGCCCATGCGAGGCTGAGCACGCTGAAGCGGACGCGGCAGGCACGGGCAATGGCCTCGGCACAGGACAGCATGGTGGCTCCCGTGGTGATGACGTCGTCCACTAACAAGATATGGCGGCCTTCCAAATTCCCAGGATGCCGGACGGCAAAGATGTCCCGGACGTTCTCACGCCGTTGCCGGTGGTCCAAGGTGGTTTGGCTCGGATTGGATTTGGTACGCACCACGCTTGTCGTATCGGTGGGGATGCCGGTGGCTTCGGATATGCCCCATGCTATCCAATCGCTTTGATTATAGCCCCGTTGCCGTTCCTTTTTCCGGGACAAGGGAATGGGTACGATAAGGTCTATCCCGTTGAAAAAATTTGTGGCTTTCAGTTCCTCGGCCATCATGCGCCCCATGGTTTTCCCGACTTCGGGATGGTTATGGTATTTCAGTTCGAACAAAATGCGGCTGTGAGGAGAGTGTGGGGTGTAATGGAAAAAAGAAATTCCTTTCTCGATGGGAACCAGTCCCCAAAATATGCGGGCGATGTCGTTTTCTTCAAACGAGATGGTCCGGACACGTGGGAGGTCGGCCTGACATCGTACACAGAGCACCTCTTCACCCTGCGACATGCGCCTGCGGCAACAAAGGCAATACCGGGGGAAGAAAAAGTCCAAAAGGGCTTGTAGGTACGGCGAGAGACTATGTAAAATCCTCTTCTTCCACATGCAGGCAACGCGTAATGGCATTCATTTCAAATCCGCGGCTGAGGCCGAAGCGAATGAGTTTCCCGTTGTGCTCATAGTCGGAAGCAGCCTTCACGCTCCGGGCTTTGCTTTGCAGAAGCTTACGGAGGACACACAGGTATTCCTCTTCTTCGATTTCGGCCAGCGCCTCCCGGCAACACGTGTCGGGAATGTTTTTAAGTCGGAGGGCTTGCATGATTTTGATGCGCCCCCATTGGTTATATCTGAATTTGTCCCGTACGAAACACCGGCAGAACCGGGCTTCGTCGATGAATTTTTCCGCTTGGAGGCGTGTGAGCACTTCTTCCTGTTGCGCTGCACCGAGTCCCCATTTGTCTAGCTTCTTTTGGATGTCGGAAAGACAGTATTCCGCGCCGGAACAGCAGGCCGCAGCTTTGTTGAAGGCTTCTTGTGTGGTCAGTTCTTTCATTTTCTGCATCGTATCATTCGTTCATTGTCGTAGAAATCTTTCTTCAAAGTGACGTCTCGTAAGCCGAGGCTTTGGAACAGCCGGGTGGTTTCCCGTCCGTATGCCCTGTTGATTTCCACGTAAAGCCGTCCGCCCTCTTTCAACGTCTTTACGGCATATTCCCCTATTGCCCGATAGAAAAGCAATGGGTCATGATCCGGGACAAAGAGTGCTTGCGAAGGTTCGTAGCGCAGCACATTCTCTTCCATGTCCTCCCGTTCATGTTCGCAGATGTAGGGGGGATTGCTGACGATGATGTCCCAAAGCGGGGAATCCTGCTCTTTGGACGGAGAGTCCAGAATGTCCTGACACCGGAAATCCACGGCGGCTCCTAAACGCTCTGCATTCTTCCGGGCGATGGCAAGAGCTTGCGGGCTGATGTCGATGGCGGACACTTGTGCCTGCGGCAGTTCTTGGGACAGCGTGATGGCTATGCAGCCGCTGCCCGTCCCGATGTCCAATATGTCGGGCGATGAAAATCCGGATGCTTTTTCGTCCCGTATGATCCACTCCGTCAATTCTTCCGTCTCGGGACGCGGCACAAGAACACCCGGGGCAACGGAGAAAGTACGGCCGCAGAAATCCGTTTGTCCTAAAACATATTGTACAGGTTCTTTTTGCGACAGGCGTTTCACAATATTTTCAAGGTCCCGGCGTTCTTCTAAGGAGAAAGTCCGGTCCCGTCCCATGCAGATGTCGATTGGTGTGAGGCCGAAACGGGTCTCCAATACAAGGCGGGCTATGGCGCGTGCCTCACTGGCAGGGTAGGACATGCAGAGGCGGTCGAAGATATAATTGAAAGAAGCGTTCATCTCTGTGATGGGTTTGTCGGACAAAAATAGGCATTTTTATCGGATTGGTATATGACAACAGACGAAAAATACATGTCCCGTTGCATACAACTGGCACGCAACGGGTTTTATGGCGCAGCACCGAATCCTATGGTGGGGGCTGTCATTGTACACGACGGGAAGATTATCGGCGAGGGATACCACGTGCGTTGCGGCGGACCGCATGCCGAGGTGAACGCGGTCCGTTCTGTGCGTAATCCCGAACTGTTGAAAGAGAGTACGATATACGTAAGTCTGGAGCCTTGCTCGCATTATGGAAAGACGCCTCCTTGTGCCGATTTGATTGTGGAAAAGGGAATTCCCCGTGTCGTAGTCGGGTGTATGGATCCGTTTGCCAAAGTGGCGGGTCGGGGCATTCGGAAATTGCAGGAGGCGGGCATTGAGGTCACGGTCGGTGTGTTGGAGGCCGAGTGTCTGGCACTGAATCGTAGGTTCATTACTTTCCATACGCACCGTCGTCCTTATATTACGTTGAAGTGGGCTGAATCGGCCGATGGCTTTATGGATAGCCAGCGCACGGACTACGAGAAAGAAAAACCTTACGCATTTTCCACGCCGTACACCCGGATGTTGGTACATCGTTGTCGGGCGGAGCATCAGGCTATTTTGGTCGGGCGGCAGACAGCTTTGGCCGACAACCCTTCGCTGAATTTACGAATGTGGCCGGGTAAATCTCCTTTACGCTTGGTGATAGACCGTAGAGGCGACCTTCCCGGGCATCTTGTTCTTTTTAACGATGGGGCGGAAACGCTTGTATATCTGGATGTTTTGTCCGTTCTTCCTCCGTATGGAAAACAGACGGGAGTGACTTGCGTACGCTTGGATTTCAGTCGGGATATTTTGCCGCAAATTCTGGATGATTTATACCGTTTGTCTGTCCAATCTCTTTTGGTGGAAGGAGGGCATAGGCTGCTGGAAAGTTTCATTTCGGCCGGACTTTGGGATGAAATCAGGGTGGAACAGTCCCCGGTATTTCTAAAAGAGGGCGTCCCGTCTCCGTCATGGCCTCACGGACGGATACGGACCATAGAGGTAGAAGGCCATTTGCTGGTTCATATACTCTCGTCGCGAGGCAGTTCGGCTGTATAATCGTGTGGATGAACGCAAAAATACTTCGATTTATCGAAATTTTGCATAATTCAACGCTCTATGTTTCGTAAAAGTAAAAAATGTGCGTACTTTTGTACCTTGATAAATAATATTGTATTGATAGATTTATGAAAAAATCCATATTGTCATTGTCTTTAGCCGTGCTTTCCGTGTTATTGATATGCTCGTGTAAGGACGACGACGAGGTTGTGTTGAGTACCGATTGTTATATCAGCAGTTTCACGTTGGGGAATGTAAAGAGACAGATTACTACGGTAAACTCTGCCGGGCGTGATACCACTTATACCATTTCTTATAGTGCTTTGTACTTTCCTATGACGGTCAATCAGTTAGACGGGACGATAGCCAATAAAGATTCTCTTCCTGTCAACAGCGATGTGAAAGCCGTATTGGCCACTGTGGAATCTTCAGGAACCGTGGTGTACAAGAAGGTATCCGAGGGAGATGACGCATGGAAGGCTTATTCTACTTCGGACTCGATTGATTTTACGTCGCCTTTGACTTTCCGGGTATATTCGCCCGACTATTCGGCAAGCCGCGATTATACTTTGCAGGTAAATGTACACCAACAAGACGGAGAAGTGTTTTCCTGGGAAAAGGTAGCAGAACCGGCCGTATGGTCGGTTGCGGAAGCAGTAAAAACGGTGGTGTGGAAAGGACGCGTGTGGCTTTACAGTAAGGAAAACGGAAGCGTACGCGTGTTTACGACAGCTTTGTCGGACGGGAAAGATTGGACCGAGCAGTCTGTTGTGGGATGTGCAACGGCCGATGTGGTTACTTTGACGGAGTTTGGAGACGCATTGTATATGAGCGGGGTGGACGGTACGTTGATGCGTTCGGAAGACGGACTGAACTGGACTGCTTGTACGGCAGACCGCAGCGTACGTTTGTTGGTGGCCGACAGGACGCATCTTTATGCGCTTTCGGACGGGCGTATTTATCGTTCGGCCGATGGTGCGTTATGGCTTGAAGAAGCTTTGGACGAAACTCCGGCTTTCTTGCCGGTACAGGATTTTGCCACTGTGTCTTATACGCAAGAGAATGGCTTGGAGCGGACGTTGTGGATTGGCAACCGCAGTATGGATGATTATCCTTCAGACGAGGCGGCTATGGTGTGGAGCCATAGTCTGGCCGCAGGGCAGGAAACGGCTGTTTGGGCTTATTTCAATGCCGCGCCGGACAATCATTACGCTTGTCCCCGTTTGCAATCCCTGAATCTCATACGTTACGGTGAGGTGTTGTTGGCTTTGGGCGGTAAGTCACTGGACGGGACGGCCCATAAGGCTTTCGACAATATGTATGTGAGCCGGGATAACGGGGTGACTTGGAAAACCGACGGGGTTTACGTCCTGCCCGGCGATTTGGAAGGAAAAGATGTGTTGATGTCTGTCGCGGTGGATGCCGAATACCGTGTGTGGCTTGTCGCAGGCGGCGAGGTTTGGCGCGGACGGTTGAATCAGTTGGGATTTGAAGACCGTTGATTCAAACAGGCAGACTCAAATATAGATACAACGGGGATGAAGAAAATTCTGGTAATACTGTTTCTCTTGTGGTTGGGTTTCCCTTGGGAGGGCAAGGCACAGGATGACGTTTACCGGATGGAATTGGGCGGCGGCGTAGGCGGATGCTTTTATTTGGGCGATGCCAACAGCAAGCCGTTTGCTCATTTGGGAGCCATGGGAAGTGTTGTGGCGCGCTACATCTTCAATCCTCGTATGGCGATAAAAGGGAATTTGGCTTTAGGGCATATATCGGGTGAGACGGGGAAAGACTTCTTTCCCGAGAATGCCGGAAGCGGTGATGCAGACGGGGGCAGGCCCGGCGTGGCGCATTTTAAGCGCAATGTGATAGATTTCGGTGCCCAGTTCGAATTTAACTTCTGGGGATACGGCATCGGGCGCGGTTACGAAGGATACAGTCGTATCACTCCTTATATGTTAATCGGAGCCGGACTGACACTGGCGCCCAAGCCGGTACAGACCGATGCGGGATTCAATATCCCGGTGGGAGTCGGAGTCAAGTTTAAGGTAAGGCCCCGGTTGAATATCGGGTTCGAATGGAGCATGCGTTTTACGACAACAGATCGTTTGGATGTATCCAATATGGATGGGGTGATACTTCACGATCCGTACGGTGTGAAGAGCGGCGGTTTTAAGAACAAGGACTGCTATTCGTTTACGATGTTGTCGGTCACTTACGATTTGTTCCCTAAGTGTGTAAATTGTAATAATATAAAATATGTCTTTTAACAACGAAATAGACGCTGCGCGTATTCCTCGCCACGTGGCCATTATTATGGATGGTAACGGGCGTTGGGCGAAAGCCAAAGGGTTGCCGCGTACGGCCGGACACCAAGAGGGGGTGGAAACCGTGAAAAAGATTACGGAGGAAGCCGTCAGATTAGGTGTCAAATACTTGACTTTATATACGTTCTCCACAGAAAACTGGAATCGTCCGGTACCCGAGATTGCGGCACTCATGGGGTTGATTCTCGACCATCTTGAAGATGAGATTTTCATGAAAAACAACGTCCGTTTCCGTGTGATTGGCGATATGTCCCGCATTCCGGAAGCCGTGCGGATGCGTTTGGAAGAATGTATGCAGCATACGGCCGCGAACGAGAAGATGACGATGGTCATCGCATTGAGCTATTCTTCTCGATGGGAATTGGCGCAGGCTATGCGGCAAATAGCCGAAGAGGTGCAGACAGGTGCCTTGTTGCCGTCCCAGATTACGGAAGAGACCATAGAAGCCCATCTGGTTACTCGTTTTATGCCGGATCCGGATTTGCTGATCCGTACAGGCGGCGAATACCGTATCAGCAATTACCTGTTATGGCAATGTGCCTATACGGAATTTTATTTCTGTGATACCTATTGGCCGGATTTTGATGAGAACGAGTTCCGCAAGGCTATTGCGGACTACCAATCGCGGGAACGCCGATTTGGCAAGACCAGTGAACAAGTCGCTATAAAATAAGCAACACCGACGTATGAAAACAGTAAAGAGCATCTGTCTTACATTATTAATATTGGGTACGGGTTTTCCATCCGTGCAGGCTCAAACGGAAGAAAGACAAGTAAAGCCAACCGTAGAATATTCCCGTATTCCCCGTTCCTATACTATCGGAGGAATTTCCGTAGAGGGAGCAAAGAACTATGACGATTATATGCTTATCGGGTTATCCGGACTTACGGTCGGCCAGAAAGTAAACATTCCCGGGGAGGAAATCACCGATGCCGTCAAGCGTTTCTGGCGTAACGGTTTGTTCTCGAATGTTTCGATAGAAGCGGATAGCGTGGTGGGCGACAAGGTCTACCTTTGCATCAAGCTGACACAGCGTCCGCGTGTATCGCAGATCAATTACAGCGGTGTGAAAAAGGGAGAGCGTGAAGATTTGGAAAACCGCATCGGTTTGTTGAAAGACAACCAGCTCACTCCGAACATGATAGACCGTGCGAAGTTCTTGATTAAAAAGTATTTCGATGAAAAGGGATACAAGAATGCCGAAATCGAAATTCTGCAGAGAGACGATGTGACCGCACCGGACAAGACCATTGTGGATATTCGTATCGACAAGAAAGAAAAGGTGAAGATACACTCCATTACGATTGAGGGAAACCATGCTTTGAGTACCAAGAAGATAAAAGGAACGATGTTCGTTCCGGGCGTTTTCAAGAAAACCAATGAAAAAGGACGTCCCGGCAGTTGGTTCCGTACGAAGAAATTTATAGAAGAGAAGTACAAGGAAGACAAGGAAAACCTGATTAAGAAGTATAACGAGCTGGGATATCGTGATGCCGTGATTCTGGAAGACAGTGTGACGCCTCATAATGAGAAGACGGTGGATGTGTACGTGAAGGTGGAAGAAGGTCAAAGGTATTATCTCCGCAATATAGAATGGGTGGGCAATACGATTTATCCCACGACAACGTTGAACAATTTGTTGCGGATGAAGAAAGGCGACGTGTATAACCAGACGAAACTGGAGGAACGTACGTCGACCGATGAAGATGCTGTGGGTAATCTTTATTATAATAACGGATATGTGTTCTACCGGTTGGATCCGGTGGAAGTGAATATCGACGGCGACTCGATTGATTTGGAACTCCGTATTACCGAGGGACCGCAGGCTACGATACGTCATATTGCCATCAGCGGTAACGACCGTGTGTACGAGAGCGTGGTGCGTCGGGAATTGCGTACCAAACCCGGCGACTTGTTCAGCAAAGAGGCTTTGGAACGTTCTTATCGTGAAATCGCTTCGATGGGGCACTTCGATCCGGAACAGATTGACCCGAAGGTTGTTCCTTCTCAGTCGGACGGTACGGTGGACATCGATTGGGGATTGGTGTCGAAGTCGAACGACCAAATCGAGTTCTCATTAGGTTACGGGCAGACGGGTGTGATTGGAAAAATCGGTTTGAAGTTCTCGAATTTCTGTCTGGCCAACTTATTTACGAAGGGCGGTCTTCGTCGGGGAGTCCTGCCGCAGGGTAACGGAGAGACGTTTAGTATCAGCGGACAGACAAACGGACAGTACTACCAGTCGTACAGTGTCAACTACATGAACCCGTGGTTTGGAGGCAAGCGTCCTAACGCCTTGTCGTTCTCGGCTTTCTTCTCTAAGCAGACTGACGTGAGCGATAACTATTACAACTCCTCTTACTACAACAGCTACTATAATTATCTGTATGGTTATGGTACGAGCGGTTCCAATTATTACGAGAATTTCCTCGATCCGGATTCTTACGTGAAACTGTTCGGCGTGTCATTGGGATGGGGTAAGCGTTTGCGTTGGCCGGACGACTATTTCCAACTGTCGGCAGACCTCTCGTATCAGCGTTACATCCTGAGGGACTGGAACTATTTCCTTATTTCGAATGGTTCTTGCAACAATATAGCTTTGAATCTGGCTTTGTCCCGTAATTCCACGGACAATCCGATTTATCCCCGTCGCGGTTCGGAGTTTACACTGTCCGTAGGATTGACGCCCCCGTATTCTTTGTTTGACAACAAGGACTACAAGAACTTGGCGAACAATTACCAAAGTGCAAGCTATGACCGGGAGATGCAGGAGAAGTACAAATGGATCGAATATCACAAGTGGAAGTTCAAACTCCGTACTTATACGGCCTTGAGCAGTATGGTGAAATGTCCGGTGTTGATGACACGCATAGAGTTCGGATTGTTGGGAGCTTACAATAAGTATAAGAAGTCACCGTTTGAGACCTATTATGTCGGGGGAGACGGGATGTCCGGTTACTCTACGACGTACGCTACCGAAACTATCGGTTTGCGCGGTTACGACAACGGTTCTTTGACTCCAAGCGGATATACGGGGTATGCCTACGACCGTTTCACGTTGGAGTTGCGCTATCCGCTCATGCTGCAAGGTTCAACGAACATCTATGCGTTGACTTTCATCGAAGGCGGTAATGCATGGTCGAGCGTGAAAGACTTCAATCCGTTCGACATGAAACGTTCAGCCGGGGTCGGTGTACGTATATTCTTGCCGATGGTAGGTTTGCTGGGAATCGACTGGGCATACGGTTTCGATGATGTCTTCGGTTCTAAACAATATGGCGGAAGTCAGTTCCATTTCATTTTGGGACAAGAGTTCTAATTTAAAAACAGAAGAAAGATGAAAAAGTTATTCACTTTATTGTGTTTGCTCATGATAATGGGCGCACAATCAATGGCGCAGAAGTTTGCGCTGGTCGACATGGAGTATATTTTGAAGAATATTCCGGCATACGAGCGTGCCAGCGAGCAGTTGAACCAGGTTTCCAAAAAATGGCAGGCCGAGGTGGACGCATTGACGGAAGAGGCGCAAACCTTATATAAGAACTATCAGAGTGAGGCCGTTTTCCTGAGCACGGAGCAGAAGACCAAGAAAGAAGAAGAGATCGTGGCTAAGGAAAAAGAGGCGGCCGAATTGAAGAAGAAATATTTCGGTCCGGAAGGTGAGCTGTTCAAGAAACGTGAGAGCCTGATGGCTCCCATCCAGGATGAGATATACAATGCCGTGAAAGACATCTCGGACAGTAAAGGATATTCTTTGATTTTGGACCGTGCGTCCGATACCGGTATCATTTTTGCATCTCCGAAGATAGATATAAGCAATGAAGTCCTGACGAAATTAGGATATTCCAACTAACATTCGTACATTTGCAAGCAATTAAAAAAATAATAATATAAAAAATAGAGATATAAGATGAAAAAAGTGATTTTAATGGCATTGTTGCTCGTACCGATGAGCATCTTTGCACAGAAGTTTGGCCATTTCGATTCAAGTGCCATTATCCAACTCATGCCGGAGTACACCACGGCTCAGACCGAAATCCAACAGCTTCAGGCTCAGTATGAGAACGACCTGAAACGCATGCAGGACGAGTTGAAAAAGAAGTCGGAAGAGTACGAAAAAGAGAAAGCGAACCTGTTGGATAACGTAAGACAGCGTCGCGAAACGGAATTGCAAGATTTGTATAACCGTATCCAACAGAGCTATCAGGACAATCAAAAGTCCTTGCAGGAAACTTCACAGCAGAAGATGCAGGCTATTTCCGACAAGATGCTCGGCGTTATCAAGCAGATAGGAACAGAGGGCGGTTATGTCTATATCATGGACGTTTCAGCCGGTATTCCTTATATCAGCACGACGTTGAGTACGGATGTGACGGCAGACATCAAGCAAAAGTTGGGCTTGAAATAAGCGGAATATTCCCTGTTTTCATACAAAGGCTTCTCCGGCAGTACGAAATGCCAGTCGGAGGAGCCTTTTTATTTTCTATCGTGTTTTTCTGTTTTCCGAGAAAAAAAGACTGTTTTTTATCGGTATGAACATAAAAATGAATAACTTTGTTACGGTTAATAATATACGGTTCATGATGCGAAAAATGAATAAGTTAGTCTTGTGTCTGTCTTTTTTGTTGTTGCCTTTCGCCGTCAAGGCGCAGACTACGCAGGGCAAATTCGGTTATCTGAGTTACAATGCCATATTTCAGGCTATGCCCGAATATGAGGTTTCCCGGCAAAAGCTGGCAGACTTGAAGTCTAAATATGATAAGGAAGCCCAGCGGAGTGAGGAAGAGTTCCAGCGGAAGTTTGCAGAGTTCCTGCAAGGACAGAAAGAATTTCCGGAGAATATCTTGTTGAAACGTCAGCATGAACTGCAAGACCTGTTGACCAAGAGTATCCGTTTCAAGGAAGAGTCGCAGAAGTTGCTCGTGCAGGCGGAAAAGGATCTGCAGGCCGACATGCTTTACTTGTTGAACGAAGCCATACGTGCCGTAGGGGTAGAAAGAGGGTATGCCTATATTATCAATACGGACGGCAATACCTGTCCTTTTATCAATCCTGCGGTGGCCGACGATGTGACGAACTATGTGAAAGAAAAGCTTCAGTTGCCCATTAGTGTCGAGCCATGAAAGTTGCTTTAACTGAAAAGCCGGGGCCTATCGGAGTGTTCGACTCCGGTTACGGCGGACTGACCATCTTGCATGAGATTCGTCAGTTGATGCCGCAGTATGATTATCTTTATTTGGGAGATAATGCCCGCACACCCTACGGGACACGTTCGTTCGAGGTCGTGTATGAGTTTACGCGTGAAGCCGTGCAGAAACTCTTCGACTTGGGTTGCCATCTGGTGATATTGGCTTGCAATACGGCTTCGGCCAAAGCTTTGAAAACCATTCAGCAGAACGACCTTCCGCAAATGGAGGGGGAGACGCGTCGTGTGTTGGGCGTCATCCGTCCTACTGCGGAATGTATCGGGCAGATAACCCATAGCCGTCACGTAGGAATTTTAGCCACATCGGGTACCATCAGTTCCGGTTCCTATCCGTTGGAAATCCGGAAACTTTATCCCGACATTGTCGTGAGTGGGGAAGCCTGTCCCATGTGGGTGCCATTAGTGGAAAATTACGAATACGATTCACCCGGAGCTGATTATTTTGTGGAAAAGCGCATCGGCAACCTGCTCCGGAAAGACCCTGCGATAGATACCATTGTTTTGGGGTGTACGCATTATCCCTTGTTGCTGAACAAGATTCTGAAATACACTCCTCGTAATGTGCGTATCGTCCCCCAGGGAGAATACGTGGCCTACAGCCTGAAAGATTACCTGCAACGTCATACGGAAATAGAAACGTTGTGTACGCAAAGCGGCACGTGCCGCTTCCTGACCACGGAAAGTCCTGACAAATTTATGGAGTCGGCTTCCATTTTCCTTCGTCAGCATGTGGAAGCCGAACGCGTGGTGTTGGAATAATGTTTTTTCGGTATTATGATTCCAACACTCCGTACCGGTTTCCATAATGTATATGTATTGATGGGATGCTCCACGAGTACGCAGATGAACCTGCGGCTTCCCGAAGGGGCGGAAAGCACTTTGCACGAGGACGTGCCGATGAAGGAGGCGATGCGCGGCAGGGACCGGCTGTGCCGTCGGTACACCTTGCGTAGGTTGAGGTTCTTGGGTTTCCGGTAAGGTAGTACGACGGGTACCCGCTGTTTTGTCCGTATGTCGTTTTTCATTCCATCGTCTTATGGCGGTGCATGCAATCTTTTTGAAGTCCATAGGCTTTGTGTTTTCTGTTATGTTTTCCACCTGCAAATATACGACATGAAAAAGCCTTTGTCAAGCCCTTCACCGTAACATGTTGAAAACCAATGTAACTGCAAATTTGTTAAAAACAGTTTCATGCGGACAGTCCGTTTTCCGGTGAAATCTCGGTGAAGGATTGTACGGTAGAAAGTTCACCTTAAAACATTGGTACAGAAGAGGTCTGAAGGAAGCGAACCTTTTCGGGAGAAAAACAGTTTGTAGGAAGTGGGGCGGGGAGGAGAACATTCCACAGACACTCATGCTTTTTCCTGATAGAGTTTTCAGCATGACAAAGCCCGTAGGACGGACGTCAGTATGTCCGAAAATCATTCTCAGGAGATTGAGAAATCGTTTGCAGCAGAATGGGAAATCGTTTGGCGCAGATTGTTTTGTCGTTTTTGTATGCTACAGGGACATTACTGAATATTCCTGCATCTTTTGATATAGTTGCCGGCAAGTGTAAAGTAGGGAAGACGGATTCTGAGACCAGAAATCGGTTATAAAAAAGCCCTGTAAGTGAATATCAAGCAGAAATGTCAAAAGTATAAAGTATACCTTGGTATTTTTGCCGATTTTGGTAAGATGGAAAGTACAGTTATGTAAATCCGTCAGTCGAGCAACCTTTTGCTCAGGTATCTTACGGGATACCATAATGCACCATAGCTGACCAGCAATACGGTAAAGAATACGATGACGACATCCCAGGGGTGAACGCTGACGGGGTAGGCATCTACGACGAAACTTCCGGAAGAATTGCCTAAAGTGATAAGTCCGTAGGTTTGTTGCAGATAGCATAAGGTAATCCCGACGATGATGCCGATTAAAGCTCCGAAGCCGGATATCATGCGCCCTTCAAATAGGAAGATACGGATAATCTGGTTGTCTTTGGCCCCTAAATTGCGCAGGGTACGCACGTCTTCTTTCTTGTCTATAATCAGCATGGAGATGGAACCGATGATGTTGAAGCTGGCTACTAAAAGAATAAACGTAAGAAACAGGTAAGCGATGAGCTTTTCCACTTCCATGATGCGGAACACGTCTTCCTGCTGTTCGTAGCGGTCTTTTACCGTAAATCCGTTACCTAATATTTTTTGGATGTCGGCTTGTGCCTGACGGATGTCCACACCATCTTGCAGTTGCAATTCTATGGCGGAAACACGTCCCTGTTGCCCGAACAAATCCCGGGCAAAACGTAGGGAGGTAAGGATGTAACCGGTATCGTATTTGGCCTGTTTCACGGCAAAAACCACGCCGGGTGAGTATAATTCGCTTTGTGTGAAGCTTTCTGTAGGATTGGACAGGTTCACCCGCTCTCCCTTTTGTGGGGCGTAAACTCTTAAGGGAGTGTCGAAACTGGCTCCCAGTCCTAATTGCGCCGCCAGTTGTATGCCCAACACTCCGAATTCCAGAACATCTGCATGTAAAGTAAACGTACCGTCTCCATAAAGCAGTTTGTTCAGGTTTGCCATTTGGGCGAAGTTGTCGTCTACTCCTTTGATGGTTACCATGGCTTGGTGTTCACCACAAATAACCAATGCATGGTCTTCCAACGTTTCCGTGTAGATTTTGATTCCTGGATAGGCTTTTAGGGCTGTGAGTCTCGGATCGTCTGCGGCCATGGTCTTCCCTTGGGATGGCGTGATCTTTAGCTGTGGGTCGATGGCTGTGAAAAATGAAGCGACAAGGTCTTGGAATCCGTTGAATACGGACATCGTACAGATCAATGCCATGGTAGCCAGAGCTACACCGCATACTGAAATCGCAGAAATGATATTGATGGCATGGTGCGATTTCTTGGAAAACAGGTATCGTCGTGCGATGTAGAACGGGAAGTTCATTCTTTCAGTAGCTTGTCGATGTTTTCGATATAGTCCAAAGAGTCATCTACGAAGAATTTCAATTCGGGGATGATGCGTAACTGATGGCGTACCCGTGTCCCCAGTTCGTAACGGATGGCTTTCATGTTGCCATTTATATTTTTTACGATTTCTTCGCTTTGCTGGCTCGGAAATATGCTCAGGTACACGCGGCAGATGCTGAGGTCCGGACTGATGCGGCAGGCACTTACCGAAACCAATACTCCTTTCATCGCCTTGGTTTGCAGCATGAAAATCTCGCTGAGTTCCTTTTGTATCAGCCGGGAGATTTTGTTTTGTCTGGTTGTTTCCATATTCTTTATTTTATTTTTTGCGGATGAGGGTCAGCCCGTCACGTAACGGTAGGATGACTTTCTCCACACGTGAGTCTGCGGCTATTCGGTTATTGAAATCCATGATACCCCGCGTTTGTGCGTCCTTATGGGGCGGAGGCTCTAATACGTGACCGTCCCACAAGGTATTGTCGGCCAAGATATAGCCGCCCGGTTCGAGGCGGGGGAGAATCATTTCGTAGTAGTCCGTGTAGCGTCTCTTGTCACCGTCCACAAAAGCCATGTCGAACGTGAGTCCCATTTCCGGAACCCTTTTCAGAGCATCGCCGATGATGAATTCTATTTGCGAGGCGTATGGTGAGTTCTCTATCCATGGTCGGGTGAAATCCTCCTGTTCGTCATTGATTTCAAAGGTGTATAGGCGACCGTCCGGTTCAAGGCTTTCTGCCATGCAAAGGGCTGAATAGCCGCTGTAAGTTCCGATTTCCAGAATACGCCGGGGACGTATCATGCGGACCAACATTTTGAGCAGACGTCCTTGCAAATGTCCGGAAGCCATGCGGGGACGTAGCAGTTTTACATGCGTGTCCCGATACAAGGCTTTCAGATATTCGCTTTCCTCGTCGATATGTTCGAGGATATATTGGTCCAACCGGTCCGTTTCCTGCATATTCGGTAGATATTAGAGATAGCGTGTCCGGTTGGGCAGTACGTATTCCATGGCGTGTTTCAACACGTCTCCCACAACGTTGATTTCGAGGAATGAAGTTTGAGTTCCTTTTTTACCGCCACTCAGGTAGGCCACCATTTCGTTTTCCGAAAGGACACCGTCGTCGAGCAATTTTTGAAGGGCTGCAAAATAATACGCTTGTCCGTTGGCTTTCTCCGGCATGAAGATAGCTTCCACCCCGTAGGAAAGTGCGAGATGGCGCATGGTCTTTTCTTTGTAGCATACGGCCAGGACGGGGTATTTTCCACGGTAGGCCGCGAGGGAACGCGCCGTAAGGCCGCTGAAACTATCTGTAATAATAGCCCGGATAGGCATCAGATTACTGGCACGTACGGCCGATTTTGCCAAAAATGAAGGGACGTCGGTTTTTTCCGGTGTCAGCGGAATCTGGATGTCGTTTTCTTCGAGTTTGTCTTTTTCAGCCTGTGCCGCGATGGTAGCCATCGTGCGCACGGCCTCTACCGGATATTTGCCGTAAGCCGTCTCGCCGCTCAGCATCAGGGCATCCGTACGGTAGTAGATGGCATTGGCGATGTCTGTGACTTCCGCCCGTGTCGGACGTGGATTGTTGATCATCGTGTGCAACATTTGTGTGGCTACGATAACCGGCTTTTTGGCTAAGATACATTTTTTGATTAAGATACGTTGTATGCCGGGGATACGTTCCTGGGGTACTTCGATGCCCAAATCTCCGCGAGCTACCATGATGCCGTCCGCCACTTCCAGAATTTCATCAATATTATCCACGCCTTCCTGATTCTCGATTTTTGCGATAATCTTGATGTCGCTGCCGTATGCATTCAGAATCTCACGGATGTCCAATACGTCCTGTTTGTTACGAACGAAAGAGTGGGCGATGAAGTCTATGTCTTTTTCGATGGCGTAAAGGATATTGTTGCGGTCTTTTTCCGTCAGAGACGGCAAATTGATACGCACGCCCGGTACGTTCACGCTTTTACGGCTGGCCAGTGTCGCATCGTTGCATACTTCGCAATACAAAGCTTCTTCATCCTTATCCGTTACTCTCAGTTCAAGGTCTCCATCGTCTATCAAGATTTTGGCACCTACGGATAAGTCGTTTACGAAGTTCGGATAAGTGACATAAATACAACCGCGTACGGTCTCTTTTTCCGGATTACCGATAATTTTGACCCGGTCGCCGGTTTTATATTCGGTAGTATCTTCGGCATTTTTGGTGGTTCTCACTTCCGGTCCTTTCGTATCCATCAATATACCGATACGATTGGATACTTCGCGTACGTTGGCTATTAGTTGCTCGAAACCTTCCCGGCTGGCATGTGCAGTATTCATACGTACTACATTCATGCCGGCATTGAAAAGGTCGCGGATAAAGTCCACATCGCAGCGCAAGTCTGATATGGAAGCGACTATCTTCGTCTTTTTCAACATCATAATCTTTATACCTTATTTAAATTTAATACCTATTATTTCTACTTTATTGAGTCTTTCCGACAGTGCAACAGTGCTTCGACCGCCAGTCTGTAAGAATCGAGACCAAAGCCGCAAATAACACCTAAGCAAGCACATGAAATCATGGATTTGTGGCGAAACTCTTCCCGTTTGTGCACGTTACTGATATGTACTTCCACGACCGGAGCCGTAACCGCTCTGATTGCATCTTGCAGGGCTATGGATGTATGGGTGTAGGCACCGGCATTCAGAATAATACCTGCATCTTCAAATCCTACCTCATGAATTTTGTCAATCATCTCCCCTTCGATGTTGCTTTGGTAGTAGTCGATTTCCAAATCGGGATAGGCCGTACGCAGCTTCTCTAAATAACTTTCAAAGTATTCTGCACCGTATATGCCGGGCTCTCGTTTGCCCAGTAAGTTGATATTTGGCCCATTTATGATTTGTATTCTCATCTTTTTCTATAATTTTGTAGAAAACGTGCCGCAAAAATACAAAAAAAGAATGGAATACAGCGAAAAAACGTCTTATAATAGAGGTGGGGAGGTCTCGAAAGCACTATTACGAAGGTATTACCAGTATTTGAAGTTGGAAAGAGGGCTTTCAGGAAATACATTGGATGCTTATACCGAAGATTTAAGAAAACTTTTAGGCTTTCTTTGGGAAGGAGGATTGGATTTCAGGACTGTCTCGGTAGACGATTTACATCAGTTTATGGCAGAGTTGGCAGATGTCGGTATCGGGCCTCGTTCCATGGCACGTATTTTGTCTGGAATCCGTTCATTTTATCGTTTCCTATACGTGGAGAAAGAAATCGTACAAGACCCAACGGAATTGCTTGAATCTCCGAAAATCGGACGTCATTTGCCGGAAGTTCTGACGGTGGCGGAAATAGATGCCATGATAGCGGGTATAGATTTGAGCCAACCGGAGGGACAACGGAACCGGGCCATTCTGGAGATGCTTTACAGTTGTGGCTTGCGGGTAAGTGAGTTATGCGGGCTTCGGATTTCCGATTTGTTTTTGGAAGAGGGCTTTATCAGAGTGAAAGGCAAAGGAGGGAAAGAACGTTTGGTTCCCATTTCCGGTCGTGCCGTACGTGAATTGGAGAATTGGTTCCTTTGTAGGAATCTTATTCATATCAAACCGGGAAATGAAGATTTTGTTTTTTTAAGTCTGAGGCGGGGGGCTTCCTTGTCGCGGATTACCATTTTTTATTGGGTCAAGGAATTGGCAGTCGCGGCCGGGATTCAAAAAAAGATAAGTCCCCATACGTTCCGTCATTCTTTTGCTACTCATTTGTTAGAGGGAGGGGCAAATTTGAGGGCTATACAAGCGATGTTGGGGCATGAAAGTATTTCCACGACAGAAATTTATACCCATATCGACAGAAGCCGTTTGCGGCGGGAAATCATGGAACATCATCCACGGAATATTCGTGACGATTCTTCAAAATAAAGGTGGAAGAGGGTTGAATATGGTATAATACGCGTTTTTTTTGCAATATTTTAAAGTTAAAAATAACACGGTCTATTAAAGATTTGTATCTTTGCAGCCGGAACTATTAATTAAAACAGTGTTAGTATGCGTAAAAATTATTATTTAGTCATGTCGTTGGCTGCCGTTGCGGCTCTTTCGTCATGCAAGAAGTTAGGCGAACTTTCTGCCGACAACTTTACGGTGACTCCGACCCCGTTGGAGGCGATTGCCGGCCAGGTGCCTGCCACTATTGACGGTAAATTTCCCGAGAAGTATATGAAGAAGAAAGCCGTGGTGACGGTGACTCCGGTATTGAAGTACGAAGGCGGCGAGGCTAAGGGACAGAGTGCTACGTTCCAGGGCGAAAAAGTGCAAGGTAACGACCAGACTATCGCTTACAAGGCAGGTGGCACTTATACGATGAAGTCTATATTTGACTTTGTTCCGGCTATGCAGCAGTCCGATCTTTACCTGCAATTCGATGCAAAGGTAGGTAAGAAGACGGTATCTGTGCCCGAAGTGAAGGTAGGCTATGGCGTGATTGCAACTTCTCAACTGTTGCAAAACACTTTGGCTTCCGTACGTCCGTCGTTGGCTGCGGATGCTTACCAGCGTATCATCAAGGAAAAGCAAGAGGCTAACATCAAGTTTTTGATCCAGCAGGCCAAGTTGCGCGATTCTGAGTTGAACTCCGAGAATATGAAGGAATTCATCGCAATGATGAAGCAAATCAACGACGAGAAAGAGACAAAGGCTTTGAAGAACATCGAAGTGTCTGCATACGCATCTCCCGATGGTGCTCTCGACCTGAATACTCGTTTGGCTGAACAGCGCCAGGACAATTCTGAAGGTTATTTGCAGAAGCAATTGAAGGCCAATGATATGACTGCCGAAGTGGATACGAAGTATACTGCTGAGGACTGGGACGGTTTCCAGGAATTGGTTTCACAGAGCAACATTCAGGACAAGGAAGTTATCTTGCGCGTGCTCTCTATGTATAAGGAGCCCGAAGAACGCGAAGCTCAGATCAAGAATATGTCTGCCGTATTCAAGGAATTGGCCGAGACAATTCTTCCCGAATTGCGTCGTGCACGTTTGACGATGAACTATGAAATCATCGGCCGTAGCGATGAGCAGATCGTTGCACAATTCGGCAGCGATGCTTCTAAGTTGAGTGTAGAGGAATTGCTTTATGGTGCAAACTTGACTTCTGTGTCCAACAAGGAAGCTTGGTATCAGAAGACTTCACAGCTTTATCCCAACGATTATCGTGCATACAATAACCTCGGTATGCTGGCATATCAAAAAGGTGATTTGAGTGCTGCTGAAAACTATTTCAATAAGGCTAAGTCTTTGAAGGGCAATGCCGGTGAAGTAAACGCCAACCTTGCTTTAGTTGCTTTGAACAAAGGTAACGTGAAAGATGCAGAAGCATACATGGGTAAGGCTTCGGGTGCTGATGGTTTCAACGAAGCTAATGCGGCTTTGAATATTGCCAAGGGTTCTTATCAGCAGGCTGCCAGTGCGGCTAACGGTGTGAAGAGCAACACGGCAGCTTTGGCTCAGATTCTGAACAAGGACTATGCTGCTGCCAAGTCTACTTTGAACGGTGTGGCTAATAAGGATGCTTATACTTCATATCTGTTGGCTATTGTAGCTGCCCGTACAAATGACGCAGCCGGTGTGAACACGAATTTGAAGGATGCTGTCAGCAAGGATTCTTCTTTGAAGAGCCGTGCAGCCAAAGATCTTGAATTTGCAGAATACAAATCATCAGTTGAAAGTTTGTAATCGACGAATTTTTTAAATGAAGAGATTTATTCTCTATACATTGATCGCATTCACCCTGCTCAGTTGTGGAGGATCCGAAGGCCGGTTTCGGTTGAAAGGAGAATTCGAACACCTGCGGCAGGGTGAATTCTATATATATAGTAATGATGGAGGTACGGCCGGATTCGATACCATTAAGATTGAGGACGGACAGTTCGACTACGAAACGGACTTGAGAGACCATGCCATTTATTATCTTTTATACCCCAACTTGTCCGAACAGGTTATTTTCGGCGCCTCGGGCGACGTAATTACGATTAAGGGAGATGCCCGTAACTTGAAAAGTGTGGAAGTAAAGGGGAGTCAGCCGAATGAGGAACTGACAGCTTTTCGTTTGGAAAATAAAGACAAGGGGCTTTCCGGCACAAGAGAGGCCGCTGCTGCTTTCATCGCGCAGTCACCCTCATCGCCCGTAAGTGTTTTTTTATTTAAGGAGTATTTTTTGTCCTATGACGATGTTTCGCAAGGGGACGTAAAAAAACACTATCGTGCATTGTGCAAGGCTCAGCCCGACAATTTGCAACTGTTAAGTTGGCAGTCCGATGTAGAAAACCGAGGTCGGCTTTTGAAAAAGGGCAGTTCGTTACCCGAATTTAGTTTTACGTTGGAAGATGGCAGGAAGGTACAGGCCTCCGATTACAGGGGGAAGCCTCTTTTGGTTCATTTTTGGGCTTCGTGGGAAGGCCGGGGCAGAGCCGAAACGTTTCGTGTCAGACGGATGTTGAAAGGGAACCAGGGTAAAATAGAGGCCGTCAGTATCTCGTTGGATGTAAATGACGCGGCTCGTAAGGGAATAGAACGTATGGACAGTGTATCGTGGACGAGCTATTGTGACTTTCAGTCGTGGAACAGTCCTTTGGTCAAACAATTCGGTATCCGTTCCATTCCTTTTTACCTGTTGGCCGGAGCGGACGGCAAGGTTCTTGCTGCCGGTGCCTCCTACGAGAAGGATATAGAGCCGGAAATCAAGAAACTTTTTGAACCGCGATAAACAGGTCGTCATGTTGGTAAAGGTTTATGGTGCATCGGTCCGGGGGCTTTCTGCCATACCCGTTACCATTGAAGTGAATGCTTCAAGGGGCATCAAGTTCTTTTTGGTTGGCTTGCCGGACAATGCGGTAAAAGAGAGCCACGAGCGTATTGTGGCGGCAGTAGAAAACAGCGGATACCGTTTCCCCTCGAAACAGTTTGTGGTCAATATGGCTCCTGCGGATATCCGTAAGGAGGGAGCGGGATATGACTTGCCGTTGGCTGTCGGTATCTTGGCGACGGACGAAAAGGTGAGGCCTGACAAGTTGTCCCGTACGATGATGCTCGGCGAGTTGAGTTTGGACGGGAGTTTGCAACCGGTGAAAGGGGCTTTGCCTATAGCCATCAAGGCTCGTGAAATGGGCTTCGAGCATTTGATTGTGCCCAGGCAAAACGTCCGTGAGGCAGCCGTGGTCAACCGGCTTAAAGTATATGGAGCGAGCCATATCGGCGAAGTGGTTCGTTTTTTGAATGATGAAGGGGGCTTGATGCCTACCGAAATAGATACGCGGGCTGAGTTTTATGCCCAACAGACAGAGTTTGATTTCGACTTTGCGGATGTGAAAGGCCAGGAGCATGTGAAACGGGCGCTTGAGGTCGCGGCGGCCGGCGGGCATAATGTCATTATGATAGGGCCTCCGGGGAGTGGAAAGTCCATGATGGCAAAGCGCTTGCCTTCCATCTTGCCTCCTCTGTCTTTGGCCGAGAGCTTGGAAACGACCCAGATTCATTCTGTGGCGGGTAAATTGGCGCGGGAAAGCTCGCTCATCGCCCGGCGTCCGTTTCGTGCACCACACCACACGATTTCGCAGATCGCTTTGGTCGGGGGTGGTGCCAACCCACAGCCTGGAGAAGTAAGTCTGGCACATAATGGTGTGCTGTTTTGTGATGAGTTACCGGAGTTTTCCAGATCGGTGCTTGAAGTGTTGCGTCAGCCGCTGGAAGACCGGCAGATTAATATATCCCGTGCCAAATACAGTGTGACTTATCCATGCTCGTTTATGTTCGTGGCCTCCATGAATCCTTGTCCTTGTGGTTATTACAACCATCCCACAAAGGCTTGCGTATGTACTCCGGGGCAGATCCACCGTTATTTGCATAAGATTTCGGGACCGTTGCTTGACCGTATCGACCTGCAAATCGAAATCACTCCATTGTCTTTTGACGAATTGTCGCGTCAGGCTCCGGGGGAGAGCAGTGCCACCATCCGTGAGCGGGTAGTTCGTGCCCGCCGTATTCAGGAGCAGCGTTATGCGGAGCAGGAAGGGGTGCATTGCAATGCACAAATGACTTCTAAGCTGTTGCGTGAATACGCTTCTTTGGACGATGCCGGTACGGAAATGTTACGTGCCGCCATGTCGCGGCTCCAACTTTCGGCACGTGCTTACGACCGTATCTTGCGTGTGGCCCGTACGATTGCCGATCTGGAGGGGCAGGAGGACATCGGGCCGGCTCATATAGCTGAAGCCATCGGTTACCGGAATTTGGACCGCGCCGGTTGGGGGGAATGATAAAAACACATCTTTACAGAAAATCTTGAATCTGTAATATTTATATGATAGTTCCTTGTCGTACATCCTGAAAGATGAAGGATGATTTTGCAAACTGCTTGAGAGAAGTATGCCAGACATAATTTCGTTCGATGGCAAGCAGAGATGAATAGCTTTCCCTCTTAATACAAAGGGATTGTGGTTTTCTGTTGCTGGTTTATTTTTATGGAAAAATATTTGTATATAAAAAACAAAAACAGCATTAAATATATAGCCTTTTGTTTGTTTTTCTCTGAAATTTGTGTAGCACACATTTAATAAGCCGTCTTTATGTTTCTATCGCCGGTGCGGATCTCGGTTGGGGTGCGTACGGGGATGCAGTAGAGTTCAGCGTACGTTGTGCGCAAGAATTTGGTGATGGCAGCTTTTCCCGTTTTGTACGGAAAAGGTCGCCCTTTCGTGTTTTAGGCGAGATACGTAAAATCTTATTTAATCGATATCTTATGATAAGAAGATTATTGTGATTTGTTGTCTGTAGGTTGGTAAATCGTTCTCAGCAGAATGAAAAATCATTCTCAGTAGAACTTTTTTTCATTCTGCTGAGAAAAATAATCCGGAAAAAAGACTATGAAAAATCGTCTTTTACACTGTTGAATATATGGATGAGATAAGGAATGGTAACGTGGGCTTAAATCAGTCAGACAGTTTCTATAAGAAGGTAAAATGTATTTCGAATATAGGGAAAATAAGGAACTTCTAAAAATAATGTTCATCATTTCCTTTCAGGGGGATTCTACACCTTATATAATATAGGGTGTTTGATAGGGCTATATTAATATGATATTTTCTATTAATTTTCAATATTATTTGCAGGGTATTTATAAAATCTTTATATTTGCATCGTAAGATTAAATCTTTTTGGTTTTCTCAAAAGGATGGAGATGTATTTTTAAGTAGAATTTATGAAGAATGTATTAAGTCTGACACCAGGGAGTATTTCCATTATTTCTGACAAGAGAGAGCTTGCCGGAATGGGGGAAATACGTATGGAAGAGAAACGGCATTCTTTTTTCCGAAAAATTCTTCTATAATCTGCTGAATAGCTTAAAATGAGCGATTTATAAGTGTTCAACCTCAATAGAGGTAATGATTTGGCAATAGTCACAACTTCTGCAATATGCATATGTTTGCTTTGCCTAACAACTCTTTACAGTTGCAAAAATACAAAATAAAAATGAAACCACACTATGTTGGTGCAAAAAAACAATAGTCATAAAACAAAGATTAACTTCGCCTTATGACTATTGTTGTCCACATTAAACTTATTTATCATTTAATTGGTTCCGCATGCACATAGTATTCACTGTTTATAGGGTCTTCCCCGTCAGTTTTAAGTATCAGTACCATGCGAGAATGTTTTGTACGCCAATATGCTTTAATATCAGCATCTTCGGGTAGTGCCTTAAACGTTTTACACAGCGAAGCCTTTTCTGTTTCTTTTATAGTACTATGTGCTTCATAGTACTGGTCCATAATCTTCAACAGACCTTCTCTTTCACGTTCAAGCACGCCTAACATATATTCCTTGTCGTTTTTGTCTTTTGCTCCTTTCAGTACAATACGTAACTCTGCATACGGTTTTGTAATGTCTTCTTTGTAGGCAGTAGGTGGAGTTAGGATAAACTCACGGCTCTTGTCCAGCAAGCAATATTCTGTTAGTTCGGGGTTCTTGGAATTATACCTTACGTTATCCCAATCGTAACCAAAGAATCCATCATTCACCAAATAGAGCCTCTTTCGGGCTTGATAGACAATACGGCCATCTTTATAGCCATTGGCATAGACAATAGTATTGTCATGAGGCGTGAAGAAGTATGTGCTCCACCAATAGGAAGTATTCAAACAGTTTGTCTTACGTTCCATGATTCCAAAGCTATCTGGCATATCACGACAATCACTCGTCCAAGTAATTGAATCGTAGTAGTTGTAATAGGCATTATCTGAAGAGTTGAAACCATATTCATCGGTAAGCTCAAATGTTACAAGGCAGAAGGTCTGAAACACAGGGTCTGTGTTGTCTTTGTCGTCTTCTGCATAGTATGCCTTAATCTTAAACTTGCAGTTGTCGGGAACAGAACGGTCAATATCCGTATCATACGTGTAACTTTTCTTCATCATTTCCAAATCGGTTTCGGTCATGCGTTTATATACAATCATGCCATATATAGACTTGTAACCATTGCTGCCATCACTCGTCGCTCCCAATTTTTGTATGGTGTACATTAAGGTCTTGCCATTCGACTCGTCAAGCTTAAGAATCTGCATGTATCTGCTGTCTGTTGTCTGCTTGTTGCTGCCAAACAGTATGAAGCCTTTGTCCATGTCATAAGTCCATGATACACGACTGAAACAAAAGGCTGGCAAGGCATCACTATAAAAATAACTAAAAGCTTGCTGTGATGTCTCAAACCAAAAGTGTGTAGGGCTGCCACCAAATCTGTCTTTTCAAAATTCCTCCTTGCTCAACTTTCCGTTTTCCTGTACCTCATAAGTGGCAATACTCTCCCAACCATAGCCCTTGACCTTACTCTGTATTTCTTCTGCTGCTATTGGCTTTCTCCCTTTTAGCACACAGCACCCCTCATCATTAACAGTATAGGTTTGGTTGAATAGATTCATATCCAACTTACATTGCTCAACACTCAATTCCTCAGACTTATCGCAACTGCCAAATACAACAGTGCAAGCTACGATGAGTGCTATTAACCAAAACTTCTTAGTCATAATAATCCAAATTTAAAGATTTTACATATAGACAGATTACGGATTTTCAGTGTTTCAAATTCTGCTGTCCAAGATAACTGAGTGCAAAAATACAAAAGTATCAACGTAATAGTGCATTTTTTTATTTTTTATAACACTCAAAACATACTTTTGTGCAAATAAAGGAAGAATAAACTACACCTGACAAATCTATTTACATATTTCTATGCACTGCCTACAGTTGGTACACTCACTTTCTGCAACCGTTGGGAGCAAAATTTCTTCGCCCTCATGGTGGAGCGAGGCGTTTTGGGGTTCCCAAAACATAACCTCGCTCCCTCCTCTAAGAACAAAAGACGAGATATTTGCCTTTCGGCTTTCCATGCCCAAGGTTGCAGACCTTAATTCTCTCAATTTGCGCCAAACATCAAAGCTGCCACATTGAAAGAACAAGGTCACAGACACAAGCTACTTTGTACATGGAGTTTGCAAAGGAAAAGGTGATATTTTCAGTGTGAAACTTGCCAAGTGTTTCAGTTGTGTGTTGTTGATTTCCTTTGTGAACTATGCCGAGTGTGTTATGTGTGCTGTGTGTCCTCGGTATAGTCTGCATAAATCTAATGCCATGCTAAAACACTGCGGAGGTTCGCCCAAGTGGCTGGAGGCGCAAAGCCTCCAAGGAACGTTGCTGCAACCATTTCGGAGAATAGAGCGGTTGCCAATTAATCCACAAGCACATTTTACAGCGTACCAAGTGAGGGCATGTAAAACGTTGAATTGTTGAAGATAGGTGTTATCTTTATGAGAACCAACCACTTATACCCTCAACAAACTCTCAACAAATAGCTCTACACAACAAATTACTGGGCAAAAAAGAAAGAAAGGAATGGTGTTCATGGTTTTCTCTTTTCAACATTATCTTTCTTTTGTTGAGAGATTTGTTGAGAATATGTTGAGCCGTAAATGCCTGATGTTCAATACTTCTTTCATCATATTCAACAATTCAACAAAAATAAGGGGTGTTTTGTCCGTCATTTTTATGAACAGAACTCATCCCCCTACAAGTAAGAATGTCATGCTTATGCTTCAGTACTTATTCACGACAGTACGACAGCGCCAAGCCAACAAACAAGCAAGAGGACATTCAACTAAAGGCGGTTGTTATTCTATTGAGTTGTAGGATAATGACACTACTTTTCTCTTTTGCCCCGTACAATCTCTTGAAGATGGTGGCACGAAACCGAGCTGCCCCGTATGAGTTTATACGGAAGCAAAGGGCAACAATCATCGGAAAGCCATACAACGTTTGCCAAATGCCATTGGAAGTTTCCTGTTTCTGTTGGACTTCCGACACCGTCAATAAACCATCCTTGTATATTGACCTTATCACAGCATGGAGTTTTATGGCGGTGACATGAAGCATATCAACCAATTCACCCTCACTCATCCACAAGTCTTGCAAGTTGGACGGAATGGATAACATTCCATTTCCGTCCACGGTGATTACAGTCCTTTTCATGCCATTCCCCCCATTGTCGGCATATGCCCCTTGATTCGACTTTCAAAAGCTGATATGTCATGTTCCAATTTAGTACTTGTCACCTGTAGGCTCGGCAAACAACGCCTTTCCGCTTTACAGCGGTAGGTTTTCGTTTGCCTGCCCCCGAACCGTACTTACACGTCTCCATGTATACGGCTCTCCATCTGTAACATCATCTTACTTGACACATCTCTGGATTTTTGCGTTACACTCCGCACATACAACCAAAGTCTTTCTGTGCATGTAGAGCATTTTGCGTTCCCAGTCATTTTTACCTTTTAACTCTTTGAGTGTGCGGACATGGTGCATTACCACTTCTCCGTGCTTGCCACATAGTTCGCACGTTTTTGTTGTAAGCCTTTCTATCAGACTCAGCGATGGCGTTTTGAACATGTACGGCAGATTGTCACTTGGGGCTGTTTCACAATCCGTTTTGCGGGCATATCCCTCATTATAGAATACCCTGTACTTGGTTTCTCCTCCCTTGTTTACAAAAGGCACTGCAAAGAGATTGTCCTTGCGGTATCTTTCAATGACTTTTCTCACTGACATATTCAGCTTTTGAGCAAGAGTTTTGTACATGGAGAACTTCATAATACAGCCGAAAGAGCGTCCCAAAGCCGATGCATTGTTTGCTATTGAGTAATAGTTGTAGAACCCTCGTATTTCGGTATTAAACTGAGATACAATCTCGTGCGCTTCATTGTCAATCATATAAGTCCTGCCTTTTGACACCCATGTCTCCTTGCCGTGTTTGGTGACAACTTTCATGGCTTCGAGGCTGAGCAGCTTGTTCTTGATTACTTCTCTTGAAACGTGTAGTATCACATTCCCGTTGAAGTATCTGCGCACTGTTCCGTTACTGTTTCTCTTTGTGGCATAGTCTTTACGGACATATATTTCGTAACCCAAAAATTTTGCGCTGT